>Ga0209979_1005004_pt1 | contig 10637 bp, 11 predicted proteins | sample AnhtaG_FD_183114 | JGI IMG/M metagenome (GOLD analysis project Ga0209979, IMG submission 183114) | Deep subsurface microbial communities from Anholt, Denmark to uncover new lineages of life (NeLLi) - Anholt_01485 metaG (SPAdes) (version 2) | ecosystem: Environmental > Aquatic > Marine > Oceanic...
ACAAAAAATGAGACAAAAGAGACCGAGAAGACCTAGTTTATTCTTCATTTTCCCTCAAAGGGACATAGTTAAAGCGGCATGAAGAATGATCCCCAGAAAAATGAGATAACCAAATACATAAATACCGATAGCTAAAGAGCTATCCTTGATTTTCAAAAAAGGAATCTTCGGGGTAACCCAGTTAAGAATGTTGAACAAAACTATTCCCAGAAACAGGCTGACCAGGAAACCTACAGTCATTAGTGCCAGCCTTCGAAAGTCTACCAGGTTCCTCATAAGGGGGGTACCAATAATCAAGGGAGCGGTAGAAGAACCATGAATGATCAGACCAACAAAGATGATGAATCCAGCAATAAATAACCCGATAGAAACAGGATCTTCCCCGATCTTCTCTCTTTGATGGATTCTGGGAGTAAGGGCATCAAGAATCCTTATTCCCAGCCAACCCAAAAAAGTACATATCAAAGATATCACCACCATTCTGGCAACCCAGGATAGGACTAAAAGATAAAGGGGAACCTCAGGACCTAGAGGCATTTTTCAACTCCTTTGAAGATTTACCTCATCAAATCCAGAAATACTCATTAGGCAATTTTTTTTCTTCCTTTACTCCTTCTTCGTTTAATAACCTTCGCCGATTTATGTAAATAACCAACCCGCTTTCGATTGGATACGTGTCTTTTCCCATACTGGCTCATTTTCCTCTCCTATCTCATCTTTATGAATTCCCCATAACCCTGCCCCACCATACCGAGACCCCAGGATGTAACCAGATTATAGATATATTTCCAAAAGTCAAGAATATCTCGGATAAATCTCCTGAAGACTCATAGTTTCCTCTTCAGCGTTGGATGAGAGACCGGAAGGAAGGGTTGCCTAAAAAATAAAGCTATGATATATTAAATCATATCTTGCAGGTCCATTACTAAAAAGGAAGTCAAATAACAATCTTCACTATAAGTGGAGATTATAGCAGGAGGAAACAGTGAAAGAAGGTAAGATAAATCCCTGGGATTTTGCCCGACAACAACTCGATAGTGCGGCCGAGAAGATAAATCTTGAGTCCTGGGTTCACAAGAGACTTCGTCAAGCAAGGAGAGAACTTACGGTATCCATCCCCGTAAAAATGGACAATGGTGAGGTAGAAATCTTCACCGGCTATCGTGTCCAGCACAGTCTCACTCTAGGCCCCACCAAAGGAGGTATAAGATATCACCCCGAGCTAACATTGGATGAGGTAAAAGCTCTGGCTATGTGGATGACCTGGAAGTGTGCCCTGGTAGAACTTCCCTATGGAGGAGCGAAAGGAGGAGTTATCTGCAATCCAATGGAGATGTCCCGGGGAGAGTTGGAGCGCCTGACCAGAAGGTACACTTCTGAAATCATTGATGTTATTGGACCGGAAAAAGACATCCCTGCTCCTGATATCAATACCAATCCCCAGGTGATGGCCTGGATCATGGACACCTTCAGTGTAAATCGGGGATATTCTGTCCCGGGAGTGGTAACAGGTAAACCCCTGGTCATTGGTGGGTCCAAAGGAAGAAACGAAGCTACGGGAAGAGGGGTTAGTTTCTCCGCTCTCAGCAGCTTAAAACACCTGGACATGAATCCAGAAGGCGCTCGAGTAGTGGTGCAGGGCTTTGGAAATGTTGGTTCGGCAGCAGCCCAAATATTATATGAGGAGGGGTTAAACATCGTTGGCCTGAGCGACATTAAAGGAGGAATCTATAATCCCAAGGGACTCAATCCTCACCAGGTGCTTGCCCATGTAAAGGAATCCGGCTCAGTTATAGAATTCAAAGGAGCGGATTTTGTGAGTAATGAGGAGCTGTTAGAACTGGACTGTGACATGCTCATTCCGGCCGCTGTAGGGAACCAGATCACGGGGACCAACGCTGATAAGATCAAGGCGGGGGTTATAGTCGAGGGAGCCAATGGTCCCACCACCCCGGGTGCCGATAGAATTCTGGAAGAAAGAGAAGTTTTGGTCATCCCTGATATCTTAGCCAATGTAGGAGGAGTTATTGTTTCCTATCTGGAATGGGTGCAGGCTATGGAGAGATACTTCTGGGAGAAGAAAGAGGTCAATCAGAAGTTAGAAAAGATAACGACGAGAAGTTTCAATAGAGTTCTCGAGCTTTCTTCCCAGAAGAAGGTAAGTATGAGGATGGCTGCTCTGATGATAGCCATAGATAGAGTGGCTGAGGCTATGAGAGTCCGGGGATTATACCCATAAAAAGGCTCTTGTGGCTCTGGTGAAATGTCCTCTCTCTGGTGAAAGTCTACTACGGACGAGGCGACGGAAAGCAAGGAGAAAAGTAATACCTCTGTGGTGAACTGAAATGGGGAAAAAGAAAAAGACCACGGTTTTCATAACTATCTTTTTGGCCACAGGATTATCTCTACTCTTATTCTTATTCTCTCCCCTGTTTTCCTCACGGTGGCCATTTTCCTTCCTCTTTAATCTCAAAGAATCCGGAGAGACTGCCCAGGACCCTATGAATGACTCATCCCTTATTACCTCTACCCGTCTCCGCCGTGGGGAGACTATCTACGAGACCCTTCTTTCCGCTGGCATTTCTTCCCAGAAGACTAACTCTTTGGTGCAGGCGCTGAAACCCTTATTTGACCCCAGAAGGTGTAAGTATGGCGACCTTGTCAAGTTGAAAAGGCAACCTGATGGCCGTCTCATTTTTGAGTATTTCCCAAACTCTTTGGATTACTACGTGGTGGAAGAGCTAGAGCCCGGAGAATTTTCTGCCCGTAAGGAAAAGATTCCCCAACGAAGAGTTCTTGTGGGAGCTAAAGCTACTATTCAATCTTCGGTTTATGAGTCTATGAGAGGGGTAGGAGTTCACCCGGAACTCATCCATCGATATGCCGACATATTTGCCTGGCAAATAGATTTCTTCACCGATCCCCGAAAAGGTGATACCATACAGCTTATCTGGGAGCGATATCTCTCTCCCGACAATGAAGTTCTGGTCGAAGGAAGGGTTCTAGCCGCTCGATACATCAACCAGGGAAAGAACTATACCGCTGTATTTTCCCGGGATGAGACTGGCCATTTTGACTACTACAGCCTGGACGGGGAATCCCTGCACCGATCCTTTCTGCGCTCCCCTTTAAACTATCGGAGGATTAGTTCCTACTTTTCCTGGCGCAGATTTCATCCTATCTTAAAGATCTATAGACCTCATTTGGGTATCGACTACGCCGCCCCCCAAGGCACCCCTGTATCAACCATTGCAGATGGAAAGGTAATCTTTGCCGGCTGGAAGGGTGACAATGGAAACCTCGTTAAGATCAAACACCCTCAAAGCTATACCTCCAGCTATGGTCACTTTTCCCGTATTGCTACAGGTGTCAGAGGGGGAGAAGAAGTAAAACAGGGACAGATCATCGGCTATGTGGGGACAACAGGACTTTCCACTGGACCTCATCTGGATTTTCGCGTCACTAAGAACGGCCGCTATGTCAATTTTTTGGAGATGGATTTTCCCGCTGCTGATCCGGTAAACCCCAAGTATTCTAAAGATTTCGAGAAAACAAAGAAGAAATACCTAACCTATCTTGAGATATTGACGGATTCTGAGGAGAATATCCATCCTTTCCCTGAGGAGCTGCCCGAAGGAAAAAGACATTGGTTCTTTCCTTTTCCCCTGAACCGCATAATCCATTAGCATTTGATCTTTACTGGCCAACCAGCCCGGTGAGAATATCTAAATTATCCCGGTCACTTTCATTTCCCATCTTTGGCGTTTCAATAATCATATCCAGATGCTCGAGAGCCGGATGATTCACCAATGCCTGAAAGCCAGCCAATCCTATCCTGCCCCTTCCGATGTGCTCATGCCTATCAATACGAGATCCCAAAGCTCCTTTGGAATCATTCCCGTGGATAAGCTTTAATCTAGTAAGACCTATAATTCGGTCAAATTCGGCTAAAGTTTCATCTATCTTCTCTCTTGTTCCTATATCATAGCCGGAAGCAAAAGCATGACAGGTATCCATACAGGTCCCCAATCTCTCCTCTACTCCGCAGCTTTCGATTATAGAGGCTATCTCCTCCCATCTCGACCCTATGGCTGTGCCCTGACCTGCCGTATTCTCTAAGAGAAGAGCGGTGCGAGAAGAAGTTCGGCTAAAAACTCCCTTTAAAGCTTTGGCTACTCTTTTTATTCCTTCCTCCACTCCTTGCCCCCTATGATTCCCTGTGTGCACCACTAGATAATTAGCCCCTAGAAGCTCGGTTAATTTGAGATCTTTCACAAGAGAGGAAATGGAAGAATGCCAGATTTTAGGATTCGCCGAGGCTAAATTGATATAGTAAGGGCTGTGGAGGTAGAAATCCTCAAAGGCAAGCTCTTTATACCTTTGCCGGAAGTTTTTTATCTCTTTTTCCGAGAGCACCCCTCCTTTACCTCGAGGACTCCGAGAAAAAATCTGGAAAACACTGATATGAAGACCTTTGGCTCTCTCAAGAGCAGCGCTCATCTCTCCGGCAATGGAAACATGGGCTCCGAATCGCATTTTGTTTTCTCTTGGTCCTCCTAATGACCTTCAGCCTTTCCTCGAGCTCTCCCCTGGAAGCTCTATGTTCATTTTCCGGAGTTCCCTCTTTGCCACCAAGGTACACAAAACTCTTTTGCCATCATGCCGGGGTATTTACTCATGTGTTTGGGTGAGTTTAGACTTTCTAAGAATAATACCCTATGAACGCCCTCTGGTCAAAACTGGCTCTGAGCTTATCCAGACTCACAAAGTCAAGTCCTCATTTCTGGTTCGGGTTAGTAATGGCTGCGCGAAGAGCGGGTAAAATGGAGAGAAAATATGCCGAAGACTTGACTTATATTTATTTTCTTTTAAACTTATTAAAGGAGTTTTATAAAAGTTCTTCAAAAAGTGGTAAAGTTCCGAGACTCCTTGAAAACCAAGGGAAATGATAAGAAGAAAGCTGAACAGGGCTCGAGTTATATCTGCATTAAGAAAAAAGGGGAGCCTTTCCAAGAAAGAAATAGCCTACATCTGCCGTCTATCCCTTCCCACAGTGGACAATATATTACGAGCCTTCCTGAAGAAAGGAGTTGTTAGAGAGGCAGGGTACGAAACTTCGTCGGGGGGGCGAAGGCCCATGCTTTATCAATCCAACGACAAAATCAAATATGCTGTAGGCGTAGATTTTGAGATCCCGGAGCTTACCCTCCTCATTACAGACTTGAGCGGCAGTCCTGTGAACAAGGTCCTCTCCTATCTTCCTCTAGAGGCCAGAGCAGATAGAGCTATCCAGTTTGTGGGAGAAGAAATAGACAATCTCATAAAGGACACCAAGCTCAGGAAGGAGGATATTGTTGGCATCGGTTTTGGAGCTCCTGCCTTCATCAGTAACGGGGAAATTACTATCTCCGGGAAGAATCTTCCCTCCTGGAGCAATGTCCCAGTAAAGCGGATGCTCCAGGAAATTACAGGTATACCTGTAATTGTAGATAACGACGTCAATCTTATGACCCTTTCTGAGAGCCATCATATGGACTATCAAGATGATGTTCTGATCTATCTCACCTTGAGAAGAGGAACTAGGGGGGACATTAGAATGGGGGGCGGAGTCCTCTTGAAAGGTGAGGTTTTCCATGGCGCCCACGGAAATGCTGGGACCCTGCGGCATGCTTATATGAACCTGCCTAAAAGAATGAATGCCGAGGAGGCCATTGAAGAAGCCATCGCATACCACGACCCTCAGGAGATGATAGAAAAACTCAAGAACCATCTTATCACACCTATGATCAATATGATCAGCCTCTTTGATCCTAATCGCGCAGTAGTCAATGCCGGTATTCTTGGAGAGTGGGAACATCTGTTCATTCAGGACTGTCAGAGGGAACTCAAGATGCGCCTACAAGGAGTATTCAATTGGGATCTTCCCATAGAAGCAGCCCGGGATAGAGAATTCCCCTGCGCTAAGGGAGCTGCCCTCAGTGTCCTGCAGGCTTTGTTTAAGAACCCGGATGTTATCTTTGAAAGACTGTAATCTATAGCTAAGAACATTAGATCTACCATCAAGATAATTTAAAACTCTTTGAAGAAAGGGGGTGATGGACAAAAAATAAAGGGGAATATAGAAAAACTTGAAAGGAGGCAAAAGATGAGCAGGAAGATTTTAGTCCTTTTCCTGGGAGTGTTGTTCGTGGTATCAACTGCCACAGGTGTTTTTGCTGAAAAGAGCGTGAGTGTACTTGGCATATGGGGAGGTGCTGAGAAGGACGCTTTTGTGAAGATGGTGGAGCCCTTCGAAGCGGCCACCGGCATTAAAGTGAACTTCACCGGCACGCGGGACCTACCGGCTGTACTTACCACGCGGGTTGCGGCCGGTAATCCGCCCGATATCTCTCACCTACCCAACCCGGGACAGTTGGAAGAGTTTGCTAAAGTGGGTGCACTAGTGGATCTCGCTACCTTTATGGACATAAAAAAGGTCAAGAGTGATTATGCAAAAACATGGCTTGACCTTGCAAGCTACAAGGGAAAACTCTACGGGTTTTTCATCTCAGCAGATCTCAAGAGCCTGGTTTGGTACAATCCCAAGACATTTGCCAGGGCCGGATACAAAGTACCCAAAACCTGGGGTGAGCTCATAACCCTCTCTGATAAGATAGTGGCCGAAGGTAAGGCTCCCTGGGCTGTCGGTTTTGAGAGCGGCGCTGCTAGCGGATGGCCAGGGACTGACTGGATTGAGGACATCATGCTCAGAACCGCTCCCCCGGAGGTATACGATAAGTGGGTTAGGCACGAGATTCCCTGGACGGATCCCCAAGTAAAGCGGGCTTTCGAGCTATTCGGTAAGATTGCTCTGAACGAAGAATATGTCTACGGCGGAACCACAGCTGAACTTACCATCAACTTTGGTGATGCTCCAAATGCCTTGTTCACCACACCACCTAATGCTTATATGCACAGACAGGCAACCTTCATCAAGAGTTTTATCCTCAAAGCTAACCCTGACCTGGTAGCGGGAGTAGACTTTAGCTTCTTTCCCTTCCCACCCATCGATGCGGAGTACGGCACTCCGGCTCTGGGGGCGGCTGACCTTTTCAGTATGTTCAACGACACCCCGGAGGCCAGGGCCCTTATGAGATATCTGATCACCCCTGGTGCTCAGGAGATCTGGGTGGTCGAACTGGGAAAACTCTCAGCTAATAGGCGGCTCAATCCCAATGCCTATCCGGACGAGCTCACACGCAAGGCCGCTGAGATACTGGTAGGTGCAAAGACCTTCCGATTCGATGGGTCAGACCTGATGCCGGCTGCCGTAGGTTCTGGAACCTTCTGGAGTGGCATACTGGACTACGTAGGTGGTGAGGATCTGAACACAGTTCTTGAAGCCATCGAAGCTAGCGCTGTTGATGCTTACAAAGGATAAGGTTGAATCATAAGATGAGGCCTGCGGTAGCCTGCAGGTGGCCGTGGGCCTCTTATTTATCCTGACACGGGAGGGATCAATTTGCAAACAAGGAGATGGATACCCTGGTTATACATATCACCAGCTCTAACTATGCTGACCTTTTTTCTGATTTATCCTTCCCTCCACACATTTTATCTTTCTTTTTTTGGTCCAGGCTCCAAGAAGTTCGTGGGAGTCAGTAACTACATATTCGCCTTCACTAACAGAGTTATGCTCACCGCATTCCGAAACAATGCTCTCTGGGTATTGGTTTTCACCACACTGACTGTATTTCTGGGACTGATCCTGGCTGTAATTCTGGACCGAGTGAGATATGAAACGGTGGTCAAGTCTATCATCTTTATGCCCATGGCCATTTCCTTTGTTGGTGCAGGAGTAATCTGGAAGTTCGTCTACGCTTACCGACCCCCGAACGCCCCGCAGATCGGCATACTTAACGGTTTCCTCAGCCTTCTCCACGCATCTCCGGTAGGCTGGCTCATTGAGAGGCCGTGGATCAATAATCTCTGCCTTATTGGCGTTGGCGTGTGGATATGGACCGGATTTTGCATGGTCATTTTATCGGCTGCATATAAGGGCATCCCTCCACAGCTTCTAGAAGCGGCTCGTGTCGACGGAGCCAGCGAGTGGAAGGTCTTCTGGAAAGTCACCTTCCCTATTATGATGCCAACTGTGGCTGTACTCACTACCACTATGATCATCTTTGTACTCAAGATATTTGATATCGTCTATGTTATGACCAACGGTAACTTCTCAACTGAGGTTATTGCCAACCGTATGTACAAGGAAATGTTCCATTTCAGAAATTTTGGCCGGGCCAGCACTATTGCCGTAATTTTGCTCTTGTTTATTGTCCCTATGATGCTAATTAACATCCGGCGCTTCAAGAAAGAGGAGTTCCTGCGATAATGGAAAGACTAATGAGAATTCTCTCTCGGGTGCCACTTCACGTAGTAATTATCCTCATCGCCCTAGTATGGATATTTCCCACTCTTGGCGTCTTAGTAACCTCCTTCAGACCCGCCCAGGATGTGGCAGCTACCGGCTGGTGGACTGCCCTGAGGATACCTTTTCAGTTTACCCAGTATACACTAACAAACTATGGAAGCGTTATTAATCAGGGCGGCATAGGGCGAGCTTTCTTGAACAGTCTCATCATTACCATCCCTGCCACTATTCTTCCTATTATGATAGCGGCGTTTGCTGCCTACGCCTTTGCCTGGATGAGATTTCCCGGCCGAAGGTTCCTCTTCATAATGTTGGTAGCCCTCCTGGTGATACCTCTCCAAACAACTATGATTCCCATCTTACGGGTTTTTAACCGACTGGGTCTTGCTGGTACTTTTCCTGGAATCTGGTTAGCCCATACCGGCTATGGCCTTCCTCTCACCATATATCTCCTGTACAATTTCATAGGAGCCTTGCCCAGTGAACTATTTGATTCAGCTTCCATAGATGGTGCATCTACGCTTCAGATCTTCTTCCGGTTGGTTCTGCCCCTCTCCGTTACTGCTATTGCTTCCGTCACCATCTTTCAGTTCCTCTGGGTATGGAATGACCTTCTGGTGGCCCTTATCTATCTAGGAGGAACACCAGATGTGGCACCTATTACCGTCCAGGTGAGCAGCCTGGTGGGGTCCTATGGCCAGAATTGGGAGGTGCTTACCGCAGCGGTATTTATCTCTATGATCCTGCCCCTCAGTATTTTCTTCGGGTTACAGCGCTATTTTGTAAGGGGCATTCTGGCAGGTTCCATCAAAGGATAATGTTTTTAGCTGATAGGAGAAAATCCTGATGGTTTCCAAGCTCTCTAAATATGAGAAGATCGTAGGTTCCAAAGAAATTGAAAAGCTCAGGGATCTAGCCCACAGGCTAGGTGGCATAAGCCTCCTCCATATTAATTCTACTACCGCAGGGGGCGGTGTTGCAGAGATACTAAAGAGTCTGGTGCCTCTTTTTCAAAACCTGGGTATTCGGTGTGAGTGGAAGGTAATCCAGGGAACTAAAGAATTCTTCTGGATAACTAAGTCTTTTCATAATGCTCTTCAGGGGGTGGGAGGCAAACCTCGCCTCACTCGGGATATGCTGGGGGAATACCAAAAGATTAATAGAGAAAATGCCAAACGGCTCCGTCTCGATGCTGATGTGGTGGTGATTCACGACATCCAGCCTGTACCTTTGGTGGAGGCAAAAGCTAAGAATAAGTGGGTCTGGAGATGCCATATAGATCTCTCCAGCCCCAAAAGAGAGGTCTGGGAATTTCTTCATCCCTATATTGCCAGCTACGATGCGGCTATTTTTTCCACGTCGGAATTTCAACAGGTTCTCTCCATTCCCCAGTATATCATTTCTCCCTCCATTGATCCTCTCAGTGAAAAAAACCGGGACCTTCCCCCGCAAAAGGTGAGGGACATCTATCAAAAATTCCGCATCCCTGAAGACAGGCCCATTCTACTCCAGGTCTCCCGATTTGACCCTTCCAAGGATCCCCTGGGAGTCATCGAAGCCTATCGAATACTGAAGGAAAAAATGGATTGTCGGTTGGTTCTGGCCGGAGGAGGCGCTGAAGATGATCCGGAAGGTCCCCAGATGCTGGCTCAGGTGAGGAATGAGGCAAAAGATGATCCTCACCTTCATATCCTGGATCTCCCCCCCACCAGTTCCTTGGAAATCAATGCCCTGCAGACGGGAGCTGATGTAGTCATCCAAAAATCCCTGAAGGAAGGTTTTGGACTGACGGTGACCGAGGCTCTCTGGAAGGAGCGGGTGGTGGTGGGAGGAAAAGTTGGAGGAATCAAACTCCAGATAAGGGACGGAGAAAACGGTTTTCTGGTCACTTCGGTGAGGGAAACAGCCAAAAGGGTTGAATATCTCCTCAAAAACCCAACTCAAGCCCGAGAGATGGGAAGGGCAGGGAAAAAGCTGGTTCGAGAGAAGTTTCTCATCACTCGCCTTCTCAAAGATTATCTAAACCTCATAAGTGAGATAACCTCCGGTTAACTTTTTCTTAAGCTCAAGCTATATTTTTAACTGAATGAGCATCCTGCCAAGCTAGTGAAGTATCTTGCCCGAGTCTTTCAGGTCATATCCGGCAAGCTTGCCCGCCAACTTAAAGAATTTGGCTGAGTTGAGCAGATTGAAGAATACTTGAACACTTTTAATTGAGAGATTCCTT
>Ga0209979_1005005_pt1 | contig 10634 bp, 14 predicted proteins | sample AnhtaG_FD_183114 | JGI IMG/M metagenome (GOLD analysis project Ga0209979, IMG submission 183114) | Deep subsurface microbial communities from Anholt, Denmark to uncover new lineages of life (NeLLi) - Anholt_01485 metaG (SPAdes) (version 2) | ecosystem: Environmental > Aquatic > Marine > Oceanic...
TTCATTCTTCCTTACTTTCTCAATGATATCTTTTGTAAAATATTCAACAATTTCCCTTTTACGCATTTGCATCCATCCCATAAACGAAAATGGAAAAGGGGTTAAAAAATAATCAGGTCAACTACTGTGTGCTAACAATTAACTTTATATAGTGTGAATGCTTTACATGTGTCAATAAGTAACCAGGAGGTGATATTTTGGAAGAAGAAAGCAAAGAAAAAATATTTATTACAAGCGTTGCAGAAAAAGAAATAGGTCTTCTCAGCAGACACATTGACGTTCTCACAACTGTACGGGATCATGGACCTATAGGCATTATACGGCTTTCGCAAGTCACTGGTCAGCCACAACATATGATTAGATACTCGTTAAGAACTCTGGAGAAAGGAGGCGTAATAAAACCTTCACCAAACGGAGCAATCGTCACCGATAAAATACATGAAACATTAGGAACATTGGAGTCCACATTCGATGAAATAAGCACCACTATGAATGAATTAAAAAAGAGATTAAAATAGAAAATAGACCTTTTTTAACAAAGATATAAAGCAATCATGCAAAATTTGGCAATATTCTTAAATAGGACTAGTAAATAAGCATTTTAAAATAAATTAGGAGAAAGAGCTATGAAAATAATAAATATATTAACACTTGTAACAGCAGTAAGTATCCTTCTGATTATGTCAAACGTCTCTGTTGTTGCTGCCGACGAAACAAAAACAATAATTGATGCTGAGGACGATGTAATAGACGTCTTTACAGGAGAACCTAGTGACTATCAAAATATTGATATTACAGAGCTAATATATGAAAGAGACGGTACAAATGTAACAGTAACAATGATAGTTAAAGGAGATATTGAAAATCTTGGGGATCCTGAAGATTATTCTGGTTTAGAGGACAGCATAACCTATGCGTTTTTTCTTGTTACATCTTATTCCGAGTATTCTATTGTATATGTGAATAACTATTGTGTTCTCCTAATTGGCTATGATGAAGAAAATATTACAGATTTTTCTGTTGATGGATCCATTCTTAAAATAAACTTTAATATAAATAATACTGATGAAACCTACGATTCCCTCACAGGTGAGTCAATTTATATGTCTATAGACCTTGTCAATGAAGATTATATTGTGCTTACTGATACTGCTGGTGATCTACCGTTAAGTATAGAGGTGTATGTGCCAAATCTAGGAGAAACAGGGGAAGAAATTGAATTTATAGGATATTCTGAATATGGTCAGTTCCCATATACATACCTTTGGGACTTTGGTGATGGGTCAACATCCACAGAAAAAAACCCCAGTCATAGTTATAACAAGGCAGGAACATATAATGTTACTTTCACGGTAACAGATGATGAAGGATCGGAAGAAAGCGATGCAGGAATGATAGAAATTGTTGGTGATGAGGATAACGGCACACCTGGCTTTGGACTCATAATAGCAATTACCGCAATAGGACTTATCTTTTTGTGGAAACGAAAACGCTAACCATATACTCCACAATCTTTCTTTTTTAATCTTGTTTTAGTTATCTTTTTATGTAGCCATTCTATGCCTGTCTAAAGAGGAGTCTGCATGAGCGAGAAGGAGAGTAAATATGCCTATAAGAAGAAGTCAGCATGGGAGATTTTTACCAAAGATCAAATAAAAAAAGCCTTTGATTTTTCTGAAGAATACAAAACATTTTTAAACGATTGTAAAACAGAGAGAGAATCGATACAAAAAATAAAGGAGATAGCAAAAAAAGGTAAGAAAAATATCTCAACAAACAGAGAAAAAGAAGCGGCAATCATTGTACCCGGTAAGAAATCTGTACGTGAAGGCCTACGCATTGTCATCTCACATATAGATTCACCAAGGCTTGATTTGAAACAGATACCACTCTATGAAGATTCAGAAAGCAACCTTGGTCTTTTTGAAACCCATTATTACGGCGGGATTAAAAAATTCCAATGGGTGGTACTTCCCCTTGCATTACACGGTGTTGTCGTACAAAAAGATGGAAAAAAGATAACATTTACTTTGGGAGAAGATGAATCTGACCCTGTATTTTCCGTTCCTGATCTTCTTCCCCATCTGTCTCATGAAGTACAAGATATAAAAAAGATTGATGACGCCATAAAAGGAGAAAGCTTAGATATCGTTGTAGGCAGCAGACCTGTGAAGGGTGATTTTAAGGAGAAAATCAAAACCGCACTTCTTGACAAACTCCATAAAGACTATGGACTTATGGAGGAGGATTTTATCTCTGCAGAACTTGAAGCAGTCCCTGCATACAAAGCTCGAGATATCGGATTTGACAAATCACTCATAGGAGCATACGGGCAAGATGATAAGGCCTGTGCCTTTGCATCACTCAAGGCAATCCTTGACATAAATAATCCAGAGCATACCGCCTTATCGTTTTTTGTTGATAAAGAAGAAATAGGCAGTGAAGGTAGTGCCACTGCTCAAGTCACCACGTTTCTCCGATCAATCATAAAAGAATTTGACCCAAACGCTGATGTTGATTCTGTCATGCTCAAATCAAAAGTAGTCTCAGCAGATGTCAATGCAGCAGTAACACCAAACTATACAGATGTTTTTGAATTAAAAAATGCATCATCTCTCGGAAATGGAATTGTGATGTCAAAATATTCTGGTCATGGTGGGAAATACTCAGCAAATGATGCCTCTGCAGAATATGTCGCAGAAATTCGGGCGATGCTGAACAAAGAAAACATACCATGGCAAACCGGAGAGCTCGGTAAAGTTGACAAGGGCGGTGGAGGTACTGTCGCAAAATTTTTCTCAAGACTAGGTATGGAAGTCATTGACTTGGGGCCTGCAGTACTTTCTATGCACTCCCCCTATGAAGTGACAAGTAAGGTTGACATCTACTCTTCGTATCTTGCATATGCTGCGTTTCTAAAAAGTTGATCTCTTTTCAGTAAGTGGAAAAAAATACGTTACAAAAATCGTTCTCGTACATATTCAATAGCGTTTTTAAAACCATTATGACAATACTCAGGGTTGCAGGATTTATCAACTTGCCCAGAGATAGGAAGCCCTGCAAGATGCATCATAGGCATTGTTGCCTTTTTCCCATGTTTCCATCGTGCATAAAACCAATGAGAAAAGAAAAATGCAGGTCCATACATCCATTTCAAATCAGGCGTCCAGAAATCTATGTTGTTCTTCCAGCATCTGGCAAGTATCTCCCACTGCAGTTCAGAAAGATTCTTAAGACTGGTTCTTCTGCAACCACCCAACACAGCATCCTTTAGCGGAATAAAGAGGACTGGTGTGTAAAACATCTTTGCATGATGAGCTTTTAGATCATCTATAAGTTCTAGTGTTGCATGTACATCGTCCTCGGTTTCTTCCGGTTGCCCAGTCATAATGGTACAGAGCGGCCACCAGTCAAAATCATTCATAAGTCCAATTCCTTGTACGACAAGCTCCGGCCAGTTATCAACACGAAAAGGGAGTGCCTTTCCTTTCATGTATTTCTGCATAAGTCTGACGCTCCCTGTTTCAATTCCAACCTCAACGGAGATAAACGGTTTTTTATATGTCTTACTCTTCTTAGGGTTCCATCTTGTTTTTTCAATAAGTATCGGTGTTAATTCCTCCAGTATTTTCGGATCATAAAGTATTGGTGCAAAAGACGCATGGGATAAGAGGATATATTCAACACCAGGAAACGATGCAATGGATTTATACAGTTTCACAATCTCTTTTCTATCAGGTATAAATCCTGGTTTTGACTTATATAAAAAGATGTCTTCAGTGACAGTAAATATTGATTTTGATCCCTCTTTTATACTTATTTCAACTTCTTTTAAAATATGCTCGAGTGGAAACGAATGTTTTTCTCTCATGGTAGGGCTACAGAATTGACATCCACGTCCGCAGCCTCTTGTTATCTCAACCATCCCGTAGCAGGCAGCATGTCTTATAAGAGGTGTCATTTTTCGATTCGGTTTTTTCGCCTCATAGGTCGCAGGAACAGGTTCGTTGTTCATCAGCTTTTTAAAAACATGAACAACTTCTTCTTCTGCTTCCCCATGAAACAACACATCAATCCCCAGCTCCTTTTGCATGTCTGCCTCATTTATCTGCCAGACACCTTGACCACCGACGATCACCTTTGGTCGGAATTTTTTTATTGAAGGATGGGTGATGAGTTTTTTAAATTCAAAGGCGTTTAACGCTTCGCCACCAAAACCGATAAGCGAGTTATAGGTGGTAGATACATAGGCAAGCCCCATAGGATCCATTGATGAAATACCGACGACCTTTGTGTTTTTCCCGATAAAATGATGGAGATTATCATAATGTGAGACAACAACATTTTCTTCACCAAACTCAGAAGCGAGAAGAGATTCTACTTTTCGCAGGCCATAAATAGTACGTTTTGCCGTGTCATCTCTGTTGTCTTCTAAATTTTTCAAATGTTCCTTAAGAATATATCCTGACAGTTTTTTTGGAAACGTACAAAGAAACGCTGAAAATGGGTTATTGTCATATTCATTTGCCTCCACCCGAGAAGCAGTCAGAACTATCAGATATCCATCCTCACCATTATTCATATAGTATCAAATCCCTTCTATCCTAATAGTATTTTTTTGAAGACAGGATCTTTGAATGTGTCTTGAAGAGTGATGAGAAACTCTTTCCATGACATAGCATCTCTAGACCATCGTATCATTTCTTTTTTATGAAGTGAAAGGATCTTTAGAAAACTCTGCCAAGAATATCCCTCTTCTTTTAAGGGGGTGGACCATCCTCCCTCTGTCCATAAATAACTTGGCAATCTATTACCAAACCATAAGACAAGTGAATCTATATCCCAATTTCTTTTTCTTTTTTGCTCCTTTGATTGTTGTTTTAATATCATTGGCTCAGGCGGTATTGACAGTTTCATTACGTATCCCTCATATACTATGTATATAGTAAATGGAATCAAAAACTCTGTATTTATTTTTTTTTAAAAAATTAAGAATAATTCCTGATTTTTTTACCTCGAATGGTATTAGAAAAAAGTTATCGATTAATCCAATGAATAATTTTGGAATATATATCTTTGAGATTAGGATTCCTGTTGATTTTAGTGAGGTATCACCTGAGTGGAATGAGTGTATGGAAATAATTAAAAACTGAGTTAATGATAATCAACGGTGACGAAATGTATATTTGGTTTTTCATTTGCATATTAGGTGCAATTGCAGTAATTCCACTTCATTTTTTGTCAGTTGAACACCTGAAACTTCAAGAACGATATGGAAAGAAGAAAGGAACTAAAGTTGGTGAGATTTATGGGCTCATTTCAGGATGGGGGTTCTTCTTTTTTTGGGTTGGAATCTGGATTTCGCCTCAGCCTAGATTTTCTATTCCAATTCTTCAGAATCTGTCAGTCTTAGTTCCAATTGTTAATTTCTCAGTTCCTTTATTTCACTTGATACTTTCTATATTCTTCCTTATTCCAGGTGCTTGGCTTGCAATCAACGGTGTGAAAGAGGTAACGCTAAGAGTGGCAGAAACACATAGGACAGAAAAGCTTGTTACCACGGGGGTTTATTCCACTGTGAGACATCCACAACATCTTGGTGCATTATTGGCACATGTAGGAATTTCCTTTCTATTATTCGCACAGTATTCTTTACTTTTCACTCTATTAATGGTTGTGCTTATTTATCTCATCTCCAGAAAGGAGGAGGAAGAACTGATTAGAGAATTTGGCAAAAAATATGAAGAGTATAAGAAAAAAGTAGGAATGTTTTTTCCAAAGCATAGGAGTAAAAATTGATACCTATTTGTTTGCAATATCGTCTAACTTTAAACTTCTGCACATAAATTCGAAGTTTTTAACCATTTTAGGTGCAAAGCCTCCTTTTTCGGCTTTGCCCTTTTAATCGGTTTTTTCCTGGCAGAAACTATTTAATTAACAAAAACAGAGTATTTGTGCGTTAACCCCTCTACTTCTTTGTACTGAAGTATGCTCCAGCTATTAGGCTGATTATACCTAGTATGACTAGCAGATAGGCAGTATATATGTTGTTTAGGTAATCTAACGAGTATACGCCTAATCCCCCGATTATAAGAAGTATTATTCCATAGATAACGCCCAAAAGTGGTCCTATTTCCATTCTCTCCTCACCTCCCTATCTAAATTGTATATGTGCTTTATCGATAAAGATTTGGTTTTTTTTCTGGGCGGAAACTATTTAATGATATCATTATGTTAATTATTACAAATTGAGGAGGTGATCTTCAATGAGTATATTATCATCCATTGGGAATACTCCACTCGTAGAATTAACTACTCTGAATGATAATCCAAAAGTACGAATATTCGGTAAACTTGAAGGTGCAAACCCGAGTGGCTCTGTTAAAGATAGACCAGCCTACTATATGATAAAAAAAGCAGAAGAATTGGGAAAAATAATCCCTAAAAAAGTTATTCTCGAGCCAACATCTGGCAACACGGGAATTGCCCTTGCGATGATTGGAGCTGCAAAAGGATACCATGTCACCTTAGTTATGCCAGACTGCGTTAGCGTAGAAAGACGACGAATATTAGAAGCATTTGGTGCTGAGGTTATACTCACTCCTGGATGTGACGGTACCGATGGTGCAATTCAGAAAGCCCATGAATTACTTGAGGAAGCCCCTGAAAAGTACTTCATGCCTAATCAATTTGAAAACGAAAATAATGTCCTAGCACATTACGAAACAACAGGACCTGAAATTTTTGCTCAGACTAATGGACAGATAGATATTTTCGTTGCAGGTATGGGGACAACAGGAACACTCATGGGCATAGGCAGGTATCTTAAAGAACAAAAACCTAGTATCAGAGTTATCGGCGTTGAACCTACAAAAGGCCATACCATTCAAGGACTTAAAAATATGGAGGAGGCAATCATTCCTAAAATCTACAATCCGAGGTTGCTGGATGAAAAAATTACAATCGAAGATGAAGAAGCTTTTGAAACAACAAGACAACTTGCTACACGGGAAGGAATCTTTGTTGGCATGTCCAGTGGCGCCGCGGTAGCAGGAGCTTTGAGGAAAGCTAAAGAGCTAAACTCCGGCACAATTATCACAATTCTTCCTGACCGCGGAGATCGCTATTTGAGTACTACATTGTTTCGGTCAATTTGTGCAAAATGCCCACCATGATTATTATTGTGCAATTCAACGATTAGCATGAATTAATGTGCAAAGCCACTTGAAACTAGAAGATAGTAACATTGTAGCGCTTGATCATAAAACGAAATCGAAAGCACCAGAAGATGTTCATCCTTCTTATCAACTTCAATTAGATGTGTATTCTTATCTGTTAAAAGCAATGGGTTATGACACAACTAACAAAGCATATCTGGCGTTTTATTATCCCGATGAGTGTGAATTGCATGAAGGAATGCCATTTAATTGTACAGTTATAGGGGTTAAAACAAATCTTAATAGGATTGAGAAGTTGGTAGATAATGCATTTACTATCCTTAAAAATGAAATGCCGGAATCTCATGAAAACTGTGAATATTGTAAATGGAATCAAGAGATTATTAAATTATTCTAGTTTTTAATGTCCTTTCTCCTGGCTTTGCATCTAAAGTCTGTTTTTGACCTTAAAGTCATTTATTATTAGTAGAAACTATTTAATTAACAAAAACAGAGTATTTGTGCGTTAACCCCCCTACTTCTTTGTACTGAAGTATGCTCCAGCTATGATTGCAAGGATACCAAGTATGACTAATAGATAGGCAGTATATGTGTTGTTCAAGTAATCCAATGAATATGCCTAGTCCACCGATTATTAGGAGTATAATCCCATAAATTATACCGATAATGCCCCCTATTTCCATTATCTTTTTCACCTCCTTATATTATATAATATCTGTTTTACATTAATAGGGATTGGTTTTTTAAAGAAAGAGATGTTATTAGATGAATATATGACAAAATCACAACAGATAGATCAGAGAATCGGCGTGTTTGTAGACACACAAAACATGTACTATTCTGCAAGGCAGTTATACAGCAGTAAAGCAAATTTCAAGACAATCTTAAAAGAAGCTATCGCAGATAGGAAACTCATTAGAGCCGTAGCATATGTTATAAAAGCAGATGTGAAGGATGAGATCACGTTTTATAATGTATTGTCTGAGATGGGTTTTGAAGTAAAATCAAAGGACCTCCAGGTTTTCTATGGCGGAGCTAAAAAAGGAGATTGGGATGTAGGAATAGCTATGGATGTGATGAGGCTAGCGCCAAAACTAGATACAATTGTATTGGTAAGTGGAGATGGGGATTTCTCCGACTTGTTAGAACATGCAAAAAGCCTAGGTTGCAGGGCAGAGGTAGTAGCCTTTGGTAAAACCACATCTCATAAGCTTAAGGAGGTTGCAGATTTTTTCGTAGACCTTGATAAAGATACAAAGTATTTATTGAAAAAACGGAAATAGTATTTGAAAACATAACTGTTATGAAATTGTGTATAGATGAGAAATGATGATATATGATTCATATTAAATGTAAGAAATGCGGTTGGCGTTTGCCTTTTTCTAGTAAAACAAATGAAGATACTGTTAAGAATCGAGGAGACGACAGTATCATATGTCCTGATTGCGGTGAAACATTGATTATAAGAGGCGGAAAGATGAATAGATGGAAATAAACATCTCTTGATTTTTAGAAATCTTTTTATCCTCTCCAAAAAAAAATCACAAAGGGTGTATGACTGGTTTTTTCCTGGCAGAAACTATTTAATTTCACGTGAGATTTGAAAAGGGGGAGGAAAAAATGATTGATCCTAAGATACAAATGTAAATGAAGAATATGCTGGTTTATATGAATGGGATATACAATTTTCTCCGTGTAACGGAAAACCGGTTTGTGATGATGGAACTAAAATACTTGTAAAAGAAGATCATTATGATAATCCCAATTATTATATTCTAAAATTATCCTAAATTTCTGAGACTTCAGCATATCCTGGTCGATAAACTAAATATTCATAGATTTCTTTTGCAAAATCCTCAGTTATTTCTATATCATTAAAGTATTCGCTATCAGTTCCTAAAAGATCGTTCGTATGTCCGTAATATCCTGCATAGACTGCAAAACCAAATATTTGGAAGTAAATTCCTTTATAAATCCGGCCATCTTCATCCTCATAATAATTAGTGTAATAGACACTTGAGCCAGGTTGATCTCCATATTCGTAATTTGCTCTTTCTAGATTTCTTTCTTCTATTTCATATTGCCATTGATCTTCTGCCCCACCAACATCGCTTCCATAGATTTTTGCGATTACTTTATAACCATTTATTTGACCTTGGTATTGATATTCAAAATAATCTGTTGTTTCACCACTCCAAAAATTTGGTTCTTCATAAAGGATTCTGTCTTTTCTATAGAATGGCAAGTCTAAAAAATACTCTGGGTGTATTTCTTTTCTTGTTAAGTCATTCCCTTTCAACCAAATAGCACTACCACCTTCGAGAGGAGCTCCGTCAGTATCTTCGCATTTGTTGAAAGCAACATCTAGATATTCTTCTCTAAATTCCTCATAATCAAGTCTCATCTGTCGCCCTTCTTCTGTAACAACTCCTCTTTGTCTTGTTGTTGAATAAGCTTCAAACTCATATTCAGTATCATTTAGGTATGCAGCAAGCTCACTGCGCATCTCATCAAAATCTTGCTCGAGTTGATCTACTTCTTCAGAAGTAGGACAGTCTTCTAATTGTTCACCATTAAATTGATTGTTGGAATTTTGAGAATCGGATTCAATACAACCACAAAGACCTACTGTGATTAGTAATAAAAAAATTAAAACAGTACTAATTTGCTTTTTCATATCCCACCTCCTAAAGTATTTAAAACAATAATGAGAATTTAATAGTTTCTATTAAAAAACATTATTTCAACAAATATAGAGATCTTGGCCAACTGCCACCAATAATTGATGGAAAGGTAACGGGATGGTTGGCTGTGGGAATGCCAAAGACATTGAAGCATGAGATGAGTAATGGCATTACTGTATGGGGTCGACCTGATGAATATTTGAAACTAGAAGATAGTAACATTGTAGCGCTTGATCATAAAACGAAATCGAAAGCACCAGAAGATGTTCATCCTTCTTATCAACTTCAATTAGATGTGTATTCTTATCTGTTAAAAGCAATGGGTTATGACACAACTAACAAAGCATATCTGGCGTTTTATTATCCCGATGAGTGTGAATTGCATGAAGGAATGCCATTTAATTGTACAATAATAGAAGTAGAAACAAATCTTTCCAGAGTTGATAAATTGATAGATAGAGCATATAATGTATTAAATGGAGAAATGCCAGAGTCCAGTGAAAATTGTGATTATTGTAAATGGAATAAAGAGATTATTAAATTATAATCCCTTTGGGTTAGTTTGTCAGCGGAATAGCAGCAAACAACTGCTATTATTTTTTCTTTAGTTATATAATATAGTATATATTACGAAAAAATAGCACATACCCTGTTTTATGAAGAATCAAAGCTCTGGATTATGCATAGCAGATGATAGATTTTGGTTCTTATAAACATTGCTCAATTGATCTCATCAGCAAATATTGTACACCTTTAATCCGTAGGGAGTTAT
>Ga0209979_1005006_pt1 | contig 10634 bp, 9 predicted proteins | sample AnhtaG_FD_183114 | JGI IMG/M metagenome (GOLD analysis project Ga0209979, IMG submission 183114) | Deep subsurface microbial communities from Anholt, Denmark to uncover new lineages of life (NeLLi) - Anholt_01485 metaG (SPAdes) (version 2) | ecosystem: Environmental > Aquatic > Marine > Oceanic >...
AACAACAAAACAAGGACTCAATACTGAGTCTTTGGTATATCAACGAACTCTTACGAGAATGACAACCATAGCAAGACCAGTCCTTAATTTCTTAAATAGCATGTTTTCTTCAAGTGAATCTGAGAGAGAGCCACAAAGAATTGCAGCTGCTGGAATAAAAAGCGTGGGCATTACAGAACTAACGGAACGACCTAATATTCAATTTATTGCACGAACAATTAAACCCGAGGAAATGACAATAAGTGTTCAATTTAGTGTGAAACAAAAAGAAATTGACCGAATTAAAAAGTGTTTGGGCAAGTATAGCTGGTCAGCCAGAAGAATAGCAAGGTACACCTTCGATCACTTCTTAAAAACGGAGTGTCCGGAATGAAACCAATAAGTAAGAGTGCCTTAAGTGTACAATATGATCTTCGTCCTGCAAAACAAGTAGAGAGAAGGATGCTTGTTGACACGTTCCAACGTTTAGCACAAGCTGGTTTTGAAATCAGGGACTATCAATATACTGGTTTCGGTTCTATTTATTTTGTTGATTTCATAATTTTTCACAAACTTTTAGGGATAAATAAACTGGTATCAATCGAACATGATGGATCACTTGAAGAGAGAGTAAAATATAATTGTCCATTTAAATGTGTTGATATAAAGATCGATTTATCGACTAATATTATTCCAACTTTATCACAGGATATTAATCATATTTTATGGCTAGATTATGATGAACCCGTGAAAAGTTCAATTCTTGATGATATGTATCTAGCCGGTAGTCAACTCTCAAGTGGGTCAATAATACTTGTCACAGTTGAGGTTGAGCCTCCGGACAAAGAATCAGATGAACCAAAAGTTAGTAAAGAATATTTTGAGAACGAGGCAAGTAAATACTTGGGAACGATGGAAATCCAGGAATTCACAAAAAGCAAATTACCAAGAACGAGTATGCTAGTGTTACTAAAAGCATTGAAAGAGGGTATGAGAGGTAGAATTGGTATTGAATACCATCCTATTTTCAATTTTTTATATGCGGATGATCATAGAATGATTACAATAGGTGGAGTAATCGGTTCAGAAGTTGAAAAAAGAAAAATAGGTGCAATGAATTTAGAGGGAGCAATCTACCTTCGGACCAATATTGATGATAATCCGTATGAAATAAAAGTAACACCATTTACAAGAAAGGAACGGCACCTTCTAGATTCGGTAATGCCTTGCCCGGTTGGATGGCAACTACAGGAATTTAAATTGTCCGAGGAGAATGTAAATACTTATAGAGAAATATATAGGTTTCTTCCTTCGTATGTTGAAATATTGCTATGATAATTGGTTATACGAAGGTTAATTAGGGAAAATGAAAGCTGTCAAGAACGACTGAAAGTCGGGCGAAGCCTTTATTCTTGACTGCTGGTGGAGTAATGAAATAATTAGAACTAGGGGAGCTGAAAAGTCCCCCTTATTAAAAGTCAGGTTGTCCGGCTTGACAATGACCCCTAGCTATTTTCTTAGTTGCATATATGCTTATGTCGAATTAATGCTTAGTAAAACAGGAATCAGGTTATCTGTTCCGTAAGGAGATAGGGTTAATATAATCTATTTACCCAGCCAGAAGCTCTTTAATCTTGCTACTGAAAGCAGGTATTATCTGTTTCCAGTCGCCGACTATACCATAGTGGGCTACCTTGAAGATATTTGCCTCAGGGTCTTTATTTATGGCTACGATATTCTTGGAGCCGGAACAACCAGCTATGTGTTGGCTAGCACCAGAGAGAGCAACAGCAATGTAAAGGTTAGGGGTAATAATTTTACCGGTGAGCCCTACCTGCAGCCCGGCTGGTGCCCAGCCATTATCAATGGGTGGTCTGCTAGCACCTACTGCTCCCTTCAGCATTTTAGCCAGTTCCTCTAATTGCTTAAAACCTTCGGCACTGCCAATGCCTCTACCTCCGCCGACTACCACCTCAGCATCCTCCAGTTTTATCCCTTCTATTTCTTCGCGCACCTTCTCCAGGACTTTGGTTCTTATGGCTGATGGGTCTAAACCAGCCTCAATAGTAATGACCTCTCCTTGCCTTGATGCGTCTGGTGCTAGGGGTGACATGGCTTTGACTCTAACCGTAGCTATCTGGGGGTAGGTCTCGTAGGTGAAGACAGCTTGAGCATTTCCCCCGTAGACGGGTTTGGTTTGTAGTAGCCGCTTTGAGTCAGGGTCAATAGCTAGCTCTAGGCAGTCCATAGTGGCTGCTGCCTCTAGCCTGAAGGCTAAGCGGGGTGCCAGGTCACGACCGATAGCGGTCTGCCCTAGAATAAGAATCTGGGGCGTCACTTGCTTGATTACCTTCTCCATAACTGATACATAGGAATCTGTCTGGTAATCTTTAAGTAACGGGTCATTAACTACATATACCTTATCGGCGCCAAAGGCAATGGCTTCATTGGCTATGCCACTTACATCACTGCCAATTAACGCGGCGCATAATTCCTCTCCCAGGTCATCAGCCAGCTTTCTGCCGCAACCCAATAGTTCGGTTGTAATCGTCGCTAACTTTCCTTCTGTAACCTCGCCATAAATCATAACACCTTTGTATTCAGCCACGGATTTACCTCCTTAGTTTTGGGCGAAAAACCCTTTGGTATGAAAATAGCTTGACCTCATCGTTTTTCCCTGTCATTGCGAGGAGCATAGCGGTTGCGAGGCGTAGCCGAAGCAAACTCGGAGCGGGATTCCTCGCTTACGCTCGGAACAAGCTCCGCAATCTCTAAGACGGGATTGCTTCGCTTCCCCTTCGCTGCCTCTTCGCTTCACTCAGAGCTTCGACTCAGGGCTTCGGCTCATCGCAATGACGATAAGACTAGATTATTTTCCTGATTGGTTGTGGCCTTGAGCCATAACGCTTTCATAGTATTTTAGCTTCCCTGAGTTTGAGGGCTAGATTAACTGCTGCCTCTTCAGGGCTTTCTCCTTCTATAATCTGGCACTTCACCTCACTAACTGGTTGGAATAGCTTGACCAGTCTGGCACGACGTCCAGCAGTGCCAATTTGGGCAGGGTCAACGCCTATATCGGCTGGTTTCCAGATAATAGGCTGTTTTTTCTTGGCTGCCATAATCCCTTTTAAAGTTGGGTAGCGTGGCTCACCAAGCTCATTGCTTACTGTAATCAAGGCAGGCAAGGATACTTCAATCACCTCATAGCCGTCATCGGTTACCCGTTCCACCCTTGCCTTACCATCAGTGATGTCTATTTTTTGGGCTACGGTTACACTAGGTAGCCCGAGGAAGTCAGCGATGCCAGAGCCTACCTGCCCTGCATCCCAGTCAGCAGCCTGCCTGCCGCAAAAGACCAGGTCATAGTTACCTATCTTCTTGATAGCCATAGCCAGAGCGTAGGCTGTTGACCAGCTATCACCCTCGGCAAAAGCCTCATCGTCTAGCAGGATAAACTCATCAGCCCCCATAGACAGTGATTTCCTTAGTACCTCTATGAGTAGATTAGTGCCCAGGCTTATAACAGTGATTTTACCACCCTGGGCATCCTTAATTCTTAGTGCTGCCTCTACTGCCTGCTCATCAAAGGGGCTAATTACTGGCGATACCCCTGGTGGTGGCACCACCTTATTGGTGGCAGTATCAACCTTGAAACTGGCTGGCGGCGCCCCAGGGTCAACCACTTGTTTGATGCAGACAATCATGTTCATAATGCCTACTACTCCTTCTGTTTATAGTTCCTCTTTAGCCTTGGTAAGAACCAAGTGGTTATTCTAGCGTCAGGGCGCTTCTATATCAAGCTAAACCGCAAGCCAAAGGAGGAGAGAATTAAGTAGCAGGTCAAGTAAACCTATAAGCCGAGTTCTGTACTCTGACTGGCAAGCCAGAGTGGTAACCATCTATCTAGCCCTGATGTTACCATCAGGGTCATGCGACCAACCCGGGGACTAGGCCGGGCGTCCTTTTGTCCCTCTATTTGGTCTTGCTCCGGATGGGGTTTACCCAGCCGACTGGTCACCCAGCCGCTGGTGAGCTCTTACCTCACCATTTCACCCTTAGTCTGCCAAGGCAGACCGGTATGTTTCTGTGGCACTTTCCGTAGGGTCACCCCTCCTGGGTGTTACCCAGCATCCTGCCCGGTGGAGCTCGGACTTTCCTCCCACCCAAGGCGAGCGGTCACCCGGTTTACTTGACCTACTTATACTGTAGAATAAAAGGAATTATTAGTCAACTTTGAACCCTATCCCCTTTATCCCCTTCCCCTTGCCAAGGGGAAGGGGAAATAATTTCTTTAGAGGGGCGTTAGCCCCTCTAAAACTCTCTTTGGTTATTTTCTCTGATTGAATTTATTGAATTATACTTATGGTAGGTAATAGCGATAAGAGAGGAGGATTTCTTAGGGGGCTAATACTCCTCTGACTTTACCCCTTATCGTACTGCTTTTGAGGGGAAGTTTGAAGGGGCGTAGCTCACCAGAGGCGACTCTGTCGACCCCTCTAAAACTCTCTTTGGTTATTTTCTCTGATTGAATTTATTGAATTATACTTATGGTAGGTAATAGCGATAAGAGAGGAGGATTTCTTAGGGGGCTAATACTTCTCTGACTTTACCCCTTATCGTACTGCTTTTGAGGGGAAGTTTGAAGGGGCGTAGCCCCTTCAAAAACTACTCTCCCCCTCTCCTTTGAAGTCTCCTAAGGCGACTCGCCTTGTGCGAGGAGAGGTCGCAGACTCGCCTTGCGTAGCCTTTGGCTCGACTCGGAGAGGGGATTAAGGGGGTGAGGTTGGTAAGCGAGCTCTTAATGCCATGTTTGCCAGGTTATCAGCCTCTTGGTTTTGCTGGCGTGGGATATAAGTGATAGTGAAGCCATCCAGCAAACTTTGCAGTTTTTTTACCTGTTGATATAAGGGTTTAAGACCTGCCTTCTTCACCCGGTATTCGCCACTGATTTGCCTCACTACTAATTGTGAATCCGAGCTTATATCAACCTGCTTGGCACCTAGCTTGGCGGCTTCTTCTAGGGCAGCAATGATAGCTTTATACTCTGCCTGGTTATTGGTTGCCCAGCCAATCCTTTGCGAAATGCGGGCAATAAGCTTACCCTGCTCATCCTTTATGGTAGCGCCTATAGCTGATGGACCTGGGTTGCCCAGTGAGGCACCATCGGTGTATATTATCACTCTGTTTACTTTCATCATTTTGAGAATTCAGGCGAGGAACAGGATACGCCCGCAGCTACTACATTGTACCAGGTTACCGCTTCTTGCCTGCTGCAACTCAGTGGTGGGTAGTGATATACGGCAGCCGCGGCATATCCCTTGCTCTACCTTAGCTACGGCTGTTCCCTTTTGGTTTTTGAGTTGGTGGTAGAATTCAACTGCCTGGGGGTCAGTCTTGGCTAGAAGTAATTGCCGCTTATGTTCGAGGTCGGACAGTATGGTTTTGAGCTGCTCCAATCTGCTGGAGAGCTGTTGTTGCTGGCGCTGCCACTCATCCTCTAGCTGCTTAAGCTGGCTACTTTGGCTAGCTACACTGGTTTCAGTTAGCTCAACCTTATCCATTAACTCTAGTGCCTTATCCTCCAGTCGGTCACGCTTGGTTTTCAGTCCATCAATCTCATGCTGGAGGTTGGTCAACTCCTTGGGATTTCTTATGCTGCCACTATATAGCTTTTTTTCGGCGGTGGCGAGCTTGGTTATAAGGTCATCTATCTCCCATTCTGCGGAATGTTGTTCTCGTTTCAATTTCTCCAGGCGCTGGTGCTCCAAATTGAGCTTAGCCTGAGCCCTGTTCACCGCTTGGCTTTCTCCTAGCTGACCGGCAATTTGGTTCAGAGCCTGCTCATTGGACTCAAGCTCTAGGTCAACCTCCTGTAGCTGGTAGAGCTGCTTAACCACTTTCATTTTTCAGTGGTCTTATTCTATAACGACGACACCGTAATTATCAATTAAGCTATAGAAAGCGACAAAACATTATAGTTATAGTAGAACATATGTGCTATTATGATAGGTATATATTGAGAGGGGAGAAGGATATGAGGCTATTGAGGTTAGCCGTAGAAAACCAGAACTGGAACCTGGCAGCCCATACCATTGTCCTAGCTACCGCCCAGGTTTTACAAAAAGGAGAACGCCCCGATGCCAAGACCAAAGAGAAAAAGAGGCGCCCCGCCAGGCAACCAAAGCGCTAGAAAGCACGGCTTCTACTCTAAAGTCCTTGATGAGGCAGAACGGCTTGACCTTGAGCTGGCTCAGGGCATTGAGGGCATTGACGATGAGATTGCCCTGCTGAGGGTTAAGATAAAGTCTATCCTCGACAATGACCCCGAGAATATTAGGCTCATTGTGGAAGCCACCAACACTTTGGCTAGACTGGTCAAGACTAGATATAACATCACCAAAGAGCAGAAGAAGGGATTGAAGGAGGCAATAGGTAATGTCCTTAGAGATGTCGCTCTCCCCCTCGGAATTGGCATTGGAGCCACCATTAAATAGTCGGGAGTTTCCTGAAAATCAACGATTTCCAGAGGGTAAAATAAATAGGCTGCGCCCTTACCAGCGAGAAGTGGCACGGGCTATATTCAATAGCGTTTTCGCCAGGAAGGGACTTACCTTCTCCGTGGAAATTGCCAGGCAAGGGGGCAAGAACGAGCTGTCAGCCCAGCTTGAGCTTCTACTTTTAACCCTCTATATGGCAGAACCGCAGAACCTGGTGAAGTGCGCCCCCACCTTTAAGCCTCAGACGGTTATCTCTATGATGCGGCTAAAGGACAGACTAAACGATGCTGGCTTTAATGGCATCTGGACGGCTGAATTGGGCTACATCATCAGGTTGGGCAATGCCCGGGCTATATTCTTGTCGGCTGAGGAGTCAGCCAATGTGGTGGGCAATACTGCCCATATATTGCTGGAAATAGATGAGTCCCAGGATGTGAGTAAGGAAAAATATACCAAGGAATTTAAGCCGATGGGGGCAACTACCAATGTTACTACCGTTCACTATGGCACTACCTGGGATGATTCTACCCTTCTAGAGGAGGTAAAGCAGACCAATCTGGAATTGGAGAGAAAGGATGGCATCAAGCGTCACTTTCGCTATGATTGGCAGGAAGTAGCCAAGTATAACCCTGATTACCTGGCTTATGTTGACGCTGAGAGGGAGCGTTTAGGGGAGAATCATCCCTTATTTCTCACTCAGTATTGTCTAGTGCCAATCCATGGCGGTGGGGGTTACCTGAGCCTTCAGCACCGCTCCCAGTTACAGGGCAATCACTCTCGTCTTCATGCTCCTCCGTCATTGCCAGAGAAGCGAAGTAATCTCTATGTCGCTGGTATTGACCTGGCTGGGGAAGCTGAAGAAGAGGCAAGGGCTTATTTAAGAGCGCTAAAACCACGCCAGGATTCTACGGTGGTTACTATCGGTGAGCTAGACTTCTCAATATGTGATGAAATCCAGAAACAGCCCGGGGTTAGAGTTGTTGAGCACTATTGGTGGACAGGAAGAAAGCACACCGAGCTCTATACCCAGCTTATTGATATACTGAAGAATGTCTGGCACTGCCGTAAGGTGGTGATTGACGCTACCGGAGTTGGTCAACCGGTGGCATCATTTCTTAGACAGTCGCTAGGCTCAAAGGTTTCCTCATTTACCTTTACTGCCCGGTCAAAGTCGGAGTTAGGCTTCAGCCTGCTCGCCGCTATTAACTCAGGTAGGATAAAAATGTACAAGGGCGATGGCTCAGATGAATGTCAGGAGTTCTGGTTTGAGATGGAGAAGGCTAAGAGCCAGTATCGTCCATCACAGACGATGAATTTCTATGTTGACCCTGCCGAGGGGCACGATGATTTTCTGATGAGCCTGGCACTGCTGGTTGAGGCGGCTAACCAATACACGCTCCGCGGTGCCAGGGGAAGCCCTTTTTGAAAAAGTTAGAGTGCGAGGCTAAAGACGACTAAGTCAAGCCTTTGACCTTGCCCACATTAACTATCTCAAAGCATCAGAAAGCCTAAGAATAACTTCATCCTCGTTTACTAAAAATCCTCCCTCTTTTGGTCATTGCGAGCCGAAGGTCGCCAGACTGCGACTCTGTCGAGCGTGGCAATCCCTGGGCATTTCTGGAGATTGCTTCGGCACTTTGTGCCTCGCAATGACAGGGAGAAGTGAAGAGGTCGACAGAGTCCGCCCTAGGCGGACAGAGTAGCCTCTGGCGAGTGGAGCCTCATGATAAGAAGATACATTCATATCATAATAATCTTTCCATTTCAGAAAGGCATCCTGTCCTTAGGGTGTTTAAGCGGGGGGCTTCGCCCCCTCTTTTATAATAAGTTCCCCCTCTCCTTATCAAGGAGAGGGGGTTAGGGGTCGACAAAGTCGCCTCTGGCGAGCGGAGCTCCATAATAAGAAGATACATTCATATCATAATAATCTTTCCATTTCAGAAAGGCATCCTGTCCTTAGGGTGTTTAAGAGGGGCTAGCGCCCCTCTTTTATAATAAAATCCCCTTCCCCTTACTAAGGGGAAGGGGATACAGGGGATAGGGTTATTAATCTTAATAGTAGGCGGTTCTCCTGCCCAGCCAGAAGCTCAAGAATAGAAGCAGCAAGCCACCAAGCACAATTAGGGTATACGTAGCCCAACTAGGCCAGGTAAAGCCAACATAGAATGTCCTGGTCTCGGTCCAGTCCGTCTCATTGGAGGCAGCATCTATAGCTTTTACATGCCAGTAATAGGGGGCTTGCTTAGTGCTTTGCTTTAGCGCCTCCTTTTCCTCTTTGGTAGTGACGGGGTATTCTGAAGTGGTTAAGCCTTCTACCTCCAACACCATAGTAGTGAAGCCAATATCGGAAGCAATCTCCAGGGTATAGGTTATAGGCTCGCTATCGTCAGTAACCTCAATGTTGGGGTCATCGGCATCCCCACCCCAGTCAAATTTCCATCCCTTGAGGTTACCGCCCGTCAGTGGTAGTTGTGGATATACAGTTGATGGTGGTGTTGACTCCATAGTAAAGGTGAGATTTTTGGTATTGGTGCCATCACTGACGTTCACGGTGTTGGCTCCGCCGGTGCTAACTGGGGCGTTGAAGGTAGCCTCAAAAGCTCCAACAGTGCTAATGGGAGCTGTAGTTACTTCAGTGCCATCATACTTAATAGTAGCTGTTCCGCCGGGTAGGAAGCCGGTACCACTGACGGTAATCTCCTCGTCGACATTACCTGTTTGTGGGATTAATGTAGCATTGCAAATTATAGTGAACACATCTGTGTCTTTGTTATTAGACGTATCCTCTGCCTCAACATCATAGATGCCACCGGCTATTGCTGGTACATCAAAGGTTACTTCAAAACTGCCATCGCTATCAGTCTTAGGTGACGCTGGGCTAGTAGTAACATCGGCGTTATCAAGGGAGATGTCAACATCCTTCGTTTTGCCAAAGCCGGTACCGTTAATCGTTACCTCATCACCAATTTCTCCTGATGTTGGGTTAACGGTTATTTTCGGCTCTACGGTGAAATCAGCCTCGCCCTTCTCCCCACCAAACTCAGCAGTTATGGTGTGTTTGCCGGCAGTGCTCTCGGGGATTTCAATGGTGAGTTCAAATTTGCCCTTGCTATCGGTCTCAGTATCTCCACTGGCTATGTCAATATCAACACCATCGTATTCTATGTCAATGTCTTTTTTGTCATCAAAACCTATGCCATCAATAGCAACCTCAGTGCCTACTGGACCCTCCGTGGGGCTGATGGTAATGCCGGTGACGGTGAAGGTATCTTTAGTCAGTATCTTACCCTCGTTTGTTTCGGTGGTATAGACATAGTAGTCGCCACCCTGCACATCTTCGTCGTCACTGCCGTCAGTGAGTTCATCAGGCACATCGAAAGAGGTATCTATATCACCCTCATCAGCTTCACCCGAACCACCGGCGTAGGTTGTTTTTACCTCCTCCCAAACATCAAGGTCGTCTTCAATATCATCATCCTTGTCGGCTTCCTCACTGGAAAAGTAGATATAGACTTTGTCCCCGGGGTCATAGCCAGAGCCGGTAATATCAATGTCATCACCGATTTCACCCGAAGTTGGTGAGAGAGAGGCCGATGCCGCCAGGGCTGGTGTGGCTGGGATGGCTACCATTAGCAGGGTAAGGATAATGGCAAAAGCTAGAGTGCGAAATATTTTATTGTATTTCATGATGACCACCTCTCTTAATTTTATACTTTTGTGAGGAAAATTTTTATTCACAAGGGGTTTATCCCCTATTAAACTCCTTCTATATAAGCTTTTTTCTAGCACCACGTTTAGGGGTATAGGTTCCGGCAAAGTTGTCCAAGACATCCTTCTTAATTAGCCAGGTATTGTGAATCTTTGTCGCCGGTAAGTCCCCCTGCCGACATAACCGCTTCACCGTCTCGGGATGAATCCTGAGCTGGTGACCAGCTTCTATCACATTAACATAATTATCCAGAGATACCATAGTATTAGAAAGTATTACTTTGATAAAACAATAATAACATCAATGGCTCATTTTGTCAACCCCTAGTCTCTTCCAATACAAGATGAGCCTGGAGGGGGTAACGATTTCTAACACAAGATGAGCCTGAGAGATTCAGGCAACTCGTTTATGATTGGGACATGCTACTGATCATGAACGATAAGAATCTA
>Ga0209979_1005007_pt1 | contig 10630 bp, 9 predicted proteins | sample AnhtaG_FD_183114 | JGI IMG/M metagenome (GOLD analysis project Ga0209979, IMG submission 183114) | Deep subsurface microbial communities from Anholt, Denmark to uncover new lineages of life (NeLLi) - Anholt_01485 metaG (SPAdes) (version 2) | ecosystem: Environmental > Aquatic > Marine > Oceanic >...
CGGTGGCGAAACGGACCTCATGCGCATAACTGGCTGGCGGAGCCGAGCGATGTTGCAAAGGTACGCCGCGTCAGCAGCCACGGAGCGGGCCGTGATGGCACACCGGCGGCTGGGCCTGGGAGACAGGCTGTGACGGCCAAGGTTCAAGCCTACCGCACTAGAGAACAGGTCTGGTGCCGGGCGAGGCTGCGGGTGCTACGCGATGGCGTTGGTCAGCAGGACGAGTAGGGTGCTCCCTACGGCCCGCACGAGGTCAGGATGATCGGCTTGTATTTCATCACATCCACGATGTCGACGTCCGTGTCCGCGTCAAAGTCGAACCGCTTGTCGTACTTGATGTGGCCGAGACTGCTCATGATGGGCCCATTGAACTTCAGCACGTCCACAATGTCGGCGTCGGTGTCATTGTCCATGTCGGGCGGCCAGGCGTCCGTCCCATACTGCGTCACACAATATGCCAACTCGTCCGTGGACATCCACTGTTCGTCGGCGTCCGGGAAGGCGTCGCCGTCCATGTCGGGACCGGAAGTCTGCTCGCAGTCGGGGGTGCCGTTGGTCGGCGCCCGGTCATACCCCTCGTCGACGTAGGGGTCACACTGGGGATCGTCCTCGTCGGTCTGGGTGTCGCCGTCGTTGTCCACCGTATCCCTGCAATCGCCGTCGCCAGGACTACTGACGGGAGACCCGTCCTCGTTGCCGTCCTCATCGTTGTCCACCCCATCGCAGTGCTCCGGTGTGCTGTCGCCATCGAACGGATCTGACCCCTTGTCCGTCTCGTCGCCGTCCCCGTAGCCGTCGCTGTCATCGTCTGGGTCGCAGGCGTCGCCCAGGAGGTCGCCATCGAAATCCTCCTGACCGGCGTTGTACGCGTTGGGGCAGTTGTCAGCCGTATCGGGTACGCCGTCACAGTCGGCGTCCAGCGGCGAGCATGTGGCATAGAGGATGTCGTTGTCCGTCCCGGCGCCGTCCAGGTCTTCATCGGACTGCCAGGCCGACACCCAGTTGCCGGCGCTGTCGGTCGTCAGCTGAGGGTACTCGTCATACCCGGAGTCGGTGCCAGCGTTGGTGTTGAGGGCTGCGGGGGCGCTCCAGGCGGCACCATTATTCGTCGAATGGGCCACCAAAATGTCGGCGTCTGCCCCAGTGCCATTCAGGTCTTCATCGGAATGCCAGACGGCCAGCCAACTGCCGGCGCCGTCGGTGGTGAGTTGAGGATGCTCGTCATTCCCGGAGTCAGAGGTCGCGTTGGTGTTGAGGGCTGCGGGCGCGCTCCAAGTGACCCCATTGCCCGTCGACCGCGCCACCAGGATGTCGGCGTCCGTCCCGCTGCCGGCGAGATCCTCGTTCGAGTGCCAGACGGCCAGCCAGATGCCCGCGGCGTCGGTGGTCAGTTGAGGGTACCGGTCATAGCCGGAGTCAGAGACGGCGTTGGTGTTGAGGGCGGCGGGAGGAGTCCAGGTGGCGCCATTGTCCGTCGACCGCCCCACCAGGATGTCGGCGTCCGTCCCGCTGCCACCCAGGTTCTCGACGGAATGCCAGACGGCCACCCAGTTGCCGCCGCCGTCGGTCGTCACTTGAGGGTGCTCGTCATTGCCTGAGTCGGAAGTCGCGTTGGTATTGAGAGCGACCGGGAACGTCCAGGTGGCGCCGTTGTCTGTGGAGCGGGCCGTCAGGATGTCGGCGTCCGTCCCGGCGCCGTCCAGGTTCTCGTTGGAATGCCAGACGGCCAGCCAGTTGTCAGCGCCGTCGGTCGTCACCTGAGGGTACCGGTCATAGCCGGAGTCGGTGCCGGCGTTGGCGTTTAGGGCGACAGGGGGAGTCCAGGTGGCCCCGTTGTCCGTCGACCGGGCCACCAGGATGTCGGTGTCCGTCTCGATGGTGCCGCCCAGGGTATCCCAGGAATGCCAGACGGCCAGCCAGTTGCCGGCGCCGTCGGTCGTCACCTGAGGGCTAGAGTCATCCCCTACGTCGGAGGTGGCGTTGCTGTTGAGGACGGCCGGATCTGTCCACGTAGCTCCGTTGTCCGTTGAGCAGGACACCAGGATGTCTAGGTCCACTCCGATGGACGGCGGGCCGAGGGGTTCACGAGAATGCCAGACGGCCACCCAGTTGCCGCCGCCGTCGGTCGCCACTTGAGGCCCCTCGTCAGTCCCCGAGTCGGCAGCGGCGTTGGTGTTGAGGGCGGCGACAGCGCTCCAGGCATGGGTGGAGAGCTCTCCGCTGGTCAGCACGGTGAGCGCTAAAGCCACCAGAAGGAGCAGCATCAAGCGACGGAAGCGAATCACACTTCTCCCCCTCCCCAGGCCGCCGCATCGCGAAGGAACGCTACGAAAGCGTGCAGGACTCCGCCATCATATCTGGCGGTGGCGTGTCTGTCAACGGCGAGGGATGCTGAACGGAGGCCCCATCCTACTCGCAGCCGCGAGGGCTGGCAAGGGAAGAAGGCACCCCATCGCCACCATGAGCTACACCATCGACACATAGTGTCAGCCGGCAGGGCGGCCAGGGTCTGGAGCCAGGAACAGCCGGCTTGCCTCGCCCCTACGGCGTGCACGATGGCGTTGGCCAGCATCCTTGGGGCTGGCAAATAGAGAGGGGCGACGCTGCGACAGCGCCGCTTTCAGTCACACTGATCGCCCACGCGCTGCGTGTCGCCGACGTCGCCAAGCAAATAGATGCTGACTATGACCAACTGTTACGGGGGATTACGCAGGCCGCCCTGTATCAAGATAGCCACCCCTCGCGTCTATCTAGAGATAAGCCGTAAAGTAGGAGCTAGTGGCCCCTGGCCGGACGATGAGGTGAAGTGAAAGTGCGCAGCAACAACGACCACCGCGATGAGCACAGGACCACGGATCACACAGAGGATATCCTGGAATGGGCTAAGGGGAAAATATGCGCTGTCTCCGAGAGCAAACCTTTCAAGATGGCGCCGGAGGATCATTCCATGATTGAGCCGGAACCCAAGCCGCCCGCTCCGGAAACCGAGTCCAAGACGGTAGAGCCCCCCGAGGTATCCACACTCAAGATGGCAACCGGACTTCTCGTCGTGGAACTTGACGAGGCCAATGCCAATCAGGGCAAGATCCACTTTCTGCCCGATGACCGAGAGGCGGGTCGCTTCGTCGAATCCCTCCTGGACAAGGGCCTTGCTCCTGGCCGACTCGCGGCGCTACGGGGCACACGTATGAGCGTGAACGTGCGCTACCGGGTTGCGGCAACCATCGAACAGCTGACCCACGAATAGTCGCAAACCAGCTGGCAGCCTCGGCAAGAAGTGGGCGAGGTCACCAGCGCCATAGGATGACCAACCACACGAAGGCGTTGGCCAGCAGGACGAGTAGGGTGCTCCCTACGGCGTGCACGACGTCAGGATGGACGGCTTGTATTTCAGGACATCCACGATGTCGATGTCCCCGTCGGCGTCGAAGTCGAGGCGCTGGGGGCTGGGGGGAACCGAGGTCAGGATGACCGGCTTGAACTTGAGTACGTCGACGATGTCGGCGTCCCTGTCGACGTCCAGGTCCAGCGGCCAGGCATCGTGGCCGTCACAGGAGGTACCCGGGCAGAGGCCAGGTGTGCCGACCACGTCAGGGCAGCTGTCCAGGGGATCCGTGCCCAGGTAGCATTCGACGTCGCCATCGAAGCCATCGCTGTCGATGTCGATGCCCGGCTCGCACCCCGGCGTGGGCGTAGGAGTAGGCGTGGGCGTCCCGGAAGTGGTGGCCGTCCAGTCCAAAACGCCCGAGTCGCACGGCGGCTCGTCCAGCACCAATCTAAGGGTGCCCTGCGCCTCGCCCTCGCTGGGAAACGAGCCGCTCACTTCGTACATCCCCGGTATGCCCGGTCCGAAGCTGTCGTCCACGATGTCAAGAGAGATGGGGAACGGGTTTGGCCCCTGGAATTCGCAGACGTCACCAGGTACATCGTAAGCCGTGAACCCCTGGACCTGCGACCCGTCCCCGGACACCGAGAATTCGACCGCGCCGCCACCGGAGTGCGTTCCTGTGTAGGCGGTGCCACCCACAGGCTGGGCTGAGGTGTGCGGTACGGGCAGAAGCGGGGCCAGGACTGCAGCAACAACCATGGCCAGGGCGCCCAAAGCCAGAAACAACCAGCGGCCTCTGCTCCTGCGACTCATCATGGCTCCGTAACCCTTGACGTAATGGGAGCCCTATTGTTACGGCGCGATCCCGCTTGAGTGCAGAAGGCACATCCTGCCAGTGTTGGGCGCCCCCATATGCATACGTAGGGGTGCGGGTGCCCTTCGGTAACATCCGGGGTTGGTTGCCGAGCGAACGTCCGCGACCCTGCACTTCCCTGTCTGCGACAAGACTCTCGTTACTGCCGGGTCACCCTCTAGCAGGATGCTCACCCTAGATCTCTATGAAACGAAGTAGACAAGAAGCGGCGGGCGCCGACTGGAAACGGGGTGAGCGGTAGCTGTTGCCCGTTGTCGCGTGGCCGCGACCAATATTCACCCCCTTCTAACCTTCGTGGTCCTGGTTTTCACTGATCTTTAGGCTTCTTCCGGCGATAATGTCCCCAATGGAGGCGAGAGTGCGGCTACGCAAGAAGAACGAGCCGAGCGATCGGCCCGAGGATGAGGACCTCACGGACGAGCTGGTGGAATGGGCTAGGGCCAGAGGAGTGGCTGTCCCCGAGACCATGCCAGACAGGATGGAACCTTCCCAAGGGACGAAGTCCGAGCCGGAACTCCATCCGTCCGGCCCGGAGAGCATGGCCAGCGGAGTTGAGACCGCTGCGCCGATCAAGCCCCAACAGCAGCTTAAGGTCTTGGTAGTAGCTCTTGACGAGAGCGCTGCTGACCGGGCCAGGGCCTACTTGTTCGATGACACCCAAGGGGCGAGCCAGTTCATCGAAACCCTCGTGGAAAATGGCCTCAATCCGGACCGCATCATCGTCTTCTGGGGCATGCCGGTAGACTTCTGGCTGGCGTCTCGATCGGGTAGCATTTGAAGGGGAGAGCATTTGACCTCCCCTTTTCTTTTGGCGAAGCAGCGGGCTGCTCTCACCCCATCGCCACCACGGGCCACACGATGGAGGGGGATGGCGGTGGAGGAGAGCAATCGCCTCACCCTAGAGACGCCCGGTGAGGGTGGCTGGGTCGGACCTAGGGCACCTCGACGGCTGCAATCCGATTTGAGCAGTCCTCTTTTAACCTGGTTTCTACCGCTTTTCACCCTGCTGTTATGCAACACGTCCGGTCTAGAGTGATAGCCTGACGTTGAGGAGGCGCAGCGCTTGCTTACGCCTCTTGACGATAGCCGATCAGCATTGGCAGAGGACATTGAGAGGTAGGTAGCCATGATTCGTTTACTCAGAGGAATAGAAGACCTCATTACGGCTCCGATGGGGAGGCCCCAGCCCGAACTGCAGGAGTCGCTGGCATCGAACTGGGTGGCGATGAAGCTGCGCGTCATGCGCGGCGAAATCGATCCCGGCGCCCCCGTCTACGTCGCCGAACTTCAGCCAGGCAGGGGCTCTGGCTACATGACGCTGCAATCGGTCTTGAAAACGGTGGAGGAAGGCTGGGGCCGCTGGGACCGCAAGACAATGACCTGGTGGTGCGAAATCCTCGATCGGGCGAACAACGGCTCGATAGGCGACGCATAATCCCAACCACTGACCATCCGCATTCCCCAGCAAGACACCTCTAGGGCACTACCGCGCTCTCTGCTTCTGTCTCGCTGCCTGCGTGCTCGGTATCGGCGACGCTATCAGTAGCGACAGGCTGTCGTTGGCCAAGAGCAGAGCGAACGGGACGAACGGGTGTGCGCGGGGTTGCTGAAGCCTGGGGCTGCAGTCTTTGGCTCTGGTCGGTGTCAGCGCGGTAATTGGCCAGGGCTGTCACGGCGATCGGTATATCAATCCAACTCCGCCTAAGTAGACCTCGCTCCCGTCGCGAAGGCGGCGACGGTGTCCCTTCTGTAGCGAGTGGTCATCCACTACGATATCATTCGCCGTAATGGCCTCGAGGAGGCAATCCCCGTTCCGACGTGGGATGATGCGGGCCCATCGGCTGCCGAGGCCCAGATCTATGTCATCATCCGGGCCTCCGATGGTTAGTGGGCGCCGCCACCAAGTGCGACAGTGCCGCACTTCTAAATCGTAGGCTCGTCCCCCTGGTACCGAGGTCAAGTAACCGCGCAGGATGGGGCGCCCGAAGTGGGCATAACCTGCCCACGGCACGAGCAAAGCGCCCAGAAGCACGGGACCCAGGATGAAAACCAGAATGGGACCCCCGCCGCCGTTCCCTCCGACCGTCGGAGCCGCGACGGGCACCGGAGTGGGCGTTGAGCCCGGGAAGGGCGAACGTCCCTCGACTGGGGCGGCCGATAGCCATGTCTCAAGGCTGCGACGGGCCACCACTCCTTCCTCCGTCTCCACCACCAAGGCGATGCTGTACGTTCCCTCTGCTCCGCTGACCGGAACCGTCCCCACGTACTCGCCCGATCTCACCGGTAGAAGGGTCCCTTCATATGACTGCCCGTCCGGCCCGGTGACCGTGACAGCCACCGTAGCGTCTTCCACAAGCCTCTCCTCCGCCGTCTGAGGGTCGCGGGCGGTTAGCTGCACAGCAATCTCAAGGGGCGCACCGCCCGTCAAGGCCACGGAGGACGAGGGGCGCAGCCATGCCACCTCCACCAGCGTACGCGGCGTCGAAGAGATCGCCAGGCAGGACTCGCCTTCCGCCGCTCCTGCTATCGTCACTGTCCATGTTCCCCGCGCTGGCCCCTCGATGCTGAAGGCGTCGTAGCGGGCGTCACCTCCCGTCGGGGTAACTGGCTCACCATTGGGCGCAGTCACCGTCACCGCCGGCCGCAGGTCACTGGAGTAGGTCACGAACAGTGAGAGGGTGGAAACGAACTGGTGAACCGGAAAGGTCACGGGGATCTCCTCGCCCGGATCCAGGCAATCGCTGAACAGGACTTCGAAAACGTCCAGTTTGTTGGCGGCGAAAACCTCCTGAAACACCAGTGGCAGTTCGCCAGCCTCCGCCGCCTTCCGGTACAGCCCGCCGCCTTTCTCCGCCAGCTTCTGTAGGAACTCCGGCTCCACCGTGCTGGCCAAGGAAACCGGAAATAGCCCCCACTTCCTCTCTCCAAAGCTGTCCGCCAGAGCAAGAACCGCGTTCCGCTCCGATTCTCGCTGCTCGGCCGAGAAGTTGAGCCAATCGGGCGGATGGAGTTCCCCATCAGTGAGGAATATGGCAAAGCGTATGGGGCTGGAGCCCTTCTCCAACTCCGCCAGTCCCGCCTCCAGAGCGGCCCGCATGTTTGTGCTTCCCACCGGCGCCACAGGGGTCAGCCCTGCCTTGATAGCCTCCCGGCTCGCCACGTCTGTTACCCTCGTCAGCGGCACCAGTACAGCACTATCGTCCGCAAAGAGAACCGCACTGATCTCGTCCCTTTCCTCCAAGAGATCCACCAGCTGGCTGGCCGCCACAAAGCGCAGACTGGCAGGGTCGTTCTGGGCCATGCTCGCGGAACTGTCGATGATGAGAACGACGGAGATACTCTGCGGCTCTTGGGCGGCCGTGGGTAGGATGGACAAGAGAGCAAAAGCGGCTGCCGTAGGAGCGGCTACTGTAGTAAGGAAGGCCGAGAACATCCGTAGCACTGGTCAGGCGCAGGAGAGCGGGCGGCCGTGCTCAGACTGGCTCTGCGCCCTCGGGCGGCTCCAGATTGACTTCGACGCGATAGGCAACGTTGAGGTGCATCTCTGCTCCGAGGAAGACATGGATGTGGCTAGGTTCCATGCCGTCCCCGACGGCGCTTCTGATGAACTCCGCTGCATCCTTGGGGTCATCGAAGGCATAAGCTTCCCCGTGCCCGTCTGTCGCCCCGCGGTCAGCCACGACAAGTACTTTCGTCGGGACTTTTCGCCGCCTTGCATGGGCGGTGCGTGTTTCATCGCCAGGTGCAGTGCCCGAGTCGTGCGGGTCCGCCTGCTCCTCACCAGCCTGGCTGTCGCCGGGCGGAGCCGTCGTTGCACCCGGAGCATGCTCCGGCTCATCGCCGACGTCCTGCTCGCCTTTGCGAAAAAGCTTGGGCACCTTGGAACACCCCCTATCTTGCCGATGGAGGAAATGCCTCGCCTCTAATACTTGGACGCGGCTAGGCCACTTTTGTAACAAAGGTGCCGCGCCCGCGCCCCTATTCCAAAGTCACGCCGCCAACCCTCCCGCTGCGTGGGGCACTGCCCCCGGCGTCATCAGAGGCTGCCGCGCACCAGTCACTTTGTGTCACGAATGGCACGTTAGCAGCGTCTAGATAGGTGCGAGCCGCGGATGCGGGACGACGAAGATGGGGGTGAATGGACGTGCCCAAACATCGTGGAAGGGACGGCAATTCCGAAGACGTGGAGGAGACCAACAACCTGACGAGTCACATGTTGGACTGGGCAAAGGAGAAGTTAGCGGCGGGAACGGCTGAAGTCTCCAAGAAGGAGCAAGCTGCTCCAAAGACCGGGCGGTGGGAGAAGGGCACTGTGATCATCGTAGCCATCCGGGGCGACGCGCCGGACAAAGCGAAGGCCCACCTCTTTGAAGATACAGGTGACGCCGAGCGATTCGTGGGAACCCTTGTGGAAGATAAGGTAGACCAAGAACGCGTCGCTGTCCTCCGGGCGAAGGCCGTCAAGATGAATGTGACTTATCGCCCAGTGATCCAGTTGGGCGTAGACGGGGACCTGCAAGGACGCGACGAGCAAGGTCAGCAACCCTAGCTCTATCATGGGCTAGGCCATACCCAGCCCGCCGAGCCAAGGCTCTCGAAACGCCGATTCAGCACTTCTCAGAACCGCGGCTCGGGCCAGCCAGAGCTCAGCCGATCTGCTAAACCCCCGCAGGGCATGTGCACCACGATCACGGTAGCTCTTTCCTCTGAGAAGCCCCCCGAATTCGTCGCTGTGTTCCCCCCGTTCCTTCGCGCATAGCCGGACAGCAGGACGACATTATGGCCTATGCTCCTGGTTCATCACTGCAGGCCGTCGACGGGTGCGTGGAAAGCCCCCATACGCATACGCAGGGGTGACAATACCCTTCGGTGTTACCCCCGTTTGGCTGCTAGGCAGCGTCCACCGAGGCCAGAGGATGAAGAACCACACTATGGCGTCGGGCAGAGGGAGGACGGGCACAGGGCTCGTGTTTCACGCGTTACGGGGTTGGCTCTTCGTCTGAGGGAGACGGCCCCTCGACTGCCTCCTCCGATTCAACCAGCTCTGCCCTCACCACCTGTCGGTGGGTGAAGATGCCCCCCAACGGGTTGCCAGCCTCGGGCATCCAGGTTCCGGCGTGGGTGATGAGAGTGATGTTCTCCTCCGGGGTAGCGCCCATCACCTCCAGAGCCTGCGGGTCGTCGTAGGGAATGGCTCGGTTAGCGGTGACCTTGTAGACGTACTCGGTGCCGTCTTCCAGGATGACCCTAATCTCATCTCCCAATTCGAGGCTGCTGAGCGCATGGAACACCCCCATCACATACCGCCCGTTGATGCTCCACTCCCCATGGCCAGCGAAGACGGCATTGCCGCCCCACCCCGGTGTGCTGCTGAAATCGTACCAGGCCACGTCGCGTGAGTTGTCGGGCACCAGGGGGATGGCATTGTCGTCGAGGCCCAGGGTGATGACAGGGGCGTCGACGCCGAGCTTATCGATGATCAGGTGGGCGATGGGAGCGTCACTGGGGGGTTGGGTCGGCACCGACGTGGCCGTGGCGGCGGGGGTGGATGTCGCGAGACGCGAAGGGGGGATGGGGGCTCCCCTGGACGAAGTATCGTCTCCCTCGCCTGGCGACCCCATTGGCACCCCAATACCTATTCCGATTCCAACAGCTAGGACTGTCAATCCTAGTAGTCCCACGCCGATTAGCATTGGCCTGCGCTTTGTGGGTCTAGCCACAGGAGTCCTAGCTGTTTCCGTGGGCTCCGGCTGCTGCGCTTGTGGAGGTGGGCCAGGAGCCTCGCTTTCGGGTCGACGGCCTTCTCCCATCGAATAGTAGCGAACGCGATCGTATAGCGCTCGCTTCGCTGGATCACTTAGCACTGCGTGAGCTTCATTCAGCTCACGCAGCCGTTCGGTCGCGTCGCCTCCGGTGTAAACGTCGGGGTGATATCTGCGCACTAAGTGTCTGTAGGCCGCGTCTATGACCTCCGGCTCGGCGGTGGGGCTCACCTGTAGGATGTCGTAATAGTCTTTCACTGCCGCATCCAGTGGCACTCGGAGTGAGCGGTCCGACGGAGAAGCCGCCTGGCGCTATCCTACTCGCAGGCGCAAGGGTTGGCAAGGAAAAGGCGATGATCGGGCAGGCGGATGCGCTAGCAGGGCTTGCTCACGGCCCTGGTTGAACAGCGGATAACTGAGGCGTTTTCGCTCGCGGGTCAGCTATGCGGGGCACAGCGCCAGGACGGGAATACTTGGGAAGCAGGTACTCTACCAACTGAGTTACACCCGCCCCGCAGATACGATCCTAGGCTTCCGCTGAGCCGTTGTCAATGGCGGGCGCAGCCGGGGCCGCCTGTTGGCGCGTCTCCAGCAACACCAGCCCCAGGCCCACCAGCACCAGCCCCAGCCCCACAAGGGTGAGGATAGTGTAGTTACGCAGGGCAA
>Ga0209979_1005009_pt1 | contig 10629 bp, 7 predicted proteins | sample AnhtaG_FD_183114 | JGI IMG/M metagenome (GOLD analysis project Ga0209979, IMG submission 183114) | Deep subsurface microbial communities from Anholt, Denmark to uncover new lineages of life (NeLLi) - Anholt_01485 metaG (SPAdes) (version 2) | ecosystem: Environmental > Aquatic > Marine > Oceanic >...
GACCTTCTCCATGGCAGAGCCCGATGGAGAGGAGCGCTCTGGGGTCGACTCCGGGCGTGGCGTCGCCGTGGAGTCCCTCAGCGGTCCTTCCGCTGGGCCTGTGGCCGGCGGAGTCAGCAGCCAGGCGGGCGTGGGCACTGCCTGCCAGTCCGGCAGCGTGGAGAATACGGGCACGAAATCCAGATCCTCCCGGGAGAATCGAGTGGCGAGCTGCGCCTCGTCCTCGCGCGCCTGCTCCGACACCGTGTGCTCCAAGGGGGGCAGACGTGGCAGCGAGTCTTCGCGGCCGTAGTCCACTTCTAGCTCTGACCTGAGATCGACAGGCAGACTTCCCGCTGCCGAACGCTGCAGCGCTAGCCTGGAGGCGAGCCAGGCACCCCCCACGCAGATGCCCGCCAATCCCAGGGCGAGGCACAAGCGGAGCAGAGTTTGCCGCATTGTCCGCTTCCCCTTTCCTACGCAGCCTGCTCATAGCCCAGGTCGGCGACAGTGGCTGGCAGGCTGACCCCCTGAAGCATGGGGTCCGTGCGCCGCCGCGCCTCCCATCCGATGTAGGCCGCGTCTAGGGCCGTCACCGCAACGCGCTCGAAGAGCGTCCCAGCCTGCGACCGGAGCAATGCCAGCGCGTCCTCCGGCGTCAGGGCCGCTCGGTACGGGCGGTCCGTGGTCAACGCATCATAGACATCGCACACGGCGGCGATGCGGGCGACCACGGAAAGCTCCCCGCTCCGGAGCCCTTGCGGGTACCCGCTTCCGTCGAGCCGCTCGTGATGGGAAACTACGAAATCGAGCACTTCGGGCGGTAGGTTGAGCGCCTTGAGGATTCTAGCGCCGACCAGTGGATGGCTGTCCACAATCAGCCGTTCCACGTCCGAGAGCTCTCTGGGCTTCAGCAGAATTGCGTCGCGAACGCCGAGCTTTCCCACGTCATGCAGATAGCCGCCGATCTGTAGCGCGTCGAGCGTGCTCTCAGGCAACGCCAGCCGCTCACCCAGCAGCCGGGCCAGCTCACCTACGCGCACAGAATGGCCCGCCGTATAGGGGTCGCGTGCGTCGACCGCGGCCGTGAGCGCCTTGATGGTGTTCAGGTGATGTTCGTGAAGTTGGCTGGTGTAGGCCCGCAGGCTCGCCGTCATCTCATCGAAGGATTGCGCGAGCACCCCGATCTCGTCCTCCCCGGAGACCGAGCTCGTCACCGATAGGTCACCGGATGCGACCTTCTGTGCGGCTCGCATGAGCCGACTGACGCGATCGGTGATCGCCTGCGCCAGCAGGTAGCCCGTCAGCAGCACCAGCAACATGGCCACGCTGAAGGCAGCGCTCATCTGCCAGCGGGTGACGCTGCCCGCCCGGAAGATGAACTGTGTTGGTAGCGCCACTGAGTAGAGACCTACCACTTGGTTGCGGACGATCAATGGGCCCTGGGCGAAGTCATAGTCGCGCTTCCAAACGCTCCTGCTCTCCCGCGTCGTCTCCTCGTAGCTCCCTAGTACAGAGGCCAGCACGGGCGAGCTTATCTGAAGGTTCGCCTCTTCGCTCGCGCTGCCCGTGCCCGCGAAGCTGCTGGCGAGCGGGCGTCCTTTGAAGTCGTAGAAGGTCACCTCGGCGAGGGCTTCCTCCCGTGTCTGCCTCGCGAAGCTATCCAGATATGTCCCGACCAGCGCGACACCCACGACCTCATCGCCGCGGCGAACCGGCCCGGCCGTGAGGAACACGAAGCCCTCGGGAGTCTCCACGAGGCCCGCGAACTTGCCACCCTGCTTGTCCTCACCGGCTGCAAGCACCCGTTGCACCGGCGGCCACTGGTTCGGGTCGCCCGTATCGACCGGCCGGAATGTCAGGTCACCCTCCCGCCCCTCTCTGGTCACACCAAACAGCCGATTGGCGCCCGTGCCGATGACCTCGGCCCGTTCGAGACCAAGGTTCGTGACCACCGGCTCCAGCAGCCTGTCGAGACTCTGCGTGTCCCCGGCCGCGACGGCCTCCCCCACACCCTCTGTGAAGGCGAGAGCCCGCACGCCCTCTAGATGCTCCCGCTCCTTTCGCACCACTGCATCGGTGGCCACGTGCCCCGCTTCGGCGAGCTGATTGTCGAATCGCTCCCGGAGCGAACCGGCGACGAGGTCGGTCACCATGTAGGTCCCGACCACTCCCAAGAGCACGGTCAGCAGTGCATAGGGCCCGATGATCTTCCAGCGAAGGCGCTGCAGGGGACGGCAACAGAGCGACCTTGCTGCATCGATCAAGAGCTTGATGCTGCTTTGTAGGCGGGAGAATCGGAGGTAGGTAGAAAGCACTCGCACATGTGATTATCGACCAATCTACATCGCTCTATCTACCCCGTCCTGCGGAGGCGATGAGGGCGTTCGGCGCCGTGACTCCTGGGCTCCGAGTGCAAGAAGATGGCCGGGACTGAGCACTCACCATCAGCGGCGTGCCGGCGACTCAGACTTCTGAGTCCACTATCTCGAATCGCCCTTGATGGATCCGGCGGCGGTTACGAGCCTCTCCTGGGTCAGGGGGCCACTCTCACCCACCTTCGAGGGCGGCCGCCAACTGAGTATTGCCAGCGCCGCCAGGCCCAATGCGAAGCCAAAGCCCAGGATCAAGGCCCGCACCAGCAATGCTGAGGCGGCCGCGAGGCTTCGCGAGGCGCCGAGAATCGCCTGGGTCATGCCCACGATGCCGCCTTCCGTCACCCCTATTCCCCCGGGCAGCAGCGAGAGCGCCCCCGCAAGCGTGGCGATCGGGAAGATGAAGGCCGCCTGGGCGACCAGCTCCCAGGTTCCGGGATTGCCCAGGCCCACCAGTACAAGGAAGAAAATCAGGCACTCCAGAGTCCATGCGACCAGGCCCAGACCGAAGGCCCAGGAAAGCCCGGACAGCGAGAAGAGGATGCGGGAACTCTCGTGAAAGTCTTCTATCGGCGGCAGCAGGCGCTGCGCCGGCGGGAACCTCCTCGCGCCCCGCAGGAGAAGCGAAGCGAGCCCACGGTGTCGAAGCGCCACGATGGCCGCCACTGCGATAACTATGACCGTGACGAAAACGGCCGTGCCCCAGCCAAACAGGAAGAGGCCGGTCGTGGCCAGGAGGAGCATAACCAGCGAATCGCTGACCCGCTCTGCGAGGATAATCGGCGCCGTGCGCGCCACAGGCACCCCGTGCAGCTCTCGGGCGTAGTAGCTCTTCACCCATTCGCCCAGCCGCGCCGGTGTGAGGATCATGGCGGTACCCGCGAAGAACACCAGCAGGTCGCGGAAGAGCTCCGGTTCCTGGCCAGCGGTGAGACGCAACAGCCTCCGCCAGCGGAGATACCGCACCGCGTAGTTGAGGGCGGTCAATCCGAAAAGCGCCGGCATCAGGCCCCAATCGAACCTGAGAAGGGTCGAGGAGACATCTCCGATGTCGGCGTAGAGCCCAAGGCCCGTCAGCACCGCGAACCCTACGACCAGGGATACCAGAAGGCCACCGCCCCAGCCGAGCTTCCTCCTGGCGGCGGCAGGTGCCCGTTGGGCCGTGGCTCCAGCCTCGGGCGGCTTCTCCGCCAGCGATGTCGTGTCAGCGTGAGCCATGGTTCGTGGATGCCATCAGCGGTTCGCCTCCACCCTCGCGCCAGGGTACCGGAGGATGGCGAAGTGCTCATTCTCGAGGGAGATGTAGAACAACGCCTTGGACAGCAGCGGCCTGAACCTGCCGCCGGTTCGCTTGTCCAGGAAGATGTAGTTGATGCCGGTCCTCTCAAGTAGAGACTGCACCTCGGCCGGCGATGTGTCCTGCTCAAGCAGACGGCGCGCCAGGGCGGCCTGCTCCTTCTCCTCCGCAAACGACAGGAACGCCGGTTCGATGAGGCTGTAGGTAGGGCGCTCTGCGTATCCCTCCACCCACCAGGCGTAGGACACCCTGGTGGGCGAATCGTTAGCCATGACGATCGCGCCGGGCGGGCTCCGCTCGTGCAGCCAGTTCAGCGCCTCCAGGGCCGAATCGTCCACTATCTGGTACCGGGCGATGGTCTCCGTAAACCGCTGGTGTCCCGAACCGCCTACGATGATCAGGATAGTGGCAGCCCCAAGCGCCAGGGAGAGCCTCTCCAACTGCCGCACCGCTACCCTCAGCTCGGTCTGAGCGAGGTGCTGCTCGATGGCGGCCACCGGCAGGCCGAGCGAGAGCACCACGCCAGCCTGGATGAGCTGGAAGCTCCGAACCTCGTTCGTCAGGGCGAAGGCAAGCAGCGGACCTGCCAGGAGAGCCAGCGCGGCAGGCCTGATCTCGGCGGCCCTCCGGCCAAAGAACGGCAGCAACGACAATATGGGCGCGATGATCAGTAGGGCCGTCCAGAAGACCTCGTTATTCTCGAAGACGTACGAGATAACCCCATCTATGTTCATCAGAGTGAAGCCGAGCGCGTTCGCCGGGTTGCCGTCGACAAGGGTGAAGAAGCGGACGTACCACGGCAGGAAGGGAAGACTGAAGAGCGCCGCGGCGACCATCCAGGTTCCGGCGTTGCGAAGGAACGGCCCCATGCTCGGGCGCTCCTGCACCACCAGCGCCAGGGCGAGGATCGACACCGTGAGTGCCAGGAGGGCCAGGGTAAAGTGATGCGTGCCCGCGATCAGAGCGGTGCTGGCGGCTGCCAGCAGGAGGGGCCGCCGCCTGCCGGAGATGAGGCCGTCCATCAGCCAGTACACCGTAAGAAGCAGGAAGGCCGTGGCCAGGAGCTGAGGATAGCCACCGAAGGAGAGGGTCTCCTGCTGGTAGCCTGCAAGCACGAACGCCAGGGTGAGGCCCGCAGCGAGGAGGGGCGAACACCCCCTGCGCAGGATGAGATAGAACGGTACGGCCACCGCGACGGACGCTCCGACGCCCAGCACCTTGGCCGCCATGAGCGGCGGCAGGAAGACCAGCAGGGCCTTGAGGACGATCAGGGTCACCGGGAAGTACATGGATTCGGCCGCCTTGACAGACGTATCGAAGAGCCCGTGGGTGTAGGCTAGCCAGTTGCCCGGGTCGGCTCCGGGCGGGGCGGCCTCGCCAGCGAGCATGACCAGTCGATAGACGGCGACTCCGAGCAGGACGGCGACAAGCGCATAGCGGCTCGGATTCAGGTTCTCCGTCCACCGCCGCTGCGCTTGCTGCTGCTGTGGCTGCTTCGTCCGGGTGCGCTTGCGGTTCTTTCGGGCGCGGCTCATGCGGCGGGAACCCTGCCAGCGCTCTGGGTCCTATCCATAGAAGCGAACGCCTGCTTCAGGATCGATTCCATGGTCTGCACCACGGCCATCCCCTCCTGGGGCGCCACGGGGACGGCTCCGCCATCCACGACGGCGTCGATAAAGCGGCGGACCAACGTCTCATGGCCGTACAGCAGCCGCTTCGTGGCGAAGAGAGCCCCGGAGGTCGCAAAGCCCATCAGCCCCTGGAGGAAGAGCCGGGAAGAACTCTTCAGCACGTCGGCGGAGCCGTGTGCGCCATCGGGCTTCTGGACCGCTAGGATGTCCCGGAACACGTCCACCACCAGCACCTGCCGAGTCCCTACAACCGCCACCAGCCACTCCGAGATAGGGGAGCGGAAGGACATGTTGAGGTGAGCGCTGTGTTCGCTGTTCTGGAGCCGAGCCTCTACCCGGTCCAGTCTCTGGTCCATCCCGGGCGGGGCGGCCTCGGCCCAGGCCTGCGCTACAGAGAGATCGCCCAAGAATCGGCGCAGCAGGTAGATCATGTGGGGCGACTCGTCGAAGAAGAGGCCGCCGGGCAGGTCTGGGTACCAGCGCGGCAGTCGCCGCCTGGGGCTGCTGAGCTGAAGGGCAATGGCGTGCTGCACCTCCCCGACGACGCCGCGCTCGATAAGGCTCAGGGCCTTTCGCATCGAGCGCGAGAAGAGGAAGTTGTGGGCGACGCAGAGGCGAGCGCCGCCCTCTCTCGCCGCATCGATCATCGCGGAGGCCTCCTCCGAGGACATCGCCATGGGCTTCTCGACCAGGACGTGGCAGCCGCGGTGTAGCGCCTCTACTGCTATGGGAGCGTGCGTCCAGGGCGGAGTGCAGATGGCGACGATGTCCGGGCTCGTGGCCAGGAACTCGGAGAGGTCATGGAACGCACTCGGTATGCGATACTGCCGGGCGACCTCCCCTGCCTTCCCGGGAGCGAGGTCGAACAGGGCGGCCACACGCACCCGAGGGTCGCGCTGAAAGGCAGGGATGTGCCGGGCGGTGGCGACCCAGCCCGCCCCGACAATGCCCACGGAGAGCGGCTTCCCTACCCGAACCATGCGCAACTCCTTCTACGCTGCCCTGGCCAGGGGTTCCGCCGTCGCCGCCTCTTCGTTCGGGCGGGGCATCAGCTCTTCGTAGACGGACAGCGTCTGCCTGGCGACGGCGTCCCAGGTGTAGCCGCTTTCTACCAACTGCCGCCCCTTCCTGCCCTGCCGCTCCCGCAGCGGCACGTCCTCTATCAGCCGCAGGATGGCCGAAGCCAGGGCCGCAGGGTCGGTCGGCGGGACCAGGAGGCCGTTCTCACCGTGGCGCACCAGCTCTGCGGTGCCGGAGACCGGCGTGGCGATCACCGGCAGAGCGCAGGCCATAGCCTCCAGGACCGTCAGCGGCATCCCTTCCAGAAGGGAAGGGCGTACCAGCACATCGCACGTTTGCAGGATCGCGGCTACGTCGGACCGAGTCCCCAGGAAGGTAACGCGGTGGCTGATCCCCAGCCGGCGGGCACGTTCCTCCAGCCGGGCGCGCAGGGGCCCGTCTCCCACCATCACGAACTCCGCCTGTGGATGGGCTCGGAGCACCTCAGGCGCTGCTTCCACGAGGTACTGCGGGCCCTTGTTGAAGATGAGGCGGCCGACACAGGCGATCCGGAACGCCCCGTCTGCCCGCCTTCCGCCGGAGCGAAACTGCTGCGCGTCCACCCCGTTCGGGATGACCCGCACTGTCCCCGGCTTGGCTCCCAGGTGAGCAGCGTGGGCGCCGACCGCGTTGCTCACGGCGATGATCCGGTCGCTCCTGCGGACGATAGCCCGTCCCAGGACCCGCTCATAGGACGATGCCAGAACCCGGAAGGGACCGCCTAGCTGGTCCAGCGGACCGAGGTGCAGGGTGGTGACCAGCGGCTTCTTGAGCAAGCGGCGAAGGAGCACCGCCACGATGGTTGAGAAGAAGAACAGGTTGTGGGCGTGGAGGACGTCGGGGGGCTCGGATCGGCCCATCCTCCAGGCGAGGGGCAGCAGGCTCGGCGAGATCGAGCTCTGCATGCGGATGAGGCGTGTCAACTGGAGTGCGCGGGCCCGATGAACATGGACGCCACCGATGACTTCGTACGCCGGCGCATCCCCAGTGTTGAACGTAAACACCCGCACAAGGTGCCCTTGCTCCGCCAGCCGACGGCACGCCTCCTCCACCACCCGCTCGACGCCGCCGCCGACGTGGGGACGAAAGTAATCGGTGAATACGTGGATCGTCAGGGGCCTTGTGGTGGTGTCCATACCATCTCCACGGATCCTTCCGGTCGGCCGGGCCCGGCTTGCTGGCCGGGCCTTACCTGGCGCCGTTCAACAGGCTTGCCAGGAAGCCTGCCAGCCCGAAATTGCCCGCGCTCAGGATGATCGCCTGGGCGACGGCGGCCAGGCCCAGCCTGTTGGGGACCGCGGCGGCCGAGACGTCCTCCACGAGCAGGAAGATGTCGAGCCCAATGCCTATGGCGATGAGCGCGGCGGCACCAACGATGACTACCTCAAAGCGCAGCAGGCGGCAGGCCAGCGCATGAATCAGGTCGGGCTGCGTGAGACCGAGCGAAGTGGTGTACAGGTTGGCGATGCCGCTGAAGATGAGCGCGTTGATCCCCAGGATCATCAGGATGGAGCCCGCAAACACCGGCTGCCACTCCACAGGGCCGATGACAATGCCCTCGGAAGAAGCCAGCCCCAGGGTCAGGATCAGCGATCCCGTCAGCGCCAGCAGGATCCCGGGGACCGTGTACAGGAAGTGCGGGGTCATCAGGAGCAGGAACCGGAGGTGCCGCCAGCCGTCGCGGAACGTCCTCAGCTTCGCCTCGCCGACGCGCGGGTAGTACGCTATTGGAACCTCCACCACCCGCAGGCCCTTTCGGGCGGCCTTGAGAATCATCTCGGAGGCGAACTCCATGCCCGGCGTGTGGAGCTCCAGTCGCTCGAACGCCACCCGGGTGAAGGCGCGCAGCCCGCACTGGCTGTCTCCCAGTCGGGCGCCGCTGAACAGACGAAGCAGGAAGGTGATCACCGGCGTCCCGATGTGGCGGTGGCTCCAGGTCATGGCGCCCGGGACGATTCCTCCCGCATACCTGTTGCCCACTACGATGTCGGCGCCGCCCTCCAGGGCCTCGATGAAGGGGTCCAGGTCCGTGTAGTCGTAGGTGTCGTCGCAGTCGCCCATCACCACGTAGCGGCTACGCGACTCGACGATCCCGCGCAGGAGCGCGCTGCCGTAGCCGCGACGGGCCTCATGGACCACCTTCGCGCCCGCCTGGGTGGCGCGTCGGACAGAGGCGTCCTCGGACCCGTTGTCGACGACGATGACCTCGCCGCTGAGCCCTGCCCGCTCCAGCCAGCGACGGGCCTTGGTCACGCAGGTCGCAACCGATTCCTCTTCGTTGAGGCAGGGCATGACGATGGAAACATCGACCAGGCCCGCCTCGCGCTCCGTCTCTGGGGAGACGGACGATTCAGGGCCTGTGACGGGGACCTTGGTGCCGATGCTCACTGCCTTGGCCATTCGGCTCTCCTGCTCGGATACATATTCCGTTTGAAGCACACCCGCCGAGATAGGGACCTTCCCGATGTTCCCCGGTCGACATCCCCTATGAGCTCGAACCCGTTAGGGGGCCTGACTCGCAAAGATCGGGGCGTTCCCGCATCACCCCTCTGGCTGCTCCGTCCCGTGCCGAACGGAGCCACTCTCAGGAGGGGAGGCGAATCATGGACAAAACCTGCGTCCGCGGCCGGCCCTCCTCCTTGACCCGCCGCTGCGTGGGGCGTAGCTTCTACCAGGGTGCCGAAAGACTCCCGCGGTCAGAAGTTGGGGGTGCCTCCAGAATGTAATATCCTTGCCGCAAGCTGCCGTCGAAGACGGCGCGCAACGTGGCCGAGCCGGGGACAGGCTTCTCCTTCATCCTGCTAGACCGGGGGCCCTATTCAGCCTCGGCCCGAGCAGGGCGGACTGGAAAGGAGCAACGTGAACGTTCTGGTACTCATGCTGGACACGATGAGGCCCGACTACCTCGGCGCCGGGGGGAGCACTGTCTGCAAGACCCCCGCTCTGGACCGGTTCGCCTCTCAGGGGGCCTTCTTCGAGAACGCCTACGCCGAGTACCCCGTCACCATACCCACGCGCACTGCCCTCGTCTCGGGCATCTACACCTTCACCAACCGCCCGTGGACGCCGCTCCGCCCCTACGACCTGCACATCGCCGAGCTGTTCAGGGAGCACGGCTACCGGACGGCCGCCTTCACCGACTCTCCCTTCCGCGAGATGTTCAACATGCATCGGGGCTTCGACGAGTTCATCCGGTTCCCCATCAAGCTCCAGCCGCCGCCCGACTTCGACGAGGAGGTCGACCTGATGGGCGCAGCCTTCCCGCCCGGCTCCGAGATTGAGGAGGCCCTGTGGAGGAACTGCGCGGCGGGCTTCCTGCGCTACTACCCGAGGAAGCTCGGCCGGGTGGGCATCGAGCTAATGGTGGACGAGACCATTCGCTGGCTCGAGGACAGGGGCAGGGACGGCTCGCCCTTCTTCCTGTGGGTGGACAGCTTCCAGCCCCACGAGCCCTGGGTCCCACCCGAACCCTATCGAAGCATGTACCAAAAGGGCTACCGGGGCCGTTTCATCCCCATGCCCGCAGGACCCTCCATAGACTGGATGACGGCCGAGGAACTGGAGCACGTAAAAGCTCTCCACATGGGCGAGGTGACCTACACCGACACCCACGTGGGGCGCCTCCTGACCCGCCTGGACGAGATCGGGCTCTCCGAGGACACCTTCGTCTTCGTCGTGTCCGACCACGGCATGCCCCTGGGTGAGCACGGCACCATTCGCAAGTTCGGTGTGCCCGTGTACGACGAGCTGGCCAAGACCGTCTGGATCATGCGCAAGCCTGGTCTCATCGGGGAGGGTATGCGCGTCAAGAGCCTGGTCCAGACCACCGACTTCCTGCCCACCATGGTGGAACTCTGCGGCATCCGGGCGGACCCACAGCGGGTCTGGGTGCACTTCGACGGCATCGAGGCCCCCAAGGGCATCGATGGGGTGAGCCTCTTGCCCCTCCTTGCTGGCCAGACCGAATCCGTGCGCGATGCCGTCTACAACGGTGCCTTCGCCCTTCGTGCGTCCGTCCGGCGGGGGCCCTGGAAGATGATCGACAACCGGGGCGAGAAGCCCAACGAGCTGTTCAACTTGGAGGATGACCCCCTGGAGCGGGAGAACCGCTACGAACAGATGCGGGGTCTCGCCGACGAGCTCCACCGCGAGCTGTGGGAGTTCGAGAAACGGTGGGGCGCGGTGCTCGCCTGGCGCGACCAGCCCGCCCGCCCCGATGAGCCAGGAGGCGCTCGATGATCAGCCGGTTCGTACGTCGTGCCCAGTGGATCTCGCGGCCCCGTCCCCT
>Ga0209979_1005011_pt1 | contig 10624 bp, 9 predicted proteins | sample AnhtaG_FD_183114 | JGI IMG/M metagenome (GOLD analysis project Ga0209979, IMG submission 183114) | Deep subsurface microbial communities from Anholt, Denmark to uncover new lineages of life (NeLLi) - Anholt_01485 metaG (SPAdes) (version 2) | ecosystem: Environmental > Aquatic > Marine > Oceanic >...
CATACTTCTTAGTTGTAAAGGAAAGGCTCCGGGTTTGCTTCGGCTCCGCCTCGCAACCGCTTCGCTCCTCGCAATGACCGGTGAAAAGACTTTTTACGAGACCATCAAGTTTGACAATCTCGTAAAAAGTCCCAAAACCGTCATGCCGGACTTGATCCGGCATCCAGAAGTAATTGAATTTACTGGATTCCGGCTTTCGCCGGAATGACGTTTTCAAAAGATTTTCGACTTTTTACGAAACCATTAAATTTGTACAAAAAAATAAATGGTTGAATTTTATTAATAATTTTGTTATAGAAAATATCTGTATTTTTCATACAAAAATTTCTTTAGGAAGGGGTTAAAAGTTAATGGGTGAACAAACAGAGGAAACCAGAGAAGCAAACAGGGATTCAGAGGAAAAATCAGTAGCGTTAGAGACAAAAGGTGGAGATGAGGAAAACCCTGAGTCTCCTGATGGTGACAGTAGGGAGAAAGAAGCGTTAGAGACAAAAGGTGGAGATGAGGAAAACCCTGAGTCTCCTGATGGTGACAGTAGGAAGAAAGAAGCGTTAGAGACAAAAGGTGGAGATGAGGAAAACCCTGAGTCTCCTGATGATGACAGCAGCAAGAAAGAAGCTTCAATAGAAGAAATGTATGAAGAGAGCCTGAGACAGATCCAGGAAGGAGAACTTATTAAAGGAGAGATTATCAAGATAGATGAAGAGTATGTGTTGATAGACATTGGCTATAAATCAGAAGGTGTAATCCGCATTAACGAGTTTCAGAATTCAGATGGAAAGGTTACAGCCAAGCCAGGAGATAAGATTGATGTGGTATTGGAAAGAAAAGAGAATGATGAGGGCCTTGTAATCCTTTCCATGGAAAAGGCAAAAAAAATAAAAGTATGGGATCAAGTTAGGGATGTTTACAACAATGATGGTACCATTGAGGGAAAGGTGATGTTCAGGGTTAAAGGAGGCCTTTCAGTAGAGATAGGGGGTCTTCCTGCATTCTTACCTGGCTCGCAGATTGATCTTCACCCTATCAGGGATCTTGATTCCCTGGTAGGCCAGGTGATGGAACTAAAAATTCTGAAGTATAACAAAAGGCGGAATAATATAATCGTCTCTCGAAGGGCTCTTCTTGAGGCCGATAGGGTAAAAGAGAAGGTCAAGACTCTTTCTCTCTTAAAGGAATTATCAATAGTAAAGGGTGAAGTGAAGAATATTACTGACTATGGCCTATTTGTAGATCTTGGTGGTATAGACGGACTTCTTCACATAACGGACATGTCCTGGGGCAGGGTTGCTCATCCTTCTTCGATGTACAAGATAGGAGATGAGATAACAGTTAAAATCATTAGTTTTGATAGGGAAAAGGAAAGAGTTTCCCTGGGACTCAAACAACTCAAACCCGATCCCTGGATTGATGCATCTAACAGATTCCCCGTTGGCACAAAAGTCACCGGGCGGGTAGTCAATCTCACAGATTATGGTGCATTTATAGAGATAGAAGAGGGTGTAGAAGCCTTGATTCATATATCAGAGATGTCCTGGACAAGAAAAGCCAAACACCCCTCCCAGATAGTAAGCATTGGGGATACGGTTGAGGCGGTAGTGCTCAATCTGGATACCGAAAACAAAAGGGTGTCATTGGGGATGAAACAGATAAAACCGAATCCTTGGGATTTAATTGAAGAAAAATATCCTGTGGGTACCATTATTGAAGGTCGGATAAAGAATATTACGGATTTTGGTTTATTCATTGGCATAGATGAGGAAATTGATGGACTTGTTCATATCTCAGATATCTCGTGGACAAAAAAGATTAAACATCCCTCTGAGCTTTATAAGAAAGGGGATGAAATACAGGCAAAGGTCATGACTGTAGATAAGGATAATGAACGCTTCTCATTGGGCATAAAGCAATTAACTAAGAACCCCTGGGAGGAGATTCCTGAAAAATACAAGGTCGGCACAAAGGTTACAGGAAAGGTGACCAATATAACCGATTTTGGTATATTTGTAGAATTGGAGGAAGGGATAGAGGGTCTCGTTCATTCATCAGAAATAAGTAAAAGTAAATCCAAGTCCCCTCCTGGCAAGTTCCAGATCGATGACGTTATTCAAGCCCTGGTGGTAAATGTTTCTAAGGAGGAGAAAAAAATTGCTCTTTCCCTGAGAAAACTCCAAGAAAAGGAGTTCAAAGATATATATGACGATTACAAGGATAGCATGAAAGAAGAGGTCACCTCTGATTTTGGGATGCTTATTAAGGAGAAGATAGAGTCCAATGATGCCCTAAACCTCCAGAAAGAGGAAGACAATTCAGAGACGCAAGGCACGCAGACAATCAATTCAGTTGATACAGAAGCAGAGGAGAAAGGATCTACAGAAGATAACGAGCCCTCGTAGCATGTGACCTTTATGCATGGCTCTTCATAGCCCTTCTTGCATCTTTCCACTCAAAGGTTAGAAAGAAAATCTTATGTCTAAGAAGGATAATCCTATTACATTAGTCCTTGTTATACTGGGTGTAGCTATTCTCTTTTTTGGCACAGTAATGGCTATCATTCTTTCTTTCTCTCATCTAACACCCACTCTATCATTTGGCAATAAAATAGGAGTGATTCCTATCGATGGCTTGATCAAAGATGCAGATGCAATTACAGAGCAATTGATATCCTTTAGAGATGATAAGCAAATTAAGGCCATAATTCTCAGGATAAATTCGCCTGGCGGCGGGGTAGGTCCCTCACAAGAGATATATATAGAGATAAAAAGAACTACGCAGACGAAGAAGGTGATTGCTTCTCTTGGATCTTTAGCTGCCTCTGGTGGTTACTATGTTGCATCGGCGGCCGACAAAATAATCGCCAACCCTGGAACCCTTACCGGCAGTATCGGAGTACTTATGGAGTTCATCAGGGTTGAAGAACTTTTCAAGAAGATCGGGATAGAAATGCGGGTAATCAAGAGTGGTGAATTCAAGGATATAGGTTCGCCAAATCGAAAGATGACAGACAGGGAAAAAGAATTACTTATGAACCTTTTGGAAGATATCCGGAACCAGTTTGTAACCGCAGTGTCTGAAGGAAGGAATATGCCCAGAGAAAAGGTTCTTGAGATAGCTGATGGCAGGATCTTTTCAGGCAGAGAGGCAAAAGAATTAGGCTTGGTGGATAGTCTCGGCAATTTCCACGATGCTGTTAATCTGGCTAAGAGGATGGCTCAGATCAAAGGGGATGTGAAATTGATCTATGTCGAGAAGAAAAGAAGATCTCTTTTGTGGGATCTACTATTCAAGGGTCTGCTTGATTCCATTATCAACAGAATTGATCGTCATTGTGGGCTATTTGAGTACAGGTGGAACGGAGAATTTAGTGTATCCGATTAGATAAAATTAATTTCCCCTTTCCCTTCTCTAATCACTTCCGCTCTATCATCTATCAAGGAAACCACAGTGGAAGGTTCATATGAAATCACTCCCCCATCAATGACCATTTCAACTAAAGAAGGATAGGTATCGTGGATTACCGAAGGCTCATCAAGGGGGACACTGGTGCTAATAATAGGACGGCCTAAATTTTTTACTATGGACAAGCAGATTTTGTTGTTCGGTACCCTTATACCCACAGTCCTTCTTCTTGTGAGCATTAGCTTGGGTACCAACCTGGTTCCCTCTAAAATAAAGGTATAAGGCCCAGGGAGCGACCTCTTCATAATTCTGTAGGCATGGTTTGAAACCTGTGCATAAAGGCTTATATCCTTTAGATTCGCACAGACAAAGGAAAATGGCTTTGTTAGAGGTCTCCTCTTAAGCTGGTATACGCGTTGGATAGATTTTTTCTGAAAAAGATCACAACCGATACCATAGAAGGTGTCCGTTGGATAGATTATCAGACCTCCTTGATCCAGTACCTGAACAACCTTGTCTATGAGCCTTTTCTGGGGATTATCTGGATTGATAGATAAAAGCATATTCTTTCTCCACACTATTCATGATACATGTAACCTTCCAGAGCTCTTTTGTCCAGATTATAGTACGACAATTAGGTTCTGCCAAAGGTAGGACTTGCATAAAACATTAAACTCTCAATAAACATACCATGATTTTCATATCTGCCTTTTTCCTCGGCGCCATAGTAGGTAGCTTTTTGAATGTTTGTATTTATAGATTACCAAAAAAAGAATCAATTTTATCCCCCCCCTCTCATTGCCCCCATTGCGGTAAGCCAATAAGATTCTATGATAACATACCTATTGTAAGTTATCTCCTTCTGGGGGGGAAATGCAGGCAGTGCAAAGAGCATATCTCTTTTCGCTATCCAGTAGTGGAGGGATTGTCAGGTTTACTCTCCCTGGCTCTCTTAATGAAGTATGGCCTGACAGTACAGTCTTTACTCCTTTTTCTTTTTTCTGCTGCTTTGATTATCATAACATTCATAGATCTGGATTATCAAATCATACCGGATAGCATATCAATTCCAGGGATTTTTTTCGGGATAGGAGCCTCCTTTCTTATCCCTTTAGTGTCTTGGATTGAATCCGTTTTTGGAATCTTGATTGGAGGTGGTTTTTTGTTCCTGGTGGCTATAGGGTATAAATGGTTAACCGGCCGGGAGGGGATGGGAGGCGGGGATGTTAAACTCCTCGCAATGGTTGGTGCATGGCTCGGATGGAAGGCAATACCTTTTATACTCTTTTCAAGTAGCTTGATTGGGGTGCTGGTTGCTGGTGGCAGTGGATTAATAAAAAAAAGAGGACTCAGGGCCAAGATACCCTTTGGGCCCTTTCTCTCTCTGTCTTCTATTATCTATATATTTTTTGGCCCAGAATTGATAAACTGGTATATTACGTGGTAGTGTCCGTGAATTAAGTGCCTAAAGTGAGCTAAAGTTTAAAGTGCCTAAAATTATGGATAGAAGTGCCGATAAATCCGAAAGCCCTGGCCTGGACCCCTGGCCCAGACCTGGCTTATAGGCTTAATAGGCTGATCCGAGTACGTAGCACCGTATAGACTTTCTATGCTGATTCGAGCACCTGGCGCCAGGGCAGGCCGGATACCCGCCTGCCATGCAAAGCATTTAGGGATAGAATAATAACAGTGGCAATAACATTAGCTTTAAGGTACTACCCTGAATCCACGCAAAGGCATTGCGGGCAGGTAAACCCCGCCCCTACATTGCTGATTCCAAAATTGGCACAAGCTCTGTATCATATTGTTTGTAAGCATTCAGCTTTCAGTAGAAACAAAGGGTCTTTAGCTCACTTTAGGCACTTATAAACTTTAGTTCACTTTAGGCACTTTAGCTCACTTTAGCTCACTTTAGGCACTTTAAACTTTCCGCATGAAACTCACTGCATATGGCTTAAAGGCAGGAATTTTTGTTATACTAGTGGTGATCCTTGTTTTGGCCATGATAATATTAGATATTGTTATGATAAAGCTGACCGAAAGGGACATGGTAAAGGCAGAGATAAAAAAGGGAAGAACAATATTGCGCACCATTGAACAGAACATGGTCACCATTTATAAAAAGCAGATATATGGTGACATTGGTAAGGGATCACCCTTTCATCAGAATCTCCATCATCTATTAGATTCAACCCACGTTTCAGCAGCTGTTATTATTAATGCCTATGGTAGAGTAGTATATGAAACAGAAATAGGGGAAGAGGAACGAAAAACACTGTTAACTCTGGCCGGAAAATCTTTGAAAGGGGGAGTAAATTCCATGTTTATCTCTGGTACTACATGGAGTATTTTACCATTGAAGAGAGGCGATCTGTTTTTGGCTTCCCCCATAATGCGCGAAAGAAAGACAGTCGGTGCAGCCTCTGTTCAGATACCATTAGGTGCTGTGTACAGAACAATAAGGCAGTCACAAAGAATCGTTATCTTTTATATCCTATTAAATACCCTGCTTCTGGCACTGCTTGGCTTTTATCTCCTTCACAGGAGAATAGTAAGGCCAATCAATCGGCTTGTCAGAAGGGCCGAGGAATTTAAAGAGGGAGAGACCTTTTTTCTTCCCTCCAGTACGGAACAGAATGAGTTTGGCAGACTATCAAGGGCCCTCAACATGATGCTGAGAGGTCTTGAAGACAATAGGCAGGAGCTAAAGGTGGGCATAGGTTCTCTTGAAAAGGCCAATCTTGAGCTAAGACAAGCCCAGGAAGAGATAATCAGATCTGAGAAATTGGCCTCAATCGGTAGATTAGCATCAGGCGTCGCCCATGAAATTGGAAATCCGATAGGCATTGTCCTTGGCTACTTGGACATCCTTAAAGGGAGTGATCTAAAAGAAGAAGAGAGGAAAGACTTTATTGATCGGATTGAAAAGGAGATAGACAGGATAAATAGGACTATCAGAAATCTCCTTGACTTTTCCAGGCCATCAAAGGGGGAGGTCAAAGAAGTATCAGTTCATCAAATTATTGTTGATATGCTGGATATGCTAAAACCTCAGCCGATGATGGCCGATATTAACGTTGTTCTAGATCAGCAGGCTGCCAAGGATACTGTGCTGGCTGACTCGGACAAGCTGAAACAGGTATTCTTGAATATAGTAATGAATGCAATAGATGCTATGGAGGCCAATCAGACAAAGCAAGGATCACCCAACAAGAAGTTATCGATAGCTACCAGTGTAGTATCGGAAACACAACCAGATACAAGGGAACATGGCAACAGAGTGCACATAGAATTTATCGATAATGGGTCAGGAATCCCTGCTGAAGACCTCAACAGGGTCTTTGATCCATTTTATACAACAAAGGAACCGGGAAAGGGAACGGGCCTGGGGCTTTCAGTTAGTTTGAGCATTGTTGAGGATATGGGAGGAGATATAAAGGCAGAAAGTGAAGAGGGTAAAGGTACGACAATGACCGTTATCCTTCCTATTCATGAAACTGGAAACCCTGGCCCAGACCTGGCATGCAATGGCTGTTGCTGTAGCCACTGATACCATAATCTTTATAAAACAGTTCGATACTCATATGATGTCGCGCCAGGGCGGGCTTGAAACTGGAAACGAGTAACCAGCAACGAGCAACGAGAATTGTCATGACAAAAAAACGGATCCTCATTATTGAAGACGAAGGCAACATGAGGCATATGCTTGAGGTACTCTTAAGAAGAGCTGACTATGAGGTCAAAACAGCAGCAGATGGCCAGGAAGGGCTGGAAGTTCTGGAAGGGGACGGATTTCATTTTATCCTCTGCGATATTAAGATGCCCAGAATGGATGGCATGGCATTTCTAAAATCCGCGACTGACAGATTAGAGGACACCACGGTTATTATGATGTCTGCCTATGGAACGGTAGATACGGCAATTGAGGCCATGAAGTTAGGGGCTTATGACTATATTAGTAAACCATTTAAGACGGATGAGGTCCTTTTAACATTAAAAAAGGCAGAGGAGCGGGAGAGGCTCAAAACTGAGAACCTGAGACTAAAGGATCAGCTTCAGAGGATAGAGAAAAGCTATAACTTCAGTAACATTGTGGCTAAAAGCAAGGCGATGCACTCAGTATTTGATCTCATTAAAAAAGTAGCAGATTATAAGACCACCGTGCTCATTACAGGTGATAGTGGTACTGGAAAAGAGTTGATTGCCCGGGCGATACATTTTAATGGATCAAGACATACCGGACCCCTTGTATCTATCAATTGCGGGGGAATTCCGGAAACATTGCTCGAAAGTGAACTGTTCGGTTACAAAAAGGGTGCCTTTACCGATGCCCGGCGCGATAAAATGGGTCGCTTTGAAGAGGCACATAGTGGCACCATATTTCTGGATGAGATTGGTGAACTTCCATTCTCCCTCCAGATCAAGCTCCTGAGAGTGCTCCAGGAAGAAGAGATAACCCCTCTCGGCTCCACTGGCGTCAAAAAGATAGATGTGAGGGTTGTTGCAGCTACAGCCAAGGATTTGGGGGAGGAAATAAAGAAGGGGCTCTTCAGGGAGGATCTTTATTACCGAATAAACGTTGTAACTATATATCTGCCACCATTAAGAGAGAGGTTCGAGGATATACCCCTGGTAACCGAGCACTTTATCGAGGTCTTTAACACAAAGCTAAAAAAGAATATCAAAGGGGTTTCTTCCGAGGTAATGGAACAGTTTATGGCATATCCATGGCCAGGCAATGTCCGGGAGCTGGAAAATGTCATAGAAAGGGCGATACTCCTTGCCCCGGGTGATACCTTAGAAATCTCCGATCTTCCCCCTACCCTCAAAGCTGATCAGTATCCACTTTCTGGCTTTGCCCCTGAAGACATATCATCCATCAAGGTGGCCTCCCGCATGCTTGAAAAAGAGCTCATTGAGCGGGCCTTAGGTAAAACCGGTGGAAACAGGACAAAGGCTGCCAAAATGCTTGAGGTAAGCCGCCCCATGCTTATCTCCAAGATTAAGGTATATGGACTAGGTTGAAACTCAGATTGTATTGTTTAAGAAAAAGGGCTAAAATATAGCTAAAAGAGGCACGTACATGCTTTATAAAGACCAGATTGCAAAAATAACCAACTCTGCCAAGGCACATCCTGAGATCTCTGCTGTTTATCTCTTTGGCTCCCATGTGGTAGGACATCCAAGATCAAAAAGTGATATTGATTTGGGGATATTATTTGTTAAGGATGTGGATGGTTTTACGAGGATTAATATGGAGACCGAAATCTCAAATCTCCTGAAGAAAGATGTCGATCTTATTGATATAAAAAAAAGTAGCCCATTTTTGCGGCATCAAATCTATAAATATGGAAAGCTCATCTATCATGATGGGAGTGATTTCCCATTCCAATTCAGGGCCAGTTCTATCAGGGAGTATTTAGATACCAATTATCTAAGAATGAAAAGGAGGGATAACATCTATGGTTAATGAGGAGGTCGTCCTCAAGAAGATCACAAAGCTCGAAGAATATGTAAATGAACTTCTCCAGGCAAAGGATATCAGTTGGGAAAAGTATAAAAAGAATATTCGGGATCGTGCTTTTGTTGAGCGATACCTTCATATGGCTATACAAACTGTTTTTGATATTGCCAATCACATAATTTCTTACCAGGGATGGAAGGAACCTGAATCCTATAGGGAAATCTTTGCTATACTTGCATCACATGGTGTTTTGCCCGACAAAAAAGTGCCTGATTATCAAAATATGGCCTCATTCAGAAACATACTTGTTCACCATTATGAAAAAGTAGAAGATGAAGTGGTATTCGGTATTTTCAAGAATAGGTTGGGGGATTTTTTCCTTTTTAAGAAATCTATCCTTGAATATCTAGGTAAAGGTACCAATCCACTTGAGAAATAGGCTCAAACGGGAAGTAAACGAGGACGGCTACGAAGAGCAGATCATTATCCAGAAAGAGCAGAGGGATCTTGCTGCCGAAGAGGGAATCGCCACGGAAAACAAGCAGAAAGTGGCGGTGCGAATAGTATATCTAAACTCTGGAGAGTCCTACACAGGCCGCCCGGCGATCACCGGAAATTACCAGACCCGCCCCCGCCTGCCATCGCCTGGCGCAGGAAGAATAAGGATACAATGAGTATAAAGACCAGGCACAAAGAGGCAAATGCATAGAGGCACAGAGGAGGGGGGTGAGCTCCTGCCCTTTGGGCTTCCTGGAGTAATCCATGAAATCCTCCAGAGGCGGACAGGTCTTCGAAACCTGCCCGCTATGCCTGAACACGAGCATGAACCAAGTGGGGGCGTGATATAGCAATGCTGAAGCATCTATAACCACATTAGTGAAAGCTGTGGCAGGCGGGTCTGTGGATTAAACATTGTCCTTGCTGGAAAGCCGATGAAAGTCAATATTTCTGATTTAACCTGGGATCAGTTCATCTACCCGAGAGGAGGCAAAAGCGAGAAAACCATTAACGCGTATGTTGAAGCGCTTGCGATCGGCGCTAAATTTCCACCAATCAAGATTCAAAGGGTCTTTAACTATGCAGATGGCAATGAAACCACCGAAGCGACTATAATTCTGGATGGCATCCACCGCTGGTCTGCGTTTAAGGAAAGTGGAATCAACAAGATTGCGGCTGTTGAATGGAAGGACAAGCCCCTTGATTACGAAAAAAACAAAGTAGCCCTTCTCCTTGAATCGGCAGAATGTAACATCAGCCATGGAGACCGATTAAGCTCAAGCGATAAAAAGCGGATCGCCCGTGATATTGCATCAACAGACCCGGAATGTAAGTGGACCGAATCGGCCCTGGCGGAAAAATTAGGTGTTATCCGCCAAACTGTCAATGCCTGGATCTCGGATATCCGTGCCCGGCAGAAGGCAAGCCGAAACACCGTTATCCTCCGGCTGAGCCGCCTTGGATGGCCGCAGGAGAAGATTTCGGAAGCAGTGGGGTTGAGTCAAAATCGCGTATCAGAAATTATCGGAAATGCCAATTTTGGCAATATCGATATTTTGCTCTCCCAGGGCCATGACATGGATTACATTGCCAGGCATTATAACATGGATCTTGCACTTGTCTGGGCCTTACGATTAGAAGGAAAGACGGATCAGGAAAAATTCAAAGAGCTTGGCTGGGGACTTCGCACATGGGATCAATGGAATTTCAATGAATGTTTACCCCGTGAAATTCATGTAAATGACAAGCAAAGCGTATTTCACT
>Ga0209979_1005012_pt1 | contig 10623 bp, 10 predicted proteins | sample AnhtaG_FD_183114 | JGI IMG/M metagenome (GOLD analysis project Ga0209979, IMG submission 183114) | Deep subsurface microbial communities from Anholt, Denmark to uncover new lineages of life (NeLLi) - Anholt_01485 metaG (SPAdes) (version 2) | ecosystem: Environmental > Aquatic > Marine > Oceanic...
TCTGCCTCGTAAAAAGGAGCCTTTCCTTCGTTAATCATTTTGGATTTTTTGGAGTTATGAGTAGAAGCCAACACTTTTATATCTTTATAAGCAAAACAGGCTGCCGAACAAAGCCCTATGAAGCCTGTACCGAGAATTGAAACACTATACTTATACAATTTTATTCCACTACAGTTAATTTATTCTTGAAACTGATTTAAGATCAGTTTTGGATATTGTTAAAACTTTGTATTTATACAAATAAATTTATAATGTAATGAAACTAGATTAAATTTGTGTTCTCTTCCAATGAAAGTTGGAAGTGTGGGAATTCTTTGGGTAGTAATAACAAAAAAATAAGGTAAATGATAAAATGAACGATTTAAGAAAAAGATTGAAAATTCCAGATGAGGCTTTAAAAGTAATAAACGATTTCTTACTAGACGATAAAAATCCACTGATAAACGATCTTTTAGATATAGTAGATAATTATGGTGGAATAGAAGAGATTAATAGAAAGGCAGAAGAAGCCAGTAAAGTCGAAAATTTACTCGAAAAGTTAAAAAAGAAGAAGCCAGAATATGTAAAGGATATTGAGTGGTTGATTTCTCAACGCGACAATAATTCTTTTATAAGCATAGCAGATTATAGAAAAAAGATTTTAGGCGATAAAGCGTCTGAAATGACTTTCGACGAAGACTTTGCTGTAACATTAGAACTTTCTGCGTGTCAATATTTTCCTTTCTTGATGGATATGGTAAGAGACGCCGTTGAAAATCAAAAGATAGTACCTGGTAGAATTATTCGCGTACGATACATGAAAGAACAGGAAGAAGACGGGGATTTACTAGCTATGGCAGCGGCAATGCAAATTATTGGTTCGACCTGGGTTGAAACTCTTGATACAAAAGGAACAGCACCTGGACTAGATGGTATGCCTGTAAACGTACATCTTGGAGGACCTGATACGATTACCGGATATTTTGGAGGAGTTGGACAACCAAACGATTTTGCGTTGAATTGGATTGACGAGTTTCTTTATTATTATACTAATTATGGCATTAAACAGGTTCTTAACGTAAATCCGGGCACTGTTTTATTAGGGTATTTTCTCCACAAACTTGGTGTTAACAACGAGTTTAAAATAAGCGTATACATGGGCAACGATAACCCGTATTCTTGTCTTTGGACATTATTAACCGCTAAATTGTTTGCGCGGGAGGATGGTACAAGTCCTTTGATCGGTTTTAACTTAGCTAATTCAGTTAACAACGAAACTATTGAAGTAACTGCCTATATAAGAAAACCGTTTGGATTCGAAGATGTAGTACGAATAGAACACCATATAACTGAAACATGGAAAAGTATTGTAAGGCAGCCTTATGACCGTCGAGACGAATTAATGGAATTAGCTCAGAAGGTGAAGAATATAAGTGCGAAACATGAGGGTGCAAATGTCGAAGTTGACGAAAAACGGGAGCATCCTACAGACATCCTTGAATATTTCATGACCAAGAAAGATATTGTAGAAGCGGGAATATGGGAGGCATTACGCGTAAACCTTCTCGATCGATACGATGCTGTAAATACTACAGCTGAAGCTCTAACCAAAAAGGGACTAACTTTTATAGCTGCTAAAAATTTACATCATCGAGAATAAAAAATAGAGGTTAAATTAAATGGGTAAATTTGATTTTAGACCAACGGGAGTTTATGCTGCCTTAGTAACTCCCTTTAACAAAGAAGACGAATCAATTAACGAAGAAAACCTAAGAAATTTAGTGAATCACCTCATAGAACAAGGGGTTACGGGACTCGTCCCTGTAGGAACGACCGGAGAGTTCGTTAACATGACTTTTGAAGAACGCTTGAGAGTCATAGAAATAGTCGTCGATGAAACGAATGGTAGAGTTCCTGTAATTGCGGGAACAGGGGAGAGCGGGACAAAACTGGTTATAGACGCTACCAAAGCTGCAACAGACATCGGTGCAGACGCGGCTATAATTGTAACACCATACTATTTAAAACCTAAGGCAAAAGGGTTGTACGACCATTATTTTACGATAGCAGAAAAAACCGATATACCCTTAGTGTTGTATAATATTCCCGTCTGTACAGGGGTAGAATTGCCTTGGACGGTTGTAGAAGATCTAGTTGATATTGATAATTTCATAGCGATAAAGGATTCTAGCGGCGATTATAAATACTTTTCTGCGTTACTAGAGAAAGTAAGCGATAAGATTTCCGTTCTTATAGGGTGGGACGAAAACGTGCTAGGTGCTTTAGCTGGTGGCGCTGCTGGTTGCATACTTGGTTCTGCTAATGTTATTCCTAAGGTATGGCTCGAAATTTACGACCACGTAAAAAACAATCGGTTAATTGAAGCACAAACTCTACAAAAAAAAGTGCAAAAGCTAGCTCGAATGCTGATCAATTCTGGAGCTCTAGGTGCCAAAGAGTGCTTGAATTTGATGGGCGTTCCAGTAGGCACAACTAGACGTCCGATCATCTTAGGAGACGCTCTTTCCTACGAACTCCAAGACGAATTTAGAGTTGAACTTGAAAAGTTAGGATATATCGAAAAGAAAGAAATTAAGTTCGAGATCGATGATAAAGAACTATCAAGTCGTTTTTACGCAGTGGGTGTTACGCCTGAAAAAATTTCTAATTTCAACTTAAAAGTCGGAGAATCACTTGTTGGCAGTAGAGCAGAATTAGCACATATTGACTTGTTAATAGGAAGCAAAGATGGACCTGTAGGTGATGCTTACGCTCGAGCTTTAACTCATCCCGCTAAAGGTCGTGAAGGTTTGCAAGTTATTCTTGAACCAAATATGCAAGTTAAACCAGCAACAATAATGATCCCTACAGTGAAAGTGACTTCTCTTCGACACGCGAGCTTAACTTATGGTCCAGCTCAAGCGGCAGTTGCTAAAGCTGTAATGAAGTGCGTAGAAGATGGAATCCTCCCTAAAGAAGCCGCAGAAGATATTTTAATTGTCGTAAATGTATTTGTACACCCTAGCGCGAGTGCTCGAAAACGAGTTTTTATAAACAATTATAAAGCAACAAGAAATGCTATTCGAAAGGCGATGGAAGGCCTACCAACGGTAGATGATGCCATTCAAAACGCTGAAAATGCTCGCCATCCCTTCAGGAACGATCCATAAATATCTTATTTTTTCTTTTTTGAGTATTTTTTTTTATCCTCAATTTTTTTGATGATCAAATGAACGCCAAAATAAACAAAAATTACTCCAAGCAACAACCAAAAGAAAGATAAAATAATTGGTTGTTCCCCTGAAGTTAAGATCAACACAACAAACGAGATTATATTAACAAGACCGATCGCGATTGAGATTATTCCTAAGATTTGGTTTGCATGTTTTTTTGTTTTTTCGTTTTCTATATACATATCAGCGCTTATTAAAAATACACCGTAAATAATTATAAATATGCCTACGAAGGTTAATGGCAACAAAACTAAAATTCTTAATTCGTTGATTGCGTCAAGTCTAGCATCTGCCATAGCATATATAGAACAGATTACTGGAATTATGCCATCTACTAACAATATTAACCCTTTAGCTTTTACACCTAATTTTGTTTGGGTAATTAAATAAAATCCGAAAAATATTGTAGTAAAGCTAAACGCCATTAATGGAAGTGATAGGATAATTAATACTCCTTTAGATACGTCGTAATCAAAAAACATACTCCAAATTGTTATTACTGAAATAACTAAAAAGATTACGCCTAAAACTGCTAAAAACATTCCTAAACTTTTTTTTTCCATATCTTAACTCACATTAATAGTTAATTTATAATTTATTAATATTTGAATTTTCTAACAATAATAATTATAGAACATTTTCAATCCTTTTATAGTTGATAATCTGAACATTCAAATTGTATTCAAAAGATTTTATAATTGAAACACAAATAAAATCCAAAATTTTCAAGGAGAAAATTATAATGACAATCAAAAAAGTTGAGTTAACGGTCGGAGATACTGCTCCCAATTTTTGCCTTCAAGACAAAGATAATTCAAGCGTTTGTCTTAAAGATTTTAAAGGAAAATATGTTATCGTCTACTTTTATCCAAAAGATAATACACCGGGATGTACAACTGAAGCTATTGGTTTTACAGGTATTTTGCCAGAATTTCAAAAATTAAACGCAAAAGTTATCGGTATAAGCCCTGATAGTCCAGAATCTCATGCAAAATTCATTGAGAAAAAGAATCTAAAAGTAACTCTTTTAAGCGATCTTGATAAAGCTGTCATAAAATCGTATGGGAAATGGGGTAAGAGGACCTTCAGAGGTAAGGAATATATGGGTGTGGCACGTAGTACCTTTTTAATAAATCCGGATGGAAAGATCGCATATGTTTGGGCTAAAGTATCTGTTGGACGACATCCTAAAGAGGTTCAGAAAAAATTAGTGGAGCTGAAAAGTTAAACTGCAATCATGAGCGTTAAAGAGACTATCGAAAAAAGGAGAGCTTATAGATCATTAGAACCAGTAAAAATTACTCGAGATATTATTAACGATCTTGCAGAAGTGGCCAAAATATCGCCTTCTTGCGGCAATAAGCAGCCATGGCGATTTATTTTTGCTTATGATAAGCAAGTATTAAAACAGCTTTTTACAGTGTTAGCTGGGGGTAATAAGTGGGTTGAAAAAGCGTCAATGATAATAGGTGTGTTCAGCAAACCTGAAAATGATTGCATGATTGGAGAACGATTATATTATTTATTTGATACAGGTATGGCTACAGCATTCATTATGCTACGTGCTACTGAATTGGGATTAGTTGCTCATCCAATCGCAGGTTTTGATGAAACTTCTGCTAAAAAGATTCTTGGGATTCCAAATGCAATGAGGTTAATTACACTTGTAATAATTGGAAAGCATACAGAAACAGTAAATCCCGTTCTGTCTGACTCAATGAAACTCGGAGAAAAGCAGAGACCTCCAAGAAAAGCTATTGAAGATTTTATTTACATTAATAAGTATGAAGAACAAATCGATAAATTTGAATAGGTGAATATTATTAATACCGAACAACATGAATCTGAGGTGGGTGTAGTTTATAATAAACTAATTAATGAAAAAAGTCCATATTTACTTCAACACGCCAAGAATCCCGTAAATTGGTATCCCTGGGGGGATGAAGCCTTCAATAAGGCAAAATCTGAGGATAAGCCGATTTTTCTATCAATCGGATATTCCACCTGTCACTGGTGTCATGTTATGGCTCACGAGTCGTTTGAAGACCCTTATGTTGCAAAAATGTTGAACGAAACATTCATTTCAATTAAAGTCGATCGAGAGGAACGACCTGATATAGATAAAATCTACATGACCGTCTGCCAACTTATGACTGGTTCTGGAGGCTGGCCGCTAACGATTGTAATGACTCCAGATAAAAAACCGTTCTTTGCGGGTACTTATTTTCCTAAGGAAAGTCGTTTTGGAAGGATAGGTGTAATAGATTTGATAAAACGAATAGATAGTTTATGGAAGAACGAGAGAAAACAGCTATTAGATTCGAGCGAGAAAATAATCTTTGCCTTACAAGATGTGAATTCTGAATCGCCAGGCAGTAGTTTAACAAAAAGTGTTTTAAATAGTACATACTCTCAGCTTTCTGCAAGATTTGATAAAAAAAACGGAGGATTCGGTACAGCTCCTAAATTTCCTACGCCGCATAATCTACTGTTTATATTGCGATATTGGAAAAGAACTGGAGATGATAACGCTCTAACTATGGTCGAAAAAACGCTCAAACAAATGCGAATGGGAGGAATTTACGATCACATCGGATTTGGATTTCACCGTTATTCTACAGATTCTGACTGGCTTGTTCCTCACTTCGAAAAAATGCTCTACGATCAGGCTCTATTAACTCTGGCTTATCTGGAAGCGTACCAAACAACAAATAAGAATGAATACGCTAATACTGCAAAGGAAATAATGACGTATGTTTTGCGTGATATGACATCTCCAGAAGGAGCATTTTATAGCGCAGAAGATGCTGATAGCGAAGGAGAGGAAGGGAAATTTTATGTTTGGTCGAAAACAGAAATCGAAGAAATATTAGGAGCAGATAAATCAGAACATTTTTCAAAACTCTATAATGTTGATGTAAATGGCAATTTTTTAGATGAAGCTACTAGAAAAAAAACTGAAAAAAACATTATTCACTTGAAATCTAATTTGCCAGATATGCCCTCCATTGATATCAAATTACTTAGAAATAAATTATTTGAAGCAAGAGAGAAAAGGATTAGACCTCATAAGGACGATAAAATATTAACTGATTGGAATGGGTTGATGATTGCAGCGTTTGCTAAGGCAGGATATATCCTTAACGATCCTAAATACATTCAAGTAGCGAAAAAAGCAGTAGATTTTATTTTAAACAAGATGATAAATTCTGATGGAAGACTCTTACATCGTTATCGTAAGGGTGGGGCAGATATACTCGCTTTCATAGACGATTACGCATTCTTAATTTGGGGTTTGATTAACCTTTATGAAGCATCTTTTGAAACACAATATCTTGAAAAAGCAATTGAATTAACTGAAGAACAAATCAAGTTTTTCTGGGATTCTTCAATTGGAGCATTCTTTTTTACGGCTGAAGACGCAGAATCGTTATTAACGCGTCAAAAAGAGACCTATGACGGAGCTATTCCATCAGGGAATTCAGTTGCGATGTTAAATTTACTGAGACTAGCGCAATTAACAGGTAATGATGAATATGAGAAGAAGGCAGATCATCTTGGACGGGTTTTTGCCGAAAGTGTTCGCGCTAATCCTGTTGCCCATAGTTTAATGATGGTTGCTGTGGATTACGCGGTTGGCCCAACATATTCTTTAGTTATTGCCGGAGATAGTGGAAAGGAAGATACGAATTTAATGCTAAATGAGGTTAGAAAGCAATTTTTACCCAATAAATCTTTGATTTTTCGTCCTACAGAGGAGTTGAATCCTGAAATTGATAAATATTCTAATTTTATTCAATTTTTTGACAAATACGAAGAAAAGGCTACTGCTTTTGTATGTATTAATAAAACATGTAAAGCACCTACAAATGATATAAAGCAAGCAATAGAGTACTTAAACTCAAAAGTATAGAGAAGACTGATATTCTCGTATTTACAAAAATAGATTTTCTCGTTAGATTCTGGATCTTTTGAAAAGTTTAAATATGAGGTGATATCCTCAAATTGACTTTATTGTAAAAATTCCGTCCTAATTGTTTTATATAATAGGTTCTGATGTATTAAATCTGAATTTTACACAAACTTTTCGAACAATGGCACTGGTCTCGTCATCATGTTCATGAACAAAAATGTGAAGAAAACATTCATTCTCTTGGTCTACTAGTAATTAAGTGGCTATAAAGGTTTTTCTTTTTTGTTTATTACTGTCTGGATCGATTATAAGCAATTTTTACACTAATCTTTTATATATATGAAGAAATCTATTTAATCATTATGTCATTAATTAGCGATTTATATAAATTAAAAAAAAAAGATATTAAGAAAGCAGCAGATGTACTCGTGGATGCATATACTGAAGATCCAATGTTGAAAAAAATATTTACAGACGTAGATAAGCGCCGTATACAGTTTGAGGTTATGCTTAGATTTTGTATGAAATATGGTAATCTTTATTCCCCATCTGATAATTTTGAAGGAGTAATGGCAATTGCACCACATGATAAAGATATGACAGCATGGAGAACTTTTCGAAGTGGTGGCTTTTTTCTTGGTATGAAAATAGCAAGCGTTGCAAAGATGATGGCGCAAACCACTAAATTAATGGAAGAAGCGAAGAAAAATCTTAATTTAGACCCATATATATATCTATTTATAATTGGTGTTTCACAAGAATTTCAAGGAAAAGGTTTTGGAGGAAAATTATTAAGAGCAATTGTAGAAAAAGCTGAAATAGAAAGAAAACCTATGTATTTGGAGACTCAAAACGAAAAGAATGTTTCACTCTACGAAAAGTATGGGTTTCATGTTGTTAAAAAAATAGATCTTCCAGATCCATTGAATTTACCAATGTTTTTAATGGTTCGAGATGCGAAATAAATTTGATTGTAATTCTTACTTTCTTTTTTTAGATAATTGAATGCTATATAAAGTAACTTTTTTATATTATTTATTTTACTTGGAATATAATTTGCAATAGCCTTCCTATATTGCTTTAGATAGAATTTTCTTATTCTAACAACATGATCCGACCAATTTCTATGTTTATCAAAAAACCATTCAGTTGAAAATAATGTTTTTTTTTCTCATTCATAAAGTTGGATTTTTTCCTACTGGAGCGACTAACACTACAAACTCATCATTTCCATCCAGTTCTAGCAAAGCATCGAACTTTTTTTGCTCGTAATACCCAATAGCAACTGTCCCTAGATCAATAGCCTCGCAAGCAAGGTATAAGTTCTCGGAAACATGTCCTAAATCTACAGCTATGAATTTATGGGCAACAATAGTATATCGCCACTCAGTTCGGTAAGGTATAGCTACCCAACAGAATATTACTGCCCCTTTTCCAACAAATATTTGATCATAGGTTAACTCACCAATTCTCTTCTCAGCATCTTCAATACTTTTAACGAATAGCAGTTTATGGCTAAAAGAAATATACCGATACAAGCCAGGTTCGACCCCTTCCACTCTATTAATTATGAGATATGTCTCAAAGGGACTTTTTGCTCCTGCAGACGGAACAGTTCGCATTACACCGGCTCTTTTTTTAAAAGTCCTCTTCACTCCCTGCGTACACCATAGCAAAAACGATAATTCTTCAAGGTTCAATGACTCTTCCGTGTAGTTTCTGCGACTCATTCTTCGATTTATAACATCTAAGAAAGGTTTTTTCCCAATTGTGAATTTTTCAGGAGGAATTAAATCAATAAGGGGCTTCTTTTCATCGTACGGTTTTTGAAATAATGGAAACGGTCTTTTTTTCTCCTCGTCAGATTCCGGAACTACTTCTTCATACTCATTTTTATCATAAAAATGTAATAATCGTCTATTTTTTTCCATTTGTTTTTACCTCAATTAAAAAAAATGAATTCACTTCATAAATTTGTTTCATTCTTTTTTAAGGTGTTGGATTAGAGGATTTGGATAGATAAACTGTTTAAAAATTAGAAGAAAATATTATGTTAATTTTTATTTTAACTTTGAAGATACAAGTTCTTCCATCTCAGTAATCGTTGCTACTTTATTCATTTCTTCTTGCGTTATGAACACTGTAAGGTTTCCGTTCTTCAAGATATAAGCAGAAGGGTATTTAGCGTCTTTAACATCGTATTTTTCTACAAATTCGTCCTTATGTAGAAATTCTGATTCTATTCCTAGATCGCTAATGAAAGATTTCCATTCTTTTTTAGCTCCAAAAGCCCCAAAGGTAGTCTGACATAAATTGCATTGATAAGTGCTAGGCCTTAAAGCCTTGTGCCAGAAGTCTCGGACTGTATTCACTAAGCCAGAGTCAGCGTTATAAATAAAAACTAATTTATTATCATTATTTTCGCTCATTAATTATCCAATACCAAATTATAGATTTTAATCTGCGCACTATTATTTATAAATTTCTTTAGCTTAGAGAAAGAAAATATAGGGATTCTCTCTAAAAAACTATTAAATTATTAGATGAAATCAGATGTATATAACAATCATACAAACTTCTTTCTTATAATTTCCATTCTCTTTCTATTCACTCCCATGTCACTGATTCCAAGTCTTGCGCGTGAGCGAAAATGGATAATCTTTTCGCTATCGTCAAAAAGAAACTCAACATCATCTACAAATCTGAATGTAGCTGTTCTAAACTCGGCGTGAATGTAATTTTCTTTATTCGTTATAATCTTTGATCTCTTTAACGAGTTTATAATTTTAATGATTTTTTCTTTTGCTTCGCTTAAAGATCCCGAATATTGAATGGGGTCAATTTTGTGTTTATTGTCTGCAGCTTGAGTAGAAACACAATTTGGAGTATCTGGACATGGGTGAAATTTACCGTCAACAATTCCAATAGGTTTTTTCGATTTTGTCATAAAGCTTTCACTCTTTCATGTTATTCTATAATATCATAGGGAGAATTAAATTTATATTAGTTAGGATTTTAATCTAAAAGAAAATAGAAAGAAACAATTAATAACAGGATAGAGAAAGCATTATTTTTTTATTTTTTATACGCTAAGAATTTCTTTTATGAGCTCAACAATTTTATCCTTATCGAAGACCGCAGTGTTACCGGTTTTTGTAAATCTTAAAATTTGATCGTGATAATGCTCTTCAAACTGATGTAACAAGTATGCAAGCCTTTCTTTTAAGTTTTTATGCGCGGGTTTAGATAAAAATAGCGCTAATTTGATGAGTTGTCCGTATGCGGCGTGGACATAGAATCCTTTGTAGCTTATTTCGTTCATTGAAGTTGTGCCCCCTATTTCCGAAACGAAAGAATCCATCGCTGATAGAAACCCCGAAATCAATTCTTTTTCCATAGATATCTCTTCACTGGAATGCGATAATATATTTAAGCCAGAATCTTTATCTATAATCATTAAGTTTCTGAAGGTTTCTTTAAATTTTGGCTTTACAGTTA
>Ga0209979_1005013_pt1 | contig 10622 bp, 10 predicted proteins | sample AnhtaG_FD_183114 | JGI IMG/M metagenome (GOLD analysis project Ga0209979, IMG submission 183114) | Deep subsurface microbial communities from Anholt, Denmark to uncover new lineages of life (NeLLi) - Anholt_01485 metaG (SPAdes) (version 2) | ecosystem: Environmental > Aquatic > Marine > Oceanic...
AACTCGGGGGAGTAGCCGAAGCCGGGCAGGGCCGAGTCGATGAGGGCGAGGGAGGCCACCCGAGCGGGCTGGTCGAGGGCGAAGTGCATGGCCACGGCTCCGCCCATGGAGAGGCCGGCCAGGTGAGCGCGCTGGACCTGGAGGTGGTCGAGCAGGGCGCGGAGGTCAGCGGAGTAGTGGTCCCAGGTGTAGCCGGTGTCGGGGGCGGTGGTGCGACCGTGGCCGCGCAGGTCGTAGCGGATGACGCGATAGCCGGCGGCGAGGAGGGCGGGGAGCTGGGGGTCCCACATGCGACTGTCGGCGCTGTGGCCGTGGATGAGGACGACGGGCGGGCCGGAGCCCTGGTCCTCGTAGTAGGTGGTGATGCCGTTGGTGGGGGCAGTGGGCATGGCTGCGCCTCGACCTGATTGTACCGGCTAGGGTGGAGGTTTGGGGGCGTTTGATTGACCGTTTGTTTGTGAAAAAAGATTGGGGGGCAGATTCCGAAAGGGGGCGATCCGGTTGATTGATGTCGGCGGGCGGGTGGGCCGTGGGCCCGAAATGAAGGCTGGATATGAGGTTGGTAAGGTGCTCTGTGCTGGGGACAGGGGGATGATAGCAGGGTGGGGGAGGAGGTCCAAGGGGGAGGTGGCACCGGCGCGGCTTGGGGGCTATCGGGGCAGGGTGCGGCGCACGGCCGGGGCGGCAGACGGGGGGTGGTTCTGCCCACCCGCCCGCCCACATATGTCAGATTCAGGGGGACACCCCCTGAGACCCCCGGCCCGCTGGGCGGGGCGGAATGCTCGGAGGGAGAAAGGCTGAGAGGGGGAAGCCTGGGGGGCTTGCCCCTCTGCACCGCCTGCTGCTGGGGGAGAGCTACTCCTGCGGGGGCTGGGGCTGCTGGCGCTTTTGCTCCTCGATGCGGGCGAGGGCGCGGCGGATGATCTGTGGGCCTGGCCCGCCGGCGGCGCTCTGCTCGTAGATGGCGAGAGCCTCGCCGAGCAGCTCCCGGGCCTGTTTCAGATCTCCCTGTTCCTCCGCCACGCGGCCGAGGTTGGCGAGAGCATTGGCCTCGCCCAGGCGGCTGCCGATCTGCCGGTGCATGTCGAGGGCGATTTTGTAGTACTGCTTGGCTTGGTGGAGGTCGCCCCGCTCGGCGTAGACGATGCCGAGGTTGGCGAGGTCCTGGGCCTGGCCTAGCCGGTCGTCGAGTTGTCGGTGAATCTCGATGGCCTGTTTGTGGTGCTGTTCGGCGCGGTCCAGGTCCCCCCTGCGGGCGTAGACGAGGCCAAGGTTACCAAGCTGTCTAGCCTGGCCAGCGCGGTCGTTCATCTGCCGCTGGATCTGGAGGGCCTCCTTGTAGTGCTGTTCGGCGCGGTTTAGGTCTGCCTGGTGGCGGTAAACGATCCCGAGGTTGCTGAGCGCAGCGGCCTCGCCGAGGCGGTTGCCGATGGCTTGGTGGATCTCCAGAGCCTGCCGTATGAACTGCTCAGCGCGCTGGAGGTCGCCTCTTTGAGCGTGGACGGTTCCCAGGTTGCCGAGGTCTTCCGCTTGCCCGAGACGGTTTCCGGTCTCGCGGTCGATTTGCAGGGCCTGTTGGTAGGACTCCTCGGCGGGCTGAAGCTGGCCCAAGCTGGCGTAGACGGTGCCGAGGTTGCGGAGGGCGGTGGCGCGGGCGTGGGCGGCGTCCTCGGCAGGGGAGATGTCAATGGAAAGCTGCAGGGCCCGTCGGTAATCGTTCTGCGCCTTGTGGTAGTCGCTGGTTGCCTCGTAGCTGTTGCCGCGGAGGATGTGGAGGGCGGCGCGCTGGGCGTCATTCTCGGCGAGACCGAGTGCCCTAGTGAACCGGTCGATGGCCTCTTTGTGTTTGTCGGCATTCTGGGCCTCGTAGCCTTCAAGCTGGAGGATGCGGGCTTCCTGGTATGCGGCTCTGAGTGTCTCATTGAGGGCTTGGGGGAGCCCGGCGAGATACTCCGAAGGGTGCGCGATATTCTGTTCGAGGGCGCTGATCTGATGGAGCAGGGCATCGATGTCTGCCTTAGCGGCTATCGGCGGCTCAAGGGGGAGAAGGAAGCGGCGCGCTAGGAGCCAGGCCGCTTGGGCGATGGCGATGACGCCTGCGACAATGGCCAGGACTGTTGCGACAGCTATGATGTTCACGTCCATTGAGCTACTGTCTGGGGTGCGGGGGCGTGAGAAGGACGAGGGAAAGAATGTTTCGCATTACTAACGACCTTCCTCGATCCAGTCCTTGGCCTGTTTCAGGTAGTCCTCGAGGACCGGGGAGAAGGATAGAAGCTGCCGTCTTCTCTCCATGCGGGCACGCTGCGTAACGTCAGTATCCTGCTGTTCATTCAATTCGTCTAGGAGTTTCTGTCCCTTCTCGCACCAGCGAAGCAACCGCCGGTCTAACGCCATGTGCCATTGCCACCACCTGCGGGCGAGGTTGCAGAACAAGATAGTGAGATAGATAAGTCCAGCAAGACCGCTGACTACGCGGAAGATCTCTCCCCAGTCAGGCATGTTCCTATTCCACCGCGTACGAGGCGGTGACGCTTAGTCACCGTGGGCGCGGGATGATCCCGACAGGGCTGGCCAGCGGATGGGAGTATAGCATCTCGCGGGTGGCCTGTCGAAGGGTGTCGCTACCTCTCGGAGAGGAGGGTGTTGAGGTCGAGAGGGGGCCTCGGTGGGAGGGTGGCTTTCGGGTGGGGGTAGCCGAGGGCGATGAGGGCCTGGGGGAGGTAGTCGGAGGGGAGGTCGAGGGCGGCGCGGACGGCGTCGGGGCAGAAGAGGGGGGCGGAGAGCCAGTAGCCGGCGAGGCCGCGGGCGTGGGCGATGAGCATGAGGTTCTGGAGGGCGGCGCCGAGGCTGTGGCTGCCCATGGTCTCCTCGATACGCTGACGGTGCTGGTCGGGCCAGGGTCGCAAGGCTGAGGGGAGGAGGCAGGCGAGGAGGAGGGCTGGCGCGCTCATGATGCGGCGGCGGGACCTCTCCAGGAGGCGGGCGATGGAGTCGTCGTCGAGGCCGTCGGCGAGGAGGTCATCGCGCCAGCGGGAGCCCATGGCGTCGGCGAGGCGGCGGCGGGTGTTGCCGGGGGTGAGAGCGACGAAGCGCCAGGGGCGGCTGCCGTGGGGGGAGGGCGCCAGGCAGGCGTAGCGGACCAACTCCTCGACGAGCGAGGCGGGCACCGGTCGAGGCGAGAAGCGGCGGATGGAGCGCCGGCCGGCGATGGCTTCCTCGAGGTCCACGGCGCTCAGGCTCCCTCGGCTGCGCTGCGGGCGGGCAGGGGCAGGGTTTGCAGGAGATCGGCGGTGCGGCCGTCGCGGGTGCGGGAGGCGAGGCGGAGGAGGTCGGCGGGGGTGTCCACGTCGAGGGCGAGGCGGGGCAGGTGGAGGCGGCGGAAGTCGGCAGCGGCGCGACGGGCTGCTTCCTCGTGGGCCGAGGCGCTGCGGTGGCCGAAGCGGAAGGCGATGAGGTCGGCCGGGGAGATGGCGAGGGCGTTGGTGCCGCCGTTGGCGGAGGGCACCAGGGCCACGGAGGGGGCGCGGACCACGGCGTCCACCAATGAAGTTACATCAGCGGGTGTCAGCAGGGGGATGTCGCAGGGCAGGACCAGGAGCTGGCGGGCACCCTCCAGGCGGAGTCGGCCGAACTCGAGGGCTGCGTTGAGGCCCCAGACGCCGTCGGCCTCCTTGAGCGGGACGGCGCCCGCATCGCGGGCGGCGGCGAGGGCTTCGTCGTCGCGGCTGACCACGGCGATGAGGTCGAGGGCAGCGCTGGCCTTCGCGGCATCGAGGACGTCGGCGAGCATGGCCAGGGTGAGGCGACGGCGGTCGGCGTGGTCGAGAAGGGGAGCGAGGCGCTCCTTGGCGTGGGCCAGCTCCTTGACGGGGACGAGGCAGGCGCGCATGGATCAGGCCTCCAGGGCGCGGAGGGTGGCGGCAGCGAGGGCGGCCTTCTCGGCGGGGCCGCGCATCACCGTGTCGGTGACGGCGACCTGCACGCCGAGCTCGCGGATGGACGGCGCGGCGGAGGCGTCGAGCGCATCGATGACCATGACGTCGAGGAAATCGGAGTAGAGGGCAGCGACGCCGCGTGGGCTGACATCGATTCCCAGGCCTGCGAGCATGCGGTCGGCGGGGCCCTTGATGGTAGCGCCGCCGACGATGGGACTGATGGCGGCCACGCGTGCCTCTGCGGTGCGGAGGGCCTGGCGGATGCCGGGCACAGCGAGAATGGGGCTGATGCTCACCATTGGGTTGCTCGGCGCAAGGATAACATAGCGTGCGCGGGCGATCTCTTCCAGGAGGCCGGGCGCGGGGCTGGCGGACTCGGCGCCCTGGAAGCGGATGGCCTCGACGGGGTCGGCGAAGCGGCGGCGGACGAAGTACTCCTGGAAGGGGAACTCGCCGCTGGGGGTGCGGACGAAGGTGCGGACGGGGTCGTCGCTCATGGGGAGGATGCGAACGGGCAGGCCGAGGGCGGAGGCGATGGAGGCGGTGGCGTCGCTGAGGGTGCGGCCCTGTCGGAGGAGCATGGTGCGGTGGACGTGGGTGGCGAGGTCGCGGTCGCCGAGGCGGAACCAGGTGTCGTAGCCGAGGCGGGCGAGAGCGTCGAGGCAGGCGAAGGTGTCGCCGGCGAGGCCCCAGCCCTGCTGGGGGTGGACGAGGCCGGCGAGGGTGTAGATGACGATGTCGATATCGGGGGAGACGTGGAGGCCGAAGAACTCCTCGTCGTCGGCGGTGTTGGAGACGACGGTGATGCGGCGGGGGTCATGGGCCTGGACGAGGCCCTCGAGGAAGCGGGCGGCGCCGACGCCGCCGGCGAGGACGACGATGTGGGGCTGCAAAGCGCTCATTCCACCAGGTGGGCGACGGTGACGCCTTCGCCTCCCTCTTCGGGGAGGGCCTGCTCGACGGAGCGGACGAGGGGGTGCGAGGAGAGCATCTGGCGGATGGCCGCGCGCAGGGTGCCGGTGCCGCGCCCGTGGACGATGCGGACGAAGGGAAGGCCCGAGCGGAAGGCCTCGTCGAGGTAGCGATCCAGGTCGGGGAGGGCCTCGTCGACGGTCTGGCCGCGGAGCTCGAGCTCGGGGTAGGGCGGGGCAGGCGGCGGGGGCACGGAGGTGTCGCCGTGGACGGTGCTGGGCTTGGTGCGCTGGACGCGGTCGACGCGGTCGAGGCGGATGCGGCTGTGGAGGGAGCCGAGGCGGATATCGACCTCGCCGCGGTCGTCGGGGGATGAGAGGGCCTCGCCGAAGCGCTCGTAGCCGCGCAGCCAGACGAGGTCGCCGGGCTGGATCTCCTCCGGGGGGATGGTGGGCGCCTCCTTGCGGCGGCGTCGGCGAGGGCGCTGCTGGCGGGTTTTCTGCATGCTGACGACGCGCTCCTCAGCGCGGACGAGCTTCTCGCGGGCGGGCTCGAGCTTGGCGCGCTCGACGCGGCGAGCGGCCTGGGTGAGGAGGTCGCGGATGGCCTCGACCTCGCTTTCCAGGTCGGTGGTGGCGCGGGCGAGGAGGGCGTCGCGCTGGTCGTCGAACTGGTCGAGGCGGTCCTCCAGGCGGTCGCGGATCTCTTCGGCCTCGCCGCGGGCGATCTCCTCGGCGCGGCGGGCGGAGGCGGCCTGGTCGAGCTCGCGGCGGATCTCGGAGAGCATGCTCTCGATCAGGGCCTGGTCGGGTGCGAGCGAAGAGCGCGCGGCCTCGACGAGCTCGTTGGGCAGGCCGAGGCGGGAGGCGATGGCGAGGGCATTGCTGCGGCCTGGGAGGCCGATGGAGAGGTGGTAGGTGGGGGAGAGGGTGTCGAGGTCGAACTCGACGGAGGCGTTCATGATGCCGGGGGTGGCGTGGGCGAAGGCCTTGAGCTCGCCGTGGTGGGTGGTGGCGATGGTGAGGCAGCCGAGCTCGAGGAGTCGGTGGAGGATGGCGCGGGCGAGGGCGGCGCCCTCGGCGGGGTCGGTGCCGGCGGCGAGCTCGTCGAGGAGGACGAGGCTGTGGGGGCCGGCGTGCTGGAGGATGCCGATGATGCTGCTCATGTGGCTGCTGAAGGTGGAGAGGGACTGCTCGATGCTCTGCTCGTCGCCGATGTCGGCGTGGAGGGAGGAGAAGACGGGCAGGCGGGAGCCGGCGTCGGCGGGGACGGGCAGGCCGGCCTGCGCCATGAGGGAGAGGAGGCCTGCGGTCTTGAGGGCCACGGTCTTGCCGCCGGTGTTGGGGCCGGTGACGAGGAGGGCGGAGTAGGCTCCGCCGACGGATATGCTGATGCGAACGACGTCGCCGGTGAGCAGGGGGTGGCGGGCGTTCACGAGGTGGAAGGCCTCGGGCGCCGGGGCGAGCCAGGGCTGGTCCTCGCCCTGATAGGGGAGCTCGGGGGCGTCCAGTTCCTGGGCGAGGCCGGCCTTGGCGAGGGCGAGGTCGATCTCCGCGAGGGTGTTGACATTTTCGGTGATGGCGTCGGCGACCTCGCCGGCGTCGGCGCTGAGCTCGCGGAGGACGCGCTCGACCTCACGCTGCTCGTCGAGCTGGAGCTCGCGCCAGGTGTTGCCCAGCTCGACGGTGGAGAGGGGCTCTATGAAGAGGGTGGCGCCGCTGTGAGATGTGTCGTGGACGACGCCCTGGATGTGGCCGCGCTCGTCGGCCTTGATGGGGATGACGTAGCGGCCGTCGCGGAGGGTGACGATGGGCTCCTGGGCGACCTGGCGACCGAGGGGCGAGTTGAGGATCTCCTGGAGCTTGGCGTTGAGGCGGTCGTGGGCGATGCGGACGTCGCGGCGGAGGACGGCGAGGGCGGGGCTGGCGGCGTCGGTGACCTCGGCGCGGGGGCTGATGCAGCGATTGATGTCGGCGGCGAGGTCGGGGACGGGGTCGAGGCGCTGGGCGAGCTCGGCCAGAAGGGGCAGGCGGTCGGAGAGGCGGGTGATAGTGGTGCGCAGGTCGTGGGCGGCGGCGAGGGTGGAGGCGATGTCGAGAAGCTCGGAGGGCTCGAGGGCGCCGCCGAGGGCGGCCTTGGAGGCGAGAGGGCGGACGTCGCGGGCGCCGCCGAGGCCAGCGCCGGGGTTCATGTCGCGGAGGTGGCGGGCCTCGGCTGTGAGTCGCTGGCGGCGGACGACCTCGGGATGGTCGGTGGAGGGTCGGAGGGCGAGGGCGAGGTCGCGGCCGGCGGAGAAGGAGGTATGGCGGGCCAGGCGGGCCAGGATCTTGTCGAACTCCAGGATGCGGAGGGTGTGCTCGTCCAGGGTCGGCTCCTTTTCGGTTGGGCTATGGGAATTGTAGCAGAGAGGGGGGCGGGTCCGCCTCAGGACGGGTGCTCGATATCGAGGCCGACGACGACGGAGGTCTCGCGCTGGCGGTCGGGGATGTGCCAGTAGGTGCGGAGGAGGCGGTCGCCGTCGGGGAGGAGGCGGAAGCCGTGCTTCTGGTAGAAGCGGACGGCCCAGGCGTCGGCCCAGGTGCCCACGAGGAGGCGAGGGGTGCGGGTGAGGGAGAGGACGTGGCGGAGGAAGCGCTCGCCGATGCCGCGCCGCTGGTGGGAGGTGAGAACGTAGGCGTGACGGAGGAGGGTCACTTCGTCCAGGGGCTGGTAGCCGATGATGCCGAGGAGGTGGCCGTTTTCCTCCCAGCCGTAGAAGGTCATCTCGGACCATTCGCGGCGGAGTTCGTCGATGGGCATATAGGGCTGGTGATAGCAGTCGTCTGGGATGAGGCCGCAATAGGCGGTGGCGGCGTCGTTGATGATGGCGCAGACGCGGGGGAGGTCGTCGTCGGTGAGGGGGCGGATCACTTTTGCCGGGACAGTAGCTCAGCCGCCTGCCGGGCTACTTTCGCGTCGACGGCTGCAAGCGCTGGAGATGTGAGGAGCACGGCAGAGTGTCTTACGTGGATGTCCTTGTCCTTAGTCATGCGGGCGAGCGCCATCCTGATAGCGTCCTTGGAATGTCCGACAAGCCAGGCTTCCAACTGGGCGCGCTCTGTCCACTCTGGATAGCGTTTGTGCAGGAGGAGTTCCAGATCTTCGCGGGCGGATGCCCCGCGCTTGAGGGAGAGGAGTTCTCCCTCGATTTCTTCCACGAGCGGGGTCTGGCGACGAATGAGGCGGCGCACGAGGGCTGCTGCGGCAGCCGGCGACGCGCCGCCGAACAGACGTAACAGCTCGGCAAGGAGCCAGTCGGCGACTGCCACAACGAGGTGGCTGTCCATTTCATTCGGATCGAATGAGCTATGGGCGCCACCCCGCTTGCTTCGATGGTCGTAGAGTATCCGGGCGTGGCGGGGAATCAAGGAGCGCATCTCGGGCGGGAGTGATGCGGCTGTGGCGAGCTTGGTGAGCTCGTCATCGACGTGGACGCTCTTGACGATGTTGCCTGTTCGGAGGAAGTGGGCGATCTTGAGGACGCCTTCGGCCAGCTTTCCGCCCTTTAGGAGGCATTTCTCCCAGTCCAACGTGAGGAAAGCCGTGCGCATGGCTGAATGGTGGTCGAGTAGCTGGTCTACTAGCTGGTCTACTAGCTGGTGGGGGAGCTGACCCGAAAGCAGGGACTTCGCGTCAGGGGAGGAGGGCGAGCTGGCCGCAGTGCTTGCCCTGAGCTGAGCGCTCTGCCTGCTAGGTGCCATGGCTCGCGAGACCGACCTACGATTCTTGGAAGCCGGCCTCAAGGTACGCCTCGCCAGTCTTCGTGATCACCCATGACTTTGCGCCCTCCTTCCGCTGAGATGCGTCGATGAGGAAGCCGCGTCTGAAACATGTCGCGATCACGTCTGACATGTTCTTTGGTCTTGTCTCCCGTGCGCGCTTGTAGGCATCGATAAACTCAGCTGTGGTCAAGCCGTTCTCATTTCCGGTGTGCAGCGCGTGGTAGGCAATGGCGACGACACGCTGCGGGTGCGATCTGGGATCGACTCTCGGGAGGAACTCATTCAGGTTATTCTCCACAACAGTTTGGCGTTGAACGGGCTCGGCCCTTCCCGCAGCAGGAACGGGTGGTGCTGCACCTTGAGCCGCGGCCAGGAGGGACCGAAGTACGGCTCCTAATGCTGCGGGCCTGAGAGTCTGGTCAACTTCCTTCGTGAGCTCAAGAGCGCGGTGGAGGGCATCTTCGACGAATTGATCTTCCATTTGGGAACTCCTATTCCTCGGCGCTGTCAGGGAGTACCTCGCAGGCCCCGTCGACGGCCCAGTTGGGGACCCAGTAGCACGAACTGGCATCCTTGTCCACGAGTTGGGGCCGAGCCTCATACATGTGCTTCATGGCGTAGTGAACGGACCCCTTGGGGATACCAGTGTCCTTGATGATCTCGGAGGGTGACGCGGCCTCAATGGCATTGTCGAAGCCAAGAGCTACCCGTGCCTTCCGTGCCAGCAGATAAGCGATAATCCTGGGTTCGTTGGGAACGCGGTGCCATGCGGCCGTGAAACGTATGGCCCCTGTTTCCTGATCGATTCTAACGAAGGGTTTGAGTGCACCCGCGACAAGGTCCCTGTCGAGGGCCGCTCCGCTGACAAGCAATTCTTCAAGCTTGGCCATGGTTCACCTCATTGAATTGATAGGCTAATCTAGCTTAGCATACAGCAAGTCGCCTGGCTTGTCAAGGCGTTGAGGGCAGATCGCGAACGGCTGCCGCCTTTGTGCTGGAGGAACATATCCCTTAGCTAGATATGCCCCCTCGTCGTGCCGTTCACATTCGCTTGGATTACATTCCAATATGCTCAAGCCGAGCAGAACAAACGTGCGCTGGCAGCTAGGCTCGTATCGCAATAGCTCGATATCCTAGACCTGAGGCTGGGACTGTGAATACGAACGGCTCCTTATTGCCCTGCTTGGTGGACCGACGGGCTATGGGCATTATAGCGATTGCCCAACAATCTGGAAAGGGCAAAGGCTTATTGGCATGTGTGGGGGCGAAGGCGGGTCGTCAACTTGGCGGCCTCCTGCTTGCTGTTTCTAGGCCGAGGACGACGGAGGCTTCGCGCTGGCGGTCGGGGATGTGCCAGTAGGTGCGGAGGAGGCGGTCGCCGTCGGGGAGGAGGCGGAAGCCGTGCTTCTCATAGAAGCGGACGGCCCAGGCGTCGGCCCAGGTGCCTACCAGGAGGCGGGGAGTGCGGGTGAGGGAGAGGAGGTGGCGGAGGAGGCGCTCGCCGATGCCGCGTCGCTGGTGGGAGGTGAGGACGTAGGCGTGACGGAGGAGGGTCACTTCGCCGAGGGGCTGGTAGCCGACGATGCCGAGGAGGTGGCCGTCTTCCTCCCAGCCGTAGAAGGTCATCTCGGACCACTCGCGGCGGAGCTCGTCGATGGGCATGTAGGGCTGGTGGTAGCAGTCGTTGGGGATGAGGCCGTGATAGGCGGTGGCGGCGTCGTTGATGATGGCGTGGACGCGGGGGAGGTCGTCGTCGGTGAGGGGGCGGATCACTTTTCGCCGTAGCGGTGGACGGTGAAGCGGTAGAGGGTGACGGGCTCGCCGGGGAGGATGGTGGCCTTGGCCATAGCGTAGGCGAGCTGCTGCTCGACGCTGTCGACGCCGTCGAGGTCGGGGAGGAGGAGGCCGCGGCGCTCTCCCATCTCCACGATGACGCCGTAGGTCTTGGGGTCGAGGTCTTCTACGCCTTCGATTCGCTCCGGGCGGGAGAGGACGTCGACGCTGTAAACAA
>Ga0209979_1005014_pt1 | contig 10619 bp, 6 predicted proteins | sample AnhtaG_FD_183114 | JGI IMG/M metagenome (GOLD analysis project Ga0209979, IMG submission 183114) | Deep subsurface microbial communities from Anholt, Denmark to uncover new lineages of life (NeLLi) - Anholt_01485 metaG (SPAdes) (version 2) | ecosystem: Environmental > Aquatic > Marine > Oceanic >...
AGCCGGCCTCACAAAGGTCCTGGCGGTATTCATCGAAAGTGTAAGTCCCGCCCCCTTCGGTTGCGACCAGCATATTGACAGCGAACAACGCCCCACCTTCAGGGCTGGTGTGGGATGGGTCCATGATCACGTCCCGTATGACCACAACGCCGCCATCCTTGAGGGCCTTGTGAATCTTGGTAAAGAGTGCACGGTTTTGCTCTCTGGAGTTCTGGTGGCAAATTGCCCCAAGCCAGGCCAGATCCGCACCATCAGGCAAGTCATCGGTATAGAAATCGCCCGCCACAAGGGTCACTCTGTCACCCAGTCCGGCCTCGGCGAAACGCTGCTCGGCCATCGATATAACGGGTGGTAAATCAAACAATGTCGCCGTGGCTTCGGAGACGGCGCGAAGAAACGCGATAGTCCAGGTACCTGAAGCACCTCCGATGTCAAGCAGATGCCCGAATTTCAATGGCTGCAGTTTGGCTATAACCTCATCGGCTATGGACTTGGAAATATTATACATAGCGCCTATAAAGTCGGCCTGGTCGGCTGCTTCGCCGCGAATGCTCGGACCGCACTCGGCAGGTTCCCCGGTTTGTGTCACCCTGGACAACCGGGCCCAGCGGCGAAGGCAATTAGCTAAGTGGCGAACCATAGGCAGGACGTTGTTAGCTGATTTCTCAGTCAGCAGTTCGGCCACGTCCTCAGGAACGCTGTAATCACTGTCCTGCTTGGTCAGGAGTTTCAATGCTACAAGCGCATCCAATAGAATCATTGTTGCCCGCGGATTGGTGCCAAGTTCGCAAGCCAGAGCCTGGGCCGTCATTGGTTTTTCGTGCAGCGGACTAAAAACGTCCAAAGCCGCCGCCGCAGTCAGCACGCAGGCCGGCTGAAATAACCGGGCAACATCTAAAACTTCTTGTGCGGTCCATTGTTTTGCCATCAGTATGTTCCCTTTAACTGAGATTTCCTACTCATCGAAGCAAAAGGGCAAAGGACAGTGGTTCAATTCATGGCATAGACACATCGTAGTTGGGCTTAAAGTGTTGGTGCCATTTTAATGTCCACAATTCTTCTAAGTAAACTCTTTCTACGCTGCTGTCCACAAATCCGATATTGGTCGCTTTTTTATGACGGTCAACGCAGAAGCGCCCCATAAAGTACCCTTCGCCATGAGGATACCCCGGATATCCTATCTCACCAGACACATCTTCGGGCACCAAATCGTTAGCGAAAGGCCACGAGCCGACCCACACCGAGTCGCCTAATAAAGGAACATGCGATTTAGTATCCGAGTATTTCTTGTAGAAATTTCCCGCCGGAAATGCTGGAGCGTAAATTGGGTCGTCAGGCAGCAGCCATAAATTCAGCCCGTAGCTGCCTTCTCCTTTCATGAAGCGCCACGAGCTATACGCAGAACCGTAGAACGAATCCTCCGTCCGGTCCTGGCGTTTTGCCATCGGACAAAATGTCACTTTCATCACCCCTTCTATGTGCTCCTCCGGGTTGTCCTTATAATCTTTAGCGCTCAGATATGGCGCCAATTGGTGGAACCAGTACTCGCCGGGCTGATGAGAGAAGGGCATAGTGATATCATCGTTATCAAGCGCATAAAGATTCATAGCTAAGCACAACTGCCGGAGATTACTCTGACAAGCACTTGAACGCGCCTGTTTGCGTACATAACTAAGCGCCGGCATCAAAATCGCCATTAACAATGCGATAATGGCAATCACCACCAGAAGTTCTATTAGGGTAAACCCCGTTAGAAATGCCGAACGAAACTCTTGCACTTTCTGAATTCGACTGATTTCTAATGGGGTAAATGCCCTTTGCTTATCCATAATAGCACCACAGTTCTTCATGCACAGGCTCGCGAACTAATAGTCTGTAACGTCTAATTTTATGGGTGGCAGCCTCAAGTGAGTCCCGAAAAATCGGGACGAGCTTGGGGATGGCGCCGAATAAGTACCATTAACCACCACGCATTTACCGTGTTACAGACTACTAAAAGATGAATATACGCTTTTGGGGACTAAAAATCAAGAGAAATATCCACGGTTTTCCACAGTCCTTATCGTGAACTGAGAGAAAAAAGCGCAGAAAAAAAGGAGACGATGGCAATTGTCTTAAACGAATTATAGGCCCGTCTCCTTATCGCGATGTGCCGTCAAGCACTTTACCGCGGATAGTGCTATGAGACCAACTGATCTCTGTCTGCACTCGCAACAAACGTATTATAGCAGAGACAGCCGCACGAATCAAGTAAATTGTGGCTGTTGCCACTCTTGCTATATAGAACCAGCAAGAAGATAACAAACTATTGGACCACTACCATCACCCTGATATGAAATAACACCCGTCGTTTTGCTTTGCAAATGAGGAGCATTGGGGGGCGGTTGTTTTACGTTTTCTGGGTAAAACGAGCGGAAAGAGCTTCTTTCAGTAATCTTTAAATCTACCCATCCATCGCGGCCAGTCTTCTGGGGCGACACCCCCGGCTTTGGTCCAAGATCCATTTATGTTGAAACTGCGATTCCACTTCATTGTCCACAGCTCTTTTAGGCCGACCTTGCGCACCGACCAGTCGCAGAAAAGACTGCTTTGGAATCCGTCATGTCGATCGACGCACACACGCTGCATCTCATCGACGTTGGCCGTACCGTGGATCCCCAGCGAGCCACCGGTGTAATCCGCCGGTGGGTCCGTATGCCGGGGCCAAGAATCGACCCACCACATGCCGGTGAACATCGGTATATTATGTGCGCCCTGAACATTGGGAGTTCGCCAGTAGTCCGAACGCCCGTTGCGACCCCAAATCCCGTCCTTGTTAGCCGACAGATTGCACATCCAGCCATTGGGGCCGTAGCTGCCGATATATTCTTCGGTTTGCCAGGCATGCTGGGCCCAGGAGCCAATATTCCCTTGTCCGGACGGCTTGGTGGCTTCCGGGCAGCAGCGGATATCGGGCTCGGCTTCATAGAGTTCCATGATGGGAAGGAACCACCATCTGCCGCTGCCATATCCTGACGTCGTGCCATTCACTTCGCCGCTTAGCCAGTAGCCATTGTTGTCATCGCAGTACATCTTCCAGATGAGACTCCATTGGTGGAGATTCACCTGGCACGCAACACCCCTGGCCTGTTTCCTCACCCGCTGTAGTGCAGGCATTAATATCGCCATTAATAATGCAATAATAGCGATTACTACCAGGAGCTCTATCAGAGTGAAACCTCTTTGCTTGTTCATGATGATACTCCAATTTAGTGTAAGACAAATTTGAAAGTCTAAAAATAAGTATATCCCTTCTAACGCTAAAAATCAAGGAAGCGTCCTAAGATTTTTTATATCTCTTTAGCACCCGTCTTTGCCGATGCGGCGTGTGAGTTCATCGAACGGAACAAGCATAGGCCGTTCTTATGTTACGTTCCATTCAACGCCGCCCACTACCCGAATCCGAAAAACAAGCCGCCCGGCACGCCTTGTTTGTGGCAGGCCCCGGATGAAGCATTTGCACGCTACGGCTATTCGCCGAAAACACTCGATGAACGTAAGCGTTACCGGGCCGTGGTCACGGCATTAGACGATGGTGTAGGCCGTGTTCTCGATAAGCTCGACCGATTAAAGTTGACTGAGAAAACAATTGTCATCCTGCTTTCTGACAACGGGGCTTTTCTCATTCTGGCCCGTGGGCTGGAATGTGCGTCTAATATGCCGCTGCGAGCTGGAGGAACAACACTTTGGGAAGGCGGCATCCGGGTACCGTGCATCGTTCGGTGGCCCGGGCGCATAAAGCGGGGAACGGTCTGCCGTGAGCCCCTCGTCAGCATGGACTTCGTTCCAATGGTGCTCCATGCCGCAGGTTTGGCTCTTCCAGCCGGCCGCGTGCTCGATGGCAAGGATCCAACCGCCGCACTGGATGGTCGGGCTCCCTCGCCCCACACCTATCTCTACTGGCGGTGGGGCACAAATAGTGCTGCGATTCGGAAGGGCCGATACAAACTTATCCGCGAACGCTATAGTACCAACCAGGAATGGCAGCTATTTGACCTGCAAACCGACATTGGCGAAACTGCTAATCTCCTCGCTTCACGACCAGAACTGGCTGAACATCTCAAAGCTGAGTACGAGCGTTGGGAGAAGGAGGCAACGAGCGGACGCTGAGGTTTATCGTGATACCACAAACGTGAATCGCACCCAGGCATATATAAATCAAGAGATTTTCCTTGACGGGACAGTAGCTAATTTGTTATAAATAAAATCGGTGAATCTTATGCCTGTAGAGGCGGGTTTTTATAGATTTTTAGCCTTTCGGCAGGCGAAATTTCTATAATTTTGTGTAAAAAAGGAAGGAGGTAGTCTCAAGTTGTAAAAAAATCTTCGATTTTCAATTTGCGATTTTTCATTTCTCAATATTCAATCGTCAATTGGCAATCAAAGTTCGACAATGCTCGCATGTGGTTGTCGAAAAGAACAGGTGCTTCGGTGTGTGGCCGGAGCGAAATTTCCTATCAGTTTTCAGTTAAAATTAGGAGGAAAAAAAATGAAAAATATAGTGTTGGTATTCGTAGTCGCTTTTGCATTTTGCCCGATGGCTATGGCTTCTGACATAGCAATTTCAACACAAGCAGGCTGGTTTTCGCAAAGTGCGGCTGACCGCGAAATGCAAGAAATTGCTGACAACGTAACGGCTGTTTCTGTTGAACTATTCACAGCAAATGAACAAAATGCCCTTGCAGATTGGGTAGCAGACCACACAGGTGATGGTGCATCAGACCTTTTAATTCTTTGCGGACAGTTCCCAGACACTATTTATACTCCTGGTAATGCACAGGCTGATGACTCATTAGCCGAATTATTCTTAGATGATGGTAATACTATTGTTAACACCGGCGACTACATGTTTTACGTCGTAAATGGTGCTGGAACAAATGGCGAAGGTGGAATACGGGCAATGATGGACATCGCCGGCATTACAATGTGGGACGACGATACTGCTGTTGTTGTTACAGCCGAAGGTCAGGATTACACTCCATCTTTACAAGATTACCAAACTGACCGCCCATTCCATCTCGATGAACTTGAAGGTGACTGGGAGGCCGAACTGATTCTTGCTCAAAACGATGCTGGAACAAGAGCTGACCCCGTTATCGTTGCTAATTCAGCTACTGGTGGTCGCTTAGGCATTTTCTACCAGACATCTGGTCAAGACGATGACCCACGCGGCGAAGTTATAAGTGAATGGATTAACAACTGGTATCTCCAAAACGTTGCCGCCGGCAACCCGCTCGCCCGCCGCCCGAATCCGAAGGACGGTACTTTGCATGAGGAGACATGGATCAGTTTGTCGTGGTCTGCCGGTGATTTCGCCGTCTCGCACGATGTGTACCTGGGCGATAATTTCAACGATGTGAATGCTGGCGCCGAAAGCGCGTTCATAGGTAATCAGGGCTCGACGAATGTAGTAGCGGGCTTTCCCGGATTTCTTTTTCCGGATGGTCTTGTTCCGGGCACGACATACTACTGGCGTATTGACGAGGTCAATGAAGCCGAGCCAAACAGCCCGTGGAAAGGCAAGGTCTGGAGCTTTTTAATTCCACCCAGGACCGCCTATGACCCAATCCCGGCTGATGGTGCTAAATTCGTGGATCCCGATGAGGACCTTAGCTGGACGGCAGGTTTCGGTGCGAAATTGCACACCGTGTATTTCGGTGATAATTTTGACGATGTGAACGATGCCGCCGGTGGACTCCCACAGGGAACCACAACGTATGCTCTCGACACTCTTGAGTTAGAGAAGACTTACTACTGGCGGGTCGATGAGTTTGATGCCATCAATACGTATAAAGGCAATGTCTGGAGCTTTACGACAGCAAAGGCCGGCGGAGGTATAAAGGGAGAGTACTTCAACAACATGGACTTGAGCGGCACACCGGTGCTGGTCCGTATAGATCCTCAAATCAACTTCTACTGGAATCCGGGACCAAACCCCCCACCAGGGGTCAACGAAGACAGCTTCTCGGTCAGGTGGACGGGGGATCTGGAAGCGGCCTTTTCCGAGCCAGTAACTTTTATAACTGGTAGTGACGATGGCGTACGTATGTACTTAGATGGTGTGCTTATCATCGATGACTGGAATGACCATGATCGTCTTGAGAACCGTAGCGAACCGATAGAACTTGTTGCGGGTCAGACCTATGGGATAGTAGTGGAAGGCTACGAAAATGCTGGAGAAGCAGAATGGCAACTATACTGGCAGAGTCCTTCTATGCCAAGGCAATTGGTACCACAGGCTGCACTGTCACCACCCATAAAGGCCGGCAACCCGAAGCCATCTAACGGCGCTGTGGATGTGAGGCAGACAGCGATTCTTAGCTGGAGCGCCGGAGAAGCAGCCGCTTCACATCAGGTTTACTTCGGCACTGACACAGAAGCTGTGAAAAATGCCGATACCGGCTCGCCGGAGTATAAAGGCACAAGGGACCTTGGTGTTGAGAGCTATGACCCCGGAATGCTTGAGTGGGATACTGCTTACTACTGGCGTGTTGACGAGGTCAATAACGCCAATCCCGACAGTCCGTGGGCAGGTAATGTCTGGAGCTTTACGACAGCCAACTTCCTTATTGTGGACGACTTTGAACTCTATAATGACCTTAACCCCGATGACCCCGAGAGCAACAGGATATTTAATGTGTGGATAGACGGATATGGCATTCCGACAAACGGTTCTCTTGTTGGTTATGACAATCCTCCATTTGCCGAGCAAACTATCGTTCACAGCGGCAGCCAGTCGATGCCGCTCTACTACGACAACAGTGTTGGGTACTCTGAGGCGACTTTGACATTGACTTATCCGCGTGACTGGACTGAGAATGGTGTGACCACATTAACGATTTGGTTTAGAGGTGATTCGGATAACGCTGCTGAGACATTGTATGTTGCTCTCAATGGCAGCGCTGTGGTCTCTCATGATAATCCAAATGCAGCACAGGTAGATGAGTGGACACAATGGAATATCGACCTGCAGGCATTCGCAGACCAGGGTGTGAACCTTGCCAATGTCAATACGATTGCCCTTGGTCTTGGCAACAGGAACAATCCTTTGGCCGGCGGTTCAGGTACAATGTACTTTGACGATATTCGACTGTATCCTCCGCCATCGGCGCCGTAAGCTGGGATTTAGCCGGCCCCCATTGCTTCTGCCGTAAGGCATCTGCCGACAGGCATCTTGTGGACTGCGGATTGCGAAGCAAGATATGGGGGCATAATTGATGTAAAAGATTTGTATTAATTCGGGGCTTATATCGAATGATTCGGTATAAGCCCCTTTCTTGTTGGTAATTGGTAAATGTTGAGTGGTGAATGGTTGAGTAGTCTTGACCGGCGATCCGTGAATATAAGACGGCTGCTTGACATGGTTGTGTTCGTTGGATAGTATTAGGTTTATTCATGCGAAGATAACGTGTCGTATTCTTTCTCAGTGCACGATTACGATAATCAAAAAAGGTGTCGAGATGAGTTTTTTCAAGAAAAGGCCGTCAGTACGGCTGCATAAAGTGGATAATCTCGCAGATGCGGCTGTGCTCTGCCCTGCTGATGGAGGTAAATAATACATGAAAGTATGGAAATGGGTTCTTGTTCTGGCAATTATCGCTGTAGCTTTTTTCGCTGTGTTTAAAGGCCTTGTTGGCAAAGAGAAATCGGACATTCGTTGGGTCGAGGTCACTCGTGGAGCTATTGAACGACAGGCTGTTGGCACGGGAACGATTGGTCCGGAATTCGAGGTGGAGGTGAAGCCTCAGATATCGGGCATCATCAGCGAGGTCTTCAAGCGCATGGGTGAGAAGGTACGTGTGGGTGATCCTCTTGTGAAGGTCAAACCTAATCCTACACCCTTCGATTCTGTGTCTGCTAAGCGGTCAGTGGAAGCGGCAAAATTAGGCGAAGAACGAGCGGTGGAGTTCAGGGATAAGGAGAACCTTCTTGCGAAGATAATGAGTGTGTTGATGGGGAAGAAGGAGATGCAGCGTCAGTATGAGCAGGCGCGGCTGGGTCGGGTGCGGGCCGAAGAGCAACGTGATCTGCTCGAGCAGGGGAAGGTCATCATGGACGATGAAGTGATAGATTCGGTGGTGACCTCTCCCATTGACGGCTATATACTCGAACGCCGAGTCAATATTGGAGACCCGGTCGATGCCCTGGGGTCTCGGAGTGGCGGTACAGTCCTATGCATCCTGGCGGACATGGATACGCTTGTTTTTCGAGGAACAGTCGATGAGATCGATGTGGGCCATCTCAAGGAAGGGATGGAGGCCCGCATTCAGGTCGGAGCGCTGCCGGAGTGTCTGCTCAAGGGCACGCTTGACGAGATAAGCCTCAAGGCCCAACAGAGGGACAATGCCACTGTTTTCGAAGTGCGTCTTTCTTTCGAGAGGCCGGAGGACGTGGTTCTGCGGGCAGGATACTCAGCCACGGCGAGCATCTTAGTTCAGAAGAAAGATAATATTCAGCTTCTGCCTGAACGTGTTATTGAGAGGAGAAAAGCCGAGGCCTTTGTACGAGTTATGAAAGACCCGACCGGCAGCGGCGAAACCAGGCAAATCGAAACGGGATTGAGTGACGGACTAATGACTGAAATTATATCAGGACTGGATGAGGGCGAGCGGGTGCTGGAGCGAACCTACGAGGAGATAGAGTAATGAAGCTCCTGCCTTCATTGGTTCTTTTTGCGCGAGACTTACGGACTCAGAAGCTGCGTACCTTCTTTGCCTTACTTGGCATCACCTGGGGTACGGCGGCCGTGGTGCTGCTGCTTGCATTCGGTGAGGGTTTAAGACGCTACCATTCTCGCCGTATGCATGGAATGGGGGACAGTATAGTCGTTGCCTGGCCCCTGAAGACCAGCTTGTCATTTGAGGGTCTTCCAAAAGGCCGCCCCATTCGCCTGAGAGCTGAGGACGTCCTGAAGCTGGCCTCCGAAATCCCTGAGCTTGAGGCGGTCAGCCCCGAGCTCAGCTTATGGAGTCAACCAATAGTATACAGCAGTCGCGATTATAGGGCTTATGTTGGGGGCGTCTATCCCTGTTTCAGCGATCTGCGCCATATATATCCACAGGCCGGCGGCCGCTTTATAAACGGACAGGATATTGAGCAGCGACACCGAGTCGTTTTTATCGGAAACCGCTTCAAAGAAGAGCTTTTCGGTGACGCCGAAGCAGTCGGCGAAACACTGTTTATTCAGGGCACAAGTTTTGTTGTTATTGGTGTACTTCGCCCCAAACTGCAAACCAGCACTTACGGCACCGGTAAGCCGGACGAGCACAACGCCTATATCCCCGCTTCCACGATGACCTCTGTCTTTGGACTTAATTACATCAACAACTTCATATACCGTGCCAAGGATCCTCGTCAGCAATCCTTTGTCACCCAGAGAGTCTATCAGGTCTTGGCACGAATCTGTGGCTTCAACCCCGCTGATACCGAGACCCTGATGCTTTGGGACATCTCCGAAGCAAATAAGTTCATCTTCTATTTCTTTCACGGCTTTAACACCCTGCTGGGACTGTGCGGAGTGTTCACATTGCTGGTAGGCGGAATCGCCGTGGCTAATATCATGTATCTGCTCGTCGGGCAGAAAACCGGCGAGATAGGAATTCAGATAGCCGTAGGTGCCAAGCGGCGTCATATCCTTGCCCAGTTCCTGTTGCAGGCCATCGTGCTCGTGGCGGCAGGTGGTTTGGCTGGTTTTCTGATCTCGTGGATTTTGACAACCATAATGGGCATAGTACCACTACCTGAGCAGATTGGCGTGCCGGAGATGTCACCAATTGTGTGTTTTGTTACTGTGGTCCTGCTCGGAGTCATCGGTTTGTTGGCTGGTTACTTTCCTGCAAGGCGGGCGGCATCCCTGGACCCCGTCCGCTCCTTAGGATTTGGAGGTCTATGAGTTCGGTATCGCACTTAATACGACAGCTCAAGCAGGACAGAATCCGAATTGCCCTAACTCTGTTCGGTATCGTCTGGGGCACCGTGAGCATTACCGTCTTGTCAGCTTTTGGAGAGAGTGTGCATCGAGCACTTTTGAAGGGACAGAAAGGACAGGGCAGCGGTTTAGTGCGTGTAGCTGTGGGAGTGACATCACGACCCTATGCCGGTTTTCCCAAAGGCAGGTGGATTGGCTTTGTCCGGCGGGACGGGCAGCTTATACGCAACAAAGTCCCAGAGGCTGAACTCGCTTGCACTGAATTCGGGACCACGATTCGGGAAATTGCTTGGGGTGAGCGCACCATGAATGAGCAAATAGTGGGTGTGGAACCTGCTTTCCGGGATCTGCGAAGCTGTTTCCCACAAGACGGGGGACGCTTCATTAACGACCTGGATATACGTGAACGTCGGCGGGTTGTATTCTTAGGCAACGATATCAAAGAGAAGCTATTTGGTGGAGTGCCCGCGGTAGGACAAACCATGCGAATCATGAACATGCCTTTCACGGTGATCGGTGTCATGCGCCCTAAACTGCAGTTAAGTTCGTATTACACAGTCGACAGGGACTTGATTTTCATTCCTGCTTCGACCTTCGAAAACCTGCTCGGGTGGCGATATGTCAGCGGGATTCTCTATAGACCCAAAGACCC
>Ga0209979_1005015_pt1 | contig 10618 bp, 7 predicted proteins | sample AnhtaG_FD_183114 | JGI IMG/M metagenome (GOLD analysis project Ga0209979, IMG submission 183114) | Deep subsurface microbial communities from Anholt, Denmark to uncover new lineages of life (NeLLi) - Anholt_01485 metaG (SPAdes) (version 2) | ecosystem: Environmental > Aquatic > Marine > Oceanic >...
GTCCCCAAGAGCGGCCTTGGCAGCTTCCCCGGCATGCCCTCGGACGTGGGGCCCATCTCCTTCGTCTCGCAGAGCGGCTCCCTGGGCAACCGCGTGGTATGGACGGGCAGCGAGCGCGGCCTCTCCTTCAGCAAGGTCATCAGCGTGGGGAACCAGGCCGACCTGGAGACATCCGACTTCCTGGAGTACCTGGCCGACGACCCCGAGACGGAGATCATCGCCGCCTATATCGAAGGGGCCAAGGATGGCCGGCGCCTCCACCGCGCCCTCAGCGAGGCGGGCAGCCGCAAGCATCTGGTGGTGTGGAAGGTAGGTCGCACCCCCGCCGGTGCCCGCGCCGCCAGCTCCCACACCGGCGCCCTGGCCGGCGAGGCCCAGGTCTGGGCCGGCTTGCTGCGCCAGGCCCGCGCCCTCCAGGTGTACGACCTCGACGAGCTCATCGATACGCTCCTCGCCCTGCGCTTCATGGGCCAGCCGACTCGCTGCCGCATGGCCATCGTCACTGGTCCGGGCGGGCCCGCCGTCTCCGCCGCCGACGCCTGCGAGGAGGCGGGCCTGACCCTGGCCGAGCTCTCGCTGGACACTCAGGAGCGCCTTCGGGGCATCATAGCCGGCGCCGGTACCAGCGTTCGCAACCCCGTGGACATCGGTTTGGTCATCGCTGGCGTGCCGGAGCTATACCGCCGCGCCCTCGAGGCCACCATCCTCGATCCAGGGGTGGACGCCGTAGTCGTCATCGGCGGTGCCACCCGCGGCCAGGACTGGGAGGCCCACGTGGAGGCGATGCGCGAACTCTCCCACAGGGCCGCCAAGCCCATCCTCCAGGTCTCCTTCGGACTGGGCGACCTTGTCCTGGACCGGGCCATGGCCCGACTCGGCATCCCCACCTTCCCCAGCGCCGAGCGCGCCCTCCGCGCCTGCGCCCGCGCTCTCCGCCGTGATGACTAACAACCTGCTCGACCGCGTGGCCCTAGACACCTTCCCGCAACCTGCTAGAAGGAGGCAGCAGTGACTCACTCCAACCACAGGCAGGGGACGCGAGAGAACCTGAAGAACGACTGGGTGGTGCTCTCGCTCCCCTATCGAGGGCCCCCTGAGGTCATGGAGAAAATAGAAAGGTTCAAGGAGATCTGCACCCGCCGCGGCCCCATCAACCCCGACCCGCCCCGCGCCTGGTACATCTACGTCTTCGACGACCGGGACAGGATGGAGGCAGCCCTCAAGGATCTCGCCCAGGCCGAACTCGGCCTCCCCGTCGTGGTGAGCGGCCTGTTTGACGAGGTGGCCGATTGCTGCCAGCGGGCCGGTACCAGGGCTCACACCGTCAACCACTCGCTCGGCTTCTGGGGTAGGACCGATAAGCTTCCGCCCCCCGAAATCCTGAAGATCACCACCATGTGCGGCCACGCCCTGATCGCTCCCGGTCTGGTATGGGACCTGGCCGAAAGGATTCGCCACGAGACTATGTCGGCCCCCGCTGCCTGCCAGGAGATGAGGAAGATGTGCCTCTGCGACATCTTCAACCACGCGCGCGCCGAGAGGTTGATGCGCCGCCTGGTCGAGGCCATCGACCAGGGCCGCCTTGCCCCGCCTCAGTGATGGACCCGCCGCGCTGCCTCTTCACGGCTACCCCCATTCATCCCGGGAGGGAGGTTCACCCATGATCATCAAGGAAGACCTCTGCACCGGCTGCATGGTCTGCGTCCCCTACTGCCCCATGGGGGCCATCGTCGTGGACGAGGAGAAGGACCTGGCCACCATCATCGAAGATGAGTGCGTCGAGTGCGGCGTCTGCTACCGCGCTCGAGTCTGTGGCCCCGATGCCATCTACCCCCAGCCTCTGGAGTGGCCCCGAACCCTCCGCATGGAGTTCAGCGACCCGTCCGCGCCCTACCTCTCCCCCGTCTTCCAGCACCGCATGCTCCGCCGCCTCCAGGCTGAGTCCCAGCAGATGGACCGCCGTCAGCTCCTCGACCGCCAGGGCGAGGCCCTCACCATCAGCGGCCGCGGCACCGTCGAGATGAAGATGAACGACATCATGGGCCGCTTCAAGCGGGGTCGCGCGGGCCTCGCCGCCGAGGTCGGCCGCCCCGGCGTCGGCGCCCGCTTCCGCGACGTCCAGAAGGTCGCCCAGGCCCTCGCCTCGGCCGGCGCCAACTTCGAGCCCCAGAACCCCGCCACCGACCTCATGACCGACGTTCATGCTGGCACCTTCCGGGAGGACATCCTGGGCGAGAAGGTCCTCTCCTGCATCCTCGAGTTCGAGGTCTCCCTGGATGACCTGCCGAGGGTGCTCGCTGCGATGAAGGAGGTTGCTCAGCAGATCGATACCGTCTTCGCCGTCGACCTCATCTCCGTGGTCGATGAGGACGGCTCCGTACCCACCGTGCCCATAGCAAGGTCCCTTGGCCTGGAGCCCTCCATCGCTGGCAAGACCAACGTAGGCCTGGGACGGCCCCTCGCCAGCCTGGACTAGCCGCGCCCCGCAATGGCACTATAGGACCGGGACCAAGCCCTGACCCGCCCGCCAAGCTTCGGAGGGAGTGGACATGAACGTCATCATCGTCACCCTGGACAGCCTTCGCGCCGACCACGTCGGCTGCTACGGCAACACCTGGATCCGCACCCCCGTCATGGATGCCCTCGCCCAGGAGAGTCTCCTGTTCACCCGCGCCTTCCCGGAGTCCCTGCCCACCATCCCCATGCGCCGCGCCCTCCACACCGGACTGCGCACCTGGCCCTTTCGCGACTGGATACCCCAGAAAGGCGACATCGTCCGCGCCTACGGCTGGCAGCGCATCCCCGAGGACCAGGTCACCCTGGCCGAGATCCTGGAGCGCGAGGGCTACCACACCGCCTTCATCACCGATGCCTATCATCAGTTCAAGCCCTCCATGAACTTCCACCGCGGCTTCCGGCAGTGGCGCTGGGTTCGCGGCCAGGAGTTAGACCCCTACGGCACCACCGCAACCGTCAGGTCGGAGGACGTCGACGCGGTCATGCCTCCAAGCCTGACCGGGCCCATGGGCCAGCTCGTGCGGGCTCTGCTCACCCGCTATTTCGCCAATCAGGGCCAGCGGCGCGCCGAGAAAGACTACCTGGCGCCCCGCGTCTTCCGCGAGGCCATGCAGTGGCTGGAGGAGAACCAGAAGGTGGAGAAGTTCTTCCTCCTGGTGGACTCCTTCGACCCGCACGAGCCCTGGGACCCGCCCGGGAAGTACGTGAACCTCTATGACCGCGGCTACGAGGGGCGCGAGGTCATTACCCCTCGCTACGGCCCCAGCGACTACCTATCGGAGGCCGAGCTGAAGCACATGCGCGCCCTCTATGCGGGAGAGGTGACGATGGTGGACCGCTGGCTGGGGCTCTTTCTGGAGCGGGCGCGTGAGCTGGGCATGCTGGAGGACACCCTCCTCATCGTGACCTCCGACCATGGCCATCAGATCGGCGAGCATGGCCTAACGGGGAAAGTGTCCTGGGGCCTGTGGTACGAGCTGATGGACGTGCCGCTGTTGGTCCGCCGGCCCGACGGGGTAGGCGCGGACACGCGGGTGGACGCCTTCGCCCAGCATCACGACATCGTGCCCACCGTCCTCAAGGCGCTGAGCATCGAGCCGCCCGCCCCCCTGGACGGCATGGACCTGCTGGACCTGGCGGCCGGACGCAATCGTCCCAGGGAGTACGTCACCTCCGGCTTCAACAACTACGTATGGTGCAGAGACGACCGCTACGTCTACATCGGCCGGAACGACGCCACCCACCCTCAGCTCTTCGACATGAACGCCGACCCCCTCCAGCAACACGACCTCTCGAGCGAAGAGCCCGCGCTGGTGGAGAGCATGCACCAAAGGGTCCTGGCCGACGCGGCCGGTCCTCTCCCCGTCTATACCGACGTCCTCCGGCAAATAGACCAAAGCTGGTACCGCGTCTAGGGCGATTGGTCCGTAGCTTCTGGGACATTGGCTTTCAACGCGCCGGTAGACAGCGTCTTGTCAAAGGGGGGAGTGCAGAGGGGCACAGCCCCCAAGGTTTCCGCCCTCAGCCTTCCCCGTCCGAGCATTCCGCCCCCGCGCAGCGGGCCGGGGGTCTGGGGGTGTCCCCCAGATTCCAAATACATCTTGCGGGCGGGTGGGTGGGCAGAACCACCTGGCTTCTGCAACGGGCTCTAAGTACCGCAGCTTGCGATTGCGAATTGAGGAAGCTGCAGGTTTCAACCCGCAGGGCCATGCCTACTGTGTGACGCCCTTCTGCTGTAGTTCGGCCAGCTCGTCCTCGCCCAACCCGAGAAGCTGGCGAAACACGTAGTCATTGTGCTCGCCCAGCAGGGGGGCGTGCCGCACTGGCGGCTCGTAGTCCGACATCCTCCAGGGAGCGCCCACGAACTCCCGTGCGCCCAGCTCGGGGTGGTCCACCTCGACGAAGGCCCCGCGTGCCCGGAGATGGGGGTCCCTGAACAGGTCCCAGGCGTCCCTGGAGGGCGCTGCCGCCAGCCCTGCCTGGCAGAGCGCTTCCACCACCTGCTCGCGGTCCTGAGGCCTGGTCCATTCCGAGATAAGGCCGTCCAGTTCGACCTCGTTGCGCTTGCGGGAGGCGGCGTCGGCGAAGCGGGGGTCCTGTGCCAGCTCCGGCCTGCCCATCACCCGCGCCAGCGCTTCGAACTCCTCCTCCGTCTCCACCGCCAGCGCCACCCACCGGTCGACCCCCCAGCACTGGTACACGCCATGAGGCGCCAGAAGCCCGTCCCTGTTACCCTGCCGCCCCGGGATGCGCCCGTTCATCTGGTAGTCCAGCAGCACCTCCCCGATGAGTGACGTCACACCCTCGCACTGTGAGTAGTCGATGAACTGTCCCTCCCCCGTCCGCGAGCGGTGATAGAGCGCCGCCACAATGGCGAAGGCCGACGCCGTGGCGTTCATCAGGTCTACATCCCCGGTGGTCGTGCTGGGCGGCTCGTCCGGGTAGCCGGTGATGTGCGCTGAGCCCCCGATGGCGCAGTGGATAGTGGCGTACCCGGCGTAGTGCCGCTCCGGCCCCTCAGAGCCCCGCCCGGTGGACGACAGCATGATGATGCCCGGATTGACCTCACGCAGCGCCTCGTACCCCAGGCCTAGCCGCTCCATCGACCCCGCCCGCATGTTGTCCATGACCACGTCGCTTATGCTCACCAGGCGCCTGGCCAGATCGACCCCCTGTGGCTGCTGCAGGTCGATCGTTACCCCCAGCTTGCTCATGTTGATGGCGTTGAAGGACATCGACTGATTGATGGGTATGTCCAGCGGCTCCGGCTCCCCCAGCGGCCAGACGATGGACCGCCGACCCAGGTCCAGCGCGCGCGGCCCCTCTACCTTGATCACCTCCGCCCCCAGCATGGCCAGCAGCATGGTAGCGTAGGGCCCGGCCCACACCCAGGTGAAGTCCACCACCCGCACCCCTTGCAGCGGAAGCGCAATGCCCTCCATCCCTAATCTCTCCAGCGGCTAGACCGCCCCCGCCTCGCGGAGCTGCCTGAACTCCTCGGCGGAGTAGCCTAGAAGGCCGCAGTACACGTCCTCGTTGTCCTGGCCCAAGAGGGGAGCCGGGCGCCGCACGCGCGGCGGCGTCCCCGACATCCGGTACGGCCAGCCCGCGTAACGAAACTTGCCCCCCTCGGGGTGCTCAACCTCCACGAAGTACTCCCGGGCCTCATATTGCCGGCCCCTCATCACCTCCTCCGCCGTGTTGATCGGGCCGATGGCGAACCCCTTGGCCGCCCCCTTGTGATGGATCTCCTCCTTGCTCTGCTGCCGCATCCATTCCTCCATAAGGGGACCGATCTCCATGAGGTGATGCATGCGGTACTTGCGGGAGTTCCACTTCTCGTCCGATGCCCACTCAGGGTTTCCCATCAGCTCCACCAGGCCACGCCAGTGGTGGTCCTCGAAGGCCCCCACCACCACGTAGCCGTCCCTGCACTCCATGCGGCCCATGGTTGGCGGCCGGTCGGGCACCCGACTCCAGGTGGAACGATGATAGATCGTTGCCGCCAGGGTCGTCCTCACCAGCGCCAGGATGGCCTCCTCCTCGGAGATGTCCACCAGGCGCCCCGTGCCGCTGAGCTGTCTTCCCATCAGGGCCGCCGCCGTCGCCAGCGCTGCGGTGAGCCCGGCGTGGTAGCCCGTGGGGTAGCCGCCCGCCTTCACCGGCGCCCGGTTGACGTCGACCGCCCGCGTAGGGAGGGTGTTGCCCATCCCGCCAGCGTGGTACGAGGTCAGTTCGCTCCCCTTCTGCCCCGAGCGGGGACCCGTACGCCCGTACGGCGTGATCGATGTGAGGATCAGCCCGGGGTTCTCCTCCCGCAGGGCCTCCCACCCCAGCCCCAGCGAATCCAGCCGCTCGGGCTCGTGGTTGTCCACCAGCACGTCCGCCCAGCGAACCAGCCGCCGCAGCGCCTCCCGCCCGGCTGGCCGGTCGGGGTCCAGGGTGACGCCCCGCTTGCTCGTGTTGAGGTACGTGAACAGCCCGCTGCGCTCGGGGTGGGGCTCGTCCTTGGGGAACGGCCCCCGCCCTCGCGCGGGGTCCCCGTGAGGCGGCTCCTCGATCTTGATCACCTCGGCCCCCATGTCGGCCAGCAGCTTGCCGCAGTAGGGGCCGGAAACCATGGTCGCGTATTCCACGACCTTTACGCCGTCAAAGGCTCCTGGAGCCATAGAGCACACCGCCTCAATGATGCAAGAGGGAACCCCAGGCCGACAACGCGGATGTTAACACATCCCTCCTGGCGCACTCCACCATGATGCTGAAAGGCTCCCGCCGTCGAGGGCGCAGGCGGCCTGTCCCTGCCCGAGCCCGCGGACGGGGAAACTCCCTGCTCTCCTGGGCCACTTGCCGCTAAGCGCTCTCCTGGCATAATGGGGACGGTCCGGCGGCTTTCAGCATAGCGCGCCGGGACGGCTACACAAGGAGGTGGCTCAATGCGGTTTGCCAGAGTTGTCCGGTACCTGCTGATCGCCACGGCACTGCTCGCTGCTGCGGCGCTCGTGGTCGCCTGTGAGGAGGAAGAGGAGGAAGCCGCCGAAACGCCGGAGGCGACCACCGAGGCGGCTTCGCCGGAGGCCTCGCCGGAGGCCACCACGCCGGCCGAGGCCGGGGAGGTCCCCGGCGTCACCGACACCGAGATCCTGCTGGGCACCCACTTCCCCCTCAGCGGCAACCCTGCCGCCGCCTACGCTCCCATCGCCGATGGCATGAAGGCCTTCTTCGACTACATCAACGGCCAGGGGGGCGTGTATGGGCGGGAGATCACCTTTCTCATCGAGGATGACCACTACAACCCGCCCGACACCGTCGAGGTCGTACGCAAGCTGGTGGAGCAGGACAAGGTCTTCGCCATCGTGGGTGGTCTGGGCGAGGAGACACACAACGCCGTCTGGAAGTACCTGGAGCAGGAGGGCGTTCCGGACATGTTTGTCACCACCGGCCTTGCCAAGTGGACGGATCCTGTCGTGAGGACCCGCTTTGGCGGCAACCCCGACTACGTCACCGAGGGCGAATTCCTGGCCCAATACGTAGCCGAGAACTACGCCGGCAAGAAGCTGGGCCTCCTTCTCCAGAACGACCAGCTCGGCGAGGATGGGGAGAAGGGTCTGCGCGCTGGCCTGGAGGGCAGCGACGTCGAGATCACGGCCATTGAGAGATATGAGGCTGTGTCGAACGAGGTCACCGCCGAGACGCAACGCCTCCAGAACGCGGGTGTGGAAGTGATCGTGATGTTCGCCATGCCTGTCCAGGGGGCCAGCCTGGTGAGGACCGCCCGCGAGACCCTCAGCTGGGACGTCCCCATCATCACTACCGGCATCAATTGCAGCGACATCTTCATCGCCCTCGCGGGCCCTGAGAACGTCGAGGGAATGATGAGCTATACCTTCGGCCACCAGGCGTACGAGACCGAGCTTCCGGGCACCCAGAAGTACGAGAAGATCTGGGCGAAGACCGGCACCGGCGGCCCGCTGAGCAACTTCGCGCTCTACGGCATGTTCGTCGGTGAGTTGACAACGTACATCATCGAGCTGACCGGCCCGGACCTCACCCGCGACTCCTTCCTCGACGCCGCCGAGTCCGTGTGCGACTTCGATTGCACGACCTGTTTCGAGTCCGGGCCCGTCAGGCTGAGTCCCACCGACCACAGGTTCGCTGAGTACCTGATCTACAATATGGTTGAGGACGGCAAGTGGAAGCCAGTCAGCGATCCTGTCAGCTACGAATCGACCGAGGACTGCGAGCCGCCCGAGCTGCCTCCCGGCTTCGAGGATCAGCCTAAGGTAGGAAAAGACGCAGAGTTCGTTCCCTAGCGATTCCTGCCTGCCCAGGGAGTGAGCCGCCTCTGCTTGCCCCCTGGGCTGCAAGGCGGGGAAAAAGCGACAAGGGATGACGGGAGCGGCCCGTCTCCCTCGGCGGGCCTGGCTCCGTTCTAGTGTGTGAGGGCTTTCCTGGCCGAACGGCTGGTGTCCTCGCGACAGCGTGCCGGGACGGCTACGTAAGGAGGTTGCTCCATGCGGTTCCTGAGAGATGCCCGATGGTTGCTCATCGCCACGACGCTGCTGGCTGCCGCAATGCTCGCGGTCGCCTGCGAGGAGGAAGAGGAGGAGGCGGCCGAAACGCCGGAGGCGACGACCGCGGCGGCTTCGCCGGAGGCCACCACATCGGCCGCTGCCGAGGAGGTCCCCGGCGTCACCGACACCGAGATCCTGCTGGGAACGCATCTCCCTCTCAGCGGGAGCCCTGCCGCCGCCTACGCCCCCATCGGTGATGGGATGCGCTCCTACTTCGAGTACATCAACGATGTGGAGGGCGGTGTCCACGGGCGCAAGATCAAGCTGCTCATCGGCGATGACCACTACAACCCGCCGGACACCATGGAGGTGGTACGCAAGCTGGTGGAGCAGGACGAGGTTTTCGCCATCATATCTGGTCTGGGCGAGGAGACACACAAAGCGGTGTGGAAGTACCTGGAGGAGAAGGGCGTTCCGGACATGTTCATTTCGTCCGGGCTCAAGCAGTGGGCGGAGCCGCCGGTCCGGACCCGCTTCGGCTTCCTCCCTGAGTACCACCTTGAGGGCCGCATGCTCGGCCTGTACATCGCCGAGAACTACGACGGCAAGAAGCTCGGGCTCCTTCTTCAGAACGATGACTTTGGCAAGGAGGGAGAGGAAGGGTTGCGGATGGGCCTGGAGGGGAGCGACGTGGAGATCACGGCCATAGAGAAATACGAGGCCATGCAGTTCGACGTCACCGCCCAGACGCAACGCCTCAAGAACGCGGGTGTGGATGTGATCGCCGTCTACGCCATTCCACCTTCGGCGGCGAGCCTGGTGAAGACCGCCCGCGAGACCCTCAACTGGGACGTCCCCATCATCGTGAGTAGCGTCGTCCAGAGCGACATCTTCATTCAGATCGCCGGAGTGGAGAACGCCGAGGGCATCATCAGCGTGGTCTTCGGCCACCAGATCTACGAGACTGACATTCCCGGCGTCCAACTGCACATAGCGAACATGGAGAAGTACATCCCGGGCGTCCCCGCCAGCAACTTCAGCCTCTACGGCTCCAGCATCGCCGAACTCATGGTCGAGGCCCTCAAGAGGGCCGGGCCGGACCTCACGCGGGACAGTCTCATCGAAGGTGCCGAGTCCATCCGCGGCTGGATGAGTTCGCTCGGCTTCGAGGGCATACCCATCAGCCTGAGCCCGGAGGACCACCGGCCTGTCGAGGCCGAGATCTACAACAGGGTCGAAAACGGAGAGTGGATTCCCTTCGGCGAGCCCATCAGCTTCGAGACCACGCAGTAGTGGGCTAACGAAAGACCGCCCCCGCTGGGGTGCCGGCGGCCTGTCCCTGGCCGAGCCCGCGGACAGGCACCTTCCCTGCCCTCCTGAACGACTTGCCGCTAAGCGCTCTCCTGGCATAATGGGGACGGTCCGGCGCCCCTCAGGATAGTGCGCCGGCACTGCTATGCAAGGAGGTGGCCCCATGAGGTTCCTTAGAGATGCCCGATGGTTGCTCATCGCCACGACACTGCTGGCTGCCGCAATGCTCGCCGTCGCCTGCGAGGAGGAAGAGGAAGAGGCCGCCGCCACGCCGGAGGCCACCACGCCGGCCGAGCCCACTGAGGTCGCTGCCGAGGAGGTCCCCGGCGTCACCGACACCGAGATCCTGCTGGGCACTCACTTCCCGCTGAGTGGCAGCCCGGCGGCTGCCTACGCCCCCATCACAGACGGCATGCGGGCGTACTTCGACTACATCAACGATGTGGAAGGGGGCGTCTATGGGCGCAAGATTAAGCTCCTCATCGGTGATGACCACTACAATCCCGCGGACACCGTCGAGGTGGTCCGCAAGCTGGTGGAGCAGGACAAGGTCTTCGCCATCATAAGCGGCCTCGGTGAGGAGACTCACAACGCCGTCTGGAAGTACCTGGAGGAAAGGGGCATCCCCGACATGTTCATCGCCTCGGGTCTCCACAAGTGGACCGAGCCCGTGGCCAGGAACCGTTTCGGCGGCAATCCGGACTACTACATCGAAGGTCAGATGCTCGGCATGTACATCGCCGACAATTACGACGGCAAGCGCCTCGGCATCCTCAGGC
>Ga0209979_1005016_pt1 | contig 10617 bp, 12 predicted proteins | sample AnhtaG_FD_183114 | JGI IMG/M metagenome (GOLD analysis project Ga0209979, IMG submission 183114) | Deep subsurface microbial communities from Anholt, Denmark to uncover new lineages of life (NeLLi) - Anholt_01485 metaG (SPAdes) (version 2) | ecosystem: Environmental > Aquatic > Marine > Oceanic...
GGAGCTGGAGGATTTTCCACCGGAGCTGGTCACTTTCAGAGCCGAGGGCGGTGAGGAGGTGGTTAAGCCGGGACAGTCTCTAATGGAGATAGAAAAGGTCTTGATTCTGAAAACCCTTGAGGCTTATCGGGGGAACCGGTCTAGAACCGCCAAGGTGTTAGGAATATCCACTCGCACCCTTCGGAACAAGCTTGCCGAGTACGGCCTGAAAAAGGACAGCTATTACCAGCCCAAGCTGTCTATTTAATCTTCAATCCATTGTTTGTTAACGGGGGACTCTCATCTGCGCTAGATGGTGAGTTTTGCGGCTGGAACTTTTGAGCAGCCCTCTAGAACCGGGGATAGCTTCACGCTAACCCACTGTTTCGGATGAAATTACAGCGATGTTTCACGTGAAACATTTCAAATGGAGACTATTTTCCCTCTCAACTCAGAACCATGAAATGAACTCATACGGTAGTGCGGTGAATTCATCTCCGCAACAACCCGGGTCGGATAAATTCCGACCCCTACGGACTGAAGAGAAGTCTGAGGATGTCTCCGCGGACTGTTGGAACCGGCTCTTGTTTGATAGACCGACCACTCAGTTGATGCCCAACAACAAAAGTGGATAAAGAGGGCTCTTAACTGCTTTTCGGGACAGATAAGCTATTACTTTGAACCAGCTTATAGAGGTGTTTCACGTGAAACATTTCGAACGGGGAACTATATTCCCTTCTTAGCTCGGGACCGTCAAATAAAGTCACGCCGTAGTGCGGGGAATTCATCTCCGTTCGGATCCGTATGGACCCGCGATAACTGGGGTCGGATAAATTCCGACCCCTACGCACTGTCAGCGAAAACTCGGAATGCCACCTGGCTAACTTAATTCAACGTCGATCATTCACTACTCACGACTGACCACTAACCACTCCCTACCCGCCAGTATCTGTCTTGAGACCTTTTTCCAGGATTTCAAGTATGGAATGTCGGGTATGATATTCGGGGGCGGTAAGCACCACCTGTTTCAGCTTGCGGCTCTCGATATTTATGACTATTGGGGCCAGGAGGTTAGCTGTCATCTTGTCGGCTTTCCCGGAAGGGATGGTAACAATCACCAGTTGCCTGACCTTCTCGAGGTTTTCTATCTGAAGCTCTTCGACCACCTCCTGCGGTATTTCAACTTTGTATTCCGGCAGGAAAACGCGCGGGTCAAGAAGGGCGAAGACAACCTCCGGCTTCTCTATTGATTGCAAGCATTCAAAAGGTCGCATCTCCGGGGAGGAGAGCAAGAGAAACTGTTTGAGGTCCTCAAAAGCGAAAAGGCCAACTGTCGCGGTGAGAATCTCCGCCTCCGTAAATTCGATTCTCCCGAAGCGAGGCGTGACGACCTGATGGACTTTGCCCCCTGTAGCCATCGTAGATGCCCGGAATTGCCCCCTATTACAATTAAAACAGGCTTAGATTTGTGTGAATGTGCTTGGGGAAGGGTGCTCTATTCCCCCGACCTCTTCTTCTTGTTCAGCAGTCTTTGGGCGGCCTCGAAATCGATCTCCTTGCCGTTGCCGGCCCTTTTGTTCTCCTCCTGTATCTTCTTGTAGATCTCTTCGCGGTGAACCGGAACATAAGTGGGGGCCACCACCCCTAAACGAACCTGTCTTCCCTGGATTCCTAATACTTTTATGGTGATCTCATCGCCGATGGCGATGCTCTCTCCCACCTTCCTTGTAAGTATTAGCATTCGTTCCCTCCCTGGTTGTTCGACTCGTTATAAGGACAGCGGCCCCGCACGCCGCAATTACTCTAAAGAAATCTGCACTTTCAGGATTAATTCATCATGCTCGCAACCTCATACACCGGCTTAGGTTGTTCGAACCTCTCGGGGTCTGCGGAGCTGGCATACCGAGATGAAGACGAACTGCTCTGGATGAGTCCCACCGACTCTTGGATGAGCAGCTCGTTGGCCGCACGCGCCTGTTCAATCTTTGAGCACAGGCCTAAGAGCGTCTCATACAGCTCTCTCAACTTCGTCGATTGGGAGACCTCCACCAGCAGAGCGACCTTTGGCAGCTCACCATCCTGATGGTCCAGTTTCAGCTTCTCCGCCAGAGAGGAGGTGACCTGCTGCCGTCTCTTCTCTAAAAGATCGAGCCTCAGCGAAACCTCTTCCTGCAGGGCAACAGATCTCTCGAAGGAGTCAAAGTCCCCGGCAGTTAAGACTTCTGCCTGGTGAGTGAGAAAACCCAGGAACTGGTGGAATTCCTTAACCTCCTCACTGACAATCTCAATGAGAGTTTTGATCTTTTCCTTCACCCGGTCTCCTCCAGAAAAATGATCGACATCCAATTTGAAACCTTTAGCCTCAGAAGGGAAGTCCCCAGGCTCCAGCCAGGGTTAAGGGATCTTTCAAACTTACGGCCTCGCAGAATTGCGAGCGCCAGCCCCGGCAAACAAAAAAACGATGGTTACAGCATAAGTTGAGACTATATCACCGGATCTGTCTCTGCCTCAACCGACCTATCATCCCTCCCTTGGAGGTGTGACAGAACCCGCCAGTAGGCCTTCTCCACCGCGGAGCTGAGCTCCCTGCTCTTGAACGGTTTGGTAATGTATTCTTCTGCGCCGGAGAGCAGGACTTCTCTCGCGCTGTAAGTATCTGCGTAACCGGTCATCATTACCACCCCGGTCCCGGGATAATCTTGCTTAACCCTTTGCAGAAGCTCAAGTCCATTTCTCTCTGGCATCTTTATATCCGAGATGACCAGCTGGAACTCCTTTTGGGATAAAGCCTCCAATGCCTCCTCCACTGAGGCCGCAAGCTTCACGTTGTAATTCTGCTCACCCAAAATCTTGTGGATGAGGTTGCGCATCAAGCTCTCGTCATCGACTACCAGTATGTTTATCTCCTCTGTCATTCGCACCTCCCTCAGCGCTGCTTCGAGGCCAGAAAGTTGAAGGCGTCCAAAAATGAGGTTGCCCTCCCTGCTGCTTCTGACAGATTCTGACAGGGCAGGCTCCCCAGATAATGATATCGGCTGAAAGTCAAACAGATTTTAGACAAAAGAGCTTCGGTGAGCTTTCAGACCTCAATCTGGACATTTCACATTTTCAGGAGTTCACGAATGCGGCCCTTGAGCTCGTCAAGATTCGGAGATTTCACCACGTAAGCGTCGGCAAGCCAGGAAGAGAAATCGCCCTTGTAGGTGGAATAGGCGGAGTTGAGAATCACCGGGAGGTGGTTGTCCTCTCTTTTGAGACGATCCAAGACCTCCAGCCCGTTCTCCCTGGACAGCTTGATGTCCAGGACAACCAGGTTCACCTCCTGTTTCCCGGCCACCTCTAAGGCTTCCTCCCCACTTCTGGCCACCACCACCTGGTATCCCTCTTCGCTCAGCTCCTTCTCATACAGCCGAGCTAAGTCCTCCTCATCGTCCACTACCAATATGTTCTTCATCTCTCGCTCCTTTAACTCCCGGGGAACAGGCGGTACAACTCAAGTTCGCCGGGGGCTCGCCTCCATACGTAAGAATAGAGCTCTTCTTGCCCGAACTGGCCCCTGGAGATTTCGGAGCCGGTAGTTGAGGTCTATAAGCTCGGATATCCGCCGGTCGATCTCTTGGACCCTTCGCAGGAGCTTGGGGTCTCCACCCTCCAGAGCCAAGAGAAGAAACTGAGTGTTTCCGGCCACGGAGGCTAAAGCCTCCGCAGTCCCGCTTTCTATCTCCGAAAACAGCCGGGAAGCCCCCTCTGACCCGCCGGCCTCCTCCAGTTTGGCCTCAAGCTCGCTTATCTTCTGATTCTGCAGTTCGCTCTCCTTCTCTCTCGCCTCTAACTTGGTCTGCAGATAAGACCTCTGGATGGCCGAGGCGAGCTGCGAACAGACAACCCGCAAAAGACTCAGATCCGCCTGATCGAAAGCGCCCGCCTCCTCGTGGCTCATGTTCACGACACCGACTAACTCCCGACCGCAAAAGATGGGGACCGACATGAAGGACTTTATACTCTTATCCGGAAGAGAACGGGAACGACCGGTGCCTCTTATCAGGATGGGGCGACGCTGCTTGGCAACCCAGGCGGAGAAGCCCTCTCCCCGGTTGAATCTGACGAAAGAGATCAAATCTATCTGATTCCCCACCCTGGCGTAGTCGGTGAGTTTGCCGGTATCCCGGTCCACCAGAAAAAGGCAGGCGGAACGATAATCGATGAGGCGGTTGATGAGCTTGAGGATCTCCTCGAAGCTCTTTCTATCCCCCGGACACTCCCCAACCGCCACCGCGATCTCCAAAAGGGTTTTCATCAAGACTGATCTTTTTCTCTCTGCCTCTGACCTCGCTATCTCGGATGACATCAAAATGCCTCGACCTTTAGGGTTTGACGCTTTTGCGACCGCAGAAGCGCAGCTGTAAGGCGCTTCATTTCCTGACCGAAATCGGATATCCCCGCGGGGCTCAAAATGGAAAGCTGTTCCGCCAGCTTCCGATGCAAATCCGACTGCCTGCAGAATTGTATCCCCACCAGACGATCACCCTCGGGATCCTTCTCTACCCTTTTCACCTTCCCCAACAGATTCCGAAGTTGACCGCCGGAGTTCAGATTCAAATTCAGAAGCAGAAGCTCTCCAGCTTTGAACCGTCGGGAGGTCTCAAGGAGCACCCCCCCTTCGGAGAGATTCAGAAGCCGCCCGGTACCTGACCTCCCCAAAGAAGCTCTCCCCTCTTTGCCTCTGGAGAAGAGGATCTTGCGAAAAGTTATCCCGGAGTCCACCTGGAGCCGAACGAACTTTCGACGGGAGAGTGTGTATCTTTGAGGGAAAGGGATGGAGTACAACTTCTCCCCCTCGGAGGAGAGCTCCTTCAGGACCGAGGTGAAGACGATCTCGTAGTTCTCCCCCAGGAGGCTGACCTTGACCTTTTCCCCTTCAGTTGAGACCATATCCCCTCGGGGCGAGACTGGAGGTTCGATGATCAATCCCGAGGTTAAGACCCCCCGAACGCGACTCTGGAAGCCGGGATTTTTCTCTTCGGAAGCGGGAACAATGAATAGGGGGTCTGACACTCTTATGCGCTGGGGCAGGTCATTTCCGTTTTGAGTGATGGCGGAATTCATGATTTCAAGGGCTTATCGCCGCAGGCGCTAATCCTTCTCCTTCACCGCTTGAGAGGTTTTGCTCGATTTCTCAATCTCTATGTCTCAATACGATTTTCGGCAAAACTCAAGGATTTCTGTAGTTGTTGATTCCGAGGGCTCAGTCCGCGAATCTGTCCTTTATCATGGCGCGCAGTCGCCAGACCGCCTTGGTGTGAATCTGTGACACTCGAGATTCCGAGATCTGCATTATCTCGCCAATCTCTTTTAACGTCAGCTCTTCGAAGTAATAGAGCGCTACAACCAACCTCTCCTGTTCGGAGAGAAAGCTGATGGCCTCCGAGAGGTAGCATTTGAGTTCATTCTCCTCAATTTCGGCGAAGATATTATCGTTGGGGTTCTCTATCGTCTCGACTCTCGGCACCTGGCGGTTTTCGTCCTCCCCGCTTATCAGCTCATCCAACGACATAACCGCCCCGAAGGAGATATCCCCGATAGTCTGGAAGAGCTCTCCAGAGCTTAATGATAGCTCCTGGGCCAACTCTTGGTTGTTGGGGGGACGCCCGAACCTGTTTTCCAGCTTGACAGTGGCCTTTTCAACCTCCCGGGACTTCGCCCTGGTAGAGCGAGGCACCCAGTCCAGCGCTCTTAACTCGTCTAAGATCGCCCCCCGGATCCGGGGAACAGCATAGGTCTCGAACTTCACCCCGCGCTCAGGATCGAAGTTGCTCAAGGCCTCTATCAGTCCGATCACGCCGGTGCTGACCAGATCGGATAGCTCCACCGAGCGGGGGAAACCCAACGCCATCCTTCCGGCGACATTCTTAACCAAGGGCAGATAGCTCTCTAAGATTTGTTCTCTGATTTCCGGCTCATTTTTCTCCCGATACCTCTTCCAGACAAGCTCCGTTGCCATAAAACCTCTCTCTCCTTCGAAGGTTTATAATGAGGACAAAAATGGACTCTCAGGTGTATGGATTATCGACACCTCAACAATCAACTTTAGCTATTCTGTGAGATTCGCAGGAGGTGTTGTTGGCCTCAGAATCCGGAGGACGAAATGTTATTCTGAGGCCGTTTTCGGGACCGTGGAGGATTCTATCGGGCTTCGCGGGAGGCTTCCCTGCCTCCCGCTTCAACCAAACAGAGGAGGTCGAAATGCCCAGATAGTTGGGAGAACTCCCTATTCTCCCTACAGTTCCTTGAGTCAGCCCCCCTTGCGGAGGCCCCCCTTTTGTCAAACAGAACTGTGAGAAGGAAAAACTCTGGTAATGCCCCCCTGAAAAAGACGTCCCAGTTTTAGGTCTCAAAAAATCCATCTCAAAGTCCGCTCAATTAATACGCAAAGTCCATACCGCTACGGATCTTAATTTGAGACCCTTCATGTGCCTTCTCCCTGCAGGTCAACTACAACATCTAGCGCCAATCCGACGTGAGTTGTTCCCGCCCTGTGGCAAAGAGGTAATTTTTTCCCGTTCAGAGGGGAAATTCTTTCGGCCTGACAGTCCGGTCCCAGCTAATGGCCATCTCGGAGCTCAAAAAGGTTGCGATTTTCTCGGCGGGGTGTATTTTAGTCAGACCGAAGAGCAAGAAGCGTATGAGAATCGCCTTTTTTTCCGACGTTCACTCCAACTTAGAGGCCCTGCGGGCGGTCTTGGACGACGCCAAGGAGCACAAGGTGGAGAAATTCCATTTCCTGGGTGATGCTGTCGGTTACGGACCCGATCCCAATGAGTGTGTGAAAATCGTCTGTGACCTCTCTGAGATCTGCCTGTATGGAAATCACGATTACGCCGCCTTGGGGCTTATGGACATCTCCTATTTCAACCCTTACGCCGCCGAGGCCATCCGCTGGACGCAGAGGAATCTCTCCACCGAAAGCAAAGAGCTTTTCAAAGATTTCAAGATGACGGCGAAGGTGGACGACCTCTTCCTGGTTCACGGCACGCCCGACAACCCGGAGGAGTGGGATTACCTCCTCGACTTAGCCGATGCCGAATACAACTTCCCGGCCTTCGAGGAGAAGGTTTGCTTAGTGGGTCACAGCCACGTCCCGGTAGTTTTCAAAAAGAAGGGTGAGGAAAGAGCTCTTTTAAGCCGGGAGGTGGAAGTCTTCTTGGAGGACGATTGGCGCTATATTATAAACATCGGCAGCGTTGGGCAACCGCGAGACAACGATCCCAGAGCCTCCTACCTCATTTATGATAAAGCTGAACGACGCCTATTCCTGAGAAGGGTGGAATACGATTTTACGATCACTCAGAGGAAAATGGCAGACCTGGGATTGCCCAGGTATCTGTACGAGCGATTGGCCGTCGGACGCTGAGATTCTGGAAATCAGCAATCGGTCCAGTTATGACCGTAGGGGTGGGAATTTATCCCACCCTGTCTTTTGAAGGATAACAGAAAAGGCGGTGATGAATTCACCGCCTTACGCGTAGAGTGGCTAGTCATGCTCTGACGGGCGGGGGTACAACCCTCACCCGAGCCTCCTGACATTAGCTGTCTTGCTTGCGATTATCTCGAGATAAGACCATCTCCGGGGCAGGAATGGCCCCGCGATGAAAAAGATTCCCGACCTTACCCTAAGTAGGAAATCTCAAAAGTATTGATCAGCATCCTGAATTGCACTTTGCCGACCGGCATCCATGCAAGATACAAAAAGGGATTGGCTCATCACCAATCCCCTCTTCGTTTCTAAGGTAAACCCGTTTACTGGCAGAAGACGAAGACCCTCTACCAGGAGCGGCGTCCGCCACCCGAACCGCCTTGACCGCCACGATCATCGCTGCGGGGACGCGCCTCATTTACCTTCAGCGTGCGACCGTCTATTTCCGTTCCATTCAGGCTGGAAATTGCCGCTTGCGCTTCCGCTTTAGTGGACATTTCCACGAAGCCGAATCCTCTCGATTCTCCCGTGTATTTGTCCTTGACAATGTTCACGCTTGAAACCTCGCCATGGCTTCCAAATGCCTGGCGAAGAGCTTCTTCTGTCGTGCTGGGCGACAGATTTCCGACGTAGAGCTTCATCTCACTCTCCTGTTTGGCTTATCTCGGATGCAGATTAACAAAAATATTAGCAACCCGAGATAAACAGATGGTTGCGCACCATTGCGCTCAAGTTTCCGTATTAAAATTTTCAAAGGGGTGGATTACAAATACAAACCTTAAAAAAATTAACAGGGGAAACCCACGATTTTATATAAATATATCGGCATAGTTTCTAAATGCAACATATATTTTTGAGATATTTCCCATTTTGAGCAAAGTAGGAAATTATAAACTGGTACTGTAGTTGATAGAAAGGCTAACCTCACTTCACCAGCATCATCCTCCGGGTGTCGGTGAAATCTCCAGCGGTCAGCTTGTAGAAATACAGACCGGAGGAGACCTCGGAAGCATCCCAGTTCACAGACTTGTATCCCGCCTCCTGCTCTCCATCTACCAGTGTCGCCACCTTTTCACCAAGGAGGTTGTAAACTTCCAGTTTTACATGACTGGTTACTGGTAACTGATAGCTGATTACTGTTCTGGCGTTGAAGGGATTGGGGGAGTTGCCGCGCAGGGCAAACTCAGACGGAACACTGCTGAAATCAACGCCCTTGTCAAACGAGCCACTCAACAGCCAGCCTAAATCCTCTCCACCGCTAAATATAGCCGGGATGACCTCTCCGTGGAAGGAGGAGGAATCAATAGCGTTCCAGTCGTAATGTCCGCAGTAAGCAATGTAGTCATAGAATCCCAGAGGGGCCACATAGGCAACGTGCTGATAGAAATGAGCGACAATGGTATCGTTGGGTGCAAGCTCTACATCGTAGAACTCCTTGAATGGACCGTAGATTTTCTTTTGCGGCCCGACAGCAATCGTCCAGACATCAGCAACCTGAGGCTGGTCGGTGTTGTTTGTCAGCGTCCCGGTGAAGCCAAAGCTACCACCCTGAGGCACCGTTACCGGAGGGTCATCAGGTATTATGTCGATGGAGACCACAACCGCCCCTTCGCCAGCTACCCTCAGCAGATAGACATCATCCCGACCTGCGCCAAAAGAGTCAGTATGACCTGTAACGACATATCCGCCGTCGGAGGTCTGCTGGACGGAATGACCGCAATCCAATTCGCTCCCTCCGTAAGTGCGGGTCCAGAGGGTGTAGCCTTCAGAGTCGGTCTTCAGGAGGTAGACATCACCACTACCTGCGCCAAAAGAGTAGGTATAACCTGCAATGATATACCCGCCGTCGGAGGTCTGCTGGACGGAATAACCGCCATCACTACTGCTCCCGCCGTAGGTGCGGGTCCAGAGGATGTCGCCGGAAGAGTCGGTCTTGAGGAGGTAGACATCCTCATGACCTGCGCCAAAAGACACGGTCCAGCCTGCAATGATATACCCCCCGTCGGAGGTCTGCTGGACAGAATAGCCGTAATCATAACGGCTGCCCCCGTAGGTGCGGGTCCAGAGGGTATCGCCGGAAGAGTCGGTCTTCAGGAGGTAAACATCAGAACTGCCTGCGCCAAAAGACTGAGTCCCACCTGTAATGATATACCCGCCGTCGGAGGTCTGCTGGACGGACCAACCGTAATCATCATCGCTCCCCCCGTAGGTGCGGGTCCAGGGGATGCCGCCGGAAGAGTCGGTCTTCAGGAGCCAGACATCATAACCACCTGCGCCAAAAGACGATGTCCTACCGGCAATGATATACCCGCCGTCGGCGGTCTGCTGGACGCATCGACCTTCATCCCAAGCCCCCCCCCGTAGGTGCGGGTCCAGAGGGTGTCGCCCGAAGAGTCGGTCTTCAGGAGGTAGACATCACGACTCCCTGCGCCAAAAGAGTCGGTATAACCCGCAATGATATACCCGCCGTCGGAGGTCTGCTGGACGGAACGACCAAAATCCCAATCCCTCCCCCCGTAGCTGCGGGTCCAGATGGTGTCGCCCCAAGAGTCAGTCTTCAGGAGGTAAACATCAGCACTGCCTGCGCCAAAAGACCAGGTATAACCTGCAATGACATACCCGCCTATCGGGGATAACGAACCAATGTTCCTCCTAGCCTTTGCAAATATATCCCCCGCAAGCGTGATTGTCAAGCAAATTCGCCTACCCAACGGCTTCACGTACCGCCCGGTCCGATACCCAAAAGCAAGGGCGGCGATGAATTCACCGCCCTACGCTACCTGTGGCGTCAGATGCCCACATCTGACGCAAGCTGTCGAATGTGGGCATTCGTCAGCCGATTCCGTAGGGAGGCCCTTTATGGGCCTCCGGGGGCGGAGGGGGACAAGCCCCCTCCCTACAGTCTTCGGTGCGAAGAAAAAGGGCGGTGATGAATTCACCGCCCTACGCTACCTGTGGCGTCAGATGCCCACATCTGACGCAGACTGTCGAATGTGGGCATTCGACAGCACAGACAACCTACTTCACCAGCATCATCCTCTTGGTTTCGGTGAAATCTCCGGCGGTCAGCTTGTAGAAATAAAGACCGGAGGAGACATCAGAAGCATCCCAGATGACAGACCTGTATCCTGCCTGCTGTTTGCTGTCTACTAAAGTCGCCACCT
>Ga0209979_1005017_pt1 | contig 10617 bp, 8 predicted proteins | sample AnhtaG_FD_183114 | JGI IMG/M metagenome (GOLD analysis project Ga0209979, IMG submission 183114) | Deep subsurface microbial communities from Anholt, Denmark to uncover new lineages of life (NeLLi) - Anholt_01485 metaG (SPAdes) (version 2) | ecosystem: Environmental > Aquatic > Marine > Oceanic >...
CCTTCCAGAACGATCTTTACCTTCGTCTTGCTATCCCAATGCCGTCGCTTCATGACTGAACTCCTTTGTGAATCCAGCCACAAGATACTCGCTTAACTTAGACCTGTCATTAATGGGGGGCAGTATATACTTCATCCCGTTCTTTCGAGATAGGTATGGTCTGGAGTACGAAACTGAGCAACGCTAGGTCAAATTCTGTCTTGTCTTTCTTGAATTCTCTTGGCCAGATGAGGCTTGTGAAGTATGGATTGTCCTCAATCTGTCTAAACTTCTCACTGCCAATACCAGTTTGGAAGGCTTCCTTAAACTCTACTGCACAGACTTCAAAGTCGTGCTTCAGAAGTGAAATGGTATGGCGGAATACTCCGGCACCAAAATCCAAGATTCTCTTGACTTTCTTGTACTTGCAGATGTGGATAAGGTCGGTTTCAACAACCTCGTGTGGGCCGAGGCCGGCACTTATTGACTTGGTTACATCAATAATGATATTCTTTCCGCTCTTCGCTTTGAGCTTGTAGATTGGCGAGGACCATTGTGCTGCCATTGGAATCCCTAAATAAAAAGCTTGACTCAATTATAGTTCTTCAGGACTCTCTTTGTCAAATGGAATTGTTCTGCAGTTTAATCCCTCACTAGTATTAGAACAACAGCTTATCCTCCTAAGATATTGTTGGTTTCTGTTCATCGTATACAAAATCGGATTATCGAAGGGCAACATTTAGCTTTCTGCAGGATTATTCAGACGGCTATACCCGCCAATGGGTTACGGCCTGGTCGGTTTTGCCTGCGGGCCGCCGTAGAGGCCGATATGAGAAATTGAGCCGTCGGGGTTGTAAATAAGTGTGTCTCCAGCATGGCGGGCAGGGGAGTCCTCTTCAAGGTGAAAGTCGCCGTCTCCCACAAACTTGGGGTCCTCATTGAGGTTGTCGTTAAACCCCGTCTGGTCCCAGATGTCCTCGTATTCACCCGCTTCGTTGCCCCAGACGATGTTGTGAGCAAATTTCCATTTCGCCCAGTCACCATAGTTCCAGACCCCAACACAGGGACAGACCCACTGATCGCGCCAGCCGTTTTCGGAGATGATGTTGTTTACAATCCTGCCCCTGCTTTCGGTGGACCAGGGAGCCACGCCGCAGTTGCCGTTGTGGTGCACAACGTTGTTGGTGATGTCCATATAGGATTGCCCGGTAGCAATTATCCCCCAACCGAGGTTGTCATGCACCAGGTTGTTACGCGCGATGACCCAGGTGGTCCCAAACGCCCCGATCCCTTTCCAGTAACCGGTAACCTCGTTGCGATAGGCCACGCAGGAAGCATCCCAGGTCACCCCGATGCCGACTCCCCGTCCATCTTTGATGAGGCAATCGGTAATTGTGGCCGACGCCCCCCGATAGAGCGCCACGCCGTCCCAGCCGTTGTTGATAATGTTACAGTCTTTGACAACGATCTCGGCTCCTTCGCGACCGAAGACGCCACCGATGCCGACCACGACGGTGTCAATTCTGTGATCGTTATCGCGAATATCGACATTCTCCACGTGCACGCGCGAATGTCTTACAACAATGCCGGCGTCGGTGGCGTTGCCGTCGGGATCACGCTTGCCGCCGGTGATGGTGACGTTCAGCACTTTTGAGTCGGGGGAGTCTTCGAAGTACAAACCATAGCCGGCGTTGGTTACCAGTCGGCTGGCCGACCTGTCACTTCCGATGATGACCAGCGACTTGCCCTTGACGATAAAGCCGTAAGAAGCCGGCACCTCAGTTTTGGGGTTCTGGCAGTTTCCGCACAGGGGTTCGGTAAACAAGGTGGGTTTAGCCTCAAACGTCTTGGCTGCAAGGATAAGCGTGTCGCCGTCATTCGCATAATCGATCACCGCTTGCAAATCCAAGCCTCGTTCAACCGTGAGAGTGGCAGCAACTACATGGCCGGGAAACAAGAGGAAAAAGGCGACGACCAGCAAATGTGACTTGTGCACCATGTTTCTAAAATATGACTGGAGACTCCCTTGCGGCAACAAAAACTATGTGGTAAGCCACAGGGAAAGCCTCGGCGCTCCACTGCTTGGAGGGTGGCACCTGAGTCTATGTATACTTTTCTTTCATATCCGATATGATTTTCATGTGTCCCGCCTCCATTTTCGCCAACTGCTCAAATATCTTTTTTCCCTCCGGAGAATGGGCTTTGACGGCCGCCGACCTGAACAGGTCTCTGGCTTCCACCTCGAGGCGATAAGCAATATCCAAAATGGTCGTTAAAGAACTTGCCGCGGCAACTTCGTCTAAGAGGGCTCGATGCACGTTACTCATCTCTTCGCCGATTTCAGGCAGACCTTCTTGTTTAAGAATGTCAGCGGTGCTTATCCATTTTTCGCTGCGCACCAGCGAATCGTACTGCCGCTCCAGAATATGAAAATGCTGTTTTTCTTCACCGGCCAGCCTTTGAAGCACCTCTTTGATCTCGCCGGCCTCGCTCTTTTTGGCCGCCTCAATGTAGAAAACGTAGCTTCCCACCTCGGATTGAAGGCCGGAAGTGAGAGCCGCCAGGGTGTCGGGGTGAACGGGGGTCATAGCTGTTTTTTTCCTTTAGTTTCTTGATCAATATCATGTTATATCATCTTAGGGGCGATAAACTACATTTCCTATGCTGATTGTCAAGCACAGCGTATCACGGAACCAGCCTAATAGATTGCAACTGAGGGCAAGCGCTCGCAACAGTGACGTCGTTGCCAACAGCCAGTCGGAAGGCACCTCGACATTCTACTCTTAATCTGCCGTTAGCCCATTTGGGCGATGCGTTACCTTGCCGATAAGACTAATGTGGCACAGCGGTTACAATCAGGGGTGGTGGTTGCTGACGGTACAGGGGCGGTCAGATCAGCTTTGGCGGAACCTAAGAACTTAGAGATTTGTTTAGATAATTTACCTTGACTTCTTTGATATATTAGAGTATTATGAAAATCTATGCTAAACCAAAAGGGCCCTTAGCTCAGTTGGTTAGAGCAGCTGACTCATAATCAGCGGGTCGCAGGTTCGAGTCCTGCAGGGCCCATAAAGAGAAGGAACCAAAGAACGGGCAATTAGCTCAGTTGGTTAGAGCGTTCGGTTCACATCCGAGAGGTCACTGGTTCGAATCCAGTATTGCCCATGTTATTTGAGATAATGAGCTACTGCAGGCATCAGTACATTCTCTGGCGCACCGCCTTACCCCCGAAAGCAAAAAGGGAAAGCGGTGCCGCAGAAGCCGACTTTACAGCGCATTCAGCCGGGATTTCCGGAGAATGCGTTTTTTGTTTGGAGAGCTTATGAGCATTAAGACACAGCAGAAGGAGACCTCGATGCAAAGCGATCTCGAGCAGCTTCTAAAGCTCCAGGTGATCGACTATGACCTCGGCGAGCTGGAGCGTTCTAAAGAGTACCTACCCGACATGATGGAAAACCTCAACCGGGAAATCAAAGAGGCAAGAGAGAAGTTCGAGAGCGCCTCCGCAGCGCTTGAGGAAGCCAAAATTATGCACAAAAACCTCGAACTGGAGATTGCCGCCAAAGAAGCTGAGCTTGAGAAATACCAGAAACAGATGATGACGATCAAGACCAACAAGGAATATGACGCTCTGGTGGCTGAAATCGACGCTGTCAAATCGGTGATCTCCGACAAAGAGACGGAGCTTCTGCACACAATGGAGCAGGTTTCGCAGTTGGAAGAAGAGGTTCCGGAGTATACGAAACAACTGGCCCAAATTGACGAAAACGACAGCAAGCAGCTCGATATTCTCCAGGAGAAAATTGATTCCATTGGAGGCAAAGTTGCCGACAAAGTGGCTGGGCGCACCGCCATTACCTCGACCATTCCTCGGTCGATGTTAGCAATCTACGAACGAGTTCGCCGAGGCAAAGGAGGCGCAGTTGTAGTGGCCGTGAGGAAACGCTCCTGCAGCGCTTGCCATAATGCGCTCACGCCGCAGAGAGTCCAGGAAATCAGACGGGGAAACAGGATTTACACCTGTGACGCCTGCGGGCGCCTGCTGTACTGGGACAACAATCAATCGGACTGAGAGGCTTTAATCGTAAGCACGGCGTGGCTTGGACATGAGGTAAGATAGATGGCCAGAATTTCAGAAAAGATAGGCCTGACGTTTGATGACGTCCTGTTGCTTCCAGCGCATTCGCGGGTGCTGCCGCGCGACGTTGATGTGTCAACTATCATTACTCCTGACATTAAACTAAACATCCCCATCGTCTCCGCCGCCATGGATACCGTGACACTATCCCGTTTAGCCATCGCCCTGGCGCGGCAAGGAGGGATCGGTGTCATCCACAAAAATATGAGCCCTGAATTACAAGCGGGCGAGGTGGATAAGGTCAAAAGGTCGGAGTCGGGCATGATCGTCGACCCCATCACGCTCCCGCCCGACAGAACAATCGGCGACGCCCTGGCGGTAATGGCTAAGTTTTCCATATCTGGTATCCCCATCACGCAAGAGGGAAAGCTGGTCGGCATTCTGACTAACCGTGACCTGCGTTTCCACAAAGATCATGGTCGCCCCATTTCCGAGGTAATGACCGCTGAAAATCTCGTGACGGTCAAGGAAGGCACTGACCTAGACACGGCCAAAGAGATACTGCACAAGCATCGCATTGAAAAGCTGTTGATCGTTGATGAGAACTACCTGCTCAAGGGAATGATCACGGTCAAGGACATCATGAAGAAAATCCAGTACCCTGATGCCTGCAAGGACAGCCGGGGACGCCTGCGGGTTGGAGCCGCCGTGGGCGTGGGTCCCGACCTCGAGCAACGGGCCGAGGGTCTGGTAGCAACCGAGGTCGACCTCCTGGTAGTTGACAGTTCTCACGGGCACAGCGACGGAGTTCTGCAGGCGGTGACGTTTTTGAAAAAGAAGTTCAGCGATGTGCCTGTCATGGCCGGTAACGTGGCGACCGCCGAAGGCACGAGCGCCCTGATTGACGCGGGCGTGGATTGTGTGAAAGTTGGCGTGGGGCCGGGCTCCATCTGCACTACCAGGGTTGTCACCGGCGCCGGAGTGCCACAGGTGACCGCCATTATAGAGGCCGTGCAAGCCGCTGACAAAACGGGGACCCCGATCATAGCCGACGGTGGCATCCGGTATTCGGGTGACGTGGCCAAGGCCCTGGCGTGCGGGGCTCAGGCGGTCATGATTGGGTCGCTGTTTGCGGGCGTGGAAGAATCCCCGGGCGAAACGATACTTTTTGAAGGCCGGTCGTTCAAAGTGTACCGGGGAATGGGATCAATCGGCGCCATGAAGGAAGGCAGTAAGGATCGGTATTTTCAGCAGCATCATGATGACCTCTCCAAGCTTGTCCCGGAGGGAATCGAGGGACGGGTACCCTACAAAGGATTGTTGGCCGACACCGTGTATCAGCTCGTTGGTGGTCTGCGTTCCGGAATGGGGTTGTGCGGGGTGGTAAACCTCGCCGAACTGAGGGAGAAATCTCAATTGCTGAGAATTACCTCGGCGGGAGTGACGGAGTCTCACCCCCACTCGGTGCCGATCACGAAAGAAGCGCCAAATTATCGGCGAATATCTTGACGGCCTGGGTTTTTTGATGAAAGCGTTAGTTGTTTTTGGTATAAATAATGAAAGCTTGCGAAAGTAGGAGGAACAGTCGCGCCCGCCGAAGGCGGGTGAGGAAAGTCCGAGCTCCACAGAATCAAGGCGCCCGGTAACACCGGGGCGGAGCGATCCGACGGAAAGTGCCGCAGAAACGATACCGCCCGCCACAGGCGGGTAAGGGTGAAATCGTGGTGTAAGAGACCACGGCCGGTGGCAGTAATGCCATCAGTGGGCAAACCCCGCCTGGAGCAAGGCCAAATAGAGGAAGAGGAGTTGATTCGCTCCGCTATCATTCCTGGGTGGGCCGCGTAGAACAGTTGGGCAACCGGCTGTCAAGATAAATGACTGTCAACTCGCCTCAGGCGAGCACACAGAACTCGGCTTATCTCCTGCTTTCCAAGCCTTCAGATATATGGAGGTTTCTATGATCTTGGCTCAAAGGGCAACACCTCTTAAGTGGGTTGTAGCTCCCGAACCGGCCCCGACGCTGGTCACACAGTTGGTAGCCGATTCTAACCTGCCGACAAATATCGTCAAGATTCTGATCAACCGAAATCTGGATACACCGGAAGAAATCTCCGATTTCCTCAATCCTCAACTCTCCCATTTGATTGACCCCTTCCAGTTGCTAGGTATGAAGGAAGGAATTGACCGGATTACGCGCGCCTTTTTCGATAACGAACGGATAGTCATTTACGGCGATTACGATGTTGACGGCATTACCGCCACGGCTCTGTTGTATATGGTCCTCAACAAGCTGGGAGCGCAGGTCGACTTCTACTTGCCGAATCGGCTGACCGAGGGATATGGGCTGTCAAAAGAAGGCATCGACAATACAAAGGCCCAGGGCGCGACTCTCATTGTTACTGTCGATACCGGAATCACCGCCGTGGAGCAGGTGGCCTACGCTGCCTCCCAGGGGATCGACGTTGTGGTCACCGATCACCATGAGCCGGGCGGCGCCATGCCCGACGCCCACGCCATCATCAACCCCAAACAGGCCGACTGCAACTACATCAGTGAACTCTCCGGCGTCGGTGTCGCCTTCAAGTTTGCCCAGGCGCTGTATCGGTCCCTGAACCAGGACGAGAGTGATCTGGAAGAGCATCTCGACCTGGTGGCTCTGGGCACTGCTGCCGATATCGTGCCGCTGGTCGGTGAAAACCGTGTCTTGACCAAATTCGGTATCAAGCAGGTCGCCCGGACGACTAAACCGGGGTTAAAGTCGCTCATCTTTGTGTCCGGTCTTTTGGGAAAAGAAATCAGCACCGGTCAGGTCGTCTTTATCCTGGCCCCACGCATAAATGCCCTGGGACGACTCGGCGATGCTCGCCAGGCGATTCGCTTGTTGGCTACCCGTGACGAGCGGGTCGCCGCTGAAATCGCTCGAAAGCTTGATAGTGAGAACAAGAGGCGTAAGGAAATTGATGAAACCACCCTGAGACAGGCCCTGGAACAGATGGAGGAAATAGTTGATCTGGACAACGAGCGGGCTATTGTCCTGGCTGCCGAGGGCTGGCACGCGGGGGTGATCGGTATTGTGGCCAGCCGCCTGGTGGAACGATACAACCTGCCGACCGTCATGATTTCCGTCGAGAATGACGAAGGGAAAGGCTCGGCGCGGTCTATCCCCGGATTCCATTTATGCGAGGCGCTCAAAGAATGCGAGCACCTGTTGATTCGATACGGCGGGCATAAGTATGCCGCCGGGCTTTCCATTGAGAAACGCCATATACCCGCCTTCCGCAAGAAGTTCGTGGAAGTCTCCAATAGGCTCCTGACGGATGAAGACATCACCCCCAGGTTGAACATCGACCTTGAGATTGAACTGACCGACATTGACGACACCTTCATGCAGGCGCTCGAGTCCTTCTCCCCGTTTGGGCCACAAAACATGCGCCCCGTTTTCTTGACTCGCAACTGCGAGGTTGCAGGACAGCCGTACACGGTCGGCAGGAATCATCTCAAGATGCGGCTGCGCAAAGGAGAGGCAACGTTTGACGTCATTGGTTTCGGCTTCGGGGATATGGCCAGAGTGATCTCTTCCAGGGGATGTTTGGTGGACGTGGTGTACGTTGTGGAGTACAATACCTACAATGACATTACCCGCAAACAGATTCGCCTCAAAGACATTCGCCTGACGGCCGGCACGGCGCCAGTTCTGTGAGCAAGGTATGGAAATACTTCAACGGTTCGACAAGGGAGACCTTCGAGCCCTTTCCAAGATCATCTCATTTGTCGAGAACCAGCAGGACGGATATCAAGAGCTTCTGAGCCGGCTCTACAAGAGGGTCGGCCACTCCCTTCGGGTTGGCATCACCGGCCCGCCGGGGGCCGGCAAGTCCACGCTGGTTAATGCCTTAACGCATGAATACTTGAGCGCCGGCAAAAAAGTAGGCATCATCGCGGTCGACCCGACCTCGCCTTTTACCGGCGGCGCCCTGTTGGGTGATCGCGTCCGTATGAGCGAGTTTCCCACCGATGGGCGGGTTTATTTCAGATCAATGGCCACCCGCGGGGCTACTGGCGGCCTGGCCTCCGCCACCGGCAATGCGGCCGTGGTATTTGACGCCTTCAGTTTTGATGTCACCCTCATAGAAACGGTCGGGGTGGGACAGATGGAGTTGGACGTTGTCGACGCCTGCGATACGGTGGTCGTGGTGGTGGTGCCGGAGTCAGGCGATGCCGTGCAGACAATGAAAGCCGGCTTGATGGAGATTGCCGACATTTTCTGCGTCAACAAGGCTGACCGACCGGGAGCGGAACGGATGGTTTTCGAGCTGGAACAAGCTGTTGGCGCCCGCAAAAAAAGCGATGACGCCTGGCCGGTCCCGGCATTGGCGACTGAGGCTATCAACAGAAAGAATATTGACCGGTTGTACGGCAAGATTGTCGAGCACCTCGAGTTTGTTCAAGCCGGCGGCCAGTTCGAGCGCCACCGCCGGGAACAGCTCAAAAAAGTAGTGCTCAATATCCTGCGTCACCGCTTTGAGCGAGAGTTTCTCGACCGCTTGATGGAAAAGGTGGAATTCAATAAGGTTGTTGACGACATTTATGCCGGCCGGTCAAACCCGTTCATGGCCGGCAACGAACTGTACGAGCAGTTTGCTGATACCCAAAGCTGATAGGACGATGCCTATCCCCCATCCCATTTTCTACAGGTCATCTTCGTGGGGCAGAACCGCTACGGATTCTGGCGTACCACTGCTTCTCGTGCAAAGAATAGGAATGTGTTGAAGCCTGCAGAAGGTCACAAACCTTACCCGCCATCATTATGAAAGCGGTCAATTTCACAACATACGAACGATAGCCGATTGCTAGACACATTCAATCTCAGTCTCACATGCTCAGAGGCAAAGCCCTTTATACCCTTTTTCGGAAATTCAATTGCCCGGTCCAATAATCTGGAATATGGTGTTACTCTCACCATATTGACAATCGTCCTCGTAGATTGAAATCATAAGTAGATAGTGAGTATAGTCAGTTTTCCAATCATACGTGGATTCTATTGTCCAATCATAACTACCTGTATTGGTTGTACCAGCAACTAAAATCTCTTCACCTATACCTGGGTAGTATAGCTCCCTTAGTTTGATCTTAACCGTGGCATCAAAAGGATATTCAGAAGCATCCCATTTAATAGTGTAGGTTTTTCCAGCTTCTAAATAGTCTCCTTCCTCAGGAAAAAGAATATCAAATGATTTGACAATATAGAAAGGTTCATCGTTGCAATCGTGTTCGCCCCTTCCGATAGAAACACAAAATCGCCTCACTTCCCCATCATCGTGACCAAAAACCCAACCCCTTCCGCCAAGGACAGAAGGTATTATCCAATCATAGCTGCCGGTGTTGGTCGTTTTGGCAACATGATATCCTACTGCACCAACAACCTCTAGCAGAACTACAGCTTCAGAAGAGTACTTTGGAGCGCTCCACTTAATTGTATAGGTTTTTCCTATTTCCCATCTCTCCCTCCCGTTAGGTGAAAGAAGAGCCACAAGTGGCGGCTGAACAATGCTGAACAGATCTTCCGATACATCAAATTTCCCTGGTCCACCATCTTCAACAGAAACGAAGACCTTATATCTAGAACCCCATAAGGCAAATCCCTCGTTGGAAAAACTTGGTATAGCCCATTCATAGCTTCCCGTGTTAGTTATCTCTGCAATGGTCATATTGCCCGTTTCTGACTCTTCAACATGGTGTCTTGTATCCAATAATGCAATAATAACCTTAGCATCGGGAGGGTATTCCGAAGCATCCCACTTAATGGTGTAGGTTTTTCCAACCTCAAATGATTCTTCTATTCCCTTGTCAGGATAGATAAGATTTATAGATTGGGAGGGACAAATAATACTAAAAAAATCTTTAGACTCCTCCATGCCCAAATTCTCCCAGTTCTTGTCTCTGAAGAAAATCCTGATTTTATGTTTATGGCCCAACAATGCAAGGGGGCATCTAGGGTGAGATGGTACAGTCCATTCATAACTTCCCGTGTTAGGGTGGTCCCTACCACCAGGGAAATCACAACGGCCAACAACTGGTTCACCAGTAAATATTATTTGAACCTTGGCATCTGGTGGGTATTTTGACGCGTCCCATCTTATAGTGTAGGTTTCTCCGAGTTCCCACTCTTCTCCTCCATTTGGATACAAAAGGCTGGACGGTTCTTCAGTCCCATTCTGCTGAGCATAAACAACTCCTGAAATAAGGCAAACAACAAGAGAAACGAGAACTGAAGGAAACATATTAATAATACGCATATATGTTTCCGCTCCTATTTTCGGGTTTCTTGCCCGCCAGAGGCGGACTCCGAAACCCGACCTACTTCTACCTTTTTCTTGGCATTCCCATTCTTGCGGAAGATGAGCTTTTTTAGGAAGCTGCCCTGCTTGAGACTGCTGGAAACAAGTTCTTCGATAGATACAGCGATGCCGCCGGGGTCGAGGCCGATCTCTTTCAGAAGCAAGTCGCGGCTGCCGTGCGTGATGAAGCGGTCAGGGATGCCGAGCGCTTTGAACCTGCCG
>Ga0209979_1005018_pt1 | contig 10614 bp, 6 predicted proteins | sample AnhtaG_FD_183114 | JGI IMG/M metagenome (GOLD analysis project Ga0209979, IMG submission 183114) | Deep subsurface microbial communities from Anholt, Denmark to uncover new lineages of life (NeLLi) - Anholt_01485 metaG (SPAdes) (version 2) | ecosystem: Environmental > Aquatic > Marine > Oceanic >...
AACCTTCTCGGCCCTCTGAGGCAGGCCCATGTCCTGATAGAGCTGGAGGGCCTCATTGAGCATGGCGGTGGCGGCCTCGGCGTCGCCGGGGGCGTCTCTGGCCAGGCGCATCTTGGCGTAGGCCAGGAGGGTGGCTGCCAGCTCCAGGCGGTAGCCCAGGCGTCGCGCCAGGCTGAGGGCTTTCTCGAAGTAGGTGGTGGCGTCGTCCCAGCGCCTGCTGACGGCGTCCAGCATGGCGATGACGCGAGGAACCAGACAGGGCCAAACCAACTCCACACCCCGTCCGTTCAGCTCACGCAGACGCTGGTAGCAGACGTCCAGACCCTCCACCTCGCCGAGCTCGGCAAGGGCCTCCCCACAGGCGAGCAGGTTGTACGCCCCTCCTATGCTGAGTGGCTCCTCGAACGGCCACCGGGGTCGGTCGGCGAGGAGTTTCCGCGCTGAGGCCATATCCCCTTTCTCAAGGCAGAGGCGGAGCCGCCAGGGCCAGGAGCCGGCCAGCCAGCCGCCAGGGCGACGGACGGTGGCCTCCAGGGCCTCCAGGCGGGTCTCGGCCTCGTCGTAGCAACCCGTCAGTGTCATGTACACCGCAGAGTGCTCCAGGACAAGCGGCATAAGCGCTAAGATCCGCATCTCGGAGACCAGGGTGAGGACCTCCTCGCCGATGCGCTTTGATTCCAGCAGGTCTCCGGCCAGAAGACGCTGCCATGCGACGTAGAGACCCGCCGTGCAAGCGGGCTGGAACGCCAGGCGCTGCTCGGAGAGCCGGCGCAGCTCCGCCCACTCAGGGCCAGCAGCCGGCACTCGCCCCTGCGCGGTCGCTGACAACAGGCTCCAGAGTCTCGGGTAGCAGGCCGCGGCCACGTCGCCCGCCGCTTCGAACTCGGCCGCAGTGCGGTCGCCTGCCTCCCCGGTCTTCTGGGGGAAGCATGCGAGCCAGTGGAAGTAGGCGATTCCATTGAACAGCATGCCGAGGGTCCAGGGGTCGGTGACGTGCTCTGCCAGAGACTCCGCCTCGGCCACCTCCTCGAACGCCGCATCGAAGCGGTGGAGGCACAGCGAGATGAAGGCGTGCTGCGCGAGCAGGACGGCGCGTTCCGCCCGGTCTGCCGGGCCGACCAACTCCAGCCCCTTTTCGGCGAAGCTCAGGCCGCGCCTCAATCGCCCCTGCCAGGGAAGGAATGCAGCGAGCGTGGTGTAGGCCCTGGCCGCCCCGGCCACATCGCCCGCCGCTTCGAACTCCCTGGCCGCCTCTTCCCAGCTCTGGATCAATCCCCCGAAGTCGCCAGCAATGTGCTGAGCCCCCCCCAGATCCCACAGGAGGGCCGCCTTTTCTCCCTGGGACAGGCCCGCGGCATCCGCCAGCTCGAGGGCGGAGCGGTAGAGGGGCACGGCCTCAGCGGGCGCGTGGGCGGCCAGCGCCTGCCGGGCAGCCTTCACCGTCCAGCGGTAGGCCGTCTCGGCGGGGGCACCCTCCCCTGCCTCCCGGTAGTGATAGGCCAGCTCGGCCGCATAGTCCTCCAGGCGGTCGGGGTAGGCCTCTTCCAGAGCATGAGCGGCCCGCAGGTGCAGGCGCTCCCGCCGGGGGGCGCTGAGGCGGCCGTGCAGGTTCTCGCGCAGAAGGGTGCTGGCGAACTGATAGTAGGTGCGTCTCTCCTGGCGCTGCTCCCTCACTACCTGGGCGGCCAGGGCCTCCTCCACTGTCCGGAGGGTGACCTCTTCGTCCAGCTCAGCGACCCGCTGAGCGAGGGAGAGGCTGAAGCGGCGGCCCAGGACGGCGCCCACCTGGAGCAGGCGACGGCAGTCCTCCGACAGGCCGCTCAGCCTGCGCTCCATCACGTCCCGCACGCTCTCCGGCAGGCCGATGTCGGAGATGGGGGCCTTGCTGGTCCACTGCCCCTTCTCCTGATAGAGGACCTCCGTCTCGATGAGGTGCTTGAGGGTCTCTTGGACGAAGAAGGGATTGCCTTCGGTCTCCTGGTGGAGGCCCAGGACCAGGGCGCGGGGGACCTCCTGCTCGGCCAGGACGGTGATGAGCTCCCTGACCTCGGACTCGCGCAGGCCCTTGAGGGGGATCTCCCAGAAGCCGGACTCCCTTCTGAGGTGGGGCAGGGCCTCCCGGAGGGGGTGGGTCGGCTCCAGCTCGGCCTCCCGGCAGGAGATGGCCAGCAGCAGCCTGCCGCCGGCCAGCCGTCGGGCCAAGTGCTGCAGCAGGGAGCAAGAGCCCTTATCGGCCCACTGGAGGTCCTCCAGCACCAGCACCAGGGGAGCAGATGTGGAGGCATTCTTGAGGAACTCGGTGACCTCCTGGAAGAGGCGGTAGGCCTCGGCCTCGGCCGCCACGGGAGGGGGCTCGGGCAGGTCGGGCAGCTTCGCCTTCAGCTCCGGCGCCAGCGGGGCGAGCACAGAGCTTGCCTCGGTCACAGCCTGGCGCAGGGTTTGCACCGACGTGCGGGAGACGTAGTCCCGCAGGGCCTCGGCGAAGGGGCCGTAGGGTAGCGTGGCTTCCCCCTCGTAGGCGGCGCCCCAGAGCACCTGGGCGCCCCGCAGCCTGGCGTAGGTGGCGAACTCCTGCAGCAGGCGGGTCTTGCCGATGCCGGCGTCGCCCACCACCATGGCCACCGACCCCAGGCCGGAGAAGGCGTCGGCCAGGCGCTCCTTGAGCTGCTCCAGCTCCCTTTCTCGTCCCACGAAGGTGCCCCAGGCCACCCGGCCGATGGGGGTGACGGCGGGAGGCTCGGCGGCGGGCACTACCTCGCCCTGCTCGATCTGCTCGCGGAGGGATTGCAGCGCTGCCAGGACCTCATCGGCCGAGGAGGGCCTGTCCTGGGGGTCCTTGGCCAGCAGCTTGAGGATGAGGTCGTTGAGGGCAGGGGGTAGCGACGGGTTGTGGAAGGAGGGCGCCACCGGCGGCGTATTGAGGTGCTGGGAGATGACGGCCACCGGGTCGTGGCCGGAGAAGGGGGGCCGGCCGCAGGCCATCTCGTAGAGCGTGGCGCCCAGGCCGTAGAGGTCGCTTCTGGCGTCGACCTTGCCGCCCAGGGCCTGCTCCGGCGGCATGTAGGCCACTGTGCCCACCATCATGCCGGCCTGGGTCAGGCGGGAGAGGTCGATGGCCACCGCCAGGCCGAAGTCTCCCAGCCTGGCAATAGCCTGCCCTGAGCTCGCCGAAGGGTCGGCGGTGAGCCAGATGTTCCCCGGCTTGACGTCGCGATGGATGATGCCTCGGTCGTGGGCGTGCTGGAGGGCCTGGCAGACCTCGGAGGCTATCTGCAGGCTCTGGTCGATGGGCAGACGGTGGTCAGGGGCCTGGTCGACGATGTCCTGGACGGAGCCGCCCTCCATGAACTCCTGGATGATGTAGGGCTGGCGGTTCTCGTCGCCGATGTCGTGGACGGTAACGATGTTGGGATGAGAGCCAAGGCGACCCATCGCTTGGGCCTCGCGGCGGACGCGGGCCAGGCCGGATGCGTCCAGGCCCTCGGTCTTGATCAGGGAGAAGGCCACGTCGCGGTCGAGGCGGGTGTCGTGGGCCAAGTAGACTCGCTTGCGGCCGCCCTCGCCCAGGAAGCGCTTGACCTGGTAGCGGCCCGCGGCGAAGGAGGTGGGGATGGTGGGGGTAGGCGTCGGTGGTGCCGCTGGCTCGCTAATGGCTTGGCCGCATGAGTCGCAGAAGCGGGCTGAGGGCCTAAGCTGCGCCCCACAGCTCGGGCAGACTGGTGCCAAAGGTGCGCCGCACCCGTCGCAGAAGCTCGCACCCTCGCGGTTCTCGTGGCCGCAGGATGGACAAAGCACCGTGGATCGCCCCCGATCGCTACGTCTTAGAGTAAGGCAATGGTGCGCGAAAGTAGCGGCATTGTCAACGTGGCTGGGGTGGGCGCAATACGTTCCGGATAGCAGACGAGCGGCGGGTGAGTCAGCCTCTTCGGACGAGATCCTTGACCAAGAAGCGCCTCCAGCGGCTGGGCGAGGTCGTGTGGCAATAGACCAAGCGAGTCCCGACGACCTGCCTCAGAAGCAGAAGACCGCCCTTCGGCGGCCCTCGCCACGCATGCGTTGTGACGTCTAGTTCGGCGTGGAGCGGGAGACGGGGATCGACGCTCGCGGGCACCCCGACGCCCTGCTAGGGACGGCGCCCGCCTTGCAGTCTGACTCGTTCGCCTCCGACCTCGACGTAGCAGGTTCTCATGCAATGAAGCGATCATTATCTGACGTTGGCGCGGTGACCTGTGCGTTCTAGGTTGTTGAAGCAAGGGAGAAGAGGAGTACAATCTGTCTATGAACAGAAGCCTTGACCTAGCTCTCGCTGTAGCGTGCGCGCTGGCCACCACCGTGATTGTGCTCCTTGCCCCTTTTGCTGAGCCAGCCCGCATTGCTCTCGGCCTCGTCTTTGTCCTTTTCCTGCCGGGGTATGTGCTTGTGGCAGCCCTCTATCCTCGGAAGGATGACCTAGACCTTGTTGAGCGGCTGGCGCTGAGCCTCGGCCTGAGCATTGCGGTGGTTCCTCTAATAGGCCTGGGTCTCAACTATTCTCCTTGGGGCATTCGTCTCAATCCCATATTGGCCTTCTTAACCCTGTTCATCGTCCTCGCCGCCGGTGTGGCCATGTACAGAAGATTGACGGTGCCCTCCGACGAGGCTATGCGGATTCCCGTGAATCTCGCCCTTCCGAAATGGCCGCGGGTCGGTATGGCGGACCGACTCCTGGGCCTCCTCCTTGTAGTGGCACTGGCGGGCTTGGGGGTCGGCGCCTACTTTCTGGCTACTTCCTCGACCGGTTCGGAAGAGTTTACGGAGTTCTACGTCTTGGGACCGGGTGGCAAAGCTGAGGGGTACCCCAGGACAGTCGATGTCGGAGACATATTCACGCTCATCCTCGGCGTTGTGAATCACGAAGGGGAAGAAGCCAGCTACCGAGTGCAGGCAACGATAGCCGGTCGGCTGGCTGCGCGCGTTGACAGCCTCCACCTCGCAAACAAGGAAAAGTGGGAAAGCCCCCTAGTATTGATAGCCACGCAGCCGGGCAACAATCAGAAAGTGGAGTTTGTCCTCTACAAAGGGGAGGACGACGTGCCCTACAGGACTCTCCACTTGTGGCTGGACGTCCAGGGTTCTCTCGCGGAAGCAGTTGTGACTGAGACCCCGAGCCCCGAGCAAGCGGCCCCATCACCGACCGCTACCCCGGAATCACCGCCTCCCGGCGCTCCCGCGGAGTCATCACCCTCAGCAAGCCCTGAGACCCCAGCGCCCTCGGCTCTACCGGAGACTCTGCCGCCTGGCCTCCTTCCTTCCCCAACAACTCGCTCGAGCCCGACCTATGTGGTGCAGCCTGGCGATACATTGATAAGCATCGGCACTGTCTTCGGTCTCCATTTCACTGCGATAGCAGCCACCAATGACATAGGCAATCTAAACTTGATTCACGCGGGGCAAACACTCGTCATACCAGGAAGAGGTCCCTAGGAGATTCCGATTGCAGACGTTCTACGACGCGGTGGTGGTTGGCGCCGGGCCCGCAGGCTCAGCGACCGCCAGGGACATTGCTCGGGAAGGCTTTAAGGTTCTCCTCCTCGAAGAGCACGCGGCTGTGGGCCGCCCGACCCATTGCTCAGGGCTGGTTACGCCCAGGACGCTGGAGGCGGCCGGTGTCGGGCACGACATAGTGCTGAACAGAATCGTTGGCGCCCGTATCTCCGTCCCCTCTGGCAAAGAACTCGTGATCGGCGGGGATAGGGTTCATGCCCTAGTCGTGGACCGGGCACGGTTCGACGACCTTCTATGCGGCCAGGCGCAAAAGGCTAACGCTCTGCTAGAACTCGACACCCGATTCTCATATCTGGAGAGGGAGGGAAGGCTCCTAAGAATCTACGTGGATCGACATGGCAGACGGCTGTCGTTTCGGACAAAGCTCCTCATTGGCGCGGATGGTGCGAGTTCCACGGTGGCGGCGCACACGGGCCTGGGTCGGGCGGACGGGGCCATAAGTTGCCTCACAGCTGAGGTCATTGGAAGAGCACCTTCGCAGCAGCTGGTGGAGATCTTTCTCGACAAGGGCTCTGCTCCTGGATGGTTTGGCTGGGCCTTGCCTATGGGAGACGGCCGATGGCAGGTGGGCACTGGCGTGGCCGGTGGGTTCAAACCTTTGGAGTCCCTTCGGTTGCTTGCTCAAGCGTTCCCCACCCGCCTAGGCAACTTGAGGCCGGTGCGGTTTGAGGCGGGATCGTTGCCTCTGTGGATACCGATGAAGTCGTACGCCAGCAACGTCCTACTTGTGGGTGACGCTGCTCGTCACATGAAGCCCACATCCGGGGGAGGCATATACCCGGGTCTGGTCGGGGCCAGACTTGCGGCCCGTGTAGCAATAGAAGGCCTAAAGGAGGATAACCTATCCGAGGCCTTCTTTTCCCGGTATCATAGGATGTTCATGGACGAACTGGGAGACGAGTTCAAGCGGGCCACGGATGTTCGACGCGTCTTCCTCAGCCTCAGCAATGAACGGCTAGAGCGACTCTTGGCGATGCTGAACGATGAGAGACGGCAAGACATCCTGCGGCGGTACGGCGACATCGACTTTCCTTCTCGCCTGTTCTACGAGCTCGCCAAGGCCGTGCCCAGCCTGCTGACCCTGATTCGGGTTCCTCCACGCTATCCATGGGCCTGGCTGCCCTGGCGCTACAAGGATGGGAAGTAGGCGGCCAGCCGCTGGGGTGGCGCCGGTGGGTTCGTTTCGCAATTCTGCCCCCCGCTTCGGTTGATCTTGGGTTAAAAACTTGCCCGAACAACCGGTGTAGGAGTTGACAGCCGCCTTATTTGCTGTTATAAGAGAAGGTAGGGTAATGGTTTCGAGTATCACGACAACGACGGTTTCGACGATCACGAGCACAGCAGGGTTCGCCGCTTCGCTCGGGCTTATCGCTGTGCTAGCGTTGATCAGCCTGCTGGTGGCCAAAGAGCTCGCCAGCGCGACTGACGCGCCCCGATTGCAGCGCTTTGGCCGCGGCCTCAACGTGGCCATCATTCCGCTTCTGATGGTTTTCACCGCCATTGTGGCGGCCAAGGTGGTGGAAGTGCTCTAGAGCGGCGCAAGAGTGTCGTCGAGAGATGGGTTTGACTCCCTCGGTGAGGGAGTCATTTTTGTCCCAATCGGTGTAAGGATGCGTAGTGCTTGCTAAGCCTCGGTAGCGCCTTGGCGTCGACGTGGCTCAGGCAACCCCGATCAGTCAACGGCGATGGTCGTGAACGGCACTATGACATAGAGAACCACATTGGTTATTCCGTGGGACAAGCTCACACCCAACAACGACCCGGTTCTCGCCACTGCCCAACCAAAGAACAGCGCCACAAGGAACACAAAGGCCACATCGGGCGCTGACTTGTACCCCACGTGGAGTGCAGCAAACACGATAGCGACGTAGACGATTGCTGCCTTGCCAAGAGCATCTGCCGACGCGGACTGCATCACCCCTCGGAAAATCAGCTCCTCACCGAACCCTGTGGCGACCAGCAGGATCAGTGCGGGCCACCAAGCCTGCTGCCAGGTCAGCTCGTCAATGAGGGGCTCAGGCTTCAGGATTAAGTACTCCGCGACGCCCAGCCCCAAGCCCGTGGCGCCTATCAGCAACTGCACAGGGATGGCGCGGACAGTCAGCCCGAGGTCGTACCGGGTCAGCCCCAGAGTGCGCGCAGCCAGGAAGGCGGCCACGATCATGGGCGCGCCCACGATCAGGAACCAGTAGGCAAGATCCACATCCTCCAGGGGCATGCCTAGGCTAAGGATGCGGGTGAGAGGCGCTAGGCCCAGTGCCAGGAGGAGCTTGGCCTCTGAACGTTCCTTGGCCCAGGCGAAGTGGACAAGCAGGACCCAAAGAATGGCTACGTGAAGGCCCACCCCCCAACGAGCGTCGACCAACGCTGTCACCATCTCGGCCGTGATGATAGCGGCAACGTATGCCGGCAGGACAACGACTGAGAAAAGCGATAGCCCTGGCCACGCAGACGCTTCGAGGCGGGAGGTGGCGCCGCTCATGTGCGACCTTCCGGCCTTGCTTCTCGAACCACGAGCCCAAGCAACAAGCCCAGGGAGCAACGCCAATGGAAGCAAGCCTCTTCCGGCTCTGCTTGGCCGCCTCCTGGGGCCTCGGCTGGCGAAGGGAACGAAGTGTGGCAAGAGCGTAATATACGTTAGCTTGACCGGATCGTCCCCATCTTCCGCTATTTTGCCCCCGAGTGACAAGAGGCGCCTGCCGAGAACAGGGGGAAGGCATCTACGCAAGTTGAGACCAGGGGTGACGAATACCGGAGCGGAGTGCGGCTTGCCAAGGGCTTGTGGCCAGGCGGCGGTCTTCGTCAGCCAGTCTCACCACCCTGAAGCCAGCCAAGCCCGTGCGGTCGTGCACTTGGACCGCGGTTCGCAAGTTGTGCTCCGTCTGCCAGACTCCTACCAATCCAGCGGGCAGGCGCTGACTAGCCCCACCGTCGACTGTGAGCGCCATCGGTCGCGGGTAGGCCCCGTGACTTCTGCCCTCCCTAACAGAAGCGCCCGGGCTTAGCCATTAGCATGGGTTATCGCGCCGTCCAACGCTGGAACGCCCTAGGCACCGCCGCCCGCTGCTCGGCCCGCAGGCTTGTGTAACACTAATGGACATGCGCCGTCTTAACTAAGAGGTCAGAGACATTGAGGGGCAGGCGTGTCCACCATATTTGACCGCTTTGTTTCCGGGTGGCGTCCCCTTGCCACGTCAGCCACAGCGAGCCTTCCTGTTGTCGACCTGGCAACAGCAGCTGCCCTCACACTACTGGGCGCTCTTGTTCGCTTGAGCGCCCAAGATGGTATTCTTCTCCACCCCGACTCCTATCAGTTCCTCCTGGTCATCAAGGGGCTCTCCTACGACCTTCCCCTAGATGCTTCCTTGGGTGTGGGCGGCGATGCCTGGTCCATCCCTTTCTATCGAATTGGGTATCCCTTTTTGGCCTTTCCCATCTACCTGCTCACCCGCGACCCGGAGGTGGCGGCGAAAGCCCTGTCCTTCGCCGCTGGGACGGCCACAGTCCCCGCTGTCTACTTTCTGGCCCTGCTAGCCCTGCGCTCTCGAGCAGCGGCCATTGGGGCTGGCCTGGCGCTAGCCCTTTCCTTCAGCGCCGCCGCTTGGTCCAACTTTGTCATGCCTGAAGCGACCGCCGCTTTTGTTCTGACCCTGGCCGTGCTCCTGGCCTACCTGGCGGGGTGCAACCGGTCTAGGGCGATGGTGGTAGTGGCAGCCCTATCGGCCGCGATTCTCGTCCTTGTTCGCTTCGACCTGATCCTGACGATCCCCAGCCTGGTGGCCTTCATGGCCCTCGGCGCGCGCTCTCGTCAGAGCAGCCCAGCGCCCGTTATCAAGACCTACCTGGTGTCTATGGCAGGCCTCCTCGCCGTGTTCGGCCTCACTCTTTGGTGGGCGGCCGGCAATGTGATGAGCGGGTTCAGCTTCAACCCCGCCCAATTCCTCAGCGACCACTTTGTGGATCCCGCCGCCCACGCCCATGAGGCGGCGCTAGTCTTCGCGGGCCTACACGACTTCCTGAACCAGGAGCCTCTGCTAGTCATCGGCGGCGGCGCTGGCCTCCTTCTGGCGACCCGTTGGCGGCCGGAATACCGCTGGGCTCTGTGGCTCCAAGTGGCCCCCCTGTTGGTTGTCTACCTTCCACGCAACTGACCTTGCCCCCAAAAACGAGTCCAGTCCCAATGTTAGTGCACGCGGGTTCTGGACTAGAGAAAGGGGGCATTTGTCATGGGCAAGAGGCGTCACACGCCGGAGCAGGTCATCAACAAGCTCAGGGAGGCGGAGGTCGAGCTGGGCAGGGGGATGAAGGTCCCCGAGGTCTGCAAGAAGCTGGGGATAGCCGAGTACACGTACTACCGCTGGCGCAAGGAGTACGGGGGACTGCGGCTGAACCAGGCGAGGCGGCTGAAGGAGTTGGAGAGGGAGAACGTCCGGCTGAAGAAGCTGGTGGCTGACTTGTCTTTGGACAACGCCATTCTGAGGGAGGCGGCCCAGGGAAACTCCTCAGCCCGGTGAAGAGAAGGCTTGCGGTCGAGCAGGCGCGGGACGCGCTCGGCCGCGATGTCGTCTCCGAGCGCCGGGCATGCAGGGTGTTGAGGCAGGTACGTTCCACACAGAGGAGGGAGCATTATCCTCCTGATGATGAGCCCCGGCTCCTGAGGCGTATGGTGGAGCTGGCGATGGAGTACGGTCGGTACGGCTACCGTAGGATAGCGGCGATGTTGCGTGAGGAAGGGTGGCGGGTGAACCACAAGCGGGTGGAGAGGCTATGGCAGATGGAGGGGCTGAAGGTGCCGGAGAGGCAGCCGAAGCGGGGAAGGCTCTGGCTGACAGACGGTTCCTGTATCAGACTGAGGCCGGCCTACAAGGACCACGTGTGGAGCTATGACTTCATGATGGCGAGAACCACCGACGGCCACCCCCTGAGGCTACTGACGGTGATGGATGAGTACAGCAGGGAGTGCCTGGCCATAGACGTAGGCCGGAGGATCACCAGCGACGACGTGCTGGAGCGCCTGACGGAGCTTTTTGTCCTGCGGGGGATACCCGCCTACCTGCGGTCGGACAATGG
>Ga0209979_1005019_pt1 | contig 10614 bp, 10 predicted proteins | sample AnhtaG_FD_183114 | JGI IMG/M metagenome (GOLD analysis project Ga0209979, IMG submission 183114) | Deep subsurface microbial communities from Anholt, Denmark to uncover new lineages of life (NeLLi) - Anholt_01485 metaG (SPAdes) (version 2) | ecosystem: Environmental > Aquatic > Marine > Oceanic...
CCTTGAAAAGCTGTAATATATCCTCAGACTCAATGCAGGGCTACTTTCGGAATGAGAAAGGTTTGCTGCCGGCGGAGCCGCCAGGGCTCCCTGTTCGCGACTAGGGTCTGAGCAGGTTACAGCAAGCTCTAGAATCAATTTTTAGCCCCCTTCCCGGGCTTGTGAATAGGTACCCCCCCCCCCGTTTATATGTATCTCTGCATTCACGAGGAAGCGACGCCCCTTCAACTCTAGGGGTAGCCACCCCTAATTTTCTCCGGCAGAACATTGTTGGTGCCAACAATTTATGGGATTAAATAGGCAAAAATACCTATTGCCAGCACAACAATTTTAGGTGAAAGGGCGGTTGACAACACGGCATTTTTGTGTATAATTAAAATTATGGCAAAGAAAACAAAACCAAGATGTCCTGAGTGTGGCTCAGGAGAGGTATATTATCGCAGAATCCTAAGGCACTTTGTCTGCCGAAGGTGCGGACATACTTGGAAAGAGAAGGCGGCAAGGGAGGAAAAGGAAGAGAAGGGTAAATAAATAGAAAAGACCTGTGGCCGCAGGTCTTTCTGGGGAGTGAAAACAGGTAATGGTATATAGCTATTCTCATTCTAAAGTAATCGTGAAGATAAGTCAAGCGAAAGGGCTCAGAGACCCAAGTGTGGGTGTACCTTTGAGTCCTTTGGTTTTTATTGGGGGGTTGGGGATGCGTGTTGAATGACGCTACTTTGACCAAGAGTGGCTCAGGGGGGGTATATTATCGCAGAATCCTAAGGCACTTTGTCTGCCGAAGGTGTGGGAATACTTGGAAACCCAAGGGCATGGGGCCAGTAGGTAGGAAAACCGAAGGGGAGATGGGAGATGAGAAAATCCAATAAAGAAGAAGGAGGAGTCCGTAATGGCAAAGTTCAGTCAGATTATTTCGGCAATAGACTCACACACAGAGGGTCACAATACAAGAATCGTTTTGAGTGGTATGCCGCCAGTCCGGGGTAACACAATGGCGGAGAAGTTCATCTATATCAAAAAAAGTGTGGCTCATAAAGAAATGCGGGAAGCGTTGATGTTGGAGCCACGGGGCCATCGTGGGATGTTCGGGGCTGTACTGACTCCTCCCTGCCATCCCGAAGCCGACTGGGGTATTATCTTTATGAATGATTCGAACTTCCTACCTGGGTGCGGTCACGGCACCATCGGTACCGCTACCGTGCTGGCAGAGATGGGCATTGCCGAGGTGAAGGAGCCGGAGACCGTTATCGTTTTCGATACCCCGGCCGGCCTAGTACATGCCCATGTGGTCATGAAAGATGGGAGAGCAGCAGAGGTGTGGTTCGAGAATGTCCCTGCCTTCTTGTACCGCGGTGATGTGACGGTAGACGTGCCAGGGGTAGGGAATATCACCTTGGACATCGCCTTTGGTGGCAACTTCTATGCCATTGTGTCCGCGGACAAATTAGGCATGACCGTAGAGTTAGCCAATATGCTGCAGCTGCGGGAGAAGGGTTTGCGCATCCGAGAGGCCGTGAGTGAGCAGGTAAAGATACAGCATCCGCTTGAAAAGGACCTTGATTACTGTGAAATTGTTTACTTCATTGGGCCACCGTCACACCCGGAAGCTGTCCCCCCAAATAGCGCACGCCAAATGACAGTTGTTGGTCCAACGGGGGTGGTTGGCCGCTGTCCATGTGGAACAGGCACCTCCGCCCGGATGGCAGCACTGTATGCCAAGGGGAAGCTCAAGTTGGGGGAGACAATTGCCCACGAAAGCCTCATTGGCAGGTTCTTTTATGGACAGTTGCTGCGAGAAGTTAGCTTGGGAGAGTTTAAGGCTGTAATACCCCGCATCACTGGCACCGCCCATATCACCGGTATTCAGCAATTTGTAATCGACCCCGATGATGCGCTCAAGTACGGTTTTATGTTTTAGACGGTAGGTGTGAAAATGAACAAAGTACAGGAAATCTCAGAGGCAATAGTGCAGCTAAAGTGGGACGAAATTGCCGCGCTGACCAACGAAACACTGGAGGCCGGTGTCCCAGCGCTGGAGATAATAGACCGGGGTTTAGTTCCAGGGATGTCAGCGGTGGGCGTTAAGTTCAGAGAGGGCGAGGTGTTTTTGCCTGAGTTACTGCTCAGCGCCAAGACGATGAAGACGGCACTAGAGATACTGCTGCCCATCCTGAGCCAGCAAGGCACTGGTTTCATAGGCCGAGTGATTATTGGCACCGTCAGTGGCGACCTACACGACATCGGCAAGAAAATCGTGGCCAGTATGCTGCAGGGCAATGGTTTTGAGGTAACGGACATCGGAGTTGACGTTGACCCAGAGAGATTCGTGGAGGCGGTCCGCGATAATGACGTCCAGATACTTGGGCTTTCAGCACTGCTCACCTCCACCATGCCCATGATGGAGGCGACGATAAAGGCGTTGGAAAAGGCTGGGCTCAGGCAAAGGGTGAAGGTAATGGTAGGCGGTGCCTCGGTCACCCAGGCCTACGCCGACCAGATTGGGGCCGACGGCTACGGTGCTGATGCTGTAGCAGCCGTGGAGAAGGCCAGGCACTTATATCGACTCAATCGCTAGCTGGAAAAGATTGTGGGGGGTGTAATAATGGCTAAGTACACCAACGCCGAGCGAATATTCCGAGCTCTGGAACGAAAGGAACCAGACAGGGTGCCGCACTTTGAGAACATGATAGATCCCAAAATCATGAACAAGATTTTGCCCGGTGCTAGCTACGAGGAATTTATAGAGCATATGGATTGGGATGCACTAGTACACGATGACCAGTGCAGGGAGGAGGTGCTTGACGAGAGCCGCCGGATAGTCCGCGATGAATGGGGTACGGTTAAGCGATACACCCAAGAAATCGTCCCGATACGTGTAGAGGTGCCGATCAAGTCAGAGAAAGACCTGGAGAGCTACCAGCCACCCGACCCTGACGAGGAGTGGCGTTTCGAGCAGATACAGCGGTGGGTTAAGCGCTACCAGGGGGAACGAGCCATCGTGGCTGATATCCACGACCCCAATCCTGTAGGCACTGAATTACTGGGCTTTGAGGAGCAACTAATGGCCTTCTACACCAACCCGGAGTTGGTGTTGCGTGTACACCAGATAGTACTTGACTACTACCTGCGCTACATAAATAATGTCATCGCGGCTGGTGCCGACATTGTCTTCATCGGCGGCGACTGGGCCTACAAGAACGGGCCAATGTTCTCGCTAGAGCACCTGAATAAATTTGTGCTCCCACCATTCAAGGCTATGGTCCAAGAGGCAAAAAGGGGCGGCGTCTACGTGATAAAGCACACCGACGGTAACTGCTGGTCGTTCCTAGACAGCATCGTTGAGGTAGGAGTTGATGCCTTCCACCCTTGGGACCCCATGGCCGACATGGACATCGGTGAGGCAAAGCAGAAGTATGGGGACAGGCTTTGTCTGATGGGTAATGTGAACTGTGCTACTACGTTGAGCTTTGGCACCGTGGAAGATGTACGGCAGGAGACCAAGGATGTTATACGCAAGGCTGGCGTCGGCGGTGGGCTCATCGTTGCTTCCAGCAACACCGTACACTCGGCCGTCAAGCCGGAGAACTATGTGGAGATGGTGCGAACTGTCAGGGAATATGGCGAGTATCCCCTAGATATTAAAGCACTGAGTTAGTGGCATAGTTGGCATAGTTTGAGCAAAGAAAGGACGAAACATGGAAGTTTACGATGTAGTTATCATTGGTAGTGGCCCCGCCGGACTGACAGCTGGCCTGTACACGGCTAGGGCCGGGCTGAAAACCTTAATATTGGAAAATAAGGGATTTGGGGGGTATCTAGTAAATATAGACTTGATAGAGAACTACCCGGGATTTACCGAAGGAATTCGTGGCAATGAACTTGCTCACGGCATGATGAAGCAAGCCATGAGTTATGGGGTAGAATTTCAACTCGCTGAAGCGATTGGACTGGAGATGGGGAGAGACCGTAATGTGGTGAAGACTATTCAGGGCGACTATTTGGGAAAGGCCATAATTATCGCTGGTGGTAGCCATCCCAAGAAGTTGGGGGTTCCAGGTGAAGAAGAGTTTGTCGGTAAAGGCGTAGCCTACTGCGCGGTGTGCGAAGGAGGCTCTTTTGGTAACAAAGTAGTCGCCGTGGCTGGTGGTGGGGACGCCGGTATTACCGAGGGACTATATCTCACGAGAATAGCTTCTAAAGTCATTATTATCGAAATAATGCCTGAATTGAATGCCACTGAAGTTCTCCGGAAGAGGGCTTTGGCTAGCCCAAAGATAGAAATTCGCTGTGGCACCAAGATTAAAGCAATTGTTGGTGATAGCCAAGTCAAAGGGCTTGAGCTGCTGGATGTTAAGACGGGGCAGGAAAGCACCCTTGAAGTAGAAGGGGTCTTCGTCCATATCGGTCTTGAACCGAATACTAAGTACTTAAGGCGGGAGATGGGGGAGACGGGGTGGAGTATCATTCCGTTGGATACGAATGGGTATGTTTTGGTAAATGACAAGATGGCAACGGAAATTCCGGGAGTTTTTGCTGCTGGAGATACTCGTCATAATTCGGCTTGTCAAATTGCGACAGCAGTGGGAGACGGAGCCACTGCTGCTCTTTCTGCTATCCAATTTCTTATGATGAGAGATTAAAACAGTGCACTTAAGTTGTAAATCTAATTAAAGAATGAAAGGAGAAGTCGATGGTAAAAATGGAGGTATTAAATCCGGTTGCCGAGAAACCGAAAAGGAAGTTTGACCTAGCACCTAGACTTAGCGATCTCAAAGGGAAGACTATTGGGCTTTACTGGAATGCGAAACCAGGTGGGAATACGCTACTTGAGCGTACCGGTCAATTGCTCAAGCAAAAAGAGGGCGTTAGCTTAAAAACATACAATGCTGTAGGCTCATCAGGAACGGCTTATGCTTCTCTTGAAGACCTTGAAAAAATGTCCAAGGAGTGTGATGGTGTCGTTGGCACCTCTGCTGACTGAGGGTCGTGTACGTCATGGCTTGTCCATGACATGGTCGAACTGGAAAAGCGGGGCATCCCAACCGTGATGTGGACTAGTGTTGCTTTTGTCAATGATGGTGAAGTGAGTGCTAGAGCGTTTGGCTTTGATACCCTGGCGATGGCAACGATGGAGAAGGCTACTGCTGCCCATCCTCCTGAGGAGCTTCGCCGTATGGTCGATGCCTCTATTGATCAGGTTATCGCTGGCCTTACTAAGCCAGTGGCAAAATACAAGGCTGAAGCTCCAGCACCTAGCAAAACGATAAGTATTCAGGGCAATGACCTACTTGATGCTACGGAAAAGATGAACCGGCGGTTTTTGGAGGAAGGCTGGAGTGATGGCTTTCCCCTAGTGCCGCCGACTCTGCAGGCTGTTGAGCAAATGCTAACGGGTACGCAATTGAGTCGGGACAAGGTAATATGTGAACTCGAGCCTGGCAACGGCATCGCTACCGTAGAAAAGATTGCAGTTAACGCTGTCATGGCGGGCTGCCGGCCGGAGCACATGCCAGTGCTGATTACAGCAGTGCGAGCCATTGCCGAGCCTATAATGTGCCTCCGTAATCAGACAATGTCTACATCATCTCAAGCACCGTTTTTTTTATTGAACGGGCCTATCGGGAAAGAGCTGAATATCAATTCGAAATGTGGTGCCTTGGGTCCAGGGTCTGCCTCATATGCCAACACTGTAATAGGACGGGCGATGACACTTATTATTTTCAACATAGGACACGCTTATCCTGGAGTGATGGCGATGGGTGATCAGGGGTCACCTCTTAGGTATAGCATGGTTGTCGCCGAGAATGAGGAAGATAGTCCATGGGAAGCCTTACATGTGACAAAAGGGTATGATAAGGATACCAGCACTCTCAGTGTTATGTGGATGTATGGTATGACTAGCTTCCAGGACTTTGCCAGCTATACTGCTGAGGGCTTAGCTAAAGGGTTAGCCACAGTGGCAGCTACGGCTACCCTTGCTAATGGAATGTGGATAACTGGTCGCCAAGGAGACCCACGCCATAATGTATTTGCTAGAGAAGAACAACTTGTCTTTTTATGTCCGCAGCACGCTCAGGTTTTTGCTAGAGACGGTTGGGGTAAGGATACATTGCAACAATATCTGTATGACCACGCTCGCTTACCTGTGGAACTCATAATGCTTTCCAAGACTCCCGAGTCTGTAAAGACAACACATCCGGAACTTACCTGGATATTAGACCAACCAGAGCTTTGCATCCCAATAGTGGAGGCACCTGATTGTTTTCACGTAGTTGTAGTAGGTAGTGCTGGTGCAACTAGCTTTTACTTCGAAGGTGCTCGTAGCATGTTTACCTTACCGATTAGAGACGAGTAAATCTGTCAAAAAGAAGGAGGTGAGAAATGAAATAGATTGGATACCTTGACTGAGTAAAATAAAAATAAGGAGAAACGGGAATGAGAAAACTATTGTTGTTAATTGTTAGCACATCTCTTGCTCTGTTGTTAGCAGTCATGGCGGCTTGTGCGGCTCCGGCGCCGACGCCAACACCTACTCCAACACCAGAAGAGGTACATGTCTTGGTCGGGGGGTCTGGGCCAGGGGGTGCCTTCTATCCCCTAGCTTGCGGGCTAATGACGATAATCAACGAGCATGTACCCGGCGTGAACGCAACGGCCATAGGGAGTGGGGCTCTAGCGAACCTTCGCATGATGCTCAAGGGTGAAATGTTTATGACCCTTTGGATGAATGAGTCATCTGCTGCCATTTATGCGGGGCCGACTGACATGTTTGATGAGGCACAGCCACAAATAAGATGGGTCTCCACCGCACACGGTAACTGGAAGTTCTTCGTAACCTTGGACCCGGAGATTAAGACTTTGTACGACATAGAGGGCAAAAAGATAGCCATGGGTGGACCGGGCAGTATCGATATTGCTTACTGCGAGACATTCCTGGGCGCCGTAGGGTTGGAGAGAGACGTTGATTATGAAGGCATTCTGCTGGACGGATTTGAAGCCGGCGAGGCCCTGATAGATGGGAGGGTAGACGTAAAGTATTGTTCTGGTGGTCAGACGACTCCTAGTATTGCTGAAGTTGATGCCATGAAGAACCTTTACTTCATCCCCTTCCCAGAGGATAAATGGGATGTAATATTGGCTGCGGCGGAGGACGCAGGACTTGCGCAAATCCGGGGCTCGATATCTCAGGACCTGTATAAGGGGCTAACCGAGGATTATGAGACAATGGTCGATCTCTGCGGTTGGTTTACCTACGAGGATGCAGATGAGGAACTCATCTACAAGATAACAAAGGGCCTGTGGGAAAACGTTGACATGCTGGCACTCGTCCACCCCGCCGGTGCGGAATTCAGCTTGGAACATGTCAAGGTGGGGATGAACCTCCCTATTCATCCCGGTGCTCTAAGGTACTACAAGGAGATTGGAGTTCTCACCGAAGACCCCTTTAAGGGATAGGGTAATGTGTGTTAGCTTAGGCTGTTTGAAGAGGGCACTCGCGCGCCCTCTTCAAGCAAATAAGGGGTTAAGGCGTAGTGGAAATACTTCACAGATGGGCTGCTTCAACAACAAGCAGAGAAAAGATTGCATACTTAGTGACCATACTCTTCCCTCTGCTTGTTGCATATAATGCTTTTTTTAGACCGTGGCTCGTTCATCCGGAAAGGGCTTTCTTTCTGGGGTGGATACTTGTATTAGCCATTTTCCTTGTCCCACTAAAGAGCCAGGGGGTGGTGCGTAGAAAAATCTACTTCATTATCGACTTGATTCTAATAGCAGCAGCCATAGCCTGTGCTACGCACATATTTGTCGACTGGGAATATATTGTAGATCACTTAGGTGCGGACACGAGGCTCATCGATACAGTCCTCGGAATTGCGGCAACCGTGATAGCCCTGGAAGCCACTAGAAGAACAATGGGCCCTCTTGTCCCTGTTTGCATATTATTCCTACTTTATGCAATGTATGGACATTATATACCTGGCCTTATGGAGGCTCCACCACTTAGTCTAGACAGGCTCATTATGCAACTCTACCTCTCATATACCGCAAATGGCCTCTACGGGCTGGTCCTCCATATGGCTCTTAGCTATATTATACCATTTCTAGTTATGGGCGGTTTATTGAAAGCAATGGGGGCGATGGATGTACTGGGTGACCTGGTTAACAAGCTGGTGGGGAGGACTGTAGGAGGACCAGCTAAGATTTCGTGTATCACCAGTGGCGTGTTTGGGATGATGTCCGGCAGCGCCGTTGCCAATGTAGCTTTTACTGGCACCTTCACTATCCCGATTATGAAGAAATACGGGTATAAACCCGAGTTCGCTGGTGGCGTTGAGGCTGCTTCGTCGACTGGAGGGCAATTAATGCCACCTATTATGGGCGCGGCTGCTTTTATGATGGCCGACTATACAGGTATACCTTACCTGACCATCTGTTTAGCTGCTTTTCTACCAGCATTACTGTACTTTGCATCCATATTTTTTAGAATACACTATGGGGCCAAACAACAGGGTCTGCACAGGCCGTCAGCGGATATTGTAGGTAGGATAGCCAGTACTCGGGAACTCATCCCCAGGTTAATTCCCCTGGTCATAATCTTTGCCATTTTAATGGCAGGCCTGCTTACGTGGACTCCCACAAAAGCAGCCATAGTTACGGCAGCGGCAGTAATACCCGTAAGTTTTATGAGACGTGAAACGCGGCTGACACCCAGGAAAATCATAGCTGGGCTAAGAGACGCCACCTATAGCTTCCTACCTCTCGCTGGTGCCGTTATCGCTATGGGTATTCTCATCGCCACGGCAATGGTGAGTGGACTCGGTCTAAAATTTTCCACACTCATGCTCGCTCTTTCCGGTGAAAATTTGGTTCTGATGCTGCTGGTGACAGCGGCGGCTTGCATTATTATGGGTATGGGAGTAGGAGGCATTGCCGTTTATGTTTTTGCCGCTGTTATGATAGCACCGGCATTGGTTCAAACTGGTGTGCCCCTAATGCAGGCTCACCTTTTTATTTTCTACTTCGCCCAAATACAGTGCATCACACCACCCGTCTGTCTGGCCTCCTACACTGCCGCCAGTATAGCGCAGGCAAACCCTTTAAAGACCGCTCTTATGGGTATTTCCATAGGCTTTCTGGGTTGGGTGGTGCCCTTCATTTTTGTTCTGCATCCAGAGCTGAATTTTGAAGGAAGTCCAGCGGCAATCGGGATAATCTTCTTACTCATGGTTATCGGGCTTGTAGCTCTTACCTTTGGGCTTGGAGGTTTTACAAATCGGCAGCTTAGCCTATGGGAGCGGGCTTTATTTCTCATAGCAGCCGGTGCAATATTTGCCTATTGGAACATTCCTCTTACTCTGGCGGCAGTGGCTCTGATGGGGATACTGTTCTTCGTTCCTGTTATTCTCAAGAGGCGAAGTCAAACATGATTAAATAGCACGATTAGGAGAGGATTATGGCAATTCATACCACTCGTACTGTGGCTGACTTTTGTTCTTCTTTTAACTTTGGGAGTTTGCCCAAACCAGTAGTCGAACAGGCCAAGAAAATCGTTCTAGACACCCTAGGTGCGTTGCTAGCGGCTTCGGCTTCCCACTACAGCGGCAGCCGCATCATCACCAAGTTTGCCAAAGCACAGGGAGGGGTACCAGAAGCAACGGTTATCGGGCGGGACTTTGGCGTCCCCTGTGTCTCCGCTGCCCTGACCAATGGCACCTTGGCCTATTATTGTGATGTTGAGCCACATCACACGAAGGCTGTATTGCACCCTGCGGCTATCGCTGTGCCCAGCGCTTTAGCTACTGGTGAAAAGGAGAATTGTGATGGCCGGGCTTTCCTAGCCGCGGTGGTACTGGGCATAGACATTGCCTGCCGAGCCAGCATCGCTCTCAGCCCTGTTACACTGTACGAGCGTGGGTTTCACCCCAGTTCGGTGGCTGGTTGCTTTGGGGCCGTTGCTGCTGCGGGCAATATTTTGAAGCTTGACAGCAACCAATTTGTTAATGCTATCGGGTTAACTAGTACTCAAGCCTCGGGGTTACTGGCCTGGGCTAGTGATAAAACCGAGAACTCGCGTCCCTTTAACCCCGGTATCGCCACTCGTAATGGTGTTACCGCAGCCCTGCTGTCCAAAATGGGCTTTGGTGGGCCGCAGGGGGTATTTGATAAGGATGTGAAATACAATGTCTTCCAGGCTTTCTCACGAAATGGCGACCCGAATGTGCTGACCGACCAGCTCGGCCAGCACTTCTATATCAATGAGCTGGCCATCAAGCTCTATTCCTGCTGTAGCTTCCTACACCCTGGCTTAGATGGATTGCTAGACATTATGGAGAAGCACTGTCTTGCTGTTGAGGACATTGTCGGAATAACTCTTCGTTTTCCTAAGTCAGGGGGAGCTATGATTGACAACAATCCTCTGAGGTCCCATTGCGCCCAATACATATTGCCAGTAGCAGCAGTGAATAAGCAAGTGGTTATAGATGACATCTTACTGGATCGGCGGACTGAGCCAACTATTGCCCGCCTCTGCCAGCAGACTAGGCTGCTGTACGATGAGGAGCTGGATAAGGGTTACCCAGAACAGTATTCCTCGATCGTTGAGGTATTGCTAAA
>Ga0209979_1005020_pt1 | contig 10611 bp, 9 predicted proteins | sample AnhtaG_FD_183114 | JGI IMG/M metagenome (GOLD analysis project Ga0209979, IMG submission 183114) | Deep subsurface microbial communities from Anholt, Denmark to uncover new lineages of life (NeLLi) - Anholt_01485 metaG (SPAdes) (version 2) | ecosystem: Environmental > Aquatic > Marine > Oceanic >...
TATCCTGAACAGTAGAAACCGTATAGCCTGTTTTATCTAAATTAGTGGAGAGTTTCCCTACAGCTAACATAGTATCGCTTCCTAAAGCATTCGCCTGAATAGAGGCATCGGTTATTGCATCTGTCCTTGTTCCATAAATTGTTCCTACTCTGGTTGTCGAATCAGGGAATACAGTATAGCTTTCCGCTTTTTTGAAATTCTTACCCTGCACCTTCCATCTTATATCTACATTGTATTGACCATAATTCGTCCCATCAAAAGCTCTTTTACCGGTTACATAATATCCTGTTCTTGTGCCTGCACCTGTAAGGATAGTTGAATCGACAAGAGTAGTCCGACAGAATCTAATAAAGAGAACCGTATCCGCATTTGCCAGAAAGCCCAGAGTATCAAAAGTAGAAACATTCATCCAGACTGAATCCCTTGCACCAGTGCCGTCTTTAAATTCTCCGTAATGCCCAAAACTATTTAACCATCCGCACAGAGCTAAAATTAGAATTAAAAATATGAACTTTTTCATTTAATCCTCCATACCTAAAAGTTGCTCAATCCGTCTAACTCTTGATTTATTTTCACCATCACCATTTCCTACCGTATAATCTACATTCCACTCAACTGCACCAACTTCAATAGTAGCGTCGTTTTGACCAGTTGAGGCTGCATCCCCAAAGATATAACACTCAACTAAACTACCATCAGCCGTTCCTAAAAGGTTGGCATTCCAAGTCCCAGAATGTAATACCCCTGTTTCGTTGGTAACACCTGTATTGGCTAAAACAATGGCTTTCGATACGCCATTTTCATATAGCTCTATTCTAACTGTAGGAGTTGGAGGTGAACCTCCTGCTGAAGCTCTTCTAACCCATATCTGAAATTGTTGCCTGTTGGCGTAGGGAAGCTAACCCGACAAATAGTATTTTCATCAATAATAATATTAACTAACCAATTCCCATCAGGGCTATCGGGGTCATCCTGAATAGCAGTAATTGTGCCCTCCAGATTGGTTTGTGTTTTTAAAGTATCTGGGCTTTGTCTTTCAGTCTCAGCCTTTGCACTGGGGCAATATGAAAAAAGCCAGACTAACAGAAAAAATAACTTTGCGTATCTCATCTTATCATTACCCTCCACATAACTCCTTCCTCCACCTCTGCCTCAAGGACAACAATTTTCCTCCCGGCAGTACGGTTATACATCCCCACCCAGGACATAGCTCGATTTCTGGAGATGCCCGAAAGAGGATCATAATAACCCGTTGAAACATCCTGTTGATCTATCATATTACTATCTGCTAAGGTATCTGAGGCATTCAGGGTAACTATTAAACTCTCAGGTGCATAAGCTATAAAAGTTAGATAGTAAATTTCTTCCTGGTCTGGCACTCTTGAGCCCCAATTCCAATCATAAAGACTTCTGATGTTTATTCGCCTTTTAGAGCCTCCAAGTCTATCCACGGTAATTTGAGCAAAAGCAGAAGCTGCCTGTTGGTTAAAAAGTGCTTTGGTTGATGGTATCCACAAACCCCAGGTTGAGGCACTATCGTGAACTGCCCTGATTGAATCTTTTGAAGTAGAAGTCAATCCATCATTTTTACCCAGGTGCGTATAGTGAACCGAAATCCAGTTAGAATCAACACACTGTCGGGCTACTGATAGATTGCAAAATTTATAAGTTGCTTCAGGCTCAGCAGGCCCGCCTCCCACTCTTTTATAAACATAAGTCTTGGTATCATCTCTTAAAGTCTTTTGATAAAAAGGCAGACTTATAACATTCAAAGAATCCTGTAAAGACTGCCAGTTAGTATAAGAGAGAAACTGACTCGATGTAGCTTGCTTATCAAGAATTTCGCCTATATGAATAAATTTAGTTCTGCCCGTTGCTAATGTTTTATCAGCGTGATAATAAGCCGTGCCTGAAGAATCACCTAAGTTGGTAGTTGAACCTGGAATACCAAAATTTATAAGTTGCGAGCCGTGACCTACCCAGATTCCACCTTTATAGATTTTTCCAAAAGCAGATGAGCGGTTAAGCATATAATTGAGAAATTTCTTAACCTGGATTGAATCTACGCAATCGGGGTCATAACCATCATAGCCACAATCAACGTAAGAATGCTGAAAATCAAACCATCTGCGATTGACATAGTTATCAACTGTATCTTTATAGAAGTTAGAAGTGGTATCTAAGCCGTGAAAGTAGAAGGGAACTTCTTTTGACCAGGTGCCTAAAGAGTCAGCATCATCATCTCTGCCAAACCAGAAAGAAGAAGCCATATCACCATCCAATCCCTGTCCCCAGGAGCCTCCTACATTATTGTTGGTATTTAACCATCTATGCAGTGAATCCAGATAATCAACTGAAGAACCATCTATATCTGAATTTATAGTCAATGCTCCCTTGAGATTAAAAGGCAACCTCCTTATTGCTATCAGTGCATATTTGTCTTTAATTACCCTAAAATTCATATCGTTGTTATAATCAGTCCAGCTTGCTTCATTAGTCGTAGCATACCAACAAGAGCCATCAGCATAGTCATTCGTTCCTGAATTAAAGTTAATCCGTTCACTGGTGCTGATTCTTGGTGCATTAAGGATTATACTATAACAACTATCAGCAGTTACACTTATTGGACTATCGAAAATAAACCAAATAGCATACCCACGGGCAACTGAATCAGGAGGCAATGTGTTTCTGACGGCATCTCCATCTGGAACATCTAATATCCTAACATAAATATCTACTTTAGGTGTAGCACCCGTATCTGGATTACTACAACCAGGACAACCCCTGAATCTTAACCTGACTGAATCTGTAGAAGAAGATAATCCCTGCCTATCAAGATAGACCACTATTCCATACCAGGTCTCATTCGTAGTAGCTAAGATGGTCTGAGCAACTGTTTTTGTGCCAATAACGTTTAAATCATTAGCCGCAGTGGATGAAGTATGCGAAACTGAATAGGCTAAGGTGTTGTTTATCTCAGCCCTGACAGGAATAAATAGTCCGCCTGAGGCGGAGTAGACAGCAAACAGAAGACAGTAGAAAAGAATCTTCCCCTGTCTACTACCTACTATCCTACTATCTACTTTTTTTTTCATTCCTTCGGCAACTCCTCTTTTCTTATCTGATCGATCAGTTCCCAGAAGATCTTCTCCTTGTCCGAAATGGATCCACTCGGACTTTTCTTTTGTCCTTTTGACCTCATCTTCTGCCTCAGGTCTATAGCCCGGATAGCATCCGCCACTTTAACCTGATATTTTCCGGATTTAAGTTTTTTCAACAGGCAACGGATGAGCTCCTCTAAGAACTTCTCTTCGCTCTGATTCCCCGATTCGGATAAAACCCGACTGGATCCATACTGGACCGGGGCGTTCTTTTTCTTTATTTTATTTCTTTTATTTTCCATTTTCTTCTTCACTCATCCCTGACCACTCCGCCTCAGGCGGACTCTTAATTCAACCCAACTCTAAAATCAAAAGATCAACCAAACCATTCTCAGTTGAATTGGTCTCTTTTGCAATTTTAAAACCAGAGTTCGATTCCTCTATCACCATGCAAAAAGCCTCGTTTTTGGGCAGAGCTAAGACCTTAGGTGAGTTTATCTCCGGGGGAAGCTGATTCCCTTTATAATCATAAAGGGAGTTAAAACTCACCTCCTGAACTTCGCCTCCTAAACCCACCCTATCCAGGACTATCCTCTTGGAACTCTGGCCTAACTCAGTGTGAACAAAAAGGAGATCAACTGCTGAGTATTCGCCCCAGACACAAAAATTCTTGACCAACCAGACCCTTCTACCACGGAGATAATCTAAAGTGATGTTCATCTCACTATTCCTTATTGATTATGATTATGGAGTGCATCGTCCGTGACGATGCCATATTTGACTATTCAAAATGCAAGGCTAAAGCCTTACCCTACTTTTTAATCTTTCAGCTGTCATCTTATACTCCTAATTGCCCGGGGAGTAAGAAGCGAAGAGCCCGGTTTAGCAAAATCACTCAATATAAGATAAGCCTGCTTGGAATAAACTTCAGCCATCATATTCCAGGACCTGGAAATAAGCCGGGCATTGTATGCAGAGAGATTTAGATTGAGCGCCTCAACTGCCTTGATGTTGCAAAGGATTGAAACTGAAAGATAGGTCTCAGCTATAACCAGCCCCTGATCTTTAGACTCATAATATGAGGGGTCGATAAATTTTAAGACCCTATCATATGCCTCTGCAATGGCCTGGGCAATAGTCTGGTCATTCAAAAACCCATACTCCACCTTATAATCTAAAAGCACCCACTGACCATCTTCAATCGCCCCGGAGGAAAGTCGAGTAAGCTCCCCTTTCTGATAATCTATTTTGTAATCTGTATCTTTTTGATAAACCCGGTAATAAAGGTAAAAGATCACCACAGTTGAACCTTCTGGAATTGAGCCGTCTGAAATCCGTATCAATTTCCCGGTATCGTAGTCTATGGAATAATCGATATTCTCCACAAAGACCTGGCCTAAGGATGAATCTGAGGCCACCACCACTGTATCCAAAATCAGCTCTGAATGCAGAAGCTGAATTGTATCCCCGGAGGAAAAACTTATATTCTCCTGCACCGGAGACAAAATCTCCTTCCCTTTAACCCTTTCTGAATCAAACTGGATATTAGAATCCGGAAGTTTAAGTGGAGAACTACCTGTAAGATGACAGGGGTGGTTCTCCATCTCAAATCCGCCTAAGGCGGACAAATGGTGCTCAGAGATATGTTTTTTAACTAAGGAGATATTGGTAAAACTCATTTTTTTAGCAATTAGCCGGTAGCTTTTTATCCCTTCAACTCTTGAACCTTCTTTTAAGACCAAACCGTATCTAAGACCAGCGCCGCCTCTTTGATCACCTTTGCATAAGCCACTGATTCAGAGATAACCGCCTCCTCTAACTTCTGTTCGATCACCTTATCATATTCCACCATCAGAGGCTGAGTGATCACCTCTTCGATGGCAAAGCGGTTGTCCAGTCCTATAATCAGGTCTGTAGGAATATCATCGCACCTTATCAAAGTGGAGCCTAAAGGAGAGACCAGCTCACCGGTCCTTTGAAAATTGAAACCTGCCATGGGATCCTTGAATTCATCCAGGGTAAGGATGGTGCGCAGAAGATCCTTATGACAGACAATGGTATTCATCTCAAAGGGGAAGAACTCATTCCACAGGGTGACCAGATCCGAATAGACCAAAGACCCGGAAGTAGCTGTATTAAAAACTGTAGCAGGATTGTTATTCCCATCCCCGTCAATGATAGTGTTCACCACCAGACCCATCTTATCCGCCTGCAATCTGAAACCGATATACCATAAGAGCACCTTAAACTGAGCAGTAGTCCTGGACCTTAATGCCTTATAAGAGGTCTTCAAGGTAACCCCATAATCCGGGACGGTGATGGTATGCTCCTGCTCGGCGATGGAGATAGTTGGAATCTCAGCCTGATCTCCTATGGGCCGCAAAGAGAGCTTCTTCTCTGCAGGTGTCACATCCACATAAAAAGGGGTATAGCGTGAATTGGAAATCTGAGCAGATGAGGCTAAAAATTTAGACAGCTCCGGCCTCATCTTCTGTCCGTTCTTTATCTCCCGGAGCATAAATTCAGGTAAAAGGGCTGGGGCACCCTGGTAGAACATCTCCACAGTGAGAGGATTTTTTCCGCCGACTTTAATCCCCTGGGCTAAAAGCTGTCTTTCAAAAGCATCTAAGGGAGAATCTATTGGCGAGGGGTCATATTCCTCAGACTCTAAAAGCTCAGATAAGCTCAATCCCCTATTTTGAGCCTCTAAATAGGTCTCCTTTTCCACTTTTATACTTTTAGCCCTGGACAGGTCCAGATTAGAAGGAACAGGCTTCTCCTTTGAAGCCAGTTCCAGAAGTTTAGCCAGTTGTCGATTTTGATCTTGAGACGGAGATTTCTCTATCTCCACCAATAATTTTTCTAATTCCATCTTTTACTCCTTTCTCCTGAGTGCATTAGCTCGCTAATGCTCATTTCTAAATTAGCGAAAGCAAGCTTTCGCACTCCTGTGTATTAGCTATTGTTTTTTTTAAACCTTTGAACCCTTGAACCTTTAAACCTTTTTTATTTTCCTTTATTTATTTTGTAATTCGCGTAGCAGAGGTTTTAGACCTCTGCTGCCGAGCCCTGAAGGCTCGGCTACGCAATATCACTTTTATTCGATATGCGACATCCATTATAGTGTTAAAGTGCACTCCGTTGTCCCGTTCACTGCAATAACCGTTCCCCTGGCGATATTACCTCCAGCTGGATCATAACCAGTCAAAGCTGGAGCCTGTTTCAGTGTCCCGTTCGCCCCACCTACAACCCGGTCCCCTATTACCGGATAAGTTGTGGTAATAGGCAAAGTCATAACCCCTTTGATCTGAACAGTAGCCACCCTTTTGCCACCCTCGGCATCAGTTAATGACAGATCCGCTAACTTACCCAAAACCATCGACCCATCTGTTGCAGGACCAACGGTATTATTAGAGGTTATCTGCACTGCCTTCCCAATATCCTGATCCTTTAAATCATCCACCCCAGCGGTCTGTTTGATGGAAAAAGTAGCATAAACCGCCCCAGTTATCTCCAGATCCTGTTCCCTTATCCCCATTTTTTCCTCCTTTCTCATTAGCTATAAGCTGGTAGCCTGTAGCTATTAGTTTTTAAAATTTTTATTTCCTTGAATTCTTTACTCTCTTGATCCTTTAGACCATTGAACCCTTAAACCTTTTTATTTCCTTCTTCCTTTATTCTTTACTATTGGGATAATATCGATTTTGCTGGAGAAATTGTCATTCTGAGTGAAGCGAAGAATCTCTGGATTTCAAGAGCAGATAATAAAAAATGTAGGGACAGAACAGTGTTCTGTCCCTACGAAATACTCAAAAATGGCAGGACAAACTTTCAGTCTGTCAAAAATAGGATAGAAAAACGAATCTACATTTCAACACCCTGGCGGAGGTCTACCTTTGAAAAGATAATTGATTAAGTATATTACATCGCTAACTGTTACCTGACCATCACAGTTGGCATCTCCAGCCTGAATTGGATCAGGTGCAGGACCTCCTTTAAATAAATAATTTATTAGATAAATCACGTCAGATACTATCACCAAACTATCACCATCTGCATCCCCTCTCCAAAACTGTAAGTATTTTATTGTGGCGTAATCGTACCATGTTCCAGTTCCCACGCTGAGTCCTGTAACATAGACGTTGCCTGAATTATCCAGAGCTATTGCGCAGGCGTCGTCGCTTTTGCCTTCGGGACCGTTGTATCTTTTGGTCCAGACAGTATCCCCTGCAGGATTATACTTTATGGTAAGGTAATCGGTCCATCCACCCAGAAAAGAATATCCAGTAACATAAACATTTCCAGAACCATCAAGGGTTATATTGCAAGCATCGTCCCTCACCCAAGCAGTATCACCATTTGGATAGTACTTGGCGGTGACATGGTGAGACCCTATCCCAGTCACATAAATATTTCCGGAATCATCTAAGATCATTTTTTGGCCACCCCACGCGCCAATCCATTCTTCAGTGCCATGGGCATCATATTTTACTGTGCCAGTCGTTCCTGTGACATAGACGCTTCCAGAATCATCCACGGCTACGTCAAGAGCTTGGTCGTAGGTGTCTCCAGGACCGTTGTATCTTCGCACCCAGGCAGTATCTCCATTTGGATAATATTTTACAGTGGCGTAATCCTTGAAGGTGTTCCAGTCATAGCTTGTTCCGGTAACATAGATGTTGCCAAAACCATCCAGCGTCATTGCGCGGCACCAATCTGGGTAGGTTCCTGTTCCATTGTATCTCATCACCATAAGCTGATTTCCGTTCGAGTCGTACTTAACGGTTAGATAATCAGCGTTGGTTGAATCATAGAAACTATATCCTGAAATATAGACATTTCCAGAGGCATCCACTGTAACAGCAACAGCGATATCGCTATTGCTGTCTGGGCCGTTGTATCTTCTTATCCAGGCAGTATCCCCATTAGGATAATATTTTATAGTGGCGTAGTCTGTTTGAGTGATGCTATCAACATAACAGTACCCGGTTACATACAGATTTCCAAGAGGACCTGTGACTATCGCAAATGCCTCATCGTTGTCATCTCCTGGCCCGTTGTATCTCCTCACCCAACCCGTGTCTCCATTTGGATAGTACTTTATAGTCGCATAGTCATACTTGGTTTCACTGCTATAGCTTCGTCCTGTAACATAGACGTTGCCAGAATCGTCTACGACTAAATCTATAGGACAATCTTCGTCGTTTCCCGGGCCATTGTATCTTCTTGTCCAAGCTGTATCAACCTGGGCAAAAAGGGGCAGGGTAAAAAAGAAGATAAAGAAAAATGTTAAAAGGATTTTATTCATAAATTCTCCTTGGCTTAAAAGAACGGTTGAAGTTATTTGTCTAAGATTAATCTAAGGGGATTTTTAATTTTGTCAAGCAGAAAAGAGCAGAATATGCTAGCTCTTCGTTGGTGTCCTCACCAATGAAGAAAAATGGTAGGACAGACTTCCAGTCTGTCTTGGATAGCTTAGAAAACCTATCCTACATCATTTTGGGATCATTGAGCAGGATACCACTTCTCAGTTGTAGTATCTGGTGCTCGTTTAGGAGGCAATTCCCCTTTTAAGCAAACAATAAATTCATCAAAACTAATAGTTCTCCCGTGCATTTCTTCATTACCGCATTCTTGGAAAATACTTATTAAGTTTTTATCTTCAGTTACAAAATAATCCATTATGTTTAGATAGACAGTTTGTTCCCAATCCAAATAATCACCAGATTCAACCATTTTGTTCTCAAAGATTAGCTTGTTTTCAAAAGCAAGTCGATAATCTACCCAATATCTAAATGAATGAAAGTTATCATATACTGAGGTAGAAGGGTAGTCCTTTAGTTGAGGTGAAAGAGAAAAATGGTCACAGAAAGCTATCCACATTCTTTGTTTTCTTTTTGGAGCCAACTGTTTAACCCAATATTCCTTAACCTTTAATAACATGCTTTTGCTTATGTTCTCCAAACCAAGTTTCTCTCTAAATCCTGATATAATAGAGTTAAGATCATCTACCCACTCATTAATCCATCTATTTAAGAGGTTATGAATTGGTTGAATCTCATGTTCAATCTCCTGGTATGATTTTATAGCAATCTTTCTGCATAAATTAAGAAAGGTAAGGTCAGGCTCCTTGAATGGCTGCCCGAGAAACCATGCTGCTATCCGCTGTGAGTGATGCCAAGGATATTCAAGGAAATGTTTATTGCTTATTCTGTCGGCTAACCTTATTTCTTGTCTGCAATTCTTGTAATATTTCTCTAATTTCATCCCTTTTATTAGCTCCAATACATTAATCAGTCAGAGACATCTTCATAATTTTATGCGACCAGACATTTTTATCGAGATGAAATTTAATTTTTTCTTTTTGAGTATTCATACAATTGGATAAGAAAATATAAAACTTTATGGTAAGCGCGTAGCAGAGGTTTTAGACCTCTGTTGTCGAGCCCTAAAGGCTCGGCTACGCGTTAACATCTTTTATCTGTTATTTGTCATCTGTCATCTTACATCTGACATTTATTTTTTATTTAAAAAACCCCTCATCCACCTTCATCTCTAAAGGACTTTCTTCTTTTAGCATCTCTTTTCTTTCCTTGAGCCATTCCTCAAAAAGATAAACCTTAGCCGGTATGGCAAAAGGTGCCTGGGGAGAGGTTATCAGAGCCTCTCCTGCCTCGAGCATCTGAATCTCTGTTCCTAAATCAGAGATATCCTGCTTGGCAGAGCTTTTCAGGATATTCCGATCGCGTTCATCTGCTAAGCCTAAGATGAAAAGGGTATTGAACTGAGATAAAAGCTCTTCATCTATAAGCTTGGGCTGTTGGGTGATAGCGCAAAGCCCGGTCTTGAATTTCCTTCCTTCTCTTGAAACTTGGGCAAAAATATTGATGTCTGCTTCACCTTTTTGAGACAAAACTCTCTGGGCTTCTTCCATCACGATCAAAGTAGGTAAGATTTTCTTGAACTTGGCTGGGTCCTGATATCCTTCCCTGTTCTTTGAAAAAACAGCCCGGGAAAGGACCGCGGAGATCAAAAGCTCTTCCTGTTCAGACATATTGGAGGTGTCTATCAAAACCACTTTACCCAGGCTTAAATCATTGATCACATTTCGAGTAATGGAAACTTCTGAGTCACCATGCACGAATGAAAGCCTCAAGATCTGTTCAGCCCTCCTCTGGATAACTCCGATGGTTGATTCGAAAAATCCACCACCTGCAGAAATACTTATGGCAAGCTCAGAGATGGAACTCTTCCTTACTCCCTCTAACCAATTACGTCCAAAATGATGAGCTAAGGCATACAATGCCTCCACCTGGGGTTGAGTAAACCCGTAGATTTGTCTCACATCTTTGATCTCTATCTCCTTAGAGCTAATCTTGAGCTGGTTATATGGACCTTTTAAACCCCTGGAAGAATAGACCCTCAATCTTTCCTTTGATAGAGGATGATCAATCAACCCCTTATGTTTCGGATCACCACCTCCATCATAGTATTCACCGTGCGGGTCCAG
>Ga0209979_1005021_pt1 | contig 10610 bp, 11 predicted proteins | sample AnhtaG_FD_183114 | JGI IMG/M metagenome (GOLD analysis project Ga0209979, IMG submission 183114) | Deep subsurface microbial communities from Anholt, Denmark to uncover new lineages of life (NeLLi) - Anholt_01485 metaG (SPAdes) (version 2) | ecosystem: Environmental > Aquatic > Marine > Oceanic...
AGGGCGAAGGCGCCCACAAAGAGAACGCCAATGGCCGTATCGAATCGCAGGCCGGAGCGGCGGCTGACAAAGACGATGCCCAGGGATGTGAGGATGGCGGCGACGGCTGCCCCCAGGTAGATGCTGCCACCGAGGACGAAGGCAGCGGCCACGCCGCCAAACGAGGCGTGAGCCAGGGCATCGCCGATGAAGGCCATGCCCTTGACCACGACGAAGGAGCCCATGACAGCACACACGACGCTGACCATGATTAGCGCTAGCAGGCTGCGCACCATGAACTCGGATGCCCAGGGGTCTGTGAGGTAGGCGGTCAGGTCACTGATAGCCGACATAGGTCTTCCCCTCCACATTCACCAGAAGGAGGTGGGTCTGGAAGGTGGCGTTGAGGACCTCCTCGGTGAAGATGGTGTGCGGCTCGCCGAAGGCGATGATCTTGCGGTTGAGGCAAGCAGCATGGTCAAAGGCGGCGGCCACGCAGGAAAGGTCGTGGGTTGCCACCAATAGGGTGTTGCCTGCCGCTCGCACCTCGTTGAACAGGTCGAGAAGATCGTGCTGGGCGGTGGCGTCTAGGCCCGTGAAGGGCTCGTCCAGAAGGAGGATCCTTGGCTCCTGGGCTAGGGTGCGGGCGATGAGGACACGCCGCTGCTGGCCAGCCGATAGCTCGCCAATCTGGCGTTGGGCGAGGTCGGTCATGTGCACCTGCTCCAGGCAGTGCCAGACGACCTCCTGATCCCGGCGGTTGGGGCGTCGCAGAAGGCCCAGGCGTCCGTAGCGGCCCATCATGACTACGTCGAAGACGCTGACCGGGAAGGCCCAGTCCACCAGCTCCACCTGGGGCATGTAGCCCAGAAGGCGGCGGGCGCGGTCGACCTTCTGGCCGAACAAGCGAACCTCGCCCCGCCAGGGCCGGTGGAGGCCGAGAATGACTCGCAGGAGGGTGGACTTGCCGGAGCCGTTGGGCCCCACCAGGCCGGCCAGACAGCCCTCCTCGATGGCCAGGGTGACGCCCTCCAGGGCAGCCTGCCCGTCGTACCCCGCCCAGAGGCCGCTCACCTCGATGGCCGGGTGGGGGCCTCCCTCTCTTATACCTTGCTGGCCGGCATCAACTCTGGTCATGATCTCTAGCCCAGACAGCGCACTAGTTCCTTGGCGTTAGAGCGCATCAGCTTCACGTACGTATCGACTCTCTTGTCCAGGGCAGCGCTACGGAGGGTGCAGACCTCCACACCGGCGTCGTCGGCTGCCAACTCCAGGATGCGGGCGTTGAACTGGGGCTCCTTGAATACGGCGGGCACGTCCTCGGCAGCTATGGCCTCCACCAGGTTGGCAACATCCTTGGCGCTGGGCTCCTTGCCGGGGCTGGCCACCACGACGCCTACCACCTCCAAGCCGTAGCGCTGGGCCAGGTAAGGGAAGGCATCGTGGAAGGTCACCAGCTTGCGTCTGTCAGAGGGGATGGAGTCGATGTCTGCTGCCACCTCCTGGTCCAGCGTCTGCAGCTCGGCCAGGTAGGTGTCGGCGTTCGAACGGTAGGCCTCGGCGCCATCGGGGTCGGTCTCCACTAGGGCGTCGCGAATGCGCTCCACGTAGGCGATGGCGTTCCGCACGTCTAGCCAGAGGTGAGGGTTCGTGTCAACGACCGGCAGGCCCTCGGCCAACTCGACCAGGATGGCAGATGAGGGTATGTTCTCCTTCAGGATATCGTCAAGAGGCCGCTCCAGCCCCAAGCCGTTCACGATCACCACATCGGCCCCGGTCAGCCTGACCACTCGACCGGGCGCGGGCTCGTAAGTGTGAGGGTCGGCACCGGCGGGGATGAGGGTGAACACGTCTACTCTATCGCCGCCTACTTGGCGCACGAAGTCAGCGAAGATGGCTAGGCTCACGACTACCTTCAGCGCGGGCGTCTCTCCGTCCTCCACTTCCTTCTCTTCCTCCTGGCAGGCGGTGAGGAGGGCACAGGCCAGAAGAGCTATCGCCGCAAGACAGAGTGCGAACAGCCAGAGAGCTTTGCCACTGATACTCGGCGTCATTGTTCGTCCAGCAAATCGTTCTAGGCCGCGCTGTTACGACAGGCGGCGCAGCGGCCAAAGAACTCCAGCCAGTGGCCTTCGATCTCGTAGCCAGTCGTGCGCGCCAGGTCGCCGAGCACGTCGGGGGCGATACAGGCATCGAGCTCTTGAACGCTGGCGCAGGAGACGCATACAAGGTGGTGGTGATGGTCCTGGCGGTGGCTGACTCGATAGCGAAGGCTGCCATCCTCCAGGAGGACGCGGCAAAGGATGCCCATCTCCGACAAAAGCTTGATGGTGCGGAAGACGGTGGCTCGCCCTACCCGTGGCACCTGGCTCAGGATGTCGTCCACACTGAAGTGGCCGCGACGATGGAGCACCGCCGTCACCACCGCCAGCCGCGATGGAGTGATGCGATATCTTTGCTCGTCTAGCCGCTGCACTACTGATTCCAGGTTGTACATGGTGAGGCCAATTGAGACTTGGTATCAATAATCTAGACGAAGGGAGGACCGTTGTCAAGACAGCCCGGGAGTTAGAGAGGCGAAGGAAGAGGATGGATTAACCGTGTAGGCTTCATGTTGCATTGAATGAAGCCTTCTTGCTTCCGCTGACGTTAAGAAAGATGGAAATCTGTCTCTGGTCATAGTAACCTTTCTGGCAGGAGGAGGTGTGCGTGTTGATGCGACTGCCCGCCATATTGCCCGCTGTTCTCGCTGTCGTTGGCATTGTGGCTGTGGCCTGCGGGGGCGACGCCGTTGAGCCCAGCCAAACCGCTTCACCGACCGCCACTGTGATCGCCTCCCCGACGGCCAGCCCCGAGCCGGTTACCACCCCGAGCGGTGAGCGAACGCGTCTGACGACGGCCGAGATCGTCCGCCTGCTAGAGCCGTCGGTGGTGCATATCCTCATCGAGGGGACAACTTTCAGTGTCTTCGGCCAGCCGATCCCCACCGAGGGGGTTGGCACTGGGTTCATCACGGACAACGAGGGGCACATCGTTACCAACAACCACGTGGTGTTTATCGATGGGGAACGGCCTGCTCAAGAAATAACAGTGACCCTGAGCGACGGTCGCCAGTTCCAGGCGAGCCTGGTGGGAGGAGACCGGCCCACCGACCTGGCGGTTTTGAAGATCGATGCCGATGATCTGACGCCGGCCAGGTTGGGGGATACCGCGGGGCTGCAGGTGGGAGATGATGTGGTGGCCATCGGCCACGCCCTGGACCTGCCGGGCGGCCCAACGGTCACCCGCGGAGTGGTAAGCGCCAAGGAGCGCTTGATTCAGGAGGACCCCTACCTGATCCCCGGGGCCATCCAGACAGATGCTCCCATCAACCCCGGTAACAGCGGCGGGCCCCTGGTGAACATGTACGGGGAGGTGGTGGGCATCACTACTCAGGTCATTCGTGGCACTGCCGAGGGAATCGGCTTTGCCATCTCCAGCGATACGGTCAAGCCCATAGTGGAGGAGCTTATTGACAAGGGGCGGGTGGAACGAGGTTACCTGGGGATAAACCTCATTAATATAACCCCCGGCATCGCTGAGGAGTTCGATCTGGCGGTCGACAGTGGTGTGGGAATCGGCTCCGTGCAGGACGATTCTCCTGCCGACCGCGCCGGCCTTGAGGCGGGCGATATCATCGTTGGGGCAGCCGGTGAGGAGATCAACAACAGCGGCGATCTGTTGAAGGTGCTCACTGAGCACCGGGCCGGCGAGACGGTCACCATTGAGTACTATCGTGAGGGCGATCTGCAAGAGGCGAAGGTTACGCTGGGGTAGCAAGCCGCCCAGACCGTTGGCGGAGCCCTGTGCTGGCACAGAGGCGCGTTGAGCTGACGGAGTCGGGCAGCGAATATATGTGCATGGGCCGTTCCTCATAAGGAGGGACTTGTGGAAGAAGTCGCCGGCCGTCGCGCTGGTAGCATCCGACCGGGAGGACCGCCGCTGACCCTGGCGGACGCCTTGGGGCGATTGCTGACGGTTAGGCAGCGGCCAGAGCGCATTGTCAGCCTGGTGCCTAGCCTCACCGAGGCCCTGTTCGCCTTTGGCTTGGAACAGGAGATCGTGGGGGTGACCCGCTTCTGCGTGGAGCCCCGCCGGGGCGTGGCCGGCAAGACGAAGGTGGGTGGCACTAAAGCGCTGGACGTAGCAAAGATCAAGGCCCTTGAGCCTGACCTGGTGGTCGCCAGCGTCGAGGAGAATAGCCCTGGGGACGTGACCCAGCTGATCGAGCACGGCTGTCCGGTGTTCGTTACCCAGGTCACCAGTGTTGAGAGCGCGATCGACCTCTTGCGCCAGTTAGCGACCATCACCGGCACCACTGCGGCCGCCCGGCCGATCATCCAGGGGGCCAAGGAGGCTCTCGCCTTCGTGCAGGCCACCGCTGCCGGCCGCGAGCGGGTGCGGATCTTCTGCCCCGTCTGGCGCAATCCCTACCAGACCTGCGGCCGCGCCACGTACATGGATGACGTCATCACTGTCTGTGGCGGCCGTAATGTCTTCGGCGAGCGGCAGGAGCATTACCCCCGGGTGGAACTGGCCGAGATAGTGGCCCTGGATCCTCAGGTGATCCTTCTGCCTAGCGAGCCCTATCGCTTCACTAAGCGGCACAAGGCCGACTTTAAGGCCTTTGCTGAGGTGACGGCTGTCAAGAATGGACATATCTTCCTCATCGACGGCAGGTTGCTTATGTGGTACGGGCCGCGCATCGCCCAAAGCCTGAGCGAGGTGAAGCGGCTCTTGGGCATCGCTCGCGCTCCAGGGGTGAGCTGAGAGGTCCTACCTTGATCTATCTGGAGGAGAGAGACCCGTGGTCAGGCGAAGGCTTCTGCTGGCCGGTCTGACGGCGGGTGCGCTGGCCGCCCTTTGGGTCTACCCTCGCTGGCTGGTTAGGCGCTGCGAGAACCTGGACTTGGCGGAGGTCCCCAAAGCGGGGGATGTGATCCGCCTGGACGGCGTGGGCATCCACTACGTGGATAGGGGCCAGGGACCGCCCCTTGTCCTGATCCACGGCCTGGGGGGTCGCATATACAACTTTCGCTACAACATCCCCGTCCTCTCGGAGCGCCTGCGGGTGGTGGCCCTCGATCTGAAGGGCTTCGGCTATTCGGAGCGACCGGCCGCAGGCGACTACTCGCTCGCGGCCCAGGCTCGGCTGGTAGGCGAGCTTATGGACCGCCTGGGCATCTCGCGGGCCGCCGTCCTGGGGCATTCGATGGGCGGGGCCATCGCCCTGCGCCTGGCGGTGACCTGCCCTGAGAAGGTGGACAGGCTGATACTGGTGGGCAGCGCTTCCCCAAACGCGATGGTGCCTCGGTTCGCTGCCAGCCCACCGCTGCCCTTCTTGCTTCGCCTGGGGACGGCTCTGGTCTTGCACCAGCCAGGGTTGCGAGAAAGCGTCCTGCGGCAGGGCTTCTACGACCCCGCTTTCCTCAGCCAGGAGATGCTGGAGGAGTTCCGCCGCTCCGCCTGCATTCGCGGTTCGACGAATGCCATCGCCAGCCTCCTGAGCGATGCCGCCCGCGACGGGCCCATCGATCTCTCACGGGTGGGCCAGCCGGTGCTCCTCCTCTGGGGCGAGGGCGACCGCTGGACTAACCTCCGTCTGGCCCGGCGGCTGGCAGATGAGCTGCCCGACGCTCGCCTGCGGGTCATCGGCAGGGCGCGACACATGGTGCTGGAGGAGCGGGCGGAGGAGGCCAACGAGGCCATCCTGGCTTTCCTGTCCGGGGCCTCGACCTGAGGTGTCGTGTGGCAGGCTAGTGGATAGGGTATAATAACTTGATAGATAGGTGAAGACTGTCGGAGGTGGGCAGTGAATCACGCGAAGACGGTTTTGCTGCTGGGTCTGCTGTCGGCCCTGTTCCTGGGGCTGGGCTATCTGTTTGGCGGCGTGACCGGCCTCATCGTTGCCTTCGGGTTTGCCCTGCTGATGAACGCCTGGACCTACTGGTTCTCCGACAAGCTGGCCCTGCGCATGGCCCGCGCCCATCAGGTGACGCCGGAGCAGGAGCCGCGTCTGCATCGGATGGTAGAGGACGTGGCCGGCATGGGTGGCCTGCCCAAGCCCAAGGTATACATTGTCCAGAACGATGCCCCCAACGCCTTCGCCACCGGCCGTGACCCCAAGCACTCGGTGGTGGCGGTGACCACGGGCATAGTGCGCATACTGAACGAGGATGAGCTGAAGAGCGTGCTGGCCCACGAGATGGGGCACATCAAGAACCGCGACATCCTTATCAGCGCCATCGTGGCCACCATCGCCAGCGCCGTCATGTTCATAGCGTTCATGGCCCGCTGGGCCTTGTTCCTCGGCGCCTTCAACAGGTTGCGCGGATACGGGGCGCTGCTGCCGATGGCCTTGTGGATCGTGATTATCATCCTGGCACCGATCGGCGCCATGCTCATCCGCTCGGCGATCTCACGTCAGCGGGAGTACGGCGCCGACGAGACGGGCGCTCGCATTTGCGGGCGGCCTCTGGCCCTGGCCAGCGCCCTGAGGAAACTGCAGATGGGGGCCCAGACGAGGCCGATGAAGGTCAGTGAGTCGACGGCTCACATGTACACCGTCAGTCCACTGCGGAGCGACTTCATGGGCAACCTCTTCAGCACCCACCCGCCGGTCGAGCAGAGGATCGCTCGCCTGGAGCGAATGGCCGAGCGCATGGGGGTCTGGAGCTAGGCTGGGCCGACACACGAACGACTACAAGAGTCGCCAGCGGCTAGCGCCTGGGGCGGCGCTAGCCGCGTTGCTTTTGGGCAGCAGGAAGGGAGGCCAACATGAGCGAAGCGAGCAAGGGGCAGGGCCAGAAAGGCGGTGGACCCGAAGCGGGACCGGCCGGGCCTTTCCCGGGGGCAGGAGGTGGCGGCTCAGCCTCTCCCGTAGGCTGGATAGTGTCAGCCAATCTGCTGGCGCTGCTGGCTTTGGGTTTGGCCGTGGTCGGCCTCGTCTTCCATTTCACGGAGGATGACGGGGATGGTGGCCTGACTGGGGCTGCTGGCCAGCCCACGGCGACGGTTGGCCAGCCCACCCCGGTGGTGCAGCCGACGCCTACGCCGCCTACACCTACGCCGCCGACGGTAGTGGAGGTCAGCACCGATGACGACCCGTTCATCGGGCCCGAGGATGCGGCGGTCACCATCGTCGAGTTCAGCGACTACCAATGACCATTCTGCAAGCGTTTCCGTGACGAAACGCTGGACCAAATCCTAACGACCTACGAGGGCAAGGTCAGGCACGTCTTTCGGGATTTCCCCCTCGGCTTTCACCAGTGGGCTCAGAAGGCGGCCGAGGCGTCTGAGTGCGCCGACGATCAGGGCAAGTACTGGGAGTACCACGATCTGCTATTCGAAAAGCAGAACTCCTTTAATCAGACCTTGCAGTTGGAAGGCCTGACGGGCGTGCTGAGCGCCTTCAAGAGCGAGGCCGCTGCCCTGGGCCTGGACACGGCCACCTTCGATGACTGCCTGGACTCCGGCAAGCACGCGTCGGAGGTGCAGAAGGACCTCCAGGACGGTCAGACCTACGGCGTGGGGGGCACACCTGCTTTCTTCATCAACGGTCAACTGGTGTCCGGCGCCCAGCCTTTCGCCGTTTTCCAGCAGGTGATCGACGCCGCCATCGCAAAGGCTGAGGCCGGCGCGGCAGTTCCGACTGTCCCTGCGCGCACCGGCGGCTGAGGAAGTTGACGCGGCTCGGTCGAGCGCACGGTGGTGAAGCGGCAGCCGAGTCGTTGAGACAGTCAAGAAAGGTAGAGGCCGTGGCTCTTAGCCACGGCCTTCCCTATTCGGGAGAGCGCTAGCTCGTTCCGCGCAGGTCCAGCTCGTCGGCCACCTCCTTCATCGCCTCGATGACGAAGGCGATGTGCTCGTCGAGGTCTAGCCCCAGGATCTCCGCCCCCTTGACGACATCGTCGCGGTTCACCGAGCGGGCGAAGGCCTTGTCCTTCATCTTCTTGCGCACCGAACGAGCGTCCACTTCGAAGAGGCTCTTGTTGGGGCGCACCAGGGTCACGGCGGTGATCAGGCCGGTCAGTTCGTCCACGGCGTAGATGGTCTTGTCCATTGGGGACTTGCGCTCCAGGCCCAGGTGCTCGGCGTGGGACAGGACGGCGTAGACGACATCCTCGGGGTAGCCTCGCTCCCGCAGGATCTTGGCCCCCTCCTGTGGATGCTTGTCCAGGGTAGGGTGGATCTCGTAGTCGAAGTCATGGAGGAGGCCGACGATGGCCCACTTCTCCTCGTCCTCGCCGAAGCGGCGGGCGTAGGCCCGCATCGCTGCCTCCACCGCCAGGGCGTGCTTACGCAGGCCCGGGCTCTGGGTGTACTCGCAGAGGAGGTCCCAAGCATCTTGTCGGTTCATGGTGCTCCTTTCGGCTGCGACTGTCTCTATGATAGAGCGGTGCGAATCCAGGGGCAATGGGCCGGTTTCCGGTGCAAAGATTGTCGCCAGGGGGTTGAAACATCCGTTCTTATCCCCTATGCTAAGGCATATGGACAGCGAAGGGAAGCTGGAGGTCCTTGGGGGCTACGACGCCCTGTACGATGCCGATGGCTCCTCCAGGGCCGCTCACTCGCCCCAGATGCGTCAGGCGCCGGGGGGCGCCGGCATCTTCTATGCGGCGGCTGGCGGCGGCCGTTGCGTCCCCTTGCTGCGTGTGCTCATGACCAACGTCTGTGAAAATGACTGCCGCTACTGCTCTATCAACTGCCATCGCCAGGTCCGCCGCACTTCCTTCAAGCCCGAGGAGCTGGCGAAGACGTTCATGGAGATGTGGCGGGCGGGCCTGGTGCGAGGCCTCTTCCTCAGCTCCGGGGTGGCCGGCGGCGCCGCCAGGACGGCCGAGCGCATGCTGACCACGGTGGAGATCCTGCGCCTGCGAGAGCAGTTCACCGGCTACATCCATCTCAAGATCATGCCTGGCCAGCCAGCCGACTACATCGAGCGGGCGGTGGCCCTGGCCGATCGCGTCTCGGTGAACATCGAAGCGGCCACGCCTGCCTATCTCGCCCGTATAGCGCCCAGCAAGAGATACGAGGCGATTATCCCTCCGATGGAGGAGGTGCGTCGCTTACAGCAGCGCTACCCTCGCCTGCTGCGGGCCGGCCAGATTACCCAAATGGTGGTGGGCGCCGCCGGCGAGAGCGACCGGGAGGTATTGCAGACGTCTCAGGAGCTCTACGACCGGCTGGCGATGCGCCGCGTCTACTACAGCGGCTACGAGCCAGTGTGCGGAGAGGAGCTGGCGCCGCCAGCCTCAGCCCTGCGCCAGCATCGTCTCTATCAGGCCGACTGGCTGCTGCGCTTCTATGGCTTTCGCTCCTGGGAGGTGCCCTTCGACGAGAGGGGGTCGCTCCCCGCGGAACTGGACCCTAAGGCGGCCTGGGCCTTGCTTCACCCCGAGTGCTTCCCGCTGGAGGTAAATCGGGCCACCCACGAAGAGCTGCTGCGAGTGCCGGGCATTGGCCCGGTGAGCGCTCGCCGCATCGTGGCTCTGCGTGCCACTTGCACCTTTCGCGGCCTGAAGGAGCTCTCCCGCCTGGGTGTAGCAGTCAAGCGGGCCCGTCAGTTCCTCCTTCTAGATGGGTGCTATTTGGGCGATCGCGCTCTAGCGGATCGGCGGACGGCGGTTCAGGCCCTCGACCCCGTTCAGCTTTCTCTGTGGGACTCTCGCCCCCGCGGTCTGGCGCCTGCGGTAGCTTAAGGGGCTGCTGGGGGTGCCCTAGGCTTCCGCCTGGAAGAAGCGATGGAACGCCGGCGGCAGCCGTCGATAATCGTCCGGCTGTGGTTGGGGTAGCGGCTGGGGCAAGGCGTTGTAGGTGTGCCAGTAGAGCGTTGGGCCCTGCCCCAGGCGGCCGTCTTCCAGCAGCGCCAGGAGGGCCGCCATAGCCTTGGCGGTGTAGGTGAGATCGAGGGCCAGGCGCTCGCTTTCCTGCAGTAGCGCTTGCGCCCGCTCTGCCTCGGCAGTTGGGTAGCCGTAGCCCTCGCCGAGCCAGTCAGAAAGCACCGTGACTGCGCCGGGCTCGATCTCGGTGGAGGGCAGGGCTGCTCCTCGTCGGCGCATCAGGGCGGCGGTAGCGTTGGCCAGGCGGGCCACCGTCTCTGGCGTCAACGGCAGAACATCGCTGACTCGCACTGCCACCAGGCGGCTGCCCAGGCCCGCCAGATGCAATCCGAGGGCAAGGCCAGCCGCGGTGCCGCTCGATCCCAGGGCGACCACAATCGTCTCTGGCTCCGGCAGCTCTTTGGCAGCCACCTGCTCAGCGAGCTCCAACGCTGCGTTGACGTATCCCAGAGTACCTAAGGGGGTCGAGCCTCCCGGCGGCAGCAAATAGGGCAGCCTGCGCCGCCGCCAGTCGGCGTAGCGCAAAAGAACAAACGGTGCCAGCAGCCTTGTTCGCCGGGCGGTGGCGGTGTAATGGAGGATGGCCCCGGCCTGGTGAAGCCAGCAAAGCTGTCGTCGAACGACATCGTCCACCGGCTGGTCTACCAGCAGCAGAACCGTTCGCAAACCCTCCTGTCGTCCGTAGAGGGCGGTGGCCAAGCCGTGGTGGGTGCCCAGGCCACCGAAGGTGACGATGGTAGTCGCTCCCTT
>Ga0209979_1005022_pt1 | contig 10609 bp, 15 predicted proteins | sample AnhtaG_FD_183114 | JGI IMG/M metagenome (GOLD analysis project Ga0209979, IMG submission 183114) | Deep subsurface microbial communities from Anholt, Denmark to uncover new lineages of life (NeLLi) - Anholt_01485 metaG (SPAdes) (version 2) | ecosystem: Environmental > Aquatic > Marine > Oceanic...
CGGGGCAGGGGATAAAGAGTCCGGAAGTAGCAAAACCCCCTACGGCATTACGTATATTGTCCGTAGGGGGTCTGCTTAGGTCCAGGCCTGGACAGTAATAAACTCGACTGGGGACACTCCATACCCAGGCGAGCGGTAATAGTGCGGAGTGGTCGGTGTGGTTATTCGTGGGCAGGGATTCGTAGTTAAGGGATATGGGCTTAGAAAAAAAAGTCTAATACGCATATATTAACTTACAGGGGGGGGGTACCCTACCCCCCCCCACTTAAAAGGATTAAAAGGACTTAGAAACGAACACAATCGTTTTCGCCTAAGTTTTGCGACATGGGAAAAAGACCGGCGAGGCGTAAAGTCACCCCGCCGATCTATAAAGCATAACGGTTAAACCGTTACGATTCTCATCTGGAGTTTGAACTCCGGATCTGTCCAGCGGAAACCAATAGCACTGTCGGCTGGGGTAGAAGCCTCTATCTCAACCCACGGCTTGATCCCCGGCCCCGTCAACCTGCTACAAATACCCGACAAGTTGTTATTCATCGCGGCTATCTCAGCGGCGAGGAAGTCTGCCGTAATAATCTGAATACATCCTTGAACCAGCGTACCCATCATGGCCGCCTTCCATGCCCGTTCCATTCCGGGCTGGCAAAAATCGTAAGGAGTCCCTACGACTTCCATGTGGTTAACCATCTGGTGAGCCTTATAATCCCCCGTTCCCCAGAATAGGATTTGACCAAGGATAGTACCACGAATCTTGTCGCCGGTCGCCCTTAGGGTTTTCTGGCCCGCCGCCGTTGCCCAATTATCCTTTGAGTTATTGACCTGGTCCACAAACCTCTTGGCCACAACTCCGTCAACCGTTGCGAATGCTAAAGCAAGTTTATCATTCCAATGGTCGAAAGCACCGGCTAAGTTCTTGTACTGGGCCCTGATGATGTTGGCCGCGTTGCGTCCGGAATCAGCCACAAAAGCCGCGTCAATCATTGGGGAGAACTTATTACTGGATGGCTCTGCCACCTTGGCTTGAAACGTTCCCTCATCAGGAATCTTCTCAGTCCGGCGATCATTAATCACCGCCGCGTTATTCACCAAGCCAGCCGCCCATTTGTCCGGCATATCACCAGCGGGTTCTACGCTGGTCGGGACAGTAATCTTAATATCAAATTGAATATCGTCTGCCATCTATCATCACCCCCTTCCATTTAGTAGTATAACAGTTTAATATAAAAACAGTTTAATAGTATATTAGCCCCCGCTAGTTACCCTTTTCTGATAAGCAACATCCATTCTACGTTTTCGATTCAGCAGTCTACCCCACTGCCATAGCTTTTGACCACGTTCCCTTAATAGCAAAAGGATTTTGGTGTTAGTTGCGGACTTAACATATCCCCTTTCTGTACGGAGTTGACGCCTAAGCGCAGTTATCCTATCCCCTAGCTCTTTTACCTCAGCCTTTAGATTGCTCATGTTGTTATCGCTCGGGTAAGGATCCGTCCGGGTACCTATCTTGTTACCATCGGAATCATAAATATCCCCAGTAGCGGGATCCCAAATATCAAGGGTATCACCGTGCGAGTCAACAGTAACGTGATAACCCTGGTTTATAAATCCCATGTGCCAATGTTCGGGATCATACATCAAGGCATCATCAAGGGTATTAGTATACCTAAGCGGATTATCAACTTCTTTTGTCGTATATTCGGGGTAAGGGGTATCTCTATTTCCGACTTCACCACCAAAGATATCTAAGACTTTTTTAGTTGCTGGATCCCAAACGTCTATGATACGACCGCGAGGACTCAGAGTAACCTGATTACCGTTGATGAGAAGAGTCCACATATCACCGCCCTCATCAAACTCACTTGCTTGCTCAGGCAAATAAATCTTAGCACCCTGGATCCTGTGTTCACTGGTATCGGGTAACATAAGGGTTTTCTCACGGGTACCGTATTCAGTGCCGTCGGCATCATAAAGTTTCTTAGTGACGGGATCCCAACTGTCTAAGATCCAACCATTCGGGCCGACAACAACCTCCCGCCCTGCAGCGAGATGTTCTCTTAACTTGGACCCCTCAGACATTCTTTCGACGTCTACGGGATAAAATTTAGTGCCGCACGCTTCGCCCATGTTTTTATCACCCCTTTATATACTAAAACAGTTTATTCCAAATACGAGTTTCGTAATCCTTGATCCGTTTATGAAGCTGGCTCTTGATGCCGGATTCCACAGCCAGACCATAGATCATACCTTTGACCGCTTTACCTTTATCACCAGCGGCTTCGCTCTTGCTGAACATCTCGACGCCGGTCGATACGATCTCTAATTGCTTGACGGCCCGGTTCTTACCGATCTTGGCTAAGACGGGGATCAGGTATTCGGCCACCGTGAGAATTAAACTTAACCACTTCATTTTTTCTTCTTGCCTTTCTTAACGGCTTTCTTAGAAGTCCCGACCAGTTCGGGACAGGAATATAAATTCGCATTCGGAAGTAAGCAACACAGATGCCCTAACTTCTTGCAACGCCCTTTGATACGCAGTACGCAATCATTAATCAAACGCATTCAGGATCACCCCCTTTGATGGTTCATTTTCTTGAGCTCACAGGCGATTTCTTTGAGCCGTTTATTCAGCACGAACATAAAATAGACCGCAACAAAGATCGGGAACCCGAGATCTTTGATGAGTACTATTATACTTTCCATAATCATTAAGCGTAAGCTGGCCTTTCAGCCAGGATGGAAAAATACTTGACCCAGAAATTACGAATCGCACCTGACTCGGCCTCGATCTCGAGATAAGGCTGCACCGTCTGATCGTCCGGGATGTTTGTTGTTATCTCCGCTACCTCTATCCCATCTATATAAAACTTGACCGAAGCGGCACTAATAACATCTATGCTGAGCAACTGTATATCATCGGTTACCGCGATTAAGGTATCAACTGTAGTCGCCGCGCCGTTCTTTCGACACTCGGCCTGCCAGTTAGGCACCGCTCCAGCTATATCTTTAGCGTAGAAAATAATATTATCAAGGGCATCAAACCAGAGACCGCATCGACTACTAAAATAAGTAATAGGTGTTCCCCTGGAGGAAATCCAGATATTAACGAGCGGCTTAACGACAGTCGCAAGCCCCAACCATTTATCACCCCAATCTATCCATTGTTTATTATTGGCCACTGCACCCGTCTTGATATTAAGCCCTTTATCCCCGTCATTATAAACTATTCCGCCAGCGTGTCCTTTTTTCGCCCATTTATTGGAGATATCTAACCCGTTAAACTCCTCAAAGTGTGTCAGTACCCGGGTATCCTTGCTCTCAATATGCCTACGGGCCAGAGCCGCGACATCAAGTTTCGGTTCGGTCACGGCATCGGCTACAAGTTGCGGGGTATCAACGGACAAAGGCGCCATTTTAGCTAAAGTTATATTTGCGGCCTTGACCTTGGATGTAACTACGCTATCGGCCCCGAGCTCAGTTTCGCCACAAGCACCGGCCAAAATTTCCGTACCGGTCACGGAATTCGCGGCGAGGGCAACGGAATCCACGGAAGATGGCTTATACTTACTGGTCGAAATTTCTCCGTCTTTGATTTTACCTTCAACTACGGCATTCCCAGCCAACTCAGATTCTCCCACAGCTCCGGGTTTAAGGGCGTCTGATCCTACGGAGTTCGTGCCGAGTTTTGGTTCGGTCACGGCATCGTCTAATATTTCGGAAGTCGAAACACCGGGCGTAAGTGGTCGAGCGATCCCCTGAATAGAGGCTTCGAGCTTATCAACGGTTACGGCTTGCGATGCAATTTTGTCAGTAGTAATTGCGCCGGAAGCGATATCAACTGATTTTATTTCGCCGTCTTTTATGTCCTCTGATTTTAGACTGGAATCAATGACGCGTTCTGAATCCACGGATCCCGGGGCGAGCTTCGGGTGGGTCACGGCCCCGTCAACTATTTTATCCGAAGTTATTGCACCTTCAGCAATGACTACGGTAGTAGCGGCTTGACCCGATAAATACCTTCTACGATATGCCATAATTTAATCCCCCCTTACGGTGTCCCGTTAATTATGTCAGCAGCTTTGGCTTCGATCTCGGCCCGGAATTCTTCATAAGTCAGGGCCGGGGATCCTTGCTCAACTCTCAAGATGTTGACGTACTTCATCGTGACCCTGATCATGGCCTCGAAGCCCGGGAACCCGAACAGCTTAGTAATTTCTTGATCGCCTGGTACTTCTATCATAATATATTCCCTCCGATATCCACGTTAAATATACCAACCTGCAATTATGATAACATAAGCGGTTATACCCGCGCTAATCGCATAATCCAAAAGGCGATTCTCGTCGCAATGAACTATATAGTGATAATAACCAGTACCAACTCCTGCCACCTGCATCGCGACCTGACCTACACTTCCAGGGCTTGCTGCGCTTTGCCGAACCTGAACAGAAGTACCTGCGGCGTCATCTGACATCTGTAATATGAAATGGATAGCCTTTGCGCCCAAAGTAACCCCTTTTGCGGCGCAATTCAGGCCATCAGCTTGCCATGCACCATTCTCAGTCAAACCAGACCCTTGATTCCAATCTCCAACTAGATCCGTATAACGGGGCACATACTCGTACCCGAGCCCGGTCTTCCAAGCAGTACCATCCCAATAATACTGTTTACCCTTATCGTTAGCGTGATAAGAATCCCCAAAGCTTTTACCAGCGGCGGGAATAAGGTCTTTGTCTGCATCGTCACCGACATAGTGGCGCCGACTGCTTTCAATGATTTCGCCCACGGGATCCCCCTTTGGCTTTAAGCAAACATACTTGCTCGCTTAAGTTGGGGAGTGTGCTTTGGAGTGTTGACAGGAGCGTTGGGTTTTCGACGGGGATCGTGATCCAGCGGCGCATAATACCCGCACCATTCGGGACCATTAACACAGTCCCGCTGGCCGCCGCTCTTAGAATCACAATAATCTTTTATCAGTTTACACCATCCTTGCTTCACGCCATTAAGTATAACCAGGGAAACCGTTTGTCAAGTAAAATCCCGGAAATAATCCTTTCGAGGTTGCCCGTGGTGATGATCCGATTGCCCGGGTCAACACATACTATCTGGTCAATCCCTTATATAATGCGTCTCAGAAAGTATTTAAGTAAAACGACACTGAAAACTTGACACGATGAAACTATTTTAGTAATATAGGGGCAGATGGAAAACGAGGGATGTCTGACAATCTAATTCGGGGGCGCACGGTTTTACCTTTCTATATTCCACGTTCACCATCTACCGCTGCGCCCTCACTATCTAAAGGACGGTGAACGATGATGATATGCCCGAGAAAAAACTGTAACGTCCGGGTGAACTGCAGACACGGGCGCCAACACAAAGAAGAACTGCTCTGCCACACACGGACTCAAGGTTGTGCCCTGTGCGTCCCATATCGTAAACCCAAGAAGAAGGAAAGGACGGTGAACGATGTCAAAAGTAGATAGCAAATTCTGGCTTACGCCGCCCGGTGTTTATAACAGGCTTGACCGGGAATTCAACTTTGACTTCGACCCTTGCCCTTACCCATTCAAACAGGATGGAATCAATATCGAATGGGGCAAGTCTAACTGGGTCAATCCGCCATTTAGGGCGAAAGACGCTATTAACGGCCACGGGCCTACTGCCTTCGCGAGAAAAGCTATCGAGCAACATAAAAAGGGCAAAGCTTCGGTCCTGATACTTCCTGTCCAGTCTTATGTCAATATGCTTGTCGAAGCCGGGGCCGAACTAAGACCGGCCGGTAGGATTAAATGGTTAGATGCCAGGACCCGGGTCCCTTACGGACACGCATCTACTACGGTACTCTTTGTCTTGAGATAACAACTAAAAGAAAGGACGGTGAACGATAATGAGATGTCCGACATACACATGCTACTGGCGCACATCCTGCCAGCATAGTAAACCACACTCAAAGGTGCTGGGGTGCAAGCATAACGAACTTGACTGCCCCAAGTGCATCCCGTATCGTAACCCCAGGAAGACGAAAAGGACGGTGAACGATGACCAAAACGGAAAGGGTGAATGAGTCAAAGTACGTTTGGTTCACAGCACCCAAAAAGACGAAGCGTGAATGCCCCAAGTCAGAATTTGCCGACCGTCATTATCACAGGGTGGGCGTATATAAGGGAGACAGACCAAGCGATGGCGGATTAGACGGATGGTCACTTAAAGCCGAGTGTGTTAATTGCGGCAAGCAATTCAAGCACCCTTATTTTTTACTCAACACAAAGGACGGTGAACGATGACAGGATATATGCAACACCAAGATCCAGACATTGCACAGGCAATAATTAAGTTATGCGACGCCTTGTGCTCTTGGGAAAGGATGACAGGCCGCGAAAGCGTGCTTGTCATAAGGGAAGCAGGAGGCTTTGTTTTTAGAGCATCGTCTGGAAAGCCGGGTATACCGGATGATATCCCTGACGAACAGTTAATGAACTCAATATAAAGGACGGTGAACGATGAAGTTCTTTAATACCAGGGCCCAGGTAGCCGAATACTTGAGGATCTCACGGATGACTCTGAGCCGGTGGGAAAAGATAGTTCCCATAGTCGAACGCTGGCCACGTACTCACATGCCAAGCATGGACAGCGACGACATAGACGCCTGGTACAGAAAGCTACGGGAGAAATACAGACCCAAACAAGAATCAACCGATTGGAGACGAAAGAAGCCGGCGGTGTAACATACGCCGGCGAATGTTACACGGGGATCCCCATGTAACATTGAGCCCGGGTAAATCGTAACTCAAAGAAAGGACGGTGAGCAATGACTGGTTTTAACGCATGGACAAGAGCCGCAAAGATGCTGATCATACTAAACGGCCTGCTATTTATAGCGGCCGTAGGATTAGTAATCGTGCTTTTATACCCGCACAAGGAAACCGACATCACACCACAAAAACTTGACAGCCCGGGACCCCGGGCTACGATAGAGAAAGGAGACGTTATGACTAACCGATACCGATGGCAATGTGAATTAGTCCGCGTAGTTGACGGCGACACGCTCGAGGCTTGGATCAATCTAGACTTCGGCGTAAAACTGTCAGCTAAACTCAGACTCCAGGGGATCGACACGCCCGAGATACACACCGTAAAACAAAACACCGAAGAGTACGCAAAAGGAATCAAGGCCAAGGAATTTGTTGAAGAACGGTTCAGACTCCAGGGCAAGAAGTTCTATATCGAGACGGACGGTGCGCGCCCGGGTAAATATGGACGCTTCGTGGTTAACGTTCTTATGCCAAGCGGCGACTACTTAGACGCCCTACTACTCAAGGCCGGACACGCAGTTAAGAAGGAGTACTAAGATGAACGCTAACGAAATCGAAATAATCTGTCTATGTGGCGACCATATCACCCTAACACGACACGCCGGACACCTATCTTTCACCGGATACTGCATCGGCTGTGATCGCCACTGGCTCCTCGTGTCCGCAATAGGCAAAGAAAGGAACTAATAACATGGTCGAAGTACTTAACAAGGACGAACAGGCACAGATACTATTCAAGGCGCTTAACTCATCACCCAGGAACTACGCTATCCTGATGACCATGCTTCAAACAGGTGTCCGGGTAGGTGAACTGGTCGGACTAATCCTTGACGATATCCTTATCGGCGGACATTTCAAGACCGCTCTTACGGTCCGGGCCGAGATATCGAAGTCCGGCAGGGAACGCGAGATCCCGATCAGTAAACGACTCAAGGACGTGCTCCAGGATTATATCACAGGGTACCAGCTAAAGCAGCGCACTATGAAGCCCGAAGACCCGCTATTCCAACAGACTAACAGGGTTCAATCATTGAGCACACGCCAGGTCGAGCGTATCGTTGCCGCACTGAGTAAGGAAGCTATCGGGCGGAAGATACACCCGCATCTACTAAGACACACATTCGCAACGAATATGATGCGGGTTGCGGATATCCGGATCGTCCAGGAGATCCTTGGTCATACTAACATTGCCTCAACCCAGATTTATTTGCACCCGAACAACGTGGATCTAAAACAAGCCGTGGATAAAATGGAGTAATATCCTTTGCTACATTTCGTGTAGCACATGCTACAAATCGTGTAGCATCTCATATAAACCGCAATCCCGACCCCTGTTTTTCGTTTCCCCCTCCTCAACCACGTCCCTATAAGAGTATTTATATATTAATCTTCTTCTTCTTATAGAGCCCTCTTTTTGTGGATAACCCCACTTTTTAGGCCGTAGCCCCTTACGGAGTAAGGAATTGCACTATCCACAGGTTGCCGTTTTCTTATCCACAGAGAATCCTTAATTGTGGATAACTCAGGAATAATTCCATAACCCTTTATTCCTAAGGAACTTAAAACCGGGCCCGCAAACGCCCCGAACACCCTAAAACGTTCACAACTCATTTTTACGTAAAATCTTATGATATACGACAACAACACTAAAAACACCCAAAATCAGAGATAATACCCATAATGAACACCACCTTATCCACAATTCTCCACCACTTATCCACAATGTCGCCTTATTACAGTAAGACGACACCCACCGACAGATAAAACGACATATATGATTAACCATTACCCTAATAAAGCGACATTGCTAACCCGACACGCATTAACCACTTTTACCAGACACAAGGGGTGGTGGTGTGTCGCCTTTCCTAACCCCTAAGTCGCATTACCTAAAGCGACACGATAATATCTATCCGATAATGTCTATCCGATAATGTCTATCGATACACATGAGAAAAATTAAGCAAAATATAAGGGGAAAAAAGGCCAAAAATAACATAAAATCGGCCAAAATTGGCCGGCAACACTGATAAAAATGAAGGTCGAGCTTCAATAGCCACGTCTTTCCCAAGACAACGACTTCTTCGGATCGCCTCGACGGCGATAAGGTGATTCAAATTGTTCGTCTTCTTCCCGAAGACCTCGGCTTCGGGGCTACTACGGCTTGTGCGCTTCGCTTACTACGCCGTAGTAGTTCACTTAACCTTCTTATCGTTGTATGTCTATTGTTCAGTGGCGTCCCTCAGCCTCGGATTAAATCAATCAATCTCTACTAATGGGGTTCGGGGGTTTGGGTACGGCATACAGGCAGGCATAGGGTCGCTCAGCCAGTCATTCCCTTTTAGTTAGTTATTATCTGGCTTCGCTCTATTCCCGCTTCGCTTAGAAACTTTATTACTAAGTTGTCGGTCTACTTACCGCTTGCGGGAAAAGCCCTCTGCCCGCCTGTATACCTTCCCTCGTGGGGTTCGTGGGGTTTCGTGGGGTTTGTGGGGTTCGTGCGGGGGCATCTTCGTTTGTGTCTGCTCTTCTCGTTACGCCGCACCACCCTGGGGGGTTTCGGGGCAGCAAATATCTCCAGCCAGTTAATACGCTGCCCCGTGCACCTGTCTACCGCCGGGGTAGCGCTATCTGGTATACCACACTAGGCCCGCTGGTGCGGGCATTCCGGCGTTAGTCAGGTGCAAGAGACGAGGATCGGGGCGGTGCGGCGCTACGGGGTTCACCCGCAGACAAGACCCACCTTACCACAGCGAGCGAGCTTCGCGCCTGGCAACGAGGCCGGCAGCTTCGCCCGCCGAAACAAAGACCTTGCCGGAACAAATTATAGATGGCGTAGGGCGGGACGCTTTATGCCCCTGGTCGCCTGAAGGCTCGGGCGGGGCAGTCGCTCCTCGCTAACTATTCACGATCCCTTAAGGGATCGTGAATTTTGGCTAACGCCAAACCGTGTCGCTCGGTTTCACGCCCGACCACCCTCGAGCTACTCGAGCCTCTGTCGGGAGTGAAACCGCCCTACGCCTTTCAAACCGGCAAGGACTTTGCGGGGAAGACAGAGACCAGAGGCGGGCGAAACTGCCGGCCCAGTTTCCGGGCCCGCACCGCACCGCCCCGATGGATCCAATTCTTTTGTCAGGGATAATGAGATTCTTAACCCGCCCCGCCGCCCGGGGTCAAGCGGGAAGCGCACGCATATATATAGTCCAGCGAGCAACCTTGAAGCGTACTTGCCAAGCACGTTTTGCCGAGCACGTTTTGCCAGACACGTTTTGCCAGACACGTTTTGCCGAAGCACATTTGCCAAAGCACATTTGCCGAAGCACACTTACCAAAGCACACTTGCCGAAGCAAAGTGCACGCATATATATAGGCCAGCGAGCAACCTTGAAGCGTATTTGCCGAAGCACATTTGCCGAAGCGTATTTGCCGAAGCGTATTTGCCGAAGCACACTTGCCGAAGCACACTTGCCGAAGCACACTTGCCGGCACGAAGTGCACGCATATATATAGTCCAGCGAGCAACCTTGAAAGTAGGGTCTGACCCAAAACCAGAATAGGCAGTCCTACGATTATTTAAGGATAAATCACTACGTTGAGAGTCAGGGTAATAGGGATATATGGACTAAGCGGTCGACATGCGCCTGAGAGCAACCTCGAAAGAAACGAGAATCGGGGCAGGGGATAAAGAGTCCGGAAGTAGCAAAACCCCCTACGGCATTACGTATATTGTCCGTAGGGGGTCTGCTTAGGTCCAGGCCTGGACAGTAATAAACTCGACTGGGGACACTCCATACCCA
>Ga0209979_1005023_pt1 | contig 10609 bp, 6 predicted proteins | sample AnhtaG_FD_183114 | JGI IMG/M metagenome (GOLD analysis project Ga0209979, IMG submission 183114) | Deep subsurface microbial communities from Anholt, Denmark to uncover new lineages of life (NeLLi) - Anholt_01485 metaG (SPAdes) (version 2) | ecosystem: Environmental > Aquatic > Marine > Oceanic >...
TTTAAAGGCAAATCCCAATCCCAGTGATGATGTCATCGATGACGTCATGTCTGGTGTCTTGTGTCGTTGCGGAACGTACCAGGGAATACGGCAGGCCATTCATCTTGCAGCCCGAAGGTTATCAAAATGAAAAATGAAAAAATTGACCAGGGAAGAAGGCGGTTTCTTAAAGTAAGTTCTCTCATAAGTTCAAGTCTATTAATTAGTTTTTACCTGCCCGCCCGCGGTAGTAAGGCTAAAGCCTCAGTTCCGGTGAAAAAAAATCAAAATATGGTCTTTGCCCCAAATGCCTGGATTAGAATTGACAATAACGACGTGGTGACCATAATGGTTAATCATTCGGAAATGGGACAGGGAATCACCACCGCATTACCTATGATAGTAGCGGAAGAGCTTGAAGCTGACTGGTCGAAAGTTCGTCCTGAAATAGCTCCGGTAGCAGAAGTGTATGAGAATCCGGCTTTTGGAACTCAATGGACAGTTTCCAGCAGAAGTGTAGAGAGTTCTTGGGAAATATTAAGAAAAGCCGGCGCTGCTGTTCGAGAGCTTCTAATTGAGGCGGCAGCACGAACCTGGAATGTATCAAAAACAGCATGCAGGGCTGAAAAAAGTATAATCTATCATGAATCCAGTGGCAGAACTCTACGTTATGGTGAGCTTGTAAACAAAACAGACGGCATTCCAATTCCTGAAAACGTTCAACTAAAGAAACCGCATGAATTCAAGATTATCGGTCAGCCCATGTCCCGTTTGGATACTCGAATAAAATCCGACGGTAGCGCAGTTTTTGGTATTGATGTCAAGATCCCCGGAATGTTAATAGCGACTGTTGTTCATCCACCGTTTTTTAGTAAACAAATAAAATCCTTAAATTCTAAAAAAGTCATGGCTTCGCCTGGTGTGCGCCAGGTGCTGGTTATTGATACTGGTATTGCCATTGTGGCGGACACCTTCTGGCAAGCTAAATCAGCAATGGATTTACTAGAAATTGAATGGGATACAGATGAAAACCAGGATATCAACTCCGAGCTTTTGTTCAAACGCTGGGCTGAAATGGCTAAAGAAGAGGGGAAAACATGTTTTGAAATCGGAGAAGTTGATAAGTATTTCCAAAAATCTGTTAATTTTATTGAAGCTGCTTATGAGGTTCCTTTCCAGGCTCATGGTACCCCGGAGCCAATGAATTGCACGGCTCATGTTCGCAAAGATGGTTGTGATATTTGGGCTCCGACTCAAAATCAAGACGGCGCGCGGGATATCGCGGCTAAAATCACTAATCTGGATCATGAGCTTATCAAAGTTCATACAACTTTTTTAGGCGGCGGTTTTGGCCGCCGCGCTTTGGTGGATTATGTAGGTGAAGCCGTCCAAATCTCCCAAGAAATGAAGGCTCCTGTAAAAGTAATCTGGACCAGAGAAGAGGACATTCAACATGATTATTATCGACCAGCCACTTATAATGTTTTAAAAGCGGTTTTGAACGATCGAGGTCTTCCTGTTGCCTGGAATCATCGAATTGTAGGAGGTGAGGTTTTTGCACAAGCCCTTCCAAGAGTTCTTCCTGGTATGATATCACCTGATGTTCCCCGGTTTTTGAAAAATATCGCGGCTTCTTTAGCTAAAAATTTAATGTCGCGTTTCATTTCCAGTAAAAAAGTTGTCTTAGGTGCCGGGCCATTGGACTATGACATTGCCAATTTACGCGTTGAGTTTATACATGATGACCCTGGAATCCCACTTTGCTGGTGGCGTTCGGTTGCTCCCTCATCGAATTGTTTTGTAGTTGAATGCTTTATTGATGAAATAGCGGCTGCATCCGGTAAAGATCCGTATAATCTAAGACATGAGTTGTTGGCTAATTCTCCTCGTATGCTCCATGTGTTAAAACTTGCCGCCCGTATGGCGGAATGGAGAAAAAAATCACCCAAAGGTATTTACCGCGGTATAGCCTCTCACAATTTTCAAAATACAGCATTATGTTTTGTGGCGGAAGTATCGATCAATCAACATTGTGTTATCAAAGTACATCGGGTAGTATGCGCGGTGGATTGCGGAATTGTAATCAATCCGAAAATTGTTGAAGCTCAAATGCAGAGTGGTATTGCTTTTGGAATGTCGGCTACAATAAAAAGCTCAATTACTATAGAGCAAGGAAAAACCATACAGAGCAACTTTGATGATTTTCCAATTTTGAGAATGGATGAGATGCCTAAAGTTGAAGTTCATATTGTCCCAAGCACAAACCCGCCTACTGGTATAGGAGAGGCTGCCGTGCCCTTGATTGCTCCGGCAGTTGCCAATGCCATATATTCTGCCACAGGAAGACGAATCCGAAAACTTCCCATTCTTCCTGAGGATCTTAGAAAGGGCTAGGATAAGGTTTGAGTACATAAAGGTCACAAAAGGGTCAGACTTACATATTTGACAAAGAAACCTTGTTCTCTATCGTTTCCATGCCCGACATTTTTTCTATCTACCGCCCTCGCAATCCTCGGGATTCAGCGTATTATCGCTGTGTTGAAGATTCACCCTGTTAAATAATGACCTTCGGATATGCCCCTTGTTTTGAATCTGTTAGAAAATGCAAATATCATAAGATATTAGTAACGTTCAAAAGTGTTTACATGGGTCAGTTTAGTCGTCCTGATACTATAGTGGTGATTTCCAAAACTGCCTTTTGAGATTTGGGACGAAAAGAAATGCTCTTTAAGATAACCCCTTAATATTGCAACTATTATTCTTGCAACATGGACCTTATTTATCCGCTTGTCCTATACTGCATAACATATAAAAGTAAGTCATCATCTTAACCAATATTTAGCCCATGTAAACACTTTTGAACGTTACCAAGATATTGGATCATTGTATTTAACAGGGTAAATTTTGAGACATTTGAACAGGTCTATGACGAGCGCTTTGAAAGACAGTATGGCTTTTTCCGGCCTTATGTGAGAAAGGTGATCTACTGGCATCCCTGGCCCAGACCTGGCTTTGATAGCTTGTGGCACTTGCCGATCAAATAGGGCTGCTTTGTTATGTTACTATATATGGTTGACAATTCGCGCCAGGGCAGGCTGGTCTCCTGTGTCGATTGCAAGGGACTGTTTCCTAAGCAATAAACCCAAGTCCTGAGTTCAAAATGGGGTTAGTCGCGCCAGGGCAGGCTTGATTGTGATGATCCTCATAACGGATTCGCAAGGGCTAGGTGCGGAAATTGTAGCCATGAATATTCATTAGCTTTTTCATGCAAGCCTCTGCACTTCTGCCCATCGTGCCACCAAAAGAGGGCCGCGGGATTTATGGAATGGCTTTGCATAGTTTATATTGAGGATAAGGAGGTCACCCGCCCGCCTCGCCTGAAGGCGAAGCCGATGGCGGGCAGGTGGCGGGCAGCCAAAGAAAACCTTTAAACACTTAGGGATCTGGTTGGTCAAAAAGAAACCCTCACCCAGGGCCAATGCTCCACCATATACCACTGAACCCTATCTCAACTATTTAGAGGCTCAACTGCCTATTTCATGCGATTCTCTTTATGGGGATGAGCAGTATCCGGAAGCCCTTTCTTTCTAATTCTGGAGGCTGAGGTAAGCCGGATAGGTCCGCTTTAATCCCAGCAATTATCTCTTTCTTAACAAACGAATCGCCAAAGAATTTACCAATAGCTGGTCGCCTCTTAATATTATCTCCTTAATGTATTTGACAAAAAGTCCTCATTCACAATACCATGAGAGTGATTTAGATTTGACACAAGCCCACCTTTTGTTATACTTCCTCCACCAGAAGGCAAGTTCTAATCATTCATTTTCTCTGCAAATTACCTCGCCATCTCCTGAAATTGCTGACTCTCTACGGAAAGTTGAAAAATATACATGCTGCTCCTCCTAAGTTTCCTTTATCCTCTGATATTTTAGGTCGAACCCATTGTCAATACAGAAAATCGTTATATTTCATCTACAGTTCTGGGCCTCTAAAAATTGATATCGATAGACAAGGAATGCAAAAATGCTCTCTTTTTCCTGAAATGGAGGTAAGGTATACAAGGGTCTTGATAAATGAGGAGGTGCCATATGAGAATTGTCATAATTGGAAAGAGTGCTTTTGGTGCCAAGACGCTTGAGGCACTATTAGAGAAGAATGAGACGGTGGTGGCTGTATATACCCCACCTGATGCACCCGTAGGCCCTATTGACCCTTTGAAAGAGGTTGCGATTGGTAAAGGGATACCTGTTTACCAGCCCAAAGGATATAAGGAGGAAAAGGTATTTGAGGAATACAAAGAACTTCGGCCAGACCTAACCATCCTTGCCTTTGTTACAGACATTATTCCTGAAAGATTCTTTGACGTCCCCTCTAAAGGAACGATCTGTTATCATCCTTCCCTTCTTCCTCGTCACCGGGGCGGTAGTGCGATTAGCTGGGCCCTGATCATGGGAGACGCCAAGACTGGAGTCAGCATCTTCTGGCCTGACGGGGGAATTGACACCGGACCTGTGCTCCTTCAAAAAGAAGTTGAGATAAGACCTGATGACACTACTGGTTCCCTCTATTTCAATCGCCTTTTTCCCATGGGAATTGAAGCCATTTTAGAATCTGTGGAATTAATTAAAGCAGCCAATGCCCCCAGAGTTCCACAGGATGACTCCAGGGCAACCTATGAACCTCTTTGCGACGATAAGGTGGCGGCTATTGACTGGTCAAGGTCAGCACAAGAGGTATACAATCTGATCCGTGGGTGTGATCCTCAACCTGGTGCGTATGTTGACACAGGCGTGAGTAAGATCCGTTTTTATCAGGCAGGGCACAAACCTGAAAAGGTTGAAAAAGATCCAGGCACGATTCTGGCCATTGACCAAAGTGGGATTCACGTGGCTGCATCAGGCGGTGTGATAACCCTGGGTAAGGTTCGGCCGAAAAAGGGAGGCAAGATGCCAGCCTCAGAATATGCAGACATAGCCTCCCTTAACGTAGGACATTACCTGGGCAAAAGCAAATAGTTGGTAGTGATCTTGGATCGCAGACCCTCACCCTTGTCAGTTTCTAAAGGTAGTGCCAGGCGTGAGCACGAATCAATTCATTGGATCCGATATAAATCTGGATAATCTTTACATCCCGCATGATCTTTTCAACGCCGTATTCCTTTGCATAACCGTAGGACCCCATGAGCTCAACGGCATCCGATGACACCTCCATAGCTGCATCCGTGGAAAAAACCTTGGCCATGTGGGAATAGTGAATATTCCCCTTGGTGGTCATATTGACCCACGCTGCTCTCTGCCACAGCAGACGAGCGGCATGTAACTTGGTTTCCATATCAAAGAGCATTGCCGACGCCAGCTCATGCTGGTACAGGGGGATACCACCGACTATCCTGGTCTTGGTAAAATCCAGTGCTAAGTCAAAGGCCCTCTGTGCAGCACCCAGGGCCATAGAGGCGGGCCCCACCCTGTTGTATATCAAGGTTCTCCCCAAGAGCTTGACGCCATCTCCCACGTCGCCCAGCATGTTATCCTTGGGGACCCGCACGTTCTCAAAGATAATCTCACCGTTTCGGTCCGCATGGTGACCCATTTTCAACTCATTTTTTCCAAAGGATAGCCCTGGTGTGCCGGCAGGTACAGCTACCAGAAGTGACCCCTCTTCCCCTAATTTTGGGTCGGTGGTGCAGACAACCACATACAGGGAGGCGATATCAAAGTTACTGGGCCACATCTTTCGGCCATTCAATACGACCTCATCACCCTCTATCGTGGCAATAGTCTGTACCGTCTTAAATCCCATTTCGGGATCTTCAACATCCGTTCCTCCGGAGTGCTCGGTGGCGGCCATGCAGCACAGATGCGCTTTCTCTGTGGAGGCAAATTTTGGAAACCACTCATCCCTGATTCCCTGACTGCCTCTCATGAGAACTGCGGTCTGAGCCCACCAGCTGGCACCTATGGCACAGCCGATACCCACATCACCATAGGAGAGGTTTTCCAAAACAAGGTTGGCCTCTATACCGCGCCCGCCGCCGCCGCCGTATTCCTTTGGACCCACCGTTCCCAGAATACCCGCCTTGGCAGCCTTCTCGAAAATCTCATCTGCTAATTTCCCCTCCATGTCGTTTTCAAACTCCAGGCAGACAGGTATGATCTCATTTTTTGCGAATTTCTTCACCGTATCTGCCAGGATGTTCTGTTCCTCGGTGTATGAGAAATCCATTTGTCAATCTCCTTTCTAAATTCTGTTGTCTCAACCCCTACACTAAGTACATGTATTCTTAATTACGACGACGTATTTAATTAGTGCCTGAACGAAAACCCTCATTCTGTCATTACGAGCGGTAGCGAAGTAATCTCATAATAGTGAAATTACTGAATAGTTAATGAGATTGCCACGTCGTTGCACTCCTCGCAATGACATTTTGGCACTTTTCGGTCAAGCACTAATTAGTCATTGGTAAGGGCCCGTGGGGCATCCTGTGGGAAAAAATACCCCCGGGCCCCCAGCCGATAATTCACAGATTGATCGACCTGCTGCTTAGCGCTAAAAATACGTCACCGAATTTACGAGTTAGAGCACTAAGCCATAGCGATAAGTTCCAGGCCCTTATTGAAGGCCTTCATATTGGTATCGAATACCTTTCCAGGGAATCGTTCCTCAAGAATGGGCACCATGCTTTCCTTGCTAATTGGCAAGACATCTGCACCCACCAGTGAGCCCAGCAGGATTACATTGGTATATATGGGATTGCCCATTTTTAATGCCTCTTCAGTGGCGTTCACAAATTTGGCCTGGGATGAAAGTTTTATGATTGCCTTCTTAACCTCTTCCAGGTCAGGATACGCTACACCGCCCGTAGGGTGCACCGGTCTGGGGTTTACAATGGTGATGACGTGAGGGTTGCCGAATTCCCCCAAGGCCCGCAGTGTTTCAACCGGTTCCATGCCGAGAATCACATCGGCCTTTCCCTCAAGGGTTACTGAACTATAGGTGGCCTCTTTTGAGATCTTTATATGGCTTGTAACCGATCCACCTCGTTGGCTCACACCAAAGGTGTCCGCGACGCTCACCATGAACCCTTCATTTACCAGGGCCATGCCAACAAAGGCAGAAAGCAACACGTTGCCCTGTCCGCCGACACCGGCTACAATAAAGTTAAAGGGCTCCTTTGTTAATGTCTTTGTACCCATCTCAGATCGCCTCCTCTCTGATAATCGCTCCCGCAGGACATATGTCCGCACACAGTCCGCATCCGGCACAAAGAACCTCATCTATGGCAGCCCTACCGGCTTTGGTATCCCACATGAGTCCGGGACAGCCCAATATCCTGGTGCACAGTCTGTCACAGCCGCAGGTATCCCCCAGGCACCTCTCAGGATCGACATGCATCTTGTATTTGGCCGGGATCTTTCTTTTGACCTTTACCAGCTGGCACATGTGCCGCATTATTATTACCCGGGCACCGCTGTCTTCCTTGATCATCTTGAGCAGGGTCTCAGTACTATGCTCCAGGTCAAAGGGCTCACAGAGTTCAACATGTGCACCCATTGCCCGGCATATGGCCTCCATGTCTACCACTGTTGCCGGATCCCCGGTAGCAAGCTGTCCGGTACCAGGATGGGGCTGGAAACCAGTCATGGCAGTGGCACTGTTATCAAGGATGAGAAGGATAAAGTTGGAGTTGTTGTAGACGCCATTAACCAGGGCCGGCATAACAGCATGGTAAAAGGTTGAATCACCGGTCACAGCGAGCACCGGTTGATCAAATCCGAACTGCTTCAGGCTCCCCAATCCATTGGCCACACCAGCCCCGGATCCCATGGCGTGCATGGTCCTCGCCTGGAAAAAGCCAGGACCGGCGAAAGCCAGAGAGTAACAGCCGATATCACCGGTGACAAGACCGTCACGCCCATCCAGCTTGAGTGCCTTCTTTATTGCCCAGAATGTGGCACGGTGGGGGCAACCAGCACACATGTTAATGGGGCGGCTCGGTACAAGTGCAACCGCCTCCTTGGCCACTTTATCATAGGTGAGATCCCGCGGCTGGTAGGTCATAGCCAGGATATCCATCAATGCGTTGATGACCAGATTTGTGCTCTGCTCATTGTAGGGTGTCAGGTGGCCCGAGCGTTTCCCGTAGAAGGTGAGGGCAGAGGTAGCCGGAAGCAGACTGGCGGCCAGCTCCATGACGCTGCGTTCCACAAAGGGGTCCATCTCCTCAACAAAGAAGACCTTGGTGGTGGTAGCGAGGTGTTTTGCAACGAGTTTCTCAGGAAGGGGCCAGGTGGTACCCAGCTTTAAGACCCCCACCCGATCACCTGCTTTCAGCTCCTCCACGGCTTCAATGCTATAGGAGGTGCAGGCCCCGCAGGTTATGATCAGTACCTCTGGATGCTCAGGTCCCATGTATCGATTAAAGGTAGATGTCTCAAAGATCTCCCGCGCCTTCTCAAGCTTCTCATGCAGGGGCTTATGAAAGATGGGGAAGGGGCCTGAGGTAAACTTGCTTTTTGTCGGATTATACATATCCCACAGGTCAGGGAAGTGGGCCTTCTTCTCCTTCTCTTCAGGGAGCTCACCCAGCACCACATTGCCCCTGGTGTAGGACAGACGGGTCACGCCCCGCACAAAGACGATGAGATTTACCGCCTCAGAGACCTCGTAGGCCCATTTTATCATTTCTTTGGCCTCCTGGGCGTTATTGGCTTCCAAAAGCGGATTATCAAACCATTTGGTTATGGTCCTTGAATCCTCCTCGTTGTTGCTCGTCATACCACCCGGGTCATCGGAGATAAAGATCACCATTCCAGCCTCACCGAGACCGGTCATATTGGCATTGACTATGAAGTCGGCGGCAACATTTGCACCGTTCTGCTTCATGATGCACAGAGAGCGTATGCCTGCAAAGGATGCGGCGCCGGCTACCTCGGCGGACACCTTCTCATTAACAGACCACTCCGCGTGGATATTCATCTCCTTGGCAACACCTGCTATCGTAGGGAGAACCTCTGATGTGGGACTCCCGGGATAGGCGGCTGCAACGCCTATGCCGGCTTCAATAGCACCTCGGGCTACCGCCTCATTACCCATCAAGAGCACCGTAGCTCCGGGCTTATCCATTGCAATACTTGCCATGTGTTTACCCCCTTTCTGTAGTGTAAGAACTCTTTGCGCTCCTATTCTTCTAGAAGTTTATCAGCAATACCTTCGGAAAGACCGCCCACGTAGAGGAGGTCTTTTTCGCTGCCGGTTTTCTCAATAATGTTTTTGAGCGCTGTCTTCTTTCTGTTGAGGGCGACGGTCTTCAGGTGAGCCAGTCTTTGCTCAGGCAGAGCCTGGGTCTCGAGGATTCCCTTTTCCCTGGCCGCCTCCATGAGATCGGCGCCCATGTTTGTGCGAATGATGACTGTATTCCACCCCGGGAATTTGGATCCGGCAGAACCCACGGAGATATCTGAAAACTCCGCTGTCATATCCCAGCAGTATTGACAGGCCGGATTAATATAAGGTCTTATCTCGTCAAGTGTAACCGATTTTGTCTCCTTTTTTGTGTACACATCGAAGGTATAGTGTGGGGTATGGGGAATATCGAACTTGACTGCCTGTGACGGATCACAAAGCTCCCTGAGAAAGGGATGAAAAACATCCGGACGCAGTGCCCAGCCGCAAATCAGGCCCATGGTCAATTTGATATTTTCAGGATTTACACTGTTCTTGGGCTCGTAGGTTTTTATCTTGCTCAGGGCCTCGACTTCACAGCCCAAGCCAACGACTGCCAGCTTTTCGGTGCTCTCCTTGGGAATACCTCTATAGGCCTCAAGCACAAAGCTGGCCTCGTAACTCGATCCGGCGCATTCCAGCAACTCCTCTCTGCTTCGAGCCACATAACCACGCGCTACCTTGTCTTCATCCATCTTGGTACATACTACGGCGTTTATTATTCCCTCTTCCAGCGCGAGTGCAAGCAGCGTTGTTACCGTTCCCCCGTCTTGTGCCTTCTCCTTAATCCTTTTATCCGTGGATCTAGCCATGAATATATCCACAGCGTGGCCAACTTCCTCATCCCCGTAAGGGACCCCAAAGATCTTCTCACTCACAGCGTTCATGTCAGTGTATGTCCGCGGGCAGTGCTTGTAGCAATCCCCTTCCTCTATGGTGCACTTATCCAGCACCACGATTCTTCCTCCATAGGCGACCATGTAAGGACAGGCGGTAACACATGCCCCGCATCCTGTACATAACCCCTGATTTATCACCTCTTCGAATAGTGCTTTTGACCCTTTTCCATTATTCGACATACCTTAGCTCCTTTCTGAAGTCTATAGGATTACAATATTCGAAATGAGTCAATGGGAATGAAAAGCCTGTGCGTTAATTTTATATGGTATGTATGTATGATGTGGCCCCGGTTGTCAAGACAAAAGCACTATATTTGAGCTAGACCTTGGGGCCTCCAAGACTGATTAACTCCTCAATTCTTTAATAAGAGCTGGTACAATCTGATTAACGTCCCCGATAATTCCATAGTCGGCAAAGTTAAGAATATCGGCCTTTGGATCGATATTTATGGCTACGATAAGCTCACTGTTTATCATTCCCGCAGAATGCTGTATCGCTCCTGAAACCC
>Ga0209979_1005024_pt1 | contig 10609 bp, 5 predicted proteins | sample AnhtaG_FD_183114 | JGI IMG/M metagenome (GOLD analysis project Ga0209979, IMG submission 183114) | Deep subsurface microbial communities from Anholt, Denmark to uncover new lineages of life (NeLLi) - Anholt_01485 metaG (SPAdes) (version 2) | ecosystem: Environmental > Aquatic > Marine > Oceanic >...
CGCGTGGGCGCATTCTATGGTCTGGCGCCACAGCGCGAGAACAGTAGGCAGCCGGACACGGAGAACAGATACCTGGTCACAGCGTCGTCCACCGGCTTCCTGGGCCTCTGCGCCCTGGTCGGGGCCCTGATGTACTTCATGCGGTGCGCCTTCGGCGCCGACAACGGGATCTGCTCCCGCATCCACCCGGGATTGGCGGCGGGGCTGTGTGGGAGTCTGGTGGGGATCGTAGGAGCCAATCTCATCGGCGACACGTTCGTGCGCGGGCTCTACGTGCCGGTGTTTCTCGTGTTCGCGCTGGCCGCCGTCGCCGCGAGCCATCTTCGTCAGGCAGCGCCCACCCCCAAAGGGCCGAATTCCTGGGAACCTGCGGCCACATCCTGACATCAGTACAAGTGTAGGTGTCCGAGTGCCGGATGTGGCTCGGTCATCGCGCTCGTACGGTATCGGTGGCTGTGCTTATTGCCGCCACCGGGCCGGGTGTGGTAGTGTGTAGAGCGCCACAAGTGGAGCCGAGCAGAGGAGAGCAGTCGGGTCGAAAACTCAAGACGTCGCCGCGCAGCGATAGAGGCTTGCCGGCCCGTTTGAACGTAGAGTAATAAGGACCCTGCCCCAGTGCTTCTTGGGGCATGAGTTGAGCTAGCTGCGGGCGTGCTGGAGGAGGATGCCGAATGCGCCTTCCACGTGGGCTGTGCCGGCTGTGTGTACCTCTGGCGATTTGTGCCGTTGGGGGTGCCCTGGTATGGGCGACCTCCGCGGCCCTGAGCGCCAGTTACGAGACGATCTGCTGGGAGGCCGAGGATCACTCCAGTATCAAGCAGCCCTTGTTCGTGGGGCCTCGGAGTCACGCGGACGACGCGCCGCCGAAGAAGGACGCGTCGGGCGGCAAGTTCGTCCGCAGCGACATGGAGTCGGAGAACGATAGCGGCGGCAAGGTGGTCTACAAGATAAAAGTCCGCGGCGGCACCTACAAGCTGTGGGGCCGGCGCTATTGGCCGTCGCCATTGAAGGGGTGTGCCAACTCGTTCTACCTCAACATAGATGGGAAGCGCGTTGGCATCTTTGGCGAGGACCCCACGTATGACGCATGGGTCTGGACCTCACTCAAGAAGCCGGCGACCATTTCGCTGACGCCTGGGATTCATACCATCGAGTTCGAGCACCGGGAACACGGGGCCATACTTGACCAGATTCTTCTCACGACTCGTACGGGGACGCGCTTCGGGTATGTGCCTGGCGGCGGCAGGCTACCCGTGAAAGTGACACCTGGCGCAGTGCAGAAATAGGCGAAGCTCCCCGATCAGAGCATCTAACGAACCTCGACGGCATCTCCTCGGCGGAGCCGGCGACGCGGCCCATGCATGCTCGTCCCCGGCCACGGAGGTTGACTGGATGGCAGTGGCGCCCTGGCGTTGGCTTATTACCGTATTCGTCTGCGCCATCATCACTTGGGCGCTCTGTGGCGCAGTCGCAGCGCAGGCGGCGACGAACGGGGAGCTCGTGCTCCTCGGAGAGCAGGAAGGCAGTTTCACCTTCATCGCCACCGTCAACGTGGGCCCCGACACATCTGCCGCTGCAGCGCGCTTCGTCTTCAACTACCAGGATGAGCAGAACCATTACGAGCTCACGCTCGCCGAAGGACGCACGCAGTTCCGGCGCATGGCGGGCGGGGAGGCTGTTGATATCGGCCGGAGGGGCGCCGTCTCGCTCACCAGCGGCGAGCATCTCCTCTCAGTTCAGCGGCGTTCGTGGCGCATGACGTTGATATGGGACAGCGTGGTCGTGTGCTCCGCGTATGACAGTGCCTTCAGCGGCGGGAACGTCGGGTACGCGGTCGCCGGAATGGACGTGGGCGACGCCTTCGTTCAAGTGGTCCCGCCGGTGCTGTGGACCGACGACTTCATGCGCGCCGGCGCGGCGACGACGCCGTGGGAGAGCATCGCCGGAACGTGGCAGCAGAAGGAGCTGCGCACGGAGGCGCGGCGCGAGCAGGACCCGTCGCGCAGCGCCAATGCCTTCTGTCACTATGGGCGCAGCGACGATGGGGTCGCCCTCGCCATCGCGGGCGAGGCGCAGCAGTATTGGTTCTGGGATGATTACAGCTATAGCCTGGCCGTGAAGTCTTCAGGCGGGCCGGTGGGTGCGGTCTTCCTCTATCAGGACGCAGACAATTACCTGCTCTTTCGCTGCTCGTCGGAGCTCGATCCAGAAGGCCCAAGAACGCAGCTTGTGTCGGTCGTCAATGGGGAGAGGACGCTTCTCGCTGAAGCTCGAGGCGGCATCGTCCCCGAATACTGGTACGCCCTGCGCGTGAACGTGTCCGGCGGGCTCATCGAGGCCTTCGTCGATGACAGGCCGGTGCTCACGGCGCGCACGGACCTATTCGGTCAGGGGCAGATCGGGCTTTACACGGAGGGCGAGCCGGGAGCGTACTTCGACGACGTCTGGGTGGAGTCGTGGAGCGTGTTCATGGATGATTTCGCTGAGCGAGAGCCCGGCAAATGGGCGCCGGCCGGCGGCGATTGGGAGGGTCCGCAGAAGGGGACAATGGCGAAGAGCGGCGGCGGCGAGGGGCTGCTGATCAGTGGGGACGCAACGTGGACGAACTACGTCTATGGCGTTGACGTCAAACCGAGCAAAGGAGCGGGCGCCGGTATCGCCTTCCGCGTCGGCGACGCGGGGAAGTACGTCTTCCGCTGGGCGCCCCGAGGCTCGGACCTGCCCTATGCCGGTGAGGCGCAGCTCCTCCGCATATCTCACGCCGAACCGGCGATCCTGGCGTCCGTTCCGGCCAAGTTGGCCCCAGCGGAGGTGCACCGTTTCAAGGTCGCGTGCGATGGGCCTCACATCGCGCTTTTTGTTGACGAGCAGCGCCTGATAGAATGTGCCGACGCCCTGCTGCCCGGCGGCGCTATCGGCCTCTACGCCGACGGCCGGAGCCGGGTCGCTTTCGACAACGTGTCGGTGCGCTTCCCGCGAGGGAAGCGAGGCGCAAAGATCGTACCCCGGTTTGAGTCTCCGGGCGACAGCACCATGCAGGCTTGGGCCACGAAATCGGGGCAGTGGACTGCCGAAAAGGGGCGCTCTGGCTACTGGCACGTGGCCGACTTCTTTGGGGACAATACCATCAGCTTCGAGATAGCCGCCGTCGGCCGACGCAGTGGCTCAGCGGCCGTGACCATTTCACGCGATCCGGACGACCCGGGAGCCGCATGGCGCCTGGTTATCACGACGATCCGAGGCCGGCAGACGCTGAAATTCGCGCTGTACCACGGCGAAAAGTGCCTGCAGGAGAGCCAAACCGACGTGCCCCCGGGCAAAAACGCCGAGATCCGGATTCAGCAGAAAGGCAACTACATCTTGGTGCACGTCAATGGGCAGTGTATACTGGCGCATGAGATGGCGCTGTGATCCCGACCGAATGACGTGCGGTGGCTGGAGGGCGGCCTGATGCCGTATCCGCGACAGTCATACAGAGCGGCGACTCTGGCGGGCGCACTCATCGCGCTCGTATGTTGGGCGCCGGAGGTCGTCAGCGCACCGGACGCCGCCGCCGCTATCGCCGCCGGCGGGCCGCAGCGGGGGCCTTATCAGATCGGCTTCGAGTCGAGCGGACTCGGGCTGACCGCTCGCGACGTTGAAATCTCCTCCCGCAACGTTTACGACTACACGTTCGCGAGTGCGCCAACTGACTGGGTGCCGCGGGGCGGGACGTGGGTGATGCAGAGCCGCTGGACCTGCTCCCCCCAATGGTCGTGGTACGGTGGCTATGGCGACAGCATCGCCGCACTGTGGAACAAGCGCGTCTTCGAGCGCGACGTGTCCGTGAATCTGCACGCCGCCTTCAAGATGGGGCTGGGCTCATTTAGCGGCTACAAGAATCCCAACGATATGAACATTACCCTCTTTGGGGATGGCGCAAATCCCGATAGCGGCTATAGCTTCATCGTCGGCGGCGGCCTCAATATGTTCACCCGCATCATGAAGGGCGACACGGTGCTGGCTGAGACGCGGGAGCCCGCGTACCTGCTGCCCATCTTCGAGGATGGCGCATACAACACTACCGCGTTTCACCGCCGGTGGTGGATGCTGAAAGCGGAGCGCATCGGCGACGTGCTGTCGCTATACATCGACAATCGGCTCGCCTTGGAGGCGCACGATCCCGATCCCATCCCAAGCGGGCACGTTGGCATCTGGACGCACGATAACGGGATCGTGATCGCCCGTGTGCGTATTAGCTACGAGCGGGAGATGACCGCGAGTCAACCCGCGCCGGTACCGCGCTATGTTGCCGCGGACGACCCCACACGACCGGACGCTCGCGCGTTTGTCACCTCGCGAACGCATCCGGGCGTGTTCATCGATTTCGAGACCGGGCTCGATCAGTTCGCGCCTCGAAGCGCCGCGGACGGGGCGGCGCTTGCCATCGTGGAACGTGGCCCTGACGCACGCGGACGCGCGCTGAAACTCGTGAACGCGAACGCCGGCGGCGACTTCGCCACCACTGCCGTCAGTCAGCCCCTCACCCTCGGCCCCCGGGGCGTGAAATACATCGACTTCGATTACAAGGTCGGCCCGGATGCCCGAGTCAATCTCTTCGCGAAGGTCGAGGGCGGACTGTACGAAATCGTATTCACGGGTCCGGACGAACCCAGCTACATGACCCAGATCCTGGGCGCCATCGAGGGCGCCAGGGCGGACAATCGGTGGCATCGCGCGCACTTCGACCTCTGGGCGCACCTGCGGCGCGTGTTTGGCGACGTCGATGCGCTCGCTCTCGACGATCTTTTCTTCGCCAACCGCAACACCAAGGGGTACCTCACGGCCGGATTTGGGGGCAATCGCGCCGGCGCCACCTGGTATCTGGACAACTTCTACATCGGCACAGCCGGTCCGGCGAGCGTCGAACTGAGCTGGCGTCCGACCCGTGGCCGCCCCGGCCAGCCGCCCATCGTCAGCTACGCCACGGCGCTCGACGGCAATCCGCACACTATCCCGAGCGCCAAGGACGCCTCGCCAGAGACACAACTGTCGTGCGAGGGCCTGGCGCCTGGGACGCACTTCTTCCACCTCAGGCCGCAGCTCGTGGATGGCTCCTCGGCGCCCGTCATCCATCATAATATCATCGTGGATGCCAAGGCGCCCACGGTGGTGGCCGTTCACCCGCAACCCGGAACCGAGTCCCACGCCGACGACATCAGCGTCGAGCTGACGGACGGCAGTGGGGTTGGGGTGGCTCCGAAGAGCCTCATACTCGCAGTTGACGGGACGGAGTACAGGATCGCCGACGAGGCGGTACGATACGACGCGGTAACGCGAAGGCTCAGCTTTGCGTCGCATGAGGCCGGACTCAGCTTCGCGGACGGGCAGACTGTTGAACTCGAACTCGCCGCCGCCAGCGACTACCTGGGCCATGCCATCGCTGATGCGCCCAAATGGTCGTTCACGATGAGCCATGCAGCGGATCACACTCCCCCGCCCTCGCCCACGGTGGCAGCCCCGACGGATTATCTGTGCAACGACACCTTCGAACGCGACATGGGCGAGTGGGCGAACTACGGGAGCGCGAAGGGCGCCATCGTCTGCCGCGATTCCAGCACCGCGGCCAGCGGCACGTACAGCCTGAAGCTGTACAACCGCACAAATGGCGGTCTCTTTGGCGCTTACATCCGGAAGACGCCCTTCGACGCGGGAAAGTATCGCATCGTCAGCTTCGACTACAAGATCAATGACCGCATCCGCGCCGACTTCGCCGTGTACGTGAATGGCAAGTGGCGCAACATCGTCTTCACCGACAACGACAACAACTTGGGCAAAATCGGTGAGGCGCCTGGCGTCATACGGGACAACGAATGGCATCATGTGGAGTTTGACCTCTATGATATGCTGTGCCGGGCGGCTCCGGAGGCCGGCGGCTACGTGGTCCGGCATTTCATCATCGGCGACTGGGGCACCATGGCCAACACGCAGCACGCAACCTACTGGATCGACAACTTCCGCATCATGCCCATCGTGCCGGCGAGCGAGAATGTGAGCTTCAACTGGGACTCCCGCGATCCGAGCGGCATTCTGGGCGCCAGTTGGATATTCGACCGCCGGCCCGACACCGTGCCGCCGGAGCGGATCAGCGGGACGAGCACCGAGCCCAGGTTCGCGGAGTCGAGCGGGGGCGCCGCATACTTCCACGTGCGGGCCGCCGATGGAGCCGGCAATTGGAGCGCCACGACGCACTACCGCGTGCTCGTGGACAGTATTCGCCCCACTATCGGGCCGCATCGGCCGGCTCCTGCCGCCGTGGCGGCGCATTCGCGGATCGAGATCCCGCTCGCGGATGCGGGCGACGCCGGCATGGATCCGGGCAGCATCGTCCTGTCCGTTGGCGGGGTTAAGTACGGCGTCACAAATCCGGGACTGACGTACGATGCAGCCCGTGAGCTGCTCGTTTGGGACGGACAACATGTGTCGCCGAAGCCCGTTGTGTTCGCCGACGGCCAGCGAATTGACGTGGCGCTGGAATCGGCCGCCGACTACGCCGGGAACCTCCCGGCACAGCTTCCGCGTTGGTCGTGGACAATGGACTACAGCAAGGACTCGTCACCGCCTGTGGTGGAACTGGTCAAGTGCACCACGCATCCGACAGCGGTCACCGACACCTTCGAACATGATCTCGGGGAGTGGGCGCCTGGGCCGGGAGGAACGCAGACGAGGGTGGAGCGCGATCGGGCGAGCGCCGCCAGCGGGAGCTTCAGCGCCAGGATCACGCACGGCGGCGGCTCCTTGAGCGTCGCCGCGACCGGCACCGAATACGATGCGCTCCGGCATCCAATCGTGTCGTTCGACTACAAGGTGCCGCCCGGGCTGAAAGTGGACATGAGAGTGCGTATGGCTGGCAACTGGCACACGGTGGCCTTTACCGGCGATCCGGCGCGCGGCGAGCCGCAGATACCCAAGGTGCAGGCCGACGGTCGATGGCATCATGCCTCCTTCAACCTGATGACGTACCTCAGGCCCCGGGCCCGTCGCGTGCCCCGGCTCACCATAGAGCAGATCGTTTTCGGAGATCGCCCGCCGTACAGAAACCAGCCGGACGCAAGCTTCAATATTGACAACTTCATTATCGGCGCCCCGGGACGCGCCGCTCCCGCTTTTTCGTGGAAGGCGAGCGACGCAACGGGCGTGGTGGATTACAGCTATGTGCTCGACGACCGGCCGGAGACCGTACCCGACGATGTTGGCGAAGGACCGGCCGCCGGAAAGCGTTTTGCCAGCTTGCGGGGCGGCCTGTACTTCTTCCACATCCGGGCCAAAGACGGCGCGGGGCACTGGGGTCCCGCGCGGCACTACGCCGTGATGCACTTGAGTCCGCCTCCGACGCGGTAACGGGCATGCACCGCAGCGCCGGAGGCCGGTAAGGGCAACCGCCCGAGTCCGTGAAAGAGCTTACGCGAAAGAATCGGCCTATTGGTACGGCCGTCGCCATATCGGCAATACTTGTGGCGGCGGCGCTTTTGCGCTTCTGGGGCCTGACCTGGGGCCTGCCGGACGACACGCACCTGTTCTCCTATCACCCCGACGAGTACTTCTCGCTCGCCACCGCCCTCTCCGTCGCCCTTGAGGGCGATCCCAACCCCCATTTCTTCAACTACGGCACGCTTTACATGTCCCTGGTCGCTGTCGTGGCTCGTTTCGCGCACCACCTGCCGATACACGGCCCCGAGGATTTGACCAGAGCCATGCCGCAGCTCATTCTCGACGCGCGGCTGGTTACTGTGGTGCTGGGAGTGTTGACGGTCGTCCTCGTATTCGGTGTCGGCCGCAGCCTGTTTGGCAGAACTGCCGGCCTGGCGGCTGCCGCCAGCCTCGCCGTCATGCCGCTGCACGCGGTTCACGGTCATTATGCCACCGTTGACGTCCCGGCGACGTTCTCGATGGTGCTGTGCCTCCTGTTTACGGCGCCCATCCTGGCTTACGCAACCGTATCCCGCCGGCGGGGACGCAGCAGCCGCCGCGCGTTCGCGCCGGGACGGCTGTACTTTCTGGCCGGCGCGGCCGCTGGGCTTGCAGCCGCCACGAAGTACAATGGCGGCCTCGCCATCATCTTCCCGTTGGCGGCGCACGTTCTGAGCAACGGCAGAGGAGGGCGGGGCACGCGGGCATGGCTGCGCCTGATCGATCGGCGTGTGGCTCTGACGGTCGGCGCAGTTGTGCTGGGCTTCATCATCGGCTGTCCGTACGCGCTGCTCTCTCCCGCTGAATGGTGGGGGAGCGTGGAGTCATTCCAAGGGGTATCGTACGAGATACACCACATGCGCGTCGGAGAGCATCCCGCCGTCGAGGCGACGCCTCCGGGCCCGGTATTCCATCTGGTTGGCTCGCTGGCGTATGGCCTGGGTTGGCCCACGCTCGTATTGGCGCTCGTGGCCGTCGTATATGCCGTCGTAAAACGGCGGCGCCGCGACTGGCTGCTGCTCAGCTTCCTCGCGGCCTGGTTCATCATGATCAGCCTCGCCAACGTCCGATACATGCGCTACGCCATCCCCATGCTGCCCATTCTTGCATTGCTCATTGGCCGCATGCTCAACGGGCTAATGCAGCGTGCCCGCGAGCCGCAGTCGCGGCTGAAGCGAGCGGGCCTTCAGGCATTGAGAATAGCCACAGTCGTAGCGCTCTGTCACGCGCTGGTGTACACCTGGGCTTACGATGATGCGATGGCGTCCGTGGCGGGCACGGGCGGGGCGCGGGCGGATTGCCTGCCGCGCGCCGGGGCGGGCGTGGGCGATACCGTGGGCCTCATATGGCCCCCGTGGTTCTGCCATCCGCCGGTGGCGTACGTCAACGGTGGGGCCATGCTCAGGGCGATGCCCGTCTGGCGGCAGTTTCGCCGGTCGCCGTACGAGGTGCGCGCCCTCGGCTACGATCCGCCGCAGCAATTGCCGGAGTTCTACGTCGTGACCTCTTTCGAGCTGCGCGATCACGAACGCGTGGGGACGGAGGCATGGCGAAACGTTAGCCAAACGTTGGCGACACACTACACGCACGTGGTGCAGTACGACCCGGCGGGGCAACTCGGAAAGCTCCCCGGCGCCGACATGCACAATGCGCCCATGGACTGGCTGTATCCCTTCCCGCAGATCAGTGTGTATCGCCTGAGAAGCGGCGATGGGCCGGCGAGCACGGAGGCGGCGGGAGGTAGCGACGGCTCGATGGTGGAAGAGTCCGGTGTAGATGGCCAATGGCCATCTGGTGAACGATAGCCGTGCCTCCTCTTGCTGCGGCGAGGACGGCACTTGACGAGGTGGCACACGATGGAGAAGCTGGCTTTGCATGGCGGCGATAAGGCTCACGCCGGCTCCTGGCCCGCATGGCCGATTTGCGAGGAGCGCGACATTGAGCGCATCACGCAGGTGGCCCGAAGCGGGAAATGGGGCGTGGGCGGGGAGTTGGTTCCGGAGTTCGAGGCGCGCTTCGCCGAGTTCGTCGGCGTTGAGCATTGCACGTGCGTTACCAGTGGCACGACGGCGCTCGAAGTGGCCCTGCTGGCCCTCGGCGTCGGGCCCGGTGATGAGGTGATCGTGCCGCCCTATACCTTCATCGCCACGGCGAGCTCGGCGCTGTACGTGGGCGCCGTCCCCGTCTTTGCCGACATCGATCCGGATACGTTCTGCATCGATCCCGCGAGGATAGAAGAGGTGAGCACCGAGAAAACGAAGGCGATAATCCCGGTGCACATAGGCGGCAGCCCGTGCGACATGGATGCCATCAACGAGATCGCCCAGAAGCACGATCTCTTCGTCATCGAAGACTGCGCGCAGGCGCACGGCGCGGAGTGGAAGGGCCGACGCGTTGGCGGTCTGGGGCACATCTCGGCTTTTAGCTTTCAAGTGAGCAAGAACATCCCGGCCGGCGAGGGGGGCGCTGTGTGCACCAGCGATCGGAAGCTGGCGGAGCGTGTCTGGTCGATTCACAATTGCGGTCGCGTCCCAGAAGGAGCCTGGTACCAGCACGACATTCTGGGCTGGAACCTGCGCATGACGCAGTTTCAGGCTGCGGTGCTGCTCGGTGGACTCGAGCGCGTTGAGGAGCAGATGAAGCTGCGCGATGCCAACGGCAAATACCTGTCCCAGCGTCTGTCGGAGATCGAGGGCATCACCCCGTCTAAGGACACCCCGGGCGCCACGCGGAATGCGTATCACCTCCACATGAGCAAGTTCGACGCTGCCGGCTTCGATGGCTTGCCACGCAGCGCTTTCGTGGAGGCAATGCGGGCCGAGGGCGTGCCATTCTCCGCCGGCTACAATCCGCTGTACAAGTCGCCGGCTATTGTGGCGGCATCACCAGTGGACTACTCTGACGTATGCTGCCCCGCGTGCGAGCGCATCTGCGACCAAGAGGGCCTGTGGCTGTCCCAGAATGTCCTTCTCGCCTCGCAGAGCGACATGGACGATATTGCTGACGCAGCCCTCAAGGTGCAGCGCAACGTGAGCGCGCTCCTGGCGGCTGCCCCTGCCTCTGAGTAGGTCCGCGCATCCGCGCTCCGTCCTGACAACGACCGCCTGCGGAGCAGAGAGCCCCCCCAGCGGGGCGCACTATGCCCCGGCGCTGGCGCCGA
>Ga0209979_1005025_pt1 | contig 10609 bp, 9 predicted proteins | sample AnhtaG_FD_183114 | JGI IMG/M metagenome (GOLD analysis project Ga0209979, IMG submission 183114) | Deep subsurface microbial communities from Anholt, Denmark to uncover new lineages of life (NeLLi) - Anholt_01485 metaG (SPAdes) (version 2) | ecosystem: Environmental > Aquatic > Marine > Oceanic >...
GCGACCTTCTACAGACAAAGTGAAAATCGCGGTCATCATCGTCGTCGGGATCATCGTCCTGGCATGTATTCTCGCATCCGCAGGGATCGCTATCGCGTTTTGCCTCTATGCGCCCTGAGCAGTGCCTTACTGAGGAGCTGCGCAGCACCCGCTTCCCAGGGGAATCGTTGCAAGGTGCCGGACATGGGCTTTCGCGCCCACAGCGCCCGCCCTGGCGTACGGACGCGCCCAAGTCCGGCGATCCGGCACCTTTCACCTGGGAAGCGGACGCTAGGAGCCGTTTCTACAGTCAACGTGTGTGCAAGTCCAGCGCTCTGTCACGTTTCTCACGGGCAAGGTGAGGATACCAACGCTTGGGCAGGGAGGCTGCAAGGCGTGTTGTCTGGGTTGACATGGCCTTCGTTCGTGAGGATCCTGTCGGTGAAATCCGAACCGCCCAGAGTCTGGGTCTATCTGCAAGATGGGGGGTTCATGGGAATCCGTGCAACAGGAAGGCGAATAGCGATCACAGGGATCAACATCTACCGCTTCGCTGGGGGAAAGATCGCTGAAGCCTGGTCGAACTCTGACTGTCTGGGCATGATGCAACGGCTCGGCGCAATCCCTTCGATGGAACAGGGCGCAGAATAGCTCCTGTGACTCGCCTTGCCCTTGAGTCGATTGGATATGGTCAAGGCTGCCCGGCTACCTCAGCATCTTCACATGTGCTTGCTCTGCGCTTGGGTTTTCATTCCGTGGCCCAGATAAGGTTCTCATGGATTCAGAGGAAAGGAGCAGAGACAATGGCAGTCGTCGAGCGATGTATCCAGAGCATCCCCGGAGGCAAATGGGATGAGTTCATGGAATGGGAAAACAAGTGGATGCCCGTCAACAAGCGCCTCGGCATGCCGCCAAAGAGGCACTATCGAGCCCTCTATGCCAGCCATGACACCTCCACGCATGTCTGGGAGGTCGAGTGGGCGAGCCTGGCGGAGCTGGAAGCGACCCAGACGAAAATGTGGGCGGACCCGGAGGCACAGGCGCTAATGGCGCAATGGTCCACCTTTGTCGCCAGGGAGCAGCGCGAGCTATACTTCCTGCTGCCTTGAGTCAGCCTCCCTGCCAACCTTTCGAAGCTCGCCGTCGGACAATGTCGCGCGGGCCAGCATAGCTCAGCCTCCCTGAGCAGATCCTCGTCACCAAGTCGTCCCAGCTCTTCCCTTGCTGCAGCCCTTGTGGCCTCAGCGCTCGCGTGTTCGGCCCTAGCATTGGTATACTTCGAGTGCGCATCGTCGCGTGCCTTTATGGCTAGGTCGCGAGCTTCCTCTGCCCGTTCTCGGGCGGTCACCAAGCGCCTACGGTCCTCCTCAAAACCCTCCAATCGACCTTTGAGGTCTGCCTCATCTGGCGCCCGTCGATTGCACTTCTCAGAGGTTCACACGCACCGAACATCCGTTACATCCCTCTGCTGACCTGGACGTATTTGGCGAGGGCGGCCTTGGCCGTCGGAGTGGCTGTGTACTCCACTGAGGGGGCTCGTTCAAGCGGTACCGTAGGCAGGCGGAGTAGGGAGTCCCTGGTGTACTTGAACGACGGTTCCATGCTGGCACTGAGGGACTTGCCAAACGCGCGCGGCTTCGAGGCTGGGCCGTTCAGGTCTGCAACCCTCGCCACATGAGCATCCCAGATCCCGTCGTCATCACCCACGCAGAGCATCAGAAGACCCTCCTCTTCCTACGATATATGTGGACGGGGCCATCACCAAGGGAAGCATCGGCGACTTTCGAACCACGGTCCGGACATGCCAGACACACCGGAGCCGACAAGAGACACGAGGCGCTCTCCCATCGTTGACTCTGGCTTCCGACTCCTCATGGTTGCCAACACTCACCCTCGCTTGGCCTTGCTCTGCCCCTTGCTCAGAGACACGCCAAGCTCGGACTCCAATGGACAGGCAGACGACAAGTTCCGCGGCACACCGGCGACCGGTTGCCTGACTCGCGAAAGCTCCACGATCTGCCTCTGATCTTGAGCGCTCCCTTCCCGGAAGCCGCATCGTCATCATATCAACTCGCCATAGCGCGGCAAGTCCTGCGGGGCGACGCTCATACTGCCCTGGCTCGATCGGACTCCGACGCCACCCCACGCACCTGCCTTAGGTTTCCTCCCGTGCTCCCGCCTCACTGCACACGATCCGAGGTAGCTCGTGGTTATCGCGCGCCCGGACCTTGGGCTCGACTGGCGACACATCCAGCCCGTAGGCACTGTATGTCTGGGGAGGCTGGTCTAGCAGAGCATCATCAGGAACGCCGGCATACCTAGATTCTGCAGAAAGAGGAGGGAGAGCAGCGAAGGAGGACCTGCAAGTGGGGTCCAGAGGGCTTGAGCTGGCCTGTGGAAGGCTGTTTTCCGCCCTCTATTGGGCTCTTTGAGTCTGATTTGCCTACGGTCAGGCGCTTCACCAAATGTCTGGATAGGAGGGGACGGAGCAGAGAGTGATGGGGCGATGCTACAGGTGCAACTTGACCGGAGCGACGGTGGCAGAAGGGCCATATGGGGCTGTAGAAGGACCAGAAAGCTTGCGGATGGCGCGCCAAGTGCTGATGTTTCGGTTGATGGAGTCCTTGTCTTGGGGTATACTCGTACTGAGAGGCGCAGGCAGGCTTTCTGATCAGGGATTCAGAACGGTGTCTATCCGCGAGAGTCAAGCACAAGTGCCCCGCATGGGGTACAAGCCTGGTTGCTCAACACAGAAAAGGAGTAGAATGATGAGATTGGCAGTTGCTGTCGGCACCGTTGGCGACGGGACGCTCCAGGGGGCCATCCAGTACTGCAAGGATCTCGAGGTGGACCGGCTGGTGGAGGTAGGGTTTGGCAACGTTCCCGGCTTTCGGGAGCAGGGGTACTTTGAGCTGGAGGCCCTCCAAAAGGTCAAGCAAGAGATCGAGGATGCCGGAATGTCCTTCTCGGTGATGGCGGGCTCGGTCCCGAGGCCCATGATTATGGGCGAACCGGAGGGCGAGGCACAGTTCAGCAATCTGTGCAAGAGCATGGAGGTGATGGGCAAGGTAGGCGCGGACATCCTCATGATGATGCCGATGCTGCAGCCTCCGGAGGATCCGCAGGAGGAGGAGGCGCGGTGGGGCCTGTTTGTGGACTTTTACAGGAAGCTGATGGCCCAAGCCGAAAGGTGCGGGGTGAAGGTCGCTCTCCACACGGTGGCCCACCCGGCGATGAACATGCTGTGGAACTACCAGGTGGTGGAAAGGCTGATGAAGGATGTTCCCAGCCCCTGCAACGGCGTGTGTTTCTGTATTGGGAACTACTGGAACTCCGAGGGCGAGCGTATGTACGACATCATACGTCGCCTGGGGGAGAAGGTGTTCTACGTCCACCTGAGGAGCACAAAACAGGGGCTGGGCGAGACGCCATTCTGGTTCGACAGCGGCGGGCCCGACTTTCGGAAGATGATCCAAGCTCTGAGGGACATCGACTATCGCGGCGACATGCGGGCCGAACACATGCCTACAGATCATTATGGGCAGCCTGGGGCCTCAGATATAGGTACGGCCTGGGCCATAGGCTATATGAAGGCCCTGCAGCAATTCGTGTGATTGGCATCTGACAGTAGTCTCCCTCAATCCGTGTTGAGGGAGACCGCTGGGTCTGGTTGGGCACTAGAGCAACGAAAAGGGGGTGTTTGATGTTGCCGGAGGGTTTTGTTCCACGCAAAGGAGGTGTGCTGGAGGCGGCGCCGGAACTGGGCGTCGGGATCTTGGGCTATGGCTTCATGGGCAAGGCCCACACCAATGCCTACAAAAAGATTCCCTACATGTTCTGGCCCCCAACCGTTCGCCCGAGACTGGTCGCTATGTGCGGTCGCACCGAGGACAGGGTTGCAGAAGCCGTAAATCGCTACGGATACGAGGGATACTATACCGATTGGCAACGGATGATGGAGGACCCTCGTATCGACGTCTTTGACAACTGTGGACCTCACGCTGCCCATTGCGAACCGTCCATCGCCGCTGCAGAGGCGGGCAAGCACGTGCTCTGTGAGAAACCGCTAGGGCTCAACAGTGAAGAGACGGGGAGGATGCTCAAGGCGGTGCGGGAGGCCGGGGTGAGGCACATGTGTGGCTTCAACTACCGTTTCCTTCCCGCCGTTCGTCTGGCCAAGGACATCATCGATCGAGGTCTGCTTGGCCGTATCCTTCAGTTTCGGGGCAAGTATCTTCAGGAGGGGGGACGCCGTGCCAGGGAACGTCTGGCGGCTCATCCTGGTGGGCGGGGTGCCCTGTTGGGGTTGGGCAGTCATGTCATCGACATGGCTCGATTCCTGGTGGGCGAGATCATTGCTCTCATGGGCATGCTTCCGGATCTGAGAGCTGTGACCATGGTCGAGTTCGCCAATGGCGCGCACGGGACACTGGAGGCCAATAGCTTCTGCCCTGGAAACAAGAACCGCCACGCCTGGGAGATCCACGGCACGAAGGGCAGCCTGGCCTGGGATCTTGAGGATCTCAACCGCCTTCACGTCCTCCTGGACGACGACTCTCCGAGGGAGCTGAGTGGCTTCCGCAATGTCCTGGTCACGGAATCCTATCATCCCAACATCAGTTGGGAGCAGTTGAGTCAGGTAGAGGGAGCTCTCCTGACGGGGCGCGTGCCGGGGCAGGTGTGGTGGCCGCACGGCCATATCCTGGGATGGGAGCACGGTCACATCAATGAGATCTTTTTCTTTCTCGATGCCATAGCCCGTGACCAGCCGATTGCGCCTTACGGAGCCACGTTCGAAGATGGGCATCGCGTAGCGGTGCTCAGTGATGCGATCGAGAGATCGTTCGAGGAAGGGAAACGGATAGAGATACCGCAGAGCATCTGAGGAGTCGGAGGAAAGCGATGAAACTCGGAGTTGACACCTTCAGCCTGCGATCGCAGGGATGGGATGCTTTCGAGCATCTGGAGTATGCGCACAGTATTGGGCTTGATGTAGTGCAGTTTTCGGAGACGAGTTTTCTCGAGAGCTTGGAGGAGGACTATCTGAAACGGGTCAAGGCCCGGTCCGATGAGCTGGGGATCGAGGTCAATGTAGGCATGTTGTCCATCTGTCAGACCTCCAGCATATTCAACGACGAGCGTGGCACAGCGGAGCAGCAGTTGGGGGAGATGCTGCACGTCGCCGATTGGGTGGGCTCCCCCGTGGTACGTTGCGTTATGGGGTTGGGCCCCGATCGTCGCACAGAGACACCCCTGCAGACTCACATTGACGGGGCGATAGAGACCTGCCGGGCGGTGCGAGATCTGGCGCTCGATCTGGGGATCAAGATCGCCATCGAGAACCACGCGGGGGACCTACAAGGGAGGGAGCTGAAGGCCTTGATCGAGGAGGCCGGGCCTGAATACGTGGGTGCCTGTATTGACTCAGGGAACGCCATATGGGCTGTGGAGAGTCCTTTTGTGACCCTCGAGCACCTGGCGCCCTATGTGATCACAAGCCATGTTCGGGACACTGCCATCTGGGAGCATCCTCGGGGGGCAGCTGTGCAGTGGGTGGCCATGGGCGATGGCAATACCAACATCCAGGAGTGGGCTCGACTGCTCCAACAGAAATGCGCAGACGCTTCCTTCGCCCTGGAGATCATCACTGGTATGCCACCACGGGTGCTCAATTATCTGGAGCCGGAGTTCTGGGAGGCATATCCCGACACACCGGCATCCGAGTTCGCCCGCTTCGTGAAACTGGCGAGAGAGGGGCTGCCCTTCATGGGCCCCATGCTGACCGCCCCCCGGGGTGACATCCCGTCTGAGTACCAAGCGGCCCTGACCTTGCAGCAGCGCCTGGACTTGGAGCGGAGCGTGCGCTACTGCCAAGAAGTGCTGGGCATCGGGGAGAGACGTGCGTCAAGTCATTGATGAGATGGACGATCGGGATGTTCTGTTCAGCCCGGGCCAGATCGGCCTCCGGACGGCGCCCAATCGCTTCGTGGTACAGGCAACGGAAGCCCGGGATGCTGGCGGGCTGCCAGAGGTCGTGGCGCCACCACGATCATCCCCTGGGTTCCGTGAATGGCGGTCGCGTAGGAAGTGAGGTATGCTATCTGGGCCCAAGAGTCCGCGGCGATATGCGTGCGGAGCACCTGCCAGGAGTGGTGGGCGAGGACCGCTGCGACATCCGCACAGCGTTATCCATAGGCTACACGAAGGCCGTGCTGCAATTCGTGTGATTGGCAACTGACTCCAGATGAGGGAGTGCAGTGTCGTTACGTCATCCTTGTGAAGGAGATTGGATGGCGGCAAAACACAAAGGAAGGAGATTGCATGGTGGCTAAGACAACAACGAAAGTGGGCATCATCGGCTGCGGCGCGATCAGCGGCATCTACCTCGAGAACTCGAAGCGGTTCGAGGTGTTCGAGGTTGTCGCTTGTGGCGATCTCCGCCTGGGAGCCGCACAGTCGCGAGCGGCGGAGTATGATGTGCCCAAGGCCTGCAGCGTGGAAGAACTGTTGGCCGACCCCGAGATAGAGATCGTCATCAACCTGACCACGCACCGTGCGCACGGGGAGGTGGGCCTTGCGGTCCTCGAAGCCGGCAAGCACGTCTACAGCGAGAAGCCTCTTGTGGTCTACCGGGAGGAGGGGCAGCGGCTGTTAGATCTGGCCGAGCGCAAGGGGCTGCGGGTGGGTGGTGCGCCCGACACGTTCCTTGGCGGAGCCTGGCAGACGGCACGCCGCCTCATCGACGAGGGTGTGATCGGCGAGCCGCTGGGCGCCTCCGCCTGCCTGATGGCCCGCAGGCCCCCGAGGCGGGGCCGGCGTCGGCCGCCCAGCCCCGATGGATATGTCAGCTTCTACCTCACCGAGTACTACGAGTTCGGTGGGGGCGCGATCTTTGACAGGGGGCCGTACTACCTGAACGCGCTGATCAACTTGCTGGGGCCGGTGCGGCGGGTGACCGGCTCGGCCAGGAAGACGTGGGATGAGCGCGAGAGCTTTGACGGCACCATGATGAAGGTCAACACCCCGACCCACGTCACAGGCGTGTTAGACTTTGCCAATGGCGCAGTGTGCACCCTGCTTATGACCTCCGACGTCTATGGGACGGGGTGGCCGCACATCGAGATCTACGGCAGCGAGGGCTCGCTGCGCTGCATTGACCCCAACAACTTTGGCGGACAGCTCTACCTGCGCAAGCCGAACAGCCAGGAGCTCGTCGAGGTCGAGTGCCGGTACGGCTACAACCAGAACAGCCGCGGTCTCGGCGTCGCCGATATGGCCACCGCCATTCGCAACGGCCGACCCCACCGGGCGAGCGGCGAGATGGCGTATCACGTGGTGGACATCATAAACGGCATCCACGACGCCTCGAGAGAGAATCGACACATCGAACTCACCAGCACGTGCACGCGGCCCGCGCCACTGCCCCTCGGGCTGGAGGATTGGGCCGTAGACGACTGATCAAGGGGGCGACGACTCGCAAAAAGAGTGCGCGACGTGCCGGGAGCTGTCCGCTCCTTCAGTCAGCAGCAGGGCCAAGTCGGTCTTGTACTTGCCTGCATAAGTCTGTGCTAGTCCGAACAAGTGCCCCGTACGGGGTACAAGTCTCGTGACGCAAGATCTGTGTCCAGTTCCAACAAAGAGCGCACCATACAGGTTTGTACGAGTGCAAACACTAGACTGGCCAAATATCGGGTATTTGTGCAAGTACTAGTGACGACAGGCCCTGCTGCATGGCAGATCAGCCCGGTGGTCAACGCGTCTGCCGATAGCGGCCGGGTCGCCGAGATCGAACAACGAACCTAGGAAAGGAGAGAATGCATTATGCTGAAACTGGGAACCTACGAAGCCTGGTTCGATGGTGAGGTCATCGTGCCAGGTGAGACGCTGGAGGAGCGGCTGGCCAACCTGGAAGCCTGGGGGTATCAGGGCATTCAGATCCAGCGTCGCACCAGGGAGCTGGGCCTGCCGGCTATCAAACAGGCCCTAGCAAATAGCTCCATCCAGCTCTGCATCTTCGGCGGGGGTGGGCGACTGCTGGCCGCCGACGAGGAGACAAGGCAGGCGGGAGTGAAGCGCATCAAGGAGGGGTTGTATCAGGCGGCCGAAGTAGGCGCTGTCGGCACAATCGTGGTGCCCATCCGGCAACCCGAGATAGCGCCACCTGACCCACCTCAAACACTGTACGAGCTGGAGCGGGAGATCCTCATCGAGGAGTTGACTCAAATCGCTCCAGCGGCTGAGGAGACAGGTGCACTCGTCATCCTGGAGCTGCTGAACCGCTATGAGAGCCACTTTCTCAACCGGCTGGAGCAGGGGGTAGACATCTGCCAGGCAGTGGGCAGTCCAGGCATCAAGATGATGGCCGACTTCTTCCACATGAACATAGAAGAGGCCGACATCGGCCAGGCCATCGAGGAGGCTGGGGACTATATCGCCTACGTGCACCTGGCGGATAGCAATCGTTATCAGCCGGGGGCTGGCCATCTGGACTTCCGACCGGGGCTAGCGGCACTGAAACGGATCGGCTATAATGGCTTCATGACTCTGGAGTGCAGGATCCTGGGCGAGGACAAGGGAAAAGCGCTGGTCGAAGCGGCCCGCTACATTCGCAGGATCTGGGACGAGGTCTGACCTTCCGAGTCCTCACGGGTGTACGGCGTTTTGGCGATAACAGGCGGCCCAGAGAGAATGAGGTGGAAGGAATCGCCGCCTGAAGGGGTTCTGCAGCACAGCACAATCCAAAGGAGAGGATGTAGAACGGTGGAAGGAATACGTGTGGGATGTGGACAGATCACGTGGGCCAGAGGTATGTCCCAGGAGCGGGTGTTGGAGGAGATCGCTCAGGCAGGCTACGACGGCGCTCCCGCCAGTCCAGGACGGGCCGGTAGGTCGGCGGAGGAGACTGTGGCGCTTTACACTCGGTATGGCCTCAAGCCCGCGCCGGGCTACCTCGGTGCGGCTTTCTGGCGGGAGGAGCAACGGGAGCAGATCCTGGAGCAGGCAAGGCAGTTAGCCATTTTCGCGCGCCAGGTGGGCTGCACTGAGCTATATGTCGCCGCCGGGGGATTCGATCATGTAACCGCCAGGGGACAGACGCGCTGGCAGTTGGCCGGGCATGTGAGCCCCGAGGATGCGCTGTCAGCCGATGAGTACGAGCGGTTTGCCGAGGTGCTCAACGAAGTGGGAAAGATCACACGGAAGGAGAGTGTGCGAATCTGTTTCCATAACCATGTTGGTAGCGTTATCGAGACACGGGATGAGATCGACCGGTTGTTCTCGCTGGTGGATCGCGAGCTGGTCTTCCAGGGGCCGGACATCGGGCACCTAGCCTGGGCTGGTGCGGATGTGGTCCAGTTCTGCCGGGATTACGCCGACAGCATCAAGACCATGCACCTCAAGGACATCAACCCCGAGGTGATGAGAGAGGGCCGAGAGAAGAAGTGGGACTACTCAACCTTCTCTGAGAAGGGCATCTTCACCGAGCTTGGCCAGGGCTTTGTTGACTTTCCAGCGATCTTTGACATCTTGAGGGATGTTGGCTTTCAGGGCTGGGCGATCGTGGAAACTGACGTCACGCAGAAGCCCAGTGCTCTGGAGAGTGCCTCCGTCAGCCGAAACTATCTGAAGAGCATTGCTGTCTAGTACTTGCACGAGTCTGCGTTAGCTCGAGCAAGCCTCGCGGCGCGTCCGGAGTCTCGCCGAAGAATCACGCGGGCGGCCCGGGTGGTCAGAGTCATGCTACACAGCGAGCTGCACGACGGTGTCGTGCAGCTCGCTGCGGCCAGACAGCTCCGGCTCGCGGTGGCGCAGAAAACGCTGCTTGTCCCCCATACGGGGCACTTGCGCCAATCGTCAGCGGCACTCGGGTAGCCAGGTAGCGCTGGGCAATGGCCAGGGCGCACTCATGGCGGAGACCTGGGACAACCAGGCCCGGGGCTTGGGCGGCGATCTTTCGCCGACCGTGCCTGCCGGCGGCGCTGAGCGATGCCTCAGGCTCGCCTTGCTGTGACAACTCCCCCCAACGTACCAGAGGTCGCCGGGTCTCTACTAACAGAAGGGCCAGCTATCCCGGGACGAGAAGCTGGTCGATTCTTTGCTGTCACCGACGGGCGTCAGAGCGCCAGTTATCCCGCCTGGCCACCCAGGCTGAAGAAGGGCTTGCCGTGCACTTGAAACGCGCGCTCGATGCGACCCATGGTGCTTGAGCTCCCTTACTCTGGCGAGGTCGTGTACGGTGTCGGGTGGGCGCAAACTCCCCCGATACGATCGATCTGTCGTGGCCGACAGGTCAGTCGCTGCCAGCGAGCCGCAATGCTCGCTATCAGCCCTTGATACCCGTGAGGGCGATGCCCTCGATGAACGTCCGCTGTGCGAAAAAGTAGAGAAAGAGGATCGGCACGATGGTGGCCGTGCTCGCGGCCATCAGATACGGCCAAATAAGATCCATCGTTCTCGGTGTTTCTCGATGGCCTCGCACTAGAGGAACTTGACAAGCTCGCCGGTCCGTGCTATACTGCGTTCGAACTGAATAGGGAAAAGACCGTGACCAGGAATAGTAGGTCGCGTAGCGAGGCTCAGAGAGTCGGAGCAAGGTGAGAGTCCGACGTCTACGGCGCGGCTGAATGGACCT
>Ga0209979_1005027_pt1 | contig 10602 bp, 10 predicted proteins | sample AnhtaG_FD_183114 | JGI IMG/M metagenome (GOLD analysis project Ga0209979, IMG submission 183114) | Deep subsurface microbial communities from Anholt, Denmark to uncover new lineages of life (NeLLi) - Anholt_01485 metaG (SPAdes) (version 2) | ecosystem: Environmental > Aquatic > Marine > Oceanic...
CAGGAAATATCCGGATTGCCATTCAGGGCAGAAAGATATCGTCGCATCATCTGCAGATTGGCTGGGGACAATGGGGCGTATGACAGCCCATCCAATCCCACCACATCAGTAGTTACTCCCTGCATAACCTTCGGCTCATGTTTCGGATTAGCCAGGAGCATGATGTCTGAGTGTGAATGCATGTCAATGAAGCCTGGACATACCACCCGGCCATCAGCCTCAATGACCCGGCGAGCCTCTACTTGGTCAAGCTTGCCGATGGTGGCAATTCGCTCATCACAAATACCAACATCTCCGTAGTACCACGGGCTCCCGGAACCATCTATGATACGACCTCCTCGGATGACAAAATCAAACATTTTCTGCCTCCTATTTACTTTTCACAAACAGCTACGGTAACAAATCTTAAAACCAATAATACAGAATCTCTAGTTATATTTATTCATGGCTGCCACGAAACCTTCGGTGAGGAGGCAGAGGATAGCTTCACTCACCCGGGGCACCACCTGGGTAATAACCTGTTTTTCCTCGGTGGTAAGGTCGCTGAGCACATAGGCAATAATGTCAGCCTCGCTGATTTCAGCAGCATCTTCTATCGGTCGTCCAATACCTATCCGAAGGCGAAGAAAATCTTGGCTGTCTAGGCAGTAAATGATGGAGTTAATTCCTTTGTGTCCACCAGAGCTACCACCCCGGCGTATACGGATTTTACCCAGCGGGAGGTCAAGGTCATCATGGATAACAAGAAGGTCGCTTAAGTTAATATTGAACCTTTTTACCAGCCGGCTAACTGACTGACCGCTCAGGTTCATATAGGTCTGGGGCTTAGCTAATACCACCTGGCTGCCAGCTACCTCGCCAGAGCCAATTCGGGCTTGCCCCTGCTTTTTATCAAACCGTATGCCCTGTGTCTTGGCAAAGTGGTTCAGACACATAAAGCCTATATTATGGCGGTTATTGGCATAACCCCGCCCCGGATTACCCAAGCCAATAATTAATTTCACAAGGTTTATTTATTAACCCTCCCCCTTTATCCCCCTCCCTTATAAAGGGAGGGGGAATCATTTGTGTAAGAAAGGCGCAGCCTCTCTTTGACTCTCCTTTATGAACTTGCCTCTTTTAGAAGACGCAGGAGTTCCTCTTCAGTGAGTTGCTTGGTGCCTAGAGACTGGGCACGGGTAAGCTTGGAGCCGCCGGGGTCGTCCCCGACCACCAGGCAGGTAGTCCTCCGGGTAACATTGTCTTTGGTGGTGCCCCCAAGGGCTTTTATCTGTGCCTCAGCTTCCTGCCGACTGAAGGCTTCCAACCTCCCAGTGATAACAAACTCCATACCTGCCAGTGGCAGTTCTTCTGGCTTAACTATTTCTTCCTTCAGTTGAACCCCGGCATCTTCTAATCTCTTAATTATCTTTTTGTTTTCTTCCTGTCGGAAAAAGGCAACAATACTATCGGCAATCTTGGGCCCTATGGTAGGGATAGACGTTAGCTTCTCTCTTGAGGCATTAGCCAGTGCATTGAGGCTGTGAAATTCTTTGGCTAGGACTCCGGCCATCTCTGCCCCGACATGGCGTATGCCCAGAGCGAAGATAAGTCTGGCCAGCGGCCTATCTTTGCTTTTATCAATAGCTTCGAGCAGATTATCTACGCTCTTCTCCGCCATTCTCTCCAGCTTTAGGAGTTCTTCCCGCTTCTCTTTAAGGTAGTATAGGTCAGCGACATTCTTGACCAGCTCCTCTCTTAACAGCATAGCACTCTGCGATTCGCCTATTCCCCTGATGTCCATAGCGCCTCGGGAAGCAAAGTGTTCCAGTCGCTGTTGAACCTGGGCGGGACAGGCAGCGTTAGAACAGTAATACATAACTTCACCTTCGGGCTTAATTACCTCAGCCCCACATTCTGGACACGCCGGGCGTTGCTTGTCGCTATCGTATATCTTCTCTAGAAGGCTAAATTCCTTTTCCTGGCCAGTGCGCTTACTCTTGACCGACCCCACGACCTCGGGTATCACTTCTCCCGCCCGCTGGACAATGACCCAGTCGCCTTCACGGATATCTTTACGCCTGATGTCATCCTCATTGTGCAGAGCAGCCTGTTTAATAGTTACTCCTCCCACCGAGACTGGCTCAAAGATGGCATAGGGATTTAGGGTGCCAGTCCTACCCACACTAATACCGATGTCAATCAGGCGGGTAGTGCCTTGAACGGCGGGAAATTTATAGGCTATAGCCCACCGTGGCTCATGACCGACATTTCCCAGTTGCTCTTGTAGGTCAAGCTGGTTTACCTTGACCACAATGCCATCGGCTTCATAAGGTAGGCTTTCCTTCCTCTGCACCCAGTTGTTATAGAGAGCTGACACCTGCTCAATGCTGGTAAGTAGTTTATTATTAGGATTGACCTTAAAGCCAAGAGACTTGAGATACTCCATAGTTTCCCAGTGGGTTGGTGGGGTTGCCTTGCCCTCGGCGTAACCCAACATGTAGATATAAATATCCAGCGGGCGTTTAGCTGTAATGCGCGGGTCAAGCTGACGCACTGAGCCAGCAGCGGCGTTTCGTGGGTTAGCAAAGAGAGGCTGACCTTCGGCCGCTCGTTCTTGATTTAACTTATGAAAGCCGGCTTTGGGAAGAAAGACCTCACCCCGCACCTCAAACCTAGGTGGTGCCTCTTGGGGCACCGAAAGGGGGATACTCCTGATAGTTCTCAGGTTCTGGGTAATATCTTCGCCGCGAAAGCCATCACCCCGGGTAGCCCCGGTGGTTAGTTGACCATTAACATAGGTCAGGGCTACGGCTAGACCATCAATCTTGTGCTCACAGGTAAAGTCAAAAGGCTTACCCCCTAACAGCTTTGATGTTCGGGTATACCAGGCCAATAGCTCCTCTTGGGAGAAGGCATTACCCAGGGATAATAAAGGCAAGGGGTGTTCCACTATGCCGAAGGCTTCTACTGGAGCCGCCCCAACCCGTTGTGTTGGTGAGTCTGGGGTCAGGAACTGGGGGTACTCCTCCTCCAGCTTTTTGAGCTCTCTCATTAACCCATCATATTCGGCATCGCTAATCTCAGGGCTATCCAGCACATAATAGCGGTAGTTATGATGGTTAATCTCCGCCCTTAGCTTGTCTATTCTTTCCTTAACCTTGTCTAAGTCTGCCATGTGATACCACTGCCAGGTTTCTGTTTCTATAATTAAGTATAGCACAGCGTATAGCTAGGCAAAAGATAAAGGGAGTATGGAGGTTCACCCAAGAATCTTTATGCCAAGGGACAAAGTGGAGGCCGTTTAGCAACCTATCCCCCTGACCCCCTTCCCTTATTAAGGGAAGGGGGATGATTTGTTTGAAGGGGTGTCAACCACTTCAAACTACCCTCAATAAGCACTTAGGACTTAGAGAGGGGCGAAGCCCCTCTCTAAAATCTCTTCCCCCTCTCCTTCTCAAGGAAAAAGATACTAAAGGAGAGTCCGAGAGAGGCTAAATCTCCAACATGAGTATAGGGAGTTTTAGAGGGACTTTGTCCCTCTAACATAACCAATTCCCTCTCCCTTATAAAGGGAGGGGGACAAAGGGGAAGGGTTGCCAAATAAATATTAAAGGGGATGAGGTTAATAAACAATCTCAAAATGGTCAAAGGGGATAGAGAGAAAAGGCAAATATTTAGGCTGCCAGTTTTCGTTTAATCTCTGAAATAGAACCTTGAGTAGCTAGTTCACCCTGTAAGATGCACTCTGAAACTCGGTGGAAATCACCCCAGCCAATATGCGTTACCTGGGGTTCAATTATCACATCAGCCCCAACCAGGCTGGACTTCACCGCTTGATAGGCAGCAATATGAATTGTTTGCATTATGACATTGAAGATGTTAGGCTCCTTTGCTTTTAACCCCTCCTCGCTTACTTGATGAATCCTCTCCCGCGCATCTGGCGTCACATTCACCGCTATAATAAAATCTGCTCCCATCCTTTTGAGGACACTCACTGGCACCGGGTTCACCAGACCGCCGTCAACCAAATATCTACCTTTCCATCTAACAACAGTAAATATTACCGGGATAGAAATGCTGGCTCTCACCCCTTCCAGTACCGAGCCCTGATTAATTACTACCTCCTCACCAGTCTCAACATCAGTAGCTACACAAGCAAAGGGTATCCTTAAATCGCCAAATCCTATGTCACCCCCGACAATTGATTTCAATACCTCTTTAATTCTCCTTCCCTGAATTAAACCAGTTCTGGGTAGGGCTGGGTCTGCCAAAAGGGCAAACCTCTTTGAACCCAGGTCTATTGCCAGATTCTCCAGCAGGCTAATATCTTTCCCCTGTGCATAGAGGGCGCCAACCAGAGCGCCGGCGCTGGTGCCAGCAATCATATCAATAGGAATGTTTCCCTTTTCCAGGACTCTCAGCACTCCGATATGCGCCAAACCTCGGGCGGCACCACTGCCCAGAGCCAAGCCAATCTTAGTCTTTTTCTTTTGCAACCCTACCCCCTCTCAAAAACCAGGGGCGAATAGTGCGAAAATTGCCGGGATAACAGAATAAGATAATCAGGGCTAAAGCCAGCATTCCTATATCTATGTATAGTGAGCCCACAGTTGAGACCCTGGCTTGGGTTATTCTTTCCACCATGCCAAAACAGCCGCATGGCTCGTACCCTAGCCCAAGACTAATCATCCAGCTATTGTTGGCTATGAAAGCCATGATAAGCACTGCGGAGAGGCTTGCCATAAGCTTAGCCGCAATGCCAATGATTAACAGCGAACCAAGCACTAACTCTACCCACGGAACCCAGCGGGCAACGATGACAGCCTGCGGCAGAGTCAGAAATGATTTAGAAAGGATAAGAGCTAGGAATTCACCATGATATGGTAGTTTACCTAGACCAGAGACAATAAAAACTAGACCCAATAATATGCTTGCCCCTATAGCCAGCCAATGTTTACCACGTATGAGCCCGCTCATCCCCACAATTCCTCAATATCCTTTTCCGCCTGTCTGCTGGTCTCCTCACTGAAGATAAAGCCCTTATAGGACTCAGCGGAGCCGTATTCACGAGGCTGGAATGTCACCGGCATGGGCACGGCGTGACCGAAGATGAGCGCTTGCTGTTTGGCTGCCAGCTTAGCTAGCACTGATTTCAGTTCGCTTTTACCTGACACGCCAGCAAGCACACTGTCAATATCACGCTCATTATCCAGAAGGCAGGTTATCTTGGTACCGATTTGAGACATAACCTCGCTGTCAATGCCGCTGGGGCGCTGGTCAATCACCAGCAGGGTAACATTATACTTGCGCATTTCACGGGCAATTGTGCCAAAGATGGTCTGGCTGGATACCTCGGGATTGAGAAACTTGTGTGCCTCCTCAATAGTTATCACCAGAGGAGTCGGCTTGGCAGTATCCTCACCCATTGCCCTTTCCATCCTCTCCTGATATTGAGCATAGATACGGCGGGCGAGCATATTGGATACTAGGACATAAGCCGTAATATCCCGGTATCTACCGAACTCCAGAACCACATTTATACCCCGGTCAAGATGCTCAAGAATGCTTCTTACGGCATTAGTTGGAGCATGAGACTCTATAAAAGGAAGCCGTCTGATGGTTGCTAGCCCCCGCCGTAAGTTCTGAAAGGTGCTCTCATGTATGCTCAGCTCCTTTAACAACGCCCCGGTCTCCTCAGAATCTTTCAGGTCCAGGGCACCTTGTAACCAGTTCTTACCAAACCTCCGGTGTAACTGGTATACTGCCTCAACTGCCGGTTCAGTAAGATTCAGGAGCTGGCGCAGTAGCCCAATGTCTTCAGGCTCAATTTCGTCATAGCCTATTCTAACCACAAAGTCGGTGCTCACCCCCCGACGCCGTGAGTTTTCTTCATCAAGGGTAAATACGGCTACCTTTGATGGGAAGAGCTGCTTTAGGGCTTTAACCTTCCGTCCCTGCTCACTGCTACCCTCCCAGCCATACTCGCTGTGCATATCAAAGACAAGGCTTACGGCAGTACTTTTTTGCAGCATGCCAATGAGTAGCATTCTGGTGAGGAAGGTCTTGCCGGTGCCACTCTTGCCAAAAATGCCGTTAGAACGCTTAACAAACTCCTCTAGATTAAGGCAAAGCTTGGTCTCCATATCTAGAGGATTACCAATCCAGAACCTTTCTTTGTCCTCTTTACCAAAGACCAACTCCATATCTCGGTCTGAGGCTAGATTTACCACTGAGAAGTGGCTGGGGACTGTTTTAACCGGTTGAGGGCCCTCAATCAGGCTGGTGACATCCCCCCCGATAGCTAGGTACGGAGAGACACGGAGTGTTCCATAGGTAGCGGTGCCAGCTAGTACCTCAGCGATAAAGGGGTCGGAAACATCGGGTGGGGTAAGGGTAAGCCGCTGGTCAGTCACCCCCAGGCTGACATCGGTTATCATGCCAAAGAAACGCCGCTTGTTTCCCTCAATAGTTACATACCGCCCCACCGCCATATCCTCGACTGAAGCCGAGCTATCCAGCTTGACCTCCACCCCCTTATTTAATGAACCAGAAACGACCATGCCTAGCCTTTGCCCTTGTTCACCTTCCTGACTTATCATCTTATCCTCCCCAGAATTGCTTTAAGCTGGTTAAACTCACCACTGAGTAAAATAGCCAGCTCTTTACCGGCAGCCACTAAAAACGCCTGACGGTCTTCGTACACCTCACTCATCTGGCGTAAAGAGGCAGCAATAAGCTCATCTATTGGAACTGGCAGGTGAGCATTAATTAACATATTGAGGAAGTCAAAGGACTTGCCGAACTCCTTTACCTCATCAGGGGAGCACAGATAAACAAAGCTATGGATACGGGTGGGCTGGGGTGGCAGGTAGTGATACAGTTTTTCGTCTTTATATCCGACCACTAGAGCGCTGAATTCACTTCGCAGTAGTTTTAAGAGCTGAGGGTTTGAGCGGTAGATTGCCTCCTCGCTATCTTCATCCTTGCCTCTAGCAATGGGACGCCGCCCCGGCTCAATACTGGTGGTGGCGGCATAATAGACGATGCCATATAGCTCCACCTCCTGGTCTCTGGTCTTCACCAGGCTGCCTAAAGGCGGCAACTGATAAAGCTCATAGCACTGGGTAACAAACTCAGTGGTGCTGGCTTCAATAACCTCACCTACTCTTTGCACTTCTTTTGTGTTCACCTATTAACCTCACTCCCTTTAGTTTTTGTTGGGAACCCCATCCCCTTTATCCCCTTCCCCTTGATAAGGGGAAGGGGAGGTGGTTTTTTAGAGGGGCTTCGCCCCTCTTAGACACCCTGCTAAATTAACCCTCCCCTATTTCTTCTTTTCCTTCTTCTCCTTTTGCTGCTTGGGCTTTTTCACATTCTTTCTTCCCTTAGTTCCCATCTGTAGCCTCCTGTTTATTTCAACTACCTTTAGTACTCCCCGCTTATGTCCGCTCCACCTACGCGCTCACCGACATAGATTATGCCCGCACCGAGCCAAGAAGCTAGCCACAGTATAAGGACTATCACGGGGAAGACACCTGTTGAAAACCATACAATGAAAATAGCAGCGAGGTAGGTAATCGGTGCTAATAGCAGTGCTATAAGGATAGTCCATGCGCCAAAGGTAGCGAACAGCACATACAGAGTCCAAATAAACACCGCAAGTCCACTACCAGCCCAAAGAATCCCACCTATTATTTGCACAAAACAACCAGTGCCTGTCCTTGCTTTCTTAATTAGTCCCATCTTTTCCCTTCCTATTTTTTACTTAAAAGATAAACGGCTTGCAAGCCGATGGCTACTGCAAGTCCGAGGATAACCCAAGCTAAACTAGTTTTGCCGAGCCAAAATAGCTCGTTAATTGCTATGATAATAACAATTATTAGGGAAGCCAATAATAAATATTTCATACTATTTATTCCTTGCCCTTTTAAGGAGAGCTAATCAGTTTATTTTTTGTTTCCTGGAATTGGCCAATTCTTCTTACCATCAATATAGTGATTAGTATACCCACAACATCTATTGCATCAGATACCATGTAAGCATATGTTGAGGCAAGTAAATCAGATAGCTCCTCACCGCTGAAGACTGTTCGAAGTGCAATGTTTGCTACAAAGATTGATATTAGAAAGAATGCCCACCACCACCCTACAATAGGTGAAGTGGCTACGTTTTTCCAAGATGTGTTATCTGTCATATCTACATTTGGGTCACTAGCCTTCCATATCTCCGAAGCTACTTGATATGGGCGAAAAAGGCTCATGATTGGAATAAAAAACCATCCCACAGCCCATCCTGGTGTAAACCTCAAGTTGGCTGCGTGCAGTGAAGGGAGATTCTTGTGTGCCCTGTGTATCCACATAAGAAACGCAACACCAGCGGCAACATATAGTGCAAATTGTGCGAACCCTATTAAGGCCTCCCTGGTGTCATTTGACATAGCTTCAGACTCTGTTACTATTCCCCCGCTAATGGCCCTATTTAACAATTCAGCTTGAGCATATCCTGATAATACAGCAATAATATTTAAAATCATAAGTGCGATAAATATCCAAAACACCCATTCCGTTCGCTTATTAATTGACTGAAATTGCACCTGCTTTTTAAAACCTATGTCCATTGTTCCCTCCGAACTCATTCATTAAGGGGGTGAGGTAGTAAATTATTTTAACTTCTTTATCCCTCTCTTCCCCAATATATGTGTATATCTTCAACAATACCCAGTGGTTCAAACCGGAAATCACCTAACTCTTCACCCAGCCTATCTATAATTTTACCTATCTTCTTGAGCCTTGCTTCCCAGGCTTGAATTCGTGCTAGTTCAGGTGAGCCTTCGTCGTAAACCTTCCCTTTAATTTCTTGGTTATACCGCATAACCTCTTCATTGTAATCGCTTAACAACTCTTGATATTCTTGCCATTCTTCTTTGTATTCTTCATAGAAACTATATAGTAATGATTCAGCCTTATCTATAGCCATAAGCCCGTATTCTTTACCTATCTCCACATAGGCTACTTTATCCCAACTAGTAGGGTTGGATTTCTTGGGGCTAAACCCCTCGTCGGTTTTGACTATTTGGCGAGTGAATCTTCTAGCAGGGTTTTCTCCTATACTATCAATATAGACTAATCCTAGGTCTGTAGTCTCAAAAGCATTACAGGCATGACTCTCCTCATCTCCATCAAAGTCTATGCCTACCCAAGCGGCTCTAATGCCGGCTGCTTCAGCATTGTTGTGCACCGCTTCAGCAAAATCACTACAGACATAACTATTAGTATAAAGAGACTCATCGGTGATATCTGCCTTGATGAAGGCTATTAGCTCAGCGTAAGTAGGGTCGGTGGCATCAGGATTATTTATCAACTCAATTGGCTCTCCGTCTCCCCCAACTTGTAAAGCGCCATTTTCATAAATATATCGTGGATTTAGTGCGCAACTCACCACCGAGCTAGCTAACAAAAGAGCCAACCATATAAGCAGAAATGAATACCATTTGGCTTTGTTTCTCACTTTAGTTTCCTTTTCTGCCCTTCCTTATTTCCTCCAATGTCAGTTTACTAGCGGGAAGTTTGAAGGGGCGAAGCCCCTTCAAAACCTCTCCTCCCCCCTCCTTTTAACTAGGGAAGGTGGAAAAATTCAGAATGCCAACCTTTCGGGTTGATGCTTTTATACCTCTCTCTCAGGTTTCGATACCAATTACATTTCCGCATCCTATCTTGAAAAGAGAGAGGACAGTGCCTACATTTCATCGGGAATTGGACCGGGCATCCTTTGACCGCCATATGTCCTCCTTTTCCCTCCCTGAATAGGGAGTTTAAGAGGGCGTTAGCCCTCTTTTATTTTTCCTCCCCCTCTCCTTTTAAGGAGAGGGGGATAAAGGGGGTGAGGTCAAACATAATCCTAAATCCACCTTGTTCTCTTACTCCGACTCTTGGCTGAGCTAAGGCTGGGTATCTTCTCATCCATCAATGACGACTCCACCAATTGCCAGAAGTATTCTCTATCAGCTCCGGTGACCACTGCCTTCTCATGGGCTTCACTTAATGCTACCGGATAACCCTGCCCGCGCTGACACTGGTCTAAAACCAAGGTATGAACCAGATTGAGCAGGCTTTCATCGATTGCTACCCACTGTGGAATCTCAACCCTGGCTATTTCATTATCCACCCGGAGGTAGAAAAAATAGACCTGGTGCACGCCGTAGTGCTTCTGGATTTTAGATGGACTGATAAAGAGCGCTGACCTTTCCCCCTGAGCTAGTAAATTTATGAATAGCTCCCGGTCCTGCACGCCAGCCACACTATCGCAGTCCCTTGCCCGCTCAGGGCAATAGCGGTCGCAGTCAGCCGGCTCATGCGGGCAAATGGCCACCCGCAACGCATTAACCACATCAGTACTGCGGGGAAAGCTAATATAGCTAGCCACAGCCAGTCTCTTATCTTTGTTGAGCCTTCTCATCTCATCAAGGTACTTTAAAAACCCTCTATCCAGCAGTGCCTCGGTGACAAATTCGGGGTAAGCCTCCAGACCCCACAAGATAAGTGAGCCATCAAGCAGTGCCAGGGTTGAGCTGCCCGGTGGCAGTTCTGCCGCCAATTCTGCCAAGCGGTGACACTCCTCTAC
>Ga0209979_1005029_pt1 | contig 10601 bp, 6 predicted proteins | sample AnhtaG_FD_183114 | JGI IMG/M metagenome (GOLD analysis project Ga0209979, IMG submission 183114) | Deep subsurface microbial communities from Anholt, Denmark to uncover new lineages of life (NeLLi) - Anholt_01485 metaG (SPAdes) (version 2) | ecosystem: Environmental > Aquatic > Marine > Oceanic >...
GGATTTCAAATCGCTGGTTCTCTGGAGCATGGATATCTTTTTTTTGGCGACGAAAGGGCTTATGCTGTTATGCAGGCTAAAGATGCAGATAAAGGCGGGCGATCTACCATAGAGGAAATGCCCTATTAACTGAATCTGGCAATCTCTACCTACAATGGCCGCCCGCCTGGATCATCGGGAAAGAGCCAGCTCTAAGCGTTTGCCTGGTTCGTTCGCAAAAAAAAGACATCCATGCTCCTCCATAGGATATTGAGCATATACGTACTTTCTTATCAGAGGTCATCCCATAAGCCAGGTTGAAAATGTAAACAATTTCCAGATGCCTACCAGTTATTCCCATTTTCCTATTTTCAGGATAATCAGTTTACTCTCTGGCAAAGAGCTCAACCTGCCCACCAGTATGAAGGAATAATACCCTCTGGCCGGCCAGATATCCCCTGGAAAGCCACTCCAAAAGGGCACTGGCTGCCTTGTAAGCTTCCTGGCAATCCTTGCGCTTTCAAGCTCCCCATGCATTCCAGTCAGTTGAGTCCACATAATAAATCTGTGCACCCAGTGTCTCATCCAATAAAAGATTACCTGTGGCTTCTTTAGGCCTGCGGCCTCCGAGAACCAGATGTACGGTCATGCCAGTCGCGGCCCCGGCTGCTGCTGTGAGACGGCAAAAATTGGATTGTACCCCGCCGCTGGTTACCAAGGTATCGCAGCCATGCTCATTAACCGATTAGTTTCAAAGAGCTAAAGTGATACGATAATTTTTCAAAGTTTTCGTTGTAAGGCGTTAAATATTCGACAGTTGGCTTTTTACAATATATTGCCCCCACCGGTCAATTGCCCGTTAGTGTGTTTCTTTAAAGCGAACTATTTACCCGTATGCAAGCAATTTCATTTGGTTTTATTTTGGTGGCGATAATTATATATTCGATTTCGAGCCTTATAAATTATAAAAACAATTGACATTTTAAATAAAAAAAATAAAATCTGTCTTGATATATTATGTAGCTAAAAAAAAGAATTTGGAAAAATGGACGATAAATCACCTGTCTATAATAGTCGAATCTGGAAGACTTATTTAGAATACCTTGGCAAATATTATCCCGATATAGATATTTATTCTATCTTAAAGTATGCAAGAATAACAAAATATGAGGCGGAGAACCCGGGTTACTGGTTCAGTCAGTATCAGGCTGAGCGCTTTAACGAAATCCTTGTTGAAAAGACAGGTAATCCGAATATCTCCAGAGAGGTAGGGCGCTATGCAGCATCAAGTGAGGGACTGGGCCCTCTAAAACAATACACATTGGGATTCATTAGTCCGGCATCTGTTTATCTTTTGATGGAGAAGGTCTATTCAATTATGAGTCGCGGGGCTACTGTCAAGGCAAAAAAATTGGGCCGAAACAAGGTTGAAATTGTCTCTACCTCTAAACCGGGAATCAATGAAAAGCTCTTTCAATGTGAAAATCGGATAGGCACCTTTGAATCCGTGGCAAAATTGTTCACTGACAGGTTTGCCACGATTGAACATCCTTCATGCTTTCATAGGGGTGATGATTGTTGCCGTTATATCATTACCTGGGAGAAGACCCCTTCACTTATCTGGAAAATGGTACGCAATTATTCTCTTTTACTCAGCATCTTGGTTGCTCTGGCGCTATTCTTTGTCTTGCCGGTTATGCCTTGGGTTTCTCTTGTCCTCCTATGTGCTTTTCTAACATCGATATTTTCATTGTATTCCAAGCATCTTGAAAAAGGGGAGCTGACAAAAACCATTGAAACTCAAGGCGATGCAGCCAAGGACCTTTTGGATGAGATAAATATCCGCTACAACAATGCACTGCTTATTCAGGAGATCGGCCAGGCTGCTTCCACGCTTTTGGATATCCAGAAGCTGCTCAAATCTGTTATGGGTGCCATGGAAAAACGGTTGGATTTTAATCGAGGGGGTATCTGGCTTGCTAACGGGGATAAGACTCAGCTCATTTATAATGTCGGCTATGGATACAGCCCGGAAATTGAGGAACTTTTAAGAAATGCTGATTTTCATCTGGACCGTCCTGGCTCCAGGGGAGTAGTAGTCTGGGCATTTAAAGAGCAAAAACCCTATTTAGTAAATGATATTACCGATATTGAGAAAGATATTTCCGAGAGGAGTCTGGAATTTATAAAACGGATCGGCGCCCAATCCTTTATCTGTATGCCTATTGTTTATGAAGGGGAATCATTAGGGGTATTATTAGTAGATAATCTCCTTTCTAAAAGGCCCCTTACTCAGAGCGACATGAGTCTTTTAGCGGGGGTTGGCTCACAAATTGCTGTCAGTATTATGAATGCCATGTCTTTTCAGAAACTTCAGGAGAGCGAGGAGAGATATCGCACAGTTCTGGAATCAAATCCTGACCCTGTTGTTGTCTATGATATGGAAGGAAGTGTACGGTATTTTAATCCTGCGTTTACAAGTGTTTTCGGCTGGTCCATAGAGGAGCGTTTAGGTAAAAAAATGGATATATTTGTGCCTGATGAGAATTGGCCTGAAACTAAAATGATGATTGATAGTATATTAGCTGGAGAGTTAGTTGGAGAAAGTTTCTCTGGCATTGAAACCTGCCGATACACCAAGAAAGGAGACATTATCCCTGTCAGTATAAGTGGGTCCATTTATCGGAATTCGGATGGCAGGCCTGTGGGAATTGTCGTTACTTTACGAGACATTAGAGAACAAAAGAATCTCCAAGCCCAGCTCCAACGAGCACAGAAAATGGAGGCCATCGGAACCCTTGCAGGAGGAGTAGCCCATGATCTCAACAACATCTTGAGTGGGATTGTAAGTTATCCTGAGTTGTTATTAATGGACATGCCTGAAGACAGCCCCCTAAGAAAGCCACTTTTGACTATAAAAAAGTCAGGAGAAAGAGCTGCTGCTATTGTGCAGGATTTGTTAACTCTGGCAAGAAGAGGTGTTGCTGTTACAGAAGTTGTGAATTTAAATCATATTATTTCTGAATATGTGAAAAGTCCTGAATATGGGAAGCTAAAATCATTCCATTCTGAAGTTCAGGTGGAGACCAATCTTGAAACAAATCTATTAAATATTTTAGGCTCCCCTGTTCATCTATCCAAGTCTATCATGAATTTAGTCTCTAATGCAGCTGAGGCCATGAGTGATGGAGGAAAGGTCTTTATATCAACAGAGAACCAATATATTGATCAACCAATAAGAGGCTATGATAATATAGAGGAGGGTGATTATGTTATCCTTACAGTTTCTGATACTGGAACAGGTATCTCTTCAGCGGATAGAGATAGGATATTTGAGCCATTTTACACAAAAAAGGTGATGGGAAGAAGTGGAACAGGATTAGGTTTGGCAGTAGTGTGGGGAACAGTAAAAGACCATAAAGGATATATTGATGTTAAAAGCAGTAAAGAAAAAGGAACTACCTTTAAACTTTATTTTCCTGTAAGCAGAAAAGAATTAGCCAAAGATAAATCCCATTTTACAATTGAAGATTATATGGGCAAGGGAGAGTCAATCTTGGTGGTGGATGATGTGGAAGAACAAAGAGAAATAGCCTCTCGGATGCTAAAAAAATTGCGCTACGCTGTCACATCAGTATCAAGTGGTGAAGAAGCTATTGATTACCTTAAAGACAATTCAGCAGATCTCTTGGTTTTAGATATGATCATGGATCCTGGAATTGATGGACTTGACACATACAAGAGAATTCTCAAATTACACCCAAACCAAAAAGCAATAATTGCAAGTGGCTTCTCAGAAACAGACCGTGTCAAAAAGGCTCAAAGACTTGGTGCAGGAGAATATATAAAGAAACCATATATATTAGAAAAAATAGGGATTGCTGTTAGAACTGAATTGGATAGGTAGGACAAAAGCTTCACTCATCATACTAAAGGCCTTCGAGAATCGAAAATTCTATTGAAACCTGTCCCCTCATCCGGCGAAATCAAGGGGGCTATATAAGCTAAGATCTTAACATTTAAGTCAAGTTTTAAAAGGAGCATGGGTATTTCTTTTCAGGTATGAAGAAGCGGATACGTATAAGCTAGCTAATGGCACGGGTAAAGGCGGGCGGGAAGGCCTTAGAAAACTTATCCGTCACCTCTCCCTCTGGAGTCTAAGACTTGGATGGCCGCCCGCCTTGAGCATCGGTAATGGACGAGTAGAAGGTACTGCCCAGTTCATTACCTGAAAAGAGATACCCATACTCCTCGCAACTTGTCGGTTTGAGGCAAAGCTTCGCTAGTATCTAGCGAAATCAAGGGGCTATATTAATGAGTAACCTCTTTACTGCAATAAGCCACCCTTCTTTAAATAGATCATCATTATAGAGATTGCAGCAGGGGTAATGCCTGGTATCCTTGATGCCTGGCCTAAGGAGATAGGTTTTATAAGGAGAAGTTTTTCTCTTAATTCATTAGAAAGACCATGAACCTTTGTGTAATCGAACTCCGCTGGAACCTTTATCTTTTCCAGATTCTTGAATCTATCAACCTCCTTTAGTTGCCGCTGAATATAGCCTTCATATTTTATCTCAATTTCAACTTTACGTGCGATATTTTCATCTATCTTTTTATGGGACCCATCTATGGCCTCCAGATTTTTATAGCTCAACTCAGGCCTTTTAAGGATTTGACCCAAGGAAGTTGCATTTTTAATTGGACTTGATCCTGCCTTCACCAGATAGTCATTTACCTCCTTTGAGGGGGTTACTATGGTGTTTTTTATCCTATGAGCCTCTGCAGAGATCTCCTTCTGTCTTTCTTTCATCTCATGCACCATTTCATCATTAATGAGGCCTAATTCATTACCTTTTTCTATTAATCTCTGCTCCGCATTATCTTCTCTTAAGATGAGCCTGTATTCTGCCCTGGAGGTAAACATCCTGTAAGGCTCTTGTGTTCCTCTTGTAACCAGATCGTCTACCATGACAGCCATATATGCCTCTGATCGATCAAGGAGAAAGGGTGGTCTATTTTGAATCTTTGATGCCGCATTAATCCCTGCCCACATACCTTGACCGGCTGCCTCCTCATATCCACTGGTTCCATTGATCTGGCCAGCCATATATAACCCTTTAATGCGTTTTGTTTCAAGGGTAGGAAACAGTTGCAAGGGGTCTACATAATCATATTCAATTGCATAAGCCGGCCTCATAATTTCAGCCTCTTCCAATCCCTTAACAGATCTCACAAAAGGGATCTGTATATCCATAGGCAAGCTATTTCCCAGGCCACTTGCGTAAATCTCCTGTGTATCTATCCCCTCAGGTTCGAGTATGATCTGGTGTTTGTCCCTGTCAGAAAACCGCACTATTTTATCTTCTATAGAGGGGCAATACCGTGCAGGAACCCCAGTAATTTTTCCGCCATATAGGGCTGAGCGTTCTAAATTGTCTCTCACGATCTTATGGCTTTTTTTATTTGTATGACCAATGTAGCAGGGAATCTGGGTTATGTTGGTCTCTTTGGTAAAAAGGGAAAATGGTCTGGGGTTCGCGTCTCCCTCTTGCCTTTCAAATCTGGTAAAGTCTATGCTCGATTTTTTTAATCGTGCAGGAGTACCTGTCTTCATTCTTCCTAACTTGAAGCCTAATTCTTTTAGATCTTCCGGCAATCCGTAAGATGCAAACTCCCCTGCCCGGCCAGCCCTAATAGATGTGAAACCGATATGGATCAAGCCGCTTAAAAACGTTCCAGTGGCCAAGATCAATGCCGGGGCCTGATACCCGAATCCTGTTTGATCCTCAATCCCGACAATGTGATTATTCTCCACTACCAATCTTTCAACCATGGCCTGCTTAATATCTATGTTAGGCTCTTTTTCCAGTGCCTCTTTCATGGCGATATGATATCTGATCTTATCATTCTGGGTGCGAGAGGATTGAACAGCCGGCCCTTTTTTAGTATTTAACAGCCTATACTGTATTGCAGTCTTATCTGTTATCTTGGCCATCTCACCACCCAGGGCATCGATCTCTTTTACCAACTGTCCCTTGGCTACCCCTCCGATAGAAGGGCTGCATGGCATTTTTGCTATTCCATCAAGGTCTATGGTCATAATCAAGACACTGCACCCCATCCGGGCAGCAGCCAGGGCTGCTTCACAGCCGGCATGACCTGCCCCAACAACAATGATGTCGTATTTTTTAGGATAGTAATACAATGAAGTAATCTCAAATAATTAGCGGGTTCATTATGCAGATACTATCCAATTTACCTTCTCATCATCCCAGACCTGGCGATATTGATCCTTCATAATAAAGGCAAGGAACACCTGCTCTGGAGAGGTAAATTGGTTAACTTCATCCCAGGAAATTTTTTTAGTAAACCAATGACAAAAATAACTTAGATGGTTTAATGGGTGTGTTTTAATATCACTGGTAGTTTGTGCCTTTTCATCAAGATACTTTTTTATTATCTCCAGCAACTGGTCTTGCACATTTTTGGTATCATCAAAATTTTTAAAATCTTCTGGATGTTGAGAACTTGCCTTTCTAAGCATAAAAGAAAATTTATTAGATTTGTCCATATTTAACCTCCTGAATATGAGTATTGATCATTTAAGCTAAGGCTATTTATGAAAACATGCCAGAATACCCCGTGCTGTGCACGGGGATGAATGGCATCCTTTCAGTTCCCCTCCCTCGGTGGGAGGGGTTAGGGGAGGGGGAAAATGGGAAAGGATTTTCACCCCCACCTTTGTCCTCCCCCATCCCCGCCATAATAGCGGGATCTTTGACAAGGGGGAGGAGATTGTTTTTAAAGAAATTGAGAAGCTCCGCCCTGTGGGCGGGGTAATTTACTGAAGGATAAATCAACAATACTACTTTTGGAGATAAGATAAAAGCATTAAGTATTTAAAGGGAGGTTAAATTATAAAGACGGTAAAATAATTGATATTTTTGCATCGTTTATGATACTGAAAATTTTACTCAACTCATTTCCAGATTGGAGTACCAATGGAAGGAATAACAGAAAGATTTACAATTAAAATCACAGACAGGGGGATTTTTATCCTCAGCGGAGAGGAGAAGGGTCTGCACTTTTCACCAGGAGAGGCATTAATGTTACTTGATATACTCAGAAATGAGGAATCGAAATTAAGAAAAATGGCTGAGGAAGCCTCGCCCATACCCATAAAGATCCAGGTTTGAATCATTATGCACATCTTCGCCCGGACATCCATTGATTTGGATAAGATCCAGATTCCTTGCAGTCAGGTTCACATAAAGGGGGACGTCCCCTTTATGAAAATTATTTTATGTATTTTTCGTGGCCAAAGGTAATCAAAATTCAAGAAATAGACTGAAGAGCTCAGGTCAAAAATGGTTCGGCCTTTTTATTGGATATCCCATATATTGTATAGGTTCTGTCCATCGCTTCAATTTTGTATTCTGCTATGCTTCTGGACTTTTCAGGGGCTTAAAAACTTATGACTTCTGGGTGCTAAGGCTGAGATACATAGGTAACACTTGTGGTGATTGTTTTAGTATATATAAGCCTTACAACTTACAGGAGATACCTCGTGGAGAAGAGGACAACACATAATAAGAATACGACAAAATAGATAATCTAGTGTGAATCTTCGTGTACCAAAAGTAAGGTAATCAATGGCTCTTTTTTTCAGTAGGGATTCCTAACCTATACTCAGATTGTGTAAGAGTTCATTCTTCTCAAATGACAGAAAACAAGAAAAGGTACTGATTCTTGAAGGAATCTTCCAGGTGCCTGAGCACTCAGAGGGGTTTTTAACCATGCTCGGGCTCACCCGTTTGCAGCCGGAAGTATCGAACGGCATCCATCAGTGTGTCAAGATGTTGGCGGTGGACGTGAAAGAGCTCTTTATCGGTCTCTGTCCGGCCGCTGACCTTTTGTTCAAGCTCACCAAAAGACTTCAAAGTGTCAAGGCTGGCTAATTGTATGCTTTCCAATCTTCCAGCGAGCGTGTCTAACATCTCATTGAGCCATCCTTCTTCTTTGTGCAGATAATCCTTCCTTCTTATTTTCACGCGGAAGCTTAGGTCCCCATTTCGCACCTTCTCAAAAGCCCAGTGAAACCGGTACAAGGGGCCTACCAGCCGGTGGAAGAAAAGGATCGAATGGAATCCAAGAAGGCAGATAAGGGCGATAGCGGCGGGCCAAATTCGTGAGTGAAAAGTCAGTATCCTATCGGCAGCGGCCACCCGGACTTCAAAACTCAGGCTTTCGTCCTGCAGACTCATAATCTCGGGCACAAAAAAGTAGACGGAAAAAAAAGCAACAGCAATAAAGCCGTAGATGAGGATTGTGGCCAGAATTCTATATTGGAGTAACTTGTTCACAATATAGCAACGCCGACGCCAGTGTAGTAGTTTCATGTTAACTCCTTTCTCTTGGTTCCGGACAAATAGACAGGATCTTGTAGGACCTGCCTTGCTTCGATTCAAAGTACCCGGAAGAAAAACAGAAACAGAAGAGCTGTAAGCCTGGCTTCATCTCTCTATATAAACAGGAAGAAACCTAGAACTGTGCCTGCGATGTTTTTCAGCAAGCCGAATCAGAGGGCACTATAAAAATCTAAGCGATAATTGTCAATTATTATGATAGTTAAGAAGTTGAAGTAATGATTTAGACATAGTCCATGAGGAGTTTTTCAATATTCGGCACATCTGCCTTCCTCCACTCGATTTCTTTCTGATTTTTGAATCGTATTGCACCGCCTTCTGACGGATCATAATAAAAGGGGAATTTGTATTCTTCACCTTTCCATCTCTTGTAATAGATGGTGTATAGGATCTGTTTCTCTTTCTGGGTTTTTTCAATCTTTGAGATAACGTTAACGTTGAAGACTTCTAAAAGATCTCTATTTGCAAAGATGATTAAATCTTTGGTTATCTCAAAAAAGCACCCCTCGTATTTTGGTGTGGAGGTTTTCCACACTCCCAATAGTTCACCGTGAAGAGTTGTAGGTTCCTTAGACCGACATCCGAACAACAAGGTAAAAGTGGTGAGTACTAATACAATATACTTTGGTTTCATCCTTTTAACTCTTAATATTATCGACCTCTGCCGAAAGTTGCGTTTATGCCAGTAGCCTGGATATATCTCCTGACTTTTGGAGATTTCAAAACCAAGTCGTTTTCTGTAGTGCCCTGCACTATATGACCTCTAAAAAGGCCAGCACCACTTTTGGATCGAACTGTTTGCCACTTTCCTGTTTGATAATTTGAATTGTGCGCTCCAGTTCCATTCCTTTACGGTAGGGACGATCTGAGATGATGGCATCAAAAACATCCGCCACGCCTAAGATACGGGCGCCTAAGCTTATGTCCTCTCCAGCGAGTCCGTCAGGGTAACCTTTGCCGTTGAAATGCTCGTGATGCTGGAGGACTATGGGTATTATAGGAGCATATGCGGCGATGGGTTCCAGGATGCGTTCTCCGGCGCGAGGGTGTTCCTGTATGATTTTGTACTCTTCGTCGGTGAGCTTTCCTGGCTTATCAAGGATACTGACAGGTACCCCGATCTTTCCGATGTCATGGAGCAACGCCCCTCGATGCAGATTTTCCAGCTCATTGGGGGTGAGTCCCAAAACCTGGCCGATCTTTAAAGCATTTTCCGTCACCCTTTCTGAGTGGCCCGCGGTCCAGGGAGATTTTGCATCGACAGTCCGTGCAAGGGCGGTCAAAGTGCCCCAGTTGAGCAGGTCTAACTCTTCGATCAGTTGTGCATTTGACAAGGCAACTGCCACCTGATCAGCCAGCTGACGCGCATGGTGCAGATCTTCCTGATCAGGTGCAGATGAATCAAGAGAACCCAGAGTGATTGTTCCTTCCAGCTTCTGTTTGATGAAAAGGGGAAGGATTACAAATGTATTAATCCCGCTCCTGGCAAGGGGGGCAAGATAGTGGGGAAGATCTCCGTCCATATTTACTACTACTATTTCCTGGTTATCAATGAGTTTTTCTACCTCCCCCGGGGTGATTTCAATGTGGTCAACTAATTTCACCCCATCAGGTTTGCCATTCCCGACATAAGTCCGCGTGGGATTCTTACCTTTGGAATCAAGCAGGGTGATACTGACAAAGTCATAGCTGAAAAACTCGTGCATACGAGTGATCACCGTGTCAACGATTTTATCGGTGTCCAGGGCCGAGAGGATGGCCCGATCGATCTCTGCCATCGTTGTCAAGGCGTTAAACTGTCTGCCTAACTGTCTTGCCATGTCATTGAAAGATACCCCCAGCTCCTCAAACTCGTCGCCGCTTGTGACTGTCACCCGGCTCTCGAAGTCCCTCATGGCTATACGCTGTGTTCCATCCTTGAGTTTTTCGAGGGGCAACATAGTTCTTCGAATCTGGATGACGCTGAGGAGCAATACCACCCAAAAGGACAAGAGAATGACAAGAGGGAATATCTTTTTGAAATAGGCGATTGGGGCAAAAATATGGTCCTTAGATACACTGATAACTACTGTCCATTTCGGATAAAAAAATTGGGGTTTAAGGAAAATATCCCAAAAACTCGCCAGATATTCTTTGTCTTCATATTTCCACTCGAACCGGCCAGAGGAAGAACGATTCATTTCGGGCGCTGATTTT
>Ga0209979_1005030_pt1 | contig 10599 bp, 9 predicted proteins | sample AnhtaG_FD_183114 | JGI IMG/M metagenome (GOLD analysis project Ga0209979, IMG submission 183114) | Deep subsurface microbial communities from Anholt, Denmark to uncover new lineages of life (NeLLi) - Anholt_01485 metaG (SPAdes) (version 2) | ecosystem: Environmental > Aquatic > Marine > Oceanic >...
TCGGGTAATAATATAATCGTGAAAGGAAAGGACTTTGAAAAAGAGTTTCCATTCGACGAGTACATGAACGATTTGTGCAAGGGATGTAAAATTCGAAAACCACCTCTCGTTTTTAAAGCGCCTGAATTATGCGTTGGCGAATGCGAAGAATATTCGAACGTAGTAGACGATTTTAGCGACATTGCCGAGTTCGAAGCGCTAACTCCCGCAGAAAAATGGAACCAGATTACGGAAGAGTTAAGCGTGTGTACCAGGTGCTACGCTTGTCGAGAAGCCTGTCCTATGTGCTATTGTAATCTTTGTTTTGTTGATCAAAATAAGCCGGTTTGGTTCGGGAAGACAACTGATTTACCAGATGTATTCGTCTATCACTTGATCCGGGCAATGCACATGGCGGGAAGATGCGTAGCGTGTGGTGCGTGCTCACTTGTTTGCCCTATGGGCATTGATTTAAATAAAATTAATAGAAAATTAGAAAAAATCGTAAAAGAACGATTTGATTTCACTTCAGGCCTCGATCCGGATGTACTACCACCCATGGTAGATTTCAAGATGGAAGACGCCCAAGAATTTATGTTAGAAGAGGATTAAAAGGAGTGGTTAAAATATGGATGAAAAAATATTTGCGAAAGAAGATATTGGTAAGTTACTTGAAGAACTAGTGCCTGAATATAAGTTCTATGCTCCAACTAAAATTAAGGGAAATATCGCATTCAAGGAAATAAATGATGCAAAAGAAATCGAGTTAGATTACTTAAATTCAAAAGTACCTCCTAAAGATGTATTATTTCCGCAGAAAGAAATTATTTTTGAGTATAAATACGAAGGGAAAGATGTAATTATCGAGGAAAGGAAAGACTTGGAAGACAAAATTCTTATTTTTGGAGTTAGACCTTGTGATGCCTATAGTTTTAAGCTGTTAGAAGATTTTTTCGCATCTGGCGACTTTCAAGACGATATTTTTCTAAAAAAGCGAGAAAACGCAACTATTATTGGACTTGGATGTAATACGCCTAGACAATCCTGTTTTTGTACGTCTGTAGGAGGTCATCCTTTCCAAAAAGAAAGCACCGACGTGTTCTTATCAGATTTAGGAGATAAATTCTTAGTTGAAGCACTCAGTGATAAAGGAAAAAGCCTTGTTAAAAAATTAACATGGCTTTCTGATGCTAAAAAAGCAGAAGTAGAAAAAGCAAAGGATTTAGCAAAGCAAGCGGAAGAATCGATTACTACGAAATTTAGTTTTGATTTAGTCACTAAGGTATTGGACGAGAATTTCGAACATCCGGTCTGGCAAGAAATTAGCGAAAGCTGTATCGGATGCAGTTCGTGCACTTTTCTATGTCCTACTTGTACTTGCTTTGATGTTATCGACGAAAACGATGAATACAATAATCGGGGTAGACGAATTAGGATTTGGGACACTTGTCAATCGTGTCTTTATACGCTCGAAACGAGCGGTCACAACCCTCGCCCAGCTAAAATACAAAGGTGTAGAAATCGAATAATGCACAAGTTTAGTTATTATCCCTCGAACTACGACTGTTTAGGGTGTGTGGGGTGCGGGAGATGCATTACCGCCTGCCCCGTTAATAACGAGCTCAGATTAATAATTGATAAAATACTTGAAATTGAAGAAAAAAGTGGTGAGAAAGTAAGTGCCTAATCCGTACATTCCTATACTAACAAAAGTTAAATCAATGGTCTCAGAAAACGAGGTTAACGATATTAAAACATTTGAACTTGAATTCGTTAATGATGAAGAATATAAAGATTTTGATTATATCCCGGGACAATTTGCAGAAATCAGTATTATCGGAAAGGGGGAATGCCCAATAGGAATAGCCTCTTCTCCAACTGAAGATGGAACGATTAAATTCACGATTAAAAAAATGGGAACCGTTACCTCAGCATTTCATAATTGCGAAATCGGAGATACAATAGGCTTAAGAGGTCCGTTAGGAAACGGTTGGCCAATGGAAGAATTAAAAGGAAAGAACATAGTTGTCATTGGCGGTGGTTTTGCGTTCTCGACTTTACGATCGTTGGTTTTGTACGTTTTAGATGAAAAACACAGAAAAGATTACGGGAAGATAACGGTGATTTATGGAAATCGTAATTCTGGGGAAGTTCTCTATCAAAATGTTCTGGAAGAATGGGAAAAACGAGACGATATTGAGATAGTGTTAACAATAGATAGCGAAGAAGAAGACTGGACTCGAAAAGTAGGTTATGTTGCCGCTGTTGTTAAAGAAGTCGCACCATCTTCAGATAATGCCGTCGCAATTATTTGCGGACCACCTATTATGATTAAAACCGCGCAAAACGAGCTGGAAAAATTGAATTGGAAGGACGAACAGATTCTTAATTCGTTAGAAATGCGAATGAAATGTGGAATCGGGAAATGCGGAAGATGCAATATCGGTGATAAATTTGTGTGCATTGATGGACCAGTTTTCTCTTTAGCAGAGTTAAAGAGAATGCCGAAAGAGCATTAACTTCTTAATATAAAAATAAACATCGATAAAAGGGTTTTTTTACTTCTTTTTTAATGAATACGTTTCAGCTAAATGTGGTATTAAATAATACACTACCAGTAGATAGAGAGGAATTAACGATAATTCAACAAATATTGAAATAATGAAAGGATAGTTTGGACCGTAAAAATCCCAGGCAACACCTCCTAAAATTGGACCTATAACGCTTCCTAAAAACTGAAAAAATTCTCCAGACCCTAATATTTTTCCACGATTCTTTAACGATATTCTACTTAATAAATTTTGAAAAATTAGTCCAGAAGCAATCATTATAGTCATATCTATTAAAAGAAGTAATGAAAAGACCCAAATATTTGCCGAATTTATTAATAACCATGTGACCAGTGCTCCTAATGTGCTTGTAACTGTTATGCCTATAGCAGGACGAAATTTATCAACAAGTTTTCCCAATTTTGGAGCTAAAAGCGTTGCGACAATACCCGCAGGTAAATATGCCCAGGTAACTAATTGGATGTTACTTTCTATAGTTTCAATCACATAAATATTTAAAAATGGTTTTGCAATTGAACCGTTAATATTACTAAGAAATAAAACTGACATCAAGAAAATTGATCCTAATATTATAGGTCCAGCGAATTTGGCGCGTTTTTCCTTATTTTCTTTGATAAGTGGATTAGTAAGGTTAACTGAGGGATCGTTAAATTTAATTGATTCGTCCACTTCTCGATTAAATTTAAAACCCGCATAAAAGTTAGCAATTCCAAATATTGGAATACTCGCGTATAAGAGAAAGGGATTACTAGTAAAAAAACCAAGTATCATTAAAAGAAGAAACCCTATAACCCCTCCAATCATTTGGCCTATGGCATTAGCAGAATTTCTCTTTCCATAGGCTTCAGAACGATTGTCTTTATTGGATTTTTCAGCTATTAAGGTATTAAATGGTACCCAAAAAACACCCGCCATAAAGCCTAAAGAAAATGCTCCTATTCCTAACAATATTATAGAATTTAAAATTATAGCGGTATAGATTATGAAATAAGAGGTTCCTCTACCAATTGATCCTATTAATACTAGTTTCTTCCTTGACTTCACCCGATCAGTTAAAAATCCCGTAATTGTACCACTAATGGTTCGACCTAATACTTGAAAAGAAACAATCAGACTTATTTGTATGGCAGTTGCTAACATATTATATCGAGCAATAATTGGGACTAAAAAGCCTATAAAAAAAAAGCCTAAGCTATTTAGAATAACGATTTTTAACATACGATTAAAATCTGGTGTGAATCGATTCGAATCTATTTCTTTGTTTAACATGGATCTTTGAAAAGTGCGTATTCTTGCATTCTGAAATAATTTATCTAATTTATTTTTTAAGGTTTCTTATCATGCATTAAAATAGAATGAGTTGGTAATAAAAATAAGGATTTTTCAATATATTCAGCTAGATATCGAAAATATTACCTGAGCTGTATATTGTACCATCTAATTCCAGAAGAATTTGTCCTCCTGAAGCGATTTCTATAGCGTAGTTAATACCTTCTAATACTCTTTTCATCATAAATTCAAACGCCCGAAATAAATCTTCAAGTTGAGTCTTATTACTACCAGAATAAGCATTTGATATTGCGGGGATTAATACTGGAATAAAATCTTGGTTTAGCATAAATTCTTCGGCATCAATCATGACTTCTTTTCCTTCAGAAAACGGATCAAATACATCAATTTGTGCGAACATTACTTTACACACAAAAATTGAAGCTTTAATTTCTCTCATTATAAACTTTATTCGATTAATATCATCTAAATATTTCTTAAAAGTTATAGCGTTAACAATGTCTTCATTAGTTATTATGTCCTTAAGATCTAGTAATTTACTAACTCTGTTTGAAACTCTTTTAGAAGAAAGCATCAATTTAAGATTCATGTTATTCTTATGAGTATAGTCCTTATAGAAGGAAGAAATAAACATGTGAGGTGCTAAATCCTCTTGTTCTTCCGGTATATTTAATTTAAAATCGTTATCTTTAAAAACGTCCATAAAATGTTTGATAAACAGAAATTTTAACTTTAATCTATGTAAAGCTAAATAAAGACAAACGCGCGTTTTCGTATAAGCCACAACATTTCCCATTCTAAAGCGATCGTGATGATCTCTTGCATACATCACAATTGGTTTGAGTTTTTGAACAACGCCATCAATAAAATATCTAATGATATTTTCAAGAGGTTGGCATTCTAAAATTCGGAAAATTTCAATGACTTTTTGACTTGAGGGTTGACTTCTTGGTATTTCTCTAATAAGATCATAATTATAGTATTCTAAGAACAAGGAAGTTAATGCCTCCATCTCCAAAACTGTTCTACAAGGTATAAAGACCTTGTTAAGATCGTTTAAAATAATACTACTTTCAGGCATACTATTATCACTTCGTTGTCGTCGCTTGAAAATCCTTTGGACTAAACCCTAAAATATCCTTAGAGATATTTTAAATTCAATAATTAAATCAAATTTATGATTATATTTTATTTAAAAGTTATTGTTTAAAACGAGTAGTAGAAATTAAAAAAAGAAAAATAAAAAAATTCAAAAAATTTAGGAATTTGCCCTAAAGGGCTTAGAAACATCTGTGAATGACTTGTGGTCCCATTTCTTTATATTCCCTTCTAGTTACCCACATTCTGTGGAAGGTTTTCAAGGAACTTAAGATTGAACCACCAATCCATACGGAATACATACGCTCTGGAGGTGCTATTATCTTTACATCAACTGATTCTGGAATTTGTTCTTTAATTTCTTTTGTTAATCTTTCTTTGATTCCAGGGAACATTGTTGAGCCACCAGAAAGTACAATATTGCCATAAAGGTCTCTACGAAGGTCGACATCACATTCAGAAATAGCACCGACAATTACATCATCGAGAGGTTCTAATTCTTTCCCGATTACTGATGGATTGAAGAAGCATTCAGGTGCTAAAAATCGTTCGACACCTACATTTATAGTTTCTCCGTCAGGAAGCATGTAGCTTTTTTCCATTCCAGCAACTTTCTTAGAGAGCATCATTTCTTTCTCTGGATCGATTGCCACATAGCAAAGTTTTTCTTTTATATCTCTAACAATTTCTTTCTCTGCAGAGGTTGTAAAAGAGTATCCTTTTTGTCGGAGTAATCTTTGTAGGTACGTTGTGATATCACGGCCAGCAAGATCGATTCTTTGGATTGCATGACTTAGAGCAAAGCCTTCGAAAATAGGTACTACGTGAGAAACACCATCCCCAATATCTATAACGCATCCAGTCGTTCGACCAGAAGCATATAGTGACAAAACTGCCTGCATTGCTACATAAAGGGCTGGAACGTTAAAGGTTTCAAACATAATCTCAGCCATTTTTTCTCGATTTGGTCTAGGGTTTAATGGAGCTTCAGTTAATAGAACTGGGTGTTCGCTAGGATCGATTCTCAGATCTGTATAAAAAGTGTAATGCCAAATCTTTTCCATTGCGGTCCAATCTTCGATAATACCATGTTCTACTGGAAACATTAGCTTTAGAACACCTTTCAATTGCATTGCTTCTTCTCCAATATAGTATTCACGAGTGTAATGCTCAACATCAGTCATTATCGATTCATATTTAGGATAGCCAATAAGAGTTGGAAATACAGAACGAGGTTGGTCTTCACCAGCGAAGCCATTCTTGGAAATTCCTGTCCCATTATCGACTACTAAGGCTTTCGCGTTTAAAAAACTTTCTTCTTCTGCCATAATATTCAGCTTTTAATTTATATTTACAAAACGGTTTTTAAATTTTTTAATAGTTTAGCCATATTATTTTTTTTAATAGGTATAATAATATCGATAAATTATAACAAATTCAAATTATCATAATAATAAATTTCGTATATATAAATTTTTTTTATTACAAAAAAAATGAGATATCTTAGAGTGTTTCTTTCGACAAATTAATTTTTTATCTATAAGATCGGACAAAATAAATGCCCATATTGATTTCTTTTTTATTTTTTTACATTAATTTGTGTAAACAAAATATTTACTTTTGAGACTTCAAAAAACCATTTGTGTATACAGAATATCTTAATTAAAGGAAATAATGGAAAACCACGAATTTTCCGATCGATTTTAATCATTAAGGATTTTTATTTAGATAATCGTCTATCCAAAGTTCCATCAAAACTTCATCATAGTAAACCGAATCCATGTAAAATTGCTTTTTCCTTATTCCAATCATTTTAAACCCAATTTTTTTGTAAAGAAAGAGAGCTCTCTCATTATCTAAAAAACTGCTTAGAATTATTTTTTCCTTATTTAATCTTTTTGATTCGTGAATAGCTTTATCGATTAAATTAAAGCCTATGCCTAAATCTCGGAAGTTTCTCTGAACAATTATGCCTAAGCTACCAACATGAGTAGCAGCATCCCATTCGAGATTTGATATCTCACATTGGCCTAAAATATTGTATGGACTTAACATAGTTGGATGAATGGCTACGATACATATTTCTCTTTCTTTTTGAATATTATGGAACCACGATTGTTTTTCGAATTTTGATTTAACAGGAAATAACACCGGAAGATAGATTTTTTCATCAACAACTTCATTAAAATTATTCCAAATGCCATCAATATCAGATTCAATGACGTGTCTGATGATAATTTTTTCTCCGTTCCTTAGCTTGACAACTTCTTTCATTAATTAAATATAAATTTTTATAATTAAATTCCTTATCGTATTATTATGGAAAATAAAAACGAAGGCGATAAGAAGAAAAAAGACTCGGAGGATAAAGAAAAAATTCGAGGTTACATCGAACAAATGGCTCAGTCTAAGAAAACTCCAGTTGCAAAAGACCTCGTCCAATTAAAACATGTCGAAGTAAAGAAACAGAAAATAAGTCCTGCAACACAAAACTTAGCAAACGCCCTTAAAGATCGATATATAGAACACGATCAGTTTGAGCGCCTTACAAATGATGAACTTACGGTGCTTGAATCTTTTACTAGTAAAAGAATGTTCTTAACGCGAATCGCGATTATTGCTAATCAGAGTAGACTTCCTTTAGGGATCGAACCATTCAATAAAGCAGATTTAGAAAAAATTTTAGATACTTTAATGTCGAAAGGTTATTTAGAAGTTGAGCTGGTTGAGGGGAAAAACGTGTACATTTTAACAGAGAGGGGAAAATATAGGCTTCAATAGAGCAGTAACTCTCAATCTTTCTTAAGAATTAATTTATTAATGGAAATATCTTGGTATTCTCCGCTTGGATATTTACGTCTTATAGTTAAAGGTAAGATTTTTGATTTTAATTCTAATAGTGCGATTTTAATTGGGTCTATGACATTTTTAGGCTTGTTTATTAGGATAGGAGCCCCGAACGAGATTTGTAAAGCCCTAGCACCAGTAATTCGGGCTTTTTCATATCTTGTAAGAAATATTGAACCAACCTTAATCGTTTTTCGAACTTCTTTATATAACTTCCTCAATTCACGAGATTCTAAAAAAGAAGACATAGCATAAACCTAAGAATTAGTAACTGTCTTTTAAAATGTAGTTTAAAATAAAACTTTTTTGGTTTTCTTCCGATATCAATTAGAACGATTGTTTTTACGTGGTTAGTAAGAGTGCGCAAGGGGGGAATTTTTCAGTTTAAAAGAATTTTTCAGACTTTTGAACCCCCGACCGTCGAGATTGACGCCATGAATTAGCGAAAATTTACACGGTGTGAGCGTTTAACGCTTTCCAAAATAACGCATTAGAAAGTGTCGTTATACGTCTAAACCACTCGCGCAGCCTATTGTGTATAAATATTATAGATTAATTATTAAAAAGGTATTAATATAATTTAAGAGATTCTATAGACTCTGTAACTTTAATAAATTTCTAAACTATATCTCTTTGAAAGAGTTTCGTTATGATATTTACTGGTGATTTGAGTATCAAATAAAGAAGACTTTATATCCCACCCGCTTTTAAAGGAAAACTTTGTTCTGAGGAGAGCATACCAAGAAAATATTTTTATAAATTGCCTTAATACAAACTGTTTAGTTGTCATTCCGACGGGATTAGGAAAAACAATAATTGCTTTAATGTTAGCTATACACAGATTATCAGAAACGCCTAATTCTAAAATTATCTTCTTAGCTCCAACCAAGCCACTTGTAAATCAACATTATAAATCTTTTTTAGATTTAACGGTTATTCCTGAGGATAACTTAAAAGTAATTACTGGAACCACATCTCCAGAAAAAAGGAGAGAGATATGGAAGGATTTGGAAATTGCATTTATGACACCACAGGTACTTCAAAATGATATTATATCCAATCAATACTCATTAGAGAATGTACCATTAATCATTTTTGATGAATGCCATCGGAGTGTAGGAGATTATGCGTATTGTTTTATTGCTAAGAAGTATGTAGAAACCGCTAAGAATTATCAAATTTTAGGGCTTACCGCAAGTCCAGGATCTACGGAAGAGAAGATTAACGAAATAAAAAAGAATTTATTCATTGACCGTGTCGAAATTAGAACAGAACAAGATTCAGATGTGAAACCTTACATCTATAAGGTCGATAAAGAATGGATAAAGGTTAAGCTTCCAAGCGAATTTATGGACATCAAAATAATAATAACAGAGAAATTAAGAACAATTTATAAATGGTTAAAACAACAAAAATTACTAAATTCGTCAGATATCACTAAGGTTACTAGAAAAGATTTACTTGCGTTAGACAAAGTAATTAATGGAAGAATTTCATCTGCAAGAACAGATGAGGAGAAGTTTCAATTATTTAGTGCGAAAAAATCTATAGCAAATGCGATAAGATTATCACATATGGATGAGCTTATTGAGACTCAAGGAGTAAGCGCATTAGATGATTACATGAGAAAAAACATTAAAAAGATAAAACAAAACACAGCAAATAAATCACTAAAAGAACTTTTTGGAGATTCTGACATAAAGCGCGCTCTTAGGTTAATTGAAACTAGCAAACAAAAAGGTATTGTTCATCCCAAACTAGAGAAACTTGCGGGAATTTTACATGATCAGATCATTGAAAATGAAGACTCGAGAGTATTAGTATTTTGTCATTTTAGAGACTCAGTCAACAATATAGTCAAATTTATTGAAAGAGACGAGGTTATAAGGGCTCATAAATTCGTAGGACAAGCTAGTAAATCTCTAGATAAAGGTCTAACTCAAAAAAAACAAATACAACTACTTGAAGACTTCAAAGAAGGAATTTATAACACATTAGTTGCTACAAGTGTTGGAGAAGAAGGTTTAGATATAGCGGAATGTGATTTAGTAATATTTTATGACATAGTACCAAGTGCTGTACGTTCTATTCAACGTCGTGGAAGAACCGGGAGAAAAAAGGAAGGAAAGGTTTTCTTATTAATGGCTGAAGGTACTCGTGATGAAGGATATTTTTGGGCTGAAAAGGCTAAGGAACGGGTTATGAATCAAAGCTTAAAGAACATGAAAGATAATGATTCAAGTTCAAAAGCGGGGCAATCAAACCTTTTAAATTTTATAAAAGAAGACGAAGACAGTAAGGATTCTAGTAATTTTAAAAATACATCAGATATATCGGCTATCCAGAAGATTGAAGGCGCTCAGGATTACACAATAATCTGTGATAATAGAGAGACAGCCTCTGCTGTTGTTAGAGCATTATCCCTTATGGGAGTCAGTTTAGAACTAAAGCAATTACCGGTTGCAGACTATATACTCTCAGAAAGAGTTGGGATTGAAAGAAAATCAGCACAAGATTTTAACGATTCCGTCAAAGATGGGAGATTATTTAACGAGCTATTTGAGTTAAAAAACAATTTTGTCAGACCCATATTAATATTAGAAGGAGACCCTTTTATAAATTCAAATATTAACCAAAACGCACTCTACGGTGCGATTACATCAATAATTTTGAATTTAGGAATTACTATATATAAAACAGACAATCCGTCTGACTCAGCAATGTTTATTTATCAGCTTGCTAAAAAAGAACAATCAGACTCTAAAAAGGAATTTAAATTAAGATTTGACAAGAAACCAATAGAAATTACTAGTTT
>Ga0209979_1005031_pt1 | contig 10597 bp, 12 predicted proteins | sample AnhtaG_FD_183114 | JGI IMG/M metagenome (GOLD analysis project Ga0209979, IMG submission 183114) | Deep subsurface microbial communities from Anholt, Denmark to uncover new lineages of life (NeLLi) - Anholt_01485 metaG (SPAdes) (version 2) | ecosystem: Environmental > Aquatic > Marine > Oceanic...
TCTAACCCCCATGACGCAGTTATACAGGAAAAAGCCCTATTTAGGCAAGCACCCTTGCCTCGCCTTACGGCGAGCCACTTTCCTCCCACCAGCAAGCTGGCGGGTATCCAGTGGAGTTTTCTATGAAGACTTAAGAAAGAAAGTTGGAGTTCTTCTGGAGCACGATGGGTTATATGAGCGTATCACCGCTTACGAAAACCTGGATTACTATGCCCAGCTTTACGGTGTCTCTAACCGGGTTGAGAAGATTGAAAACCTTCTGGAATTTACCGGGCTCTCTGATAGAAAGGGTGACAAAGTTGGTGAATTCTCTAAGGGGATGAAGCGGAAACTGGCACTAGCCAGAGCTATAATTCATGACCCTGATGTTCTCTTTTTAGATGAGATATCGGCAGGTCTTGACCCAGAAGCTCAGAAAATGCTGAGAGACCTTATACTCCGGCTATCAGGAGAAGAAAGAATAACCATTTTCTTAAACTCCCACGACCTGGATGAAGTCCAGAGGATATGCTCAAAAATAGCCATCCTTCAAAGAGGGGAAATAAAAGCCTATGATACTGTGGAGAATCTTAGAAGCCAGTTTACTACACCTGTGGTTGAAATCGCCTTCTCCGATAGCAGAGAAGTTGAGAAAGCATTGAACTTATTAAGTTCTCTCGACTATGTCTCTGATTGTAAGCAATATAATAGTGGAATAGCCGTCACTTTAGCCGAGAGCGAGAGGTCTTCAACGCTATTAAGCTTTCTAATGGAGAAGGGCATAAAGGTGGAAGAAATTAAACGAGTAACCAAGTCCCTTGAAGATGTCTATTTAGAAATTGTGCGCCAAGAGGAAAGAAGTGAATAGAACACTGGTCGTTGCTAGAAAAGAAGCTAAGGAGCTATTGGGCAACAAGGGCACACTTTTCTTGGGGCTAGGCTTTGCCTTATTCTTTCCCATTCTCCGTTTATTGGCTCTCATTAAAGGATATAGTGAGTTCGGAGTCGAAGATTCCACAGTCGCCACGTCCTTAGATGGCTCAATCTTTTTTTTGTCGGCAGCGCTAGGTCTTCTCATAACCTATATCTGTGCCAGTCAGATTTTTTTGCTTGAAAAGAGGGATGGAGTTATTGAGACCTTGATGTGCGCACCGGTAAACTTAAGACAAATATGGCTGGGAAAAGTGCTGGGGATAACTGTGTTCGCTTACCTGCTATCCCTTTTTACCGCGTTAGTAATTCTAGTAATTTCGAATATCCTATCGGGTTCCCTTCTACTGCCAACTGTTGCCATCCTAGTCCATGTCCTGCTAGTGGTGCCTACTCTCATTGCGGCATTTGCTGGACTATTGGGATTTGTTCAATTCCGTCTTGGCATGCGTGAGAATAGAATCCTGACTTTCGTGATTTTTGTACCGTTTTTTGCTGCCCTTTATGCTATAGGATTTCAAGCGACTTTTACCACTTCGTGGACACACGTGGGCATCCTGTTTGCCATCTCCATGCTTTTAGTGGCAATCACAGCCTACCTAGCCAGATATTTGAGTAAGGAAAGAATAGTTACCACCATCCCTTAAAAGGAAAGAATAGTTACCACCATCCCTTAATATGAAGAGAACACCGCCAGCTCCGAAAGGTAAGCAAGAGAGTTGAAGAGAGGCTTCGCCTCTCTTATATAACTACTCCCCCTCCCTTAATAAGGGAGGGGGAACTGATAATGAGCGCAGTATCGGGTTCCTCTTCAGCTGATTTGTCTAAAACCTGTGTCGGTATTGTCCCTTTAATCTCGACACGCTCCGGATAAACAAGCACTCTAATATTGAATAGCTGCAATATGGCTCTCATGTTTCCCTTTATCTTTTCTTCCCGTTTCTGAAGATCATCGCACTCCCAGAAACCCGGCGGCGCATCAATGCCTCTCATTACCATGTCTGTCCCCTCGATCCGGAACTTGTCCATCTCGGTCACCTCACCGATAGCCAGTTCGCCGTCGCATTCCCGCCAGGCATTAAAGCCGGCGGGGATATAATCATCACCCATTTCGCCGAAGATGCCAAACTCGGTAACGCTGAGCGCACCTTTACTTAATACATGATTAACCATGTCAATACGTCCCTCTAGTATAGCCAGCTCGGTCAACTCCAGGGGGTCAATGTTATGGCGGCATTTGACCAGGGCTGTCTCCTGCTTCTTTAGCTGATTTAGTTTCGACTTGTAGGCGCTCTCTGACACGGCCCCGTCGGCAAAAACCATCCCCAGGCGCTCCATTTTATCCCTGATGGCCTCGAGTTTGTTATCAATGGCCAGCGTCTCAGCGCCAATCTGCAATTTCCTTTCCTCCAGGTCGATAAGCGCTTTGTTAACGCATTCGGTCAGTTTGTCAGAGTTGTTAAGGACTGCTTTAACCTTTCTCCATACTCTCCACTCCAGCCAGTCCGCCCTGATGTATGGCAGGTTGCAGCGCTCACCGCCGTCCTGAGTCATGCGGTGTTGTACCCGGCCACGACAGGCGTAGTAGCGAGGTTCTCGCGGTTTCTTCCGCAAGCATTTCAATACGTGGCCGCACTTACCGCAGAAACACATTCCCTGCAGGAGCCAGCCTTTGGGGTCCGCTATCACGCTGCGGGCATTTTCCCGCTTATGCTGGGCTATTTGCCAGGTATTTTCATCAATGATTGCAGGCATCGGTATGCCTATCTGGTGACGACCTTTATACCCGGGGTGGACAAGCACCGCGCGGACATTAGAAAGTCGCCATGGGGCTCCGTCGCGGGTACTCAGACAATCATTATTTAAAGCTGTGACAATAGACTCCATGCCTGTTCTACCGTTGACGTAGAGGTCATAGATACGACAGACTATTTTAGCTTCTTCCGGTACCACTTCCCACTTCCGTTCCTCGTGCAACCAGCGATAACCATATATCGTACGTCCTCCCGGCCAGTTGCCCGTACTGATAAGATACCGGCGGCTGTCTTTTACCCTCTCGCCGATTCTACCACGCTCAAACTCAGCAATGACTCCCATGATCTGCACGGCAAATTTCCCAAAGGGAGTAGACGTGTCCAGCCCCTCTTGGGTGGACATGAATTTGATGTCGAGCTGTTCCAACATGTGGATATAGTTAAGAAGCAGCCTGAGGTTGCGGAAGAAACGGTCCAGCTTGCAGACGGCGATGACGTTGAACCGGCGCTGGGCCGCGTCGGTAAGAAGCCGTTTCAGGGCCGGTCTCTCGTCGGTACCGCCGCTGTAGCCGCCGTCGATATACTCGTCAACAACCTCCCAGTTCTGGCTCTTGGCATAAGCCTGTAAAGCTGCTGCCTGGGCCTCGATCGATACGCCCTCGGTAACCTGCTCCTGGGAGCTTACTCTTGAGTAAATGGCCACCCTTTGCTTGATATCCATACCTCTGTCCTCCTTTCCTCTCGCCAATAATATGCCTTATCTTGATCCGTGCTTCTATCTGCCCCCTGTTCCTGTAGCTTCATGCAGCAAAGTGGGGTCAAGGGAATACCTGCCTCTACCGTGATAGCGGAAATACTTCCGGTGGGAAGTATAGTGACGGTATGAGGGATGGTTCGGCGTGGAGCTCATAACGTGAGAGTTCCAGCTATTTCTTTTTATGTTCAACTCCGGATTTCTGGCAGTCGCATAATGGTAGATGTCGGCCGCGCCGAATTCACTCTCCCCGGTATCTTCCACAAATGTCCTGGCGGCATCGAGCACCAGGTCGAATAGGGTTCGTCCCTGTCCAAGCTGGAGCCTGCCGCTGGGTCTGGGTTTAATACTCTCAATCTTCAAGGTCAGCTTGTACTCCCCGACCCTTAAGGTGAGGGAGTTACCTTCAATGCGGATAACGTCGTTACCTGGGATTGCGGAAACTGGTTCAGCCATCACTCGCCCCCTTCATAGAAATATTATTTACTAATTACCATGATAACTCCAATGTTACTACATGTCAAGAGCATAGTAATATATTAACCAGTTGCTGGATGTATACATGGTAATACATTGGGGCGGCATGTGCCGAGCCACTTTTTCATAATATTATCTATTGATGAAAGAGGTGGGGCACATGCCCCTTTTGATTATTGAGCGAGGATTGTGTCCACAGCCACAAATTACGGGGCCTGATTGTCGTTCCTTTTATTAGATAGAGGAGATTTCAGACATGTCAGCCGCTGCCAGTTTAGTTGACTATTAACATAGTCTTTTGGATGCATCGAAGAGACTATGGGAATAGTCACTTGACAATTAGTGGGGCACCTGCCCCAGCATAAGATCACAGTGGCGTTGATAGTTTAAGCCATCGTTGCACAATTGCCTCTTTTGTGACCTGAGGTAACAAAATAAGCTATTGTTATCTTGACTGAACAAAATGCAAGTCTGCTGCATATCCAAGATATGTGTGAGGCCCACAGAGGTACACAATTCTCAATAATTGCCGAACCTTGTTTTGTTTACCGACTTGCAATAATAGTATAATATTCGCGTGGAGATTCCAATATTGATGGATGCCATTGTAGCAGGCGTCACTCTGGCCGCTGTCGCAGTAGCACTGTATTTTGGAGTCAAGTCCCTTCGCCAGACTCGTGATATCTAGCGGAGCGAGGGAAAGCAAAATCAATGATATTGAAGAATGGGCAAAACAATATATCCTGATTGAAGGAATGTAATGTATGGGTCTTAGGCAAATACCAAAACTGCAAATAGGTGATTTGGAGTTAAGTATACCAATCGTTCAAGGAGGGATGGGCGTTGGCATTTCTTTATCAGGTCTAGCCTCGGCTGTTGCTAACGAGGGCGGTATTGGTGTTATTTCCGCGGCAGGAATCGGTATGCTTGAGCCTGATTTTAACAGAAACTTCAAGGAAGCCAACAAAAGAGCCTTGCGGAGGGAAATAAAAAAGGCAAGAGAAATGACAGCGGGTGTTATTGGTATTAACATAATGGTAGCCCTTTCAGATTATTATGACCTTCTACAAGTTGCATTGGATGAAAGCGCGGATGTGGTTTTTCTTGGCGCCGGACTTCCACTAAAGATCCCGAAAACACTACTACCGAATAGATCGAGGAAAGCAGCGGTTAAAGTTATTATAATAGTATCTTCTGCCAGGGCGGCAAAACTGATATTCCAATATTGGGGGAGGAACCACAATAATGTACCTGATGCCGTGGTTGTTGAGGGCCCATTAGCCGGGGGACACCTCGGATTTAAGAAAGAGCAGATCAATAATCCTGACTATGCGTTGGAAAAGATACTGCCGGAAGTAATCTCTGTGCTGAAGCCCTATGAGGAGAGTTTTAATAAAAGCATTCCCGTAATCGCCGCCGGGGGTGTATATACAGGTGCCGATATTTATAAATTTATCCAATTAGGAGCTCAGGGAGTGCAGATGTCAACCAGGTTTGTAGCAACTCACGAGTGCGATGCTTCCACAGCATTTAAAGAGGCATATGTAAAGTGTAAAAAGGAGGACCTTACTATAATTGACAGCCCCGTTGGATTACCGGGAAGAGCCATAAAGAACAGGTTTCTTGAGAAGATATCAGCGAGAATCAAGAAACCAATTAAATGCCCCTGGAAGTGTCTGAAAACCTGCGATGCTGAAAGTGCTCCATACTGCATCTGTGCTGCCTTGACCAATGCCAAAAAGGGGATACTTGAAAAGGGTTTTGCCTTTGCCGGGGCTAATGCCTACAGGATAAATACAATAACCTCCGTTAGAGAGCTTATTAAGACGTTACTAATAGAATATAAAAGGGCAGCTGCCATTGGAGAACGCATCACAACATAAGCCCATACTAAAAGTGTAGTGGTCTACTCCCCGGAAGTGCCGGTACAACTTGAGCGAAAGCACTGAAGTATCAAAGAAGGCGAATTTGGCGCTGTAAATCGTAAAAATCAGAAAAAGCATTGCGTTCGATGGAGTGTATGTCGAGTAAATCCAGCAGGTGGCCCGTGGCAAATACATGGTCAGCCTGACATGCTGCTTCCAAGTCAGAGAGTCCGTCCCCTAAATAGATAATATTCGTGCCGCGCTCCTTCAATCGCTGGTTTAAATAACGCCTCAAACAAAAGTGTCCAATCTTCTTCTGTGCACGATGTGGTAGTTGAAAAAGGCATAATTACGAAGCAAGTGCGTGGCATTTCAGTTTATGTCAATAACCACCTTCTTATTTGGAATATCTTCTAGAGTTTCTGGTTTCCCTCCTCAGGTACGCTTTCCGCTGAGACTTCACAGCTGGCCTTATTCTACCATGCGGTTACATTCTAGCCAACGTAGTCTTCACATACAGAATAGAGCCGTGACTATGACTGAATCGTGATTTTGGTGTTTCTTGAATCCAAGTTTTTTGCTTTCGGGATAGATTCTCAACATTAAGATTAAATATCCAATAGCTAGATGCATATTTGTTTAGGAACATAAATGTAGCCATCTTTGATGGACCCATAAGTTGTGTGTGTGGATGTTGTCACAAACAGTGCGGCTATATATGTACATAGGATTGAATCCAAAATATCCTCATTCACTTTCACCTTCTCCCCAGCGAGAGAACGGATATTCGCTTCTTCGAGATAGTCGTAATACTGACCACCGATAATAAGTGATATTACCTTGGATTTCTCCAGAGCCTTGATGTATTTGGAGAGTTGTATCTGCCCTTGCTTCTTATCTGATACCTTGCCTTTTTTGTATGCAAGACGGTATGGCAATCCAAACATTTCTATTATTGCGGGGTGTGGATAGCATTCGATTTGAAATTTTCCCTTTTCAATACTCTGCAAATGCTTGAATCCGTGCTCGTTCAGATAAAGTGACAGCTTGACACTTACAGAATTTGGATACAAATCTAAGTTTGCTGAATGGCATGACGCACCCCGCGCCCCATAATCACTACTCAATAGCCTGTCACACTGACGCTGCCTAGATTTGTTATTCATAATGAGAGGAGCATCGATTGCAACACCGGATAGTCCATATTCTGACTCGATGACCGACCTTAGCTCCTCGAAACCCTTTATGGCCGGGTGAATTCTGGTCAAGCGAAGACAACTCCCATCTAAATCTCCAAACGCTGCAGCCGTAGTATTTCTTTCACTTTTCCATGCTAAATCAAAACCCGCCAGTCTCATTGTCGATTGCACCTCAGAGTAGAGTTCAGGAACCGCCGAGAGTCAGCTTGACCAACCGATGATCTCCTACCTTTTGCCCGCCTTACTTGCTTGATGAAGCTCCTTGTTTCCTCAGTGTGGGACTCTGCTTCCAAAATGGCACCTAATGATTTATCGGACATTTCTTGCTCCTTTCCTCGGTATTACTTTACTGCGTTGAGGAAAGCTTGTCCAAACTCCTAATGTGTCCATTAACCTTGACACTCATTACCTATGACGAGGCCTTACGTCTATATACAAGTGAGCCAGGGCTCTCTCCTTCATGAACTCTCTCAAAATCTTCCTGCATTTCCATAAGCTTAGCTACTTCCGTCTTCAATCTAGATTGGCGCCCTTTAGCAGTCCGCTGTGGCAAATCGTAAAGCTTAGGCTTGGTATGTGGCAACCGTCCCATCCATATCCTGTAATCGTTTCCCTTCTTCTCAATACACGAATGGGGTTTATCTTCTAGCAACGCACCGACAATTTGTTTGGCATCCCTATTCACCTGTTCTTTGGAATAGGGTGGATTTTGTGGCGGGCTCCATTCTGACAATCGAGTTGCCTCGTTAGAATCGAAATCGTATACCCAGCGTTGAACACGATCCCATGACCCCGGATGGCGCTCAATCCTGAACTCTAAGATCGGGGGATCCCAGTCTATTTCAAAGATGCGTCCAGCTTTCCAAGGTTCCATTTTTGTGCCAAAGTATACGTCCCTCATGTGCCAGTAATCCGCTAGAAGGTCTAGAAGTTCAGAAGATGGGTCTCGTGGAGCTGTGCTAAGCAATGTAAGAATCCGTTCTCGCATGACCTCAGTAGTAGCGTCAGGTTTAGTTTCCATAGTTGCTGCCTTTCGTATCAATTAATACGTTATCGGTTTACTTACGATATAAATGGCCGCTTGCTTTCACTCTATAATTCAAGGAACCTTTAGTCAAGTTTGCTAATTGAACGTTCCGCTATTTTGTTAAGTCACGTTCTGCAATACCGTTACACATTCGATACATATAAGATTGACAGTGGTACGTAAAATGCCATTTTGTTCAACAACCATCATATGAATCACTATGTCTTGACAAACTCACCGCTCCTCCATTATCCTGTATTAGGTTATACCACGCCCTTCGTCGGAATAGAGCCGCAGGCCCGTCCTACGGTGATGATTTATCACGGATTCCCTTAGTTTTTTAGAGGTATTACAGGACTAATATGGCGGAAATCAACACAGCAATAACTCGTGGCGTCATCTTAGCTACTGGTGATGGAGACCGCATGGGTGAGCTGACGAGAGATCACCCCAAGGTGCTATTACCAATAAATGAAAGAGAGCCCATGATACTCTCTCCCATCCGGGCATTGGCTGCGTCTGGCGTAAGGAATATCGCAATCGTGGTGGGATACTTAGCAAACGAAGTAAGGCGTAACCTGGGAGACGGCAGTCAGTATGGTGTAAATCTACATTACGTGGAGAACCCGGACTACTTCGGTGGCAATGCCATCTCTGCCTGGAAGGCTAAGTCATGGACTGTGGGGGAACCGGTAATCTTATGCATGGGAGACCATATAATTGAAGCAGACGTCGTCTGGCGCCTGCTGAGTACCAAGGTAATAACTGATACTCTTTGTGTTGAATATCGGCCGACACCCTATCACAATATCGAAGAAGCGACCAAGGTGGCCTTATTCGAAGACGGCGGCATTCGGGATATTGGCAAGGAGCTTAGACGTTGGGATGCGCTGGATACCGGCGTTTTTCTTCTTACGGAGAGGTTTTTTAACGCCGGTTGATGAGCTTGCCCGATTGCGCGGTAATAACATCGAGATGTCGGATGTCATCCGCTTTATGGTGGCACGGGGACATCGTTTTAATACCTGCGACGTGAGCAGTTGTTCTTGGATGGATATCGATATCGAAGAAGACCTGAAACTGGCACGGTCACAAGGGGCATTAAATGGCCTCTGCTTATGATGGATATGTCTCCCGGTATATAAACCGTAGGATATCCGACCCCATAGCCAAGATCCTTGCCCGTACCGGAGTAACCCCGAACCAGATTAGCTGGGCCGCCTTTGGCTTGGCCGCCCTGTCCTCTCTCAGCTTTATATACAACTGGAATATCGCCGCTGGTTTACTTGCCCAGCTTTCTTCAACCATTGACGGCGTTGATGGCAGCTTGGCCCGCCTGAAGGGTATGTCATCTGCCTTTGGTGGCTTTTTAGACTCTATTCTTGACCGCTACGCCGATATACTTATTATGTTAGGGCTGACAATGTGGTCAGCTTCTAATGAGGTATACCCATATGTATGGTTACTCGGCTTTCTGTCCATCACCGGTACTATTGGAGTAAGCTACAGCCGAGCACGTGTCAGCGCAGAGTTACAACACCATTTCGACCGAGGTTTTTTATCCCTGGCCTCACGAGATATCAGGCTGTTCATAGTGATGATAGGAGCCATTATTGGCCAAGGCTACTTCTGCCTTATTGTTATCGCTACGCTGACTCATCTAATAATAATTTCGAGGCTCATTTTCGCATACCGCCATCTCCAGTAAGGATTTCGTTTCAAATTTGACGGTTATTACTCATGATTATACAGTGTGATTTTGACGGTACCATTATCAGGAATAACCTCAGTGTCCTCATTCGAGAACATTTCGCGCCGGAGGCATGGCGGGCTATTGAAACGGATTACCTTGAGGGGCGAATAACAGTAGAGGAAAGCAATAAAAGGCAATTTGCCTTAATTAAGAAACCCAAGGAAGAGCTTCAGGAATTTGTCCGCTGCCATATTGACGTAAGGCAAGGCTTTACTAAATTCAGTGCCGACTGCGAGGCAAAAGGATATACACTGGTCATCGTCAGCAGCGGGCTCGATTTCTACATTGAGGTTGTTCTGAGCGAACTCGGTATGTGTGATATCGAACTATATTGTGGTAAAACCGAGTTTAACGAGAAGGGCATCATGGTGAGTTATGCCACCCAGAAGGGAAATACCATCAAGCACGGTTTTAAGATAATTTACCTAAACTGGTTAAAACGGCGTGATAAAAGCATTGTCTATATCGGTGATGGTCTTTCTGACCTAGAGGCGGCACGTAATGCCAATTATGTCTTCGCCACTGGACATTTAGCCACGTTATTGAAAGAAGAACACATATCCTGGAGCTCTTTTGATAACTTCATCGATATTAGAAACAAGTTGACACTGCTCGAATTATAGCATTAGCCATAAGATAATCCACCGAACAGTCCGTCTTTCCGCTTAACAACGTTTAGGCATAATGTGACATTCTGGACATTGTCACCCGGCTTAACAAAATGAGTAATTATTGAATGTACGTTCCGCTCCAGCCGATAGTCTAAGCTTTCATACAATGGGTAATGATCTGTACATATAGTGCAACGGTGAAGTGGGAAGTAGAATTATAAAGCCTTATTCATGTTATTACGATTTGA
>Ga0209979_1005032_pt1 | contig 10597 bp, 16 predicted proteins | sample AnhtaG_FD_183114 | JGI IMG/M metagenome (GOLD analysis project Ga0209979, IMG submission 183114) | Deep subsurface microbial communities from Anholt, Denmark to uncover new lineages of life (NeLLi) - Anholt_01485 metaG (SPAdes) (version 2) | ecosystem: Environmental > Aquatic > Marine > Oceanic...
CGGTGACAATAGCGCCTTCCTTATCAGCGTATTCCTCAAATATGGCGCTGTGCTCAGCTTCATGAAGACGCTGCAGAATAACTTGTTTTGCTGTTTGAGCAGCAATGCGCCCAGCATTAGACGGGGTAGCTTCTACCTTAATGGTCTCACCAATCTCCACATCTGGTTTGACTCGGCGTGCCTCCTCCAGCGATATCTCGCAACGTTTATCTGAAGGTAGCTCAACTACACTTTTCTCAGCCCACACGCCAACTCGGCCAGTAGTAGGACTGATTTTAACCGAAATATCCTGGTTCGTGGCAAAATTATCTTTCCTGTAAGCTGATACCAATGCTGCCTCTACTGCGGCGAGAACCACATCTTTAGGCAGGTTCTTCTCCGCCGAGAGCTGGGTAATAGCCAGCAGAAGTTCGCTTTTCATATTAGATTAGCCCCTCCCCATCTTGTTACTTCCCACACAACAAAAAAGTGGGACGAAACCCACTTAACAACGCAATCTTCTTAATTAAAAAAGTATACCACAATCTAGTCTAAAATGCAAGGTGTAGTAGAGAGATTATTTATTAACCTCACCCCCTAACCCCCTCTCCTTGCCAAGGAGAGGGGGAATTTTTTAATGAAAAAGGGGGCTTACGCCCCTCTTAAACTCTCTTCTTCTCCCACTTTTAGGCTACTTTGGGGTCTATGCCTTTGTTTGAAGCGTGGTATTGGTGGGGTTTATCACGCTGTCAGTGAAAAGTATCTACAGAATTGCATTAACGAGTATAGTTTTAGGTATAATCACTGAAATGCTCAGATTAATTTACCCCTATAATCCTTAGGGTCATAGCAAGTATCGTATAGATTTTGGTCTATTTGCATCCATGTTGTGCCTGGAATTCCTCTGTCCCAGTCACTACCTGGTCCATAGGGAAACCAAGACTCAAAGAATAGGCATCGTTGTTGGTCTCGGGCTATTTGCTTAGCAAGTTTGATTGCTGGTCCAAAATCCCAATCTTGGCTCACAAGGAGTGCGACATCATATCTTTGTTCATATGTAAGCTTAATTAAGTCAATAGCAATACTAACATCGACACCCTTTTCTTGCCTTGATGAATTAATCCGCCCTTTGTATACTGCAACCCCTCTGTTTCTGAGATATCTAAGTTTATTTGACCAAAATGAGTGCCAAAACTTTCCTTGGGTTCCAGATTTAGGGTCGGGAACACCCGTGTAAAAACGAATTTGTGTGAGTTTTCTATTGGGTGTTTTATTAACTAGGGCAATGGCTAATTTTTCAACGTCGTAGGAGGGATAGAAATACGCATTGTTACCCGTATACCCCCAAGCATCCTTTGCTCCGTGGTAGAGATTTTGACCATCGAAAAATACTATGGTGCTTAACTCGCACATAATAAAACACCCACCTGGGGATACAACATAAGCCGTATCCAGCAGGTGGGGACCAATTACACTATATATACCATACTATACTGTATTTGTCAACCCCCTAGATAACCATACCTTGACACCACCTATTTTAGTAGTATAATCCATATTAAGGGGGTGTATTATGCCTAATGTAGAACCAGAGGTCAAAATACGCTTAATAGCTCTTGCTGAGGAAATAGCAAAGGGTAGCATACCAACAACCCAAAGGGGGGAAGCAGGCCTAAACAGGTGGTTGGAATATTTTGATAAGGCATACAAAGCCACAGCTAAGACTGTTGCTTCTGAATAGACCACCGAGTTTCCAACAACTCTCTGATTAGGTGCATAATCCTCTGTGAGCCTTCTGGCGACTCGCAGTATTGTGCTATTCTATTTGCCATTTCTGTCGCCAATTCAAACATACCGTTTTCAGTCATTTACATCCTCCTATTTCAAATTGATACACTACCCCACATTTATCAACATTGTGTCCCACCCATACCTTGACACCACCTATTTCTTACGTGCCTCTGGCGCCCCGCGGTGAGTACTGATTGGCTGCCTCCACCAGTAGTGCCAGGCTCATCAGAAAATCGTCGTGTCCCTGTGCCGGGTCAACGTAGAAATTCATCGTCTGGCTGGGGCGATACTGGCTCTTCGCCGTCTCCAGCTCAAACCAGAACTCCTGATACTCAGATGAGCCATCGGCGGCATACATTTTCAACCGGCCGGAGTTAATGGCGGCTAACAGGCTAAAGCCTAATTCCGACTTTGACTGCTGAGTGAAGGTGAATGGGAGAACTCGTGAGCCTAATGACTGCCTGAGGAACGAGCTTACCGGCTGACCAACCCCGGTAGCATCAACCAGCACCTTCTTACACCTCCAGACATTCTTCAGGACGTCGATAAGCTGGGGATAGAGGTCGGTGTGCTTCCTGCCTGTCCACCAGTAGTGCTCAACAACCCTGACCCTGGGCTGCCTCTGGAGATTATCGCAAATAGAAAAGTCTAGCTCGCCAATAGTAACCACCGTGGAATCCTGGCGCGGCTTCAGGGCTCGTAGCTGGGCTCCTTCTACCTCTTCCGCCTCTCCGGCCAGGTCAATACCGGCGACATACACCTGGCTGGGGTCGGGGTAATGTCGTCTGGGGTGTTCTCCGTTTAGCTGAGCCCTCTGCTGGGGCGATAGGTATCCCCCGCCGCCATGGATAGGTAGCAGGCAATACTGGGTTAGAAACAGGGGGTGGTTTTCCCCCAGGCGCTGCCTCTCTCCTTCAACATAGGCTAGATAGTCGGGGTTATACTTGGACACTTCCTGCCAGTCATATCGGAAGTGGCGTTTGATGCCATCCCGTCTCTCTAGCTCAAGGTTGGTCTGCTTTACCTCCTCCAGCAGGGTAGAATCATCCCAGGTAGTGCCATAGTGGACGGTAGTAACATTGGTGGTCGCCCCCATAGGCTTGAACTCCTTGGTATACTTTTCCTTACTCACATCCTGCGATTCGTCTATTTCCAGAAGAATATGGGCGGTGTTACCCACCACATGCGCTGACTCATCAGCAGAAAGGAATATCGCCCGGGCATTCCCCAGCCTGACGATATAACCCAGCTCAGCTACCCAGATGCCATCAAAGCCAGCATCATTCAGCCTGTCCTTCAACCGGATTAGGGAGATAACTGTCTGTGGCTTGAAGGTAGGCGAGCACTTCACTAGGTTCTGTGGCTCGGCCATATACAGGGTTAAAAGTAGAAGCTCAAGCTGGGCTGACAGCTCATTCTTACCTCCTTGCCGGGCAATTTCGACGGAGAAGGTAAGCCCCTTCCTGCCGAAGACGCTATCAAGTATAGCCAGTGCCACCTCCCGCTGATAACGGCGTAGCCTATTTATCTTAGCCTCTGAAAATCCGGGGTTTTTGGAGGAGTCGTTGCTATTTATTAATGGTGGCGCCGATGGCGATGCCGAGGGGGAGGGCAACATCTCTAAGGACATTACCTATCGCCTCCTTCAATCCTTTCCTCTGCTCTTTGGTGATTTTGTACCTCGTCCTGATAAGTCTCTCTAAGGCGCTGGTTGCCTGCATAATGAGCCTGATATTCTCTGGCTCATTTTCCAGAATAGATTTTATCTTAACCCGCAGTAGGGCAATCTCATCATCAATACCCTCAACGCCAGAGGCTAGCTCAAAGTCGAGCTGCTCGGCTTCATCGAGAACCTTGGCATAGAAACCATGCTTCCTAGCGTTTTGATTGCCCTTGGGGGCACCTCTTTTTCTGTCTGCTCTTGCCGGCATTTGGTCTATCTCCTTTGTTCAAAAGCTCAGCGGTGGCAAGGACAATGGTATGGGCAGCCAAGTCCCATCTCTGGTTTTCCACGGCTAACCTTAATAGCCTCATAGCTTCCCCCTTGTCGGCATATGACTATATAATAGCACATATGTTCTACCACGGCTATAAGGTTTTGTCACACTTTAATTGATATTGTGCCATCACCGTTATAAAATAGGTCTGGGAAATGAGTATTGCTAATCAACTCTACCAGTTACAAGAGGTTGATCTAGTCATCGAGGCTAATGAGCAAGCGCAGAGCCAAATTGCAGGTCAGCTCGGTGAAAGTAAGGCGGTGGTCGGAGCTCAGGCCAAACTCGCATTGGAGCACCAGCGTCTGGAAGAATTAGGACACCAGCAACGTTCCGCAGAATGGGAGATAGACGATTTGGTGGCTAAGCTGGCCATTGCCCAAGATAAGCTATACAGTGGCGAGATAAGAAATCCCAAAGAGTTAGCCAGCCTCCAGCAAGAGGTTGATACTCTTAAAGCGAGGCGTAATCAACTGGAGGACAGGGCACTAGCTATAATGGAGCAGGTTGAGCTAGCTACGGTAAGCGTAGCTAGCAAGAGTAGTGAGCTCAAAACCTTGGAGGCGGAGTGGCGCAACCAACAACAGCAACTATCTACCGAAATGGAGCAGCTCAAGACTATACTGTCCGAGCTTAACCATAAGCGGCAACTACTGTTAGCCAAGATTGATCCCGAGGCAGTTGAACTCTATAACGAACTCAAAAAACAAAAGGGGACAGCCGTGGCCAAGGTAGAACAGGGGATATGTCGTGGTTGCCAGATATCACTACCTATTACTGAGTTGCAGTGGGCAAGAAGCGAAAGCCTGGTGCGATGCAGTAGCTGTGGGCGTATCCTGTTCTTAGCTTAAGCCAAAAAAGACGGTGAAGATAAAAAGAGTAGTAATACACGCCGACGGGGCATCACTGGGCAACCCCGGGCCGGCGGCTATAGGTGCCACCATAAAGGATGAGCAGGGCAGGCTGATTACTACCATCTCACAAGGGATTGGCCGGACAACCAATAACCAGGCAGAGTACAGAGCCATTATTGCCGCTCTGGAAAAAGCTATTGAGCTAGGGGCGAAACAAGTTGACATAAAGTTGGACTCACAGCTGGTAGTTAGGCAAATCAATGGACAATACCGGGTAAAGAATGCGGCGCTTAAGCCCTTATATCAGCGGGTAAAGCACCTGCAAAGCTTACTGGGAGGCTTCACCATCACCCATATCCCGCGCCAGCAAAACACAGAGGCTGATAATCTAGCCCATATGGCGTTGAAGTGACCTCATACTACTATTCTCTAATAAGAGCCATCATACCCAGCATTGCCAGAAAGGCAAGCCCAGCTCCGAAGTAGAAAGGGGCTGCCGGACTGACAGCTTGCCACAGCCAGCCGGCGAGCAGGCTGGCGGGTAAAAGGGTAACACCCACTACACCATGATACAGACCATAGGCAGTGCCCCGCTTCTCCTCGGTTACTAAATCAGCGACAAAGGCTCGAGCTACCCCCTCTACTATTCCATAGTAGATTCCGTAACCGGCAAACAGTATCCACACCTGCCACAGACTTGATGCCAAAGCAAATCCCAGGTAGACCAGAGCATAAATCAACCAACCTAGGGTGATGACCCATCTTCTACCCACCCTGTCCGACAGCATACCGGCCGGTAAGGAGATAACTGCGTAGGTAACATTAAACAGGACAAGCATCAATACTATATAGATAAGGGGTGCCTCCAGATTCTGTGCCCGCAAAATGACAAAGAAATCGCTGGAATTACCCAGAGTAAATACTGCCATAATCGCCAGAAATAGCTTAAACCGAGTATCAAAGCCGGTGGTTAATTTATTTAAAGTCGACCCACTGGGAACACTATCAATTGGCGAGGGTCTCCTCTCCTTCTCACCAACAAAAATTAGCAGCACTAATACCGCCAGCACTGCTGGCACCACACCGACCACTACCAGCCACTGGTAGGTCTTTAGGTTAAGTTGCAACCCTTCGCCCTGGAGGAGATATATGATAATAGCCACTACAGCTAGCCCCAGTACAGACCCGGATGTATCTAATGCCCTATGCAACCCGAAGCCCTTTCCCCTCTCCCTAGCCGAGACAGAATCAGCCACCAAGGCATCGCGTGGTGAGGTACGGATGCCCTTGCCTACCCTGTCGCTGAATCTGATAGCTAGGACCATGCCCCAGCTAGACGCCAGATACATAAAGGGCTTGGCGACAGTAGAAATGCTGTAGCCCAATACGGCTAGAGGCTTGCGCTTGCCTACCTTATCGCTAAACCAGCCACTGAAGAACCTGAAGACAGCGTCTATGCTTTCCGACAGCCCTCCAATAAGACCTATAGTGATGAATGGCGCCCTAAGTACATTGGCTAAAAAGAGGGGGACAAGGGTAAAAATCATGTCGGTACTGACATCAGTAAGCAGGCTGACTATACCCAGGAAGAACACATTGCGGTTAAGACTGAGAATCCTGCCCTGTCTCAAATAGCCTCTATCATTAACCGTTGACTTCATTCGTAGGCAGTATACCACTCCTTATATGGGAAGGTAAGCCTGTATAAAGATTATCACCCTCACCCCCTTAATCCCCCTCTCCTTTGAGGGAGAGGGGGAACTGATATTAAAAAGAGGGGCTTTGCCCCTCTTAAACACCCCCACATTATTAACCCAGAGCAAGGAGAGTTGAAGAGAGGCGAAGCCTCTCTTCTAATATTCTTCCCCCTCCCTTGGTAAGGGAGGGGGATAAAGGGGGTAGGTTGCCAGATAACTATTAAGGGGGTGAGGTAGATAAAGAATCTCTTGACTAGCTGGCTATCGGTAGGTAGACTTGGGTAAGATGGTGGATAATGAAGGTTATCGGGCTTAGTGGAGGCATAGGTAGTGGCAAGAGTACTGTATCACAGTTCCTGGCTGAACTCGGTGCAGTGATTCTGGACGCCGATAGGGTAGGGCATGAAGCGCTCAAACCTGATACTGAGGTATGGCGTGAGCTAGTGGCTGCCTTTGGCCAGCAGATTCTAACCCCCGATGGCAATATTGACCGTGCCAAGCTAGGCGATATAGTGTTTGGCAATCCTGAGTCTCTATCACAGCTAAACCAGATAATGCACCCCCGGATGTATGATACGGTTAAGGCTCAACTTGAGGAATACCGGCGGCAGGGGGTGGATGTGGTGGTGCTTGAAGCTCCCCTGTTGATAGAGGCTGGCTGGACTTCGCTGGTAGATGAGATTTGGGTTACTGTAGCCTCTGAGGCTACGGTCTTGAGGCGGCTCAAAGAGCGAATGGGCTTGTCTGAGTCGGAATCTCTGGCGCGCATTCACTCCCAGCTATCTTCAGACGAGCGGATAGGACAGGCCAACGTAGTTATTAATACTGACTGTAGCCTTGATGAGTTGAGAGTCAGGGTAGGGGAGCTGTGGCGGGCTGGAACTTGACGCCCATCGATAGCAATTGGTAGAATAGCTTGGTTAGCGGAGGTAAGGAAATTTACGCTATTATTGAAACCGGCGGTAAGCAGTATAAGGTAGCCCCTGGTCAGACTATAGATGTCGAACGCCTGGATGTGGATGAAGGCGGTACCGTTGAGTTGGATAAGGTACTATTCATTGTCGATGGCGACAAGGTGACCGTGGGCACGCCCACTATTGACGGGGCAAAGGTAATCGCTACCTCGCAGGGAGATGGCAAAGGTAATAAGGTTATCGTTTTCAAGTATAAGCCAAAGGTGCGTTACCGCAAGAAGACAGGACATCGTCAGCTTTATACCAGGCTGGCTATTGATAAGATAGTTGGTCCAGAGGCTACGCCTGGTAAGCCAAAGAGGGTTCGGCGGCGCAAGAAGGAGGTAGTTGGAAGTGGCGCATAAAAAGGGCGGTGGTTCCACCCGCTGTGGGCGGGATAGCCAGTCCAAGCGGCTTGGTGTGAAACGATATGCTGGTCAGCGGGTAAATGCCGGGACTATTTTGGTTCGGCAGCGGGGCACGCGCATTCACCCGGGCAATAATGTGGGTGTCGGCAGAGATTATACCCTGTTTGCTCTTATTAATGGCATTGTTAAATTTGAGCCTACCAGCAATAACCGGAGGAAGGTTAGCGTTTACGCTAGCTGAATGATATGAAGGACAAGATTCATCCCGAGTATTATACTGATGCCAAGGTAGTTTGTTCTTGTGGCAATACCTTTACCACCGGCTCGACCAAGAAGATGCTAAAGGTTGAGCTGTGCAGTAAGTGTCATCCATTTTTTACCGGAGAGCGTAGGATGATAGATACTGCCGGGCGGGTGGAGCGATTTAAGCAGCGCTACAAGTTAAGCTAAACGGGCGTGACCTTGGAGGCAGGAGCGGGGTTGCTAAGCCGCTCCTTTTGTTTGTCAAGGGGGTTTTATAGTGGCAAAAGGGTTTCATTACGGGGGGCAGGCGGTTATTGAGGGGGTGATGATGCGAGGGCAGAAGACTATGGTGACTGTTGTCCGTCGTCCCAAAGGCGGGCTGGTCACGGATATACAGACCCTGTCTCCTATCTATACGGGTCGGATGAGGAAAGTCCCGTTAATGCGGGGCATTATTGTTCTGATTGAGGCTATGGTTCTAGGTATTAAGACTCTACTCTATTCGGCTAATGTGTCGCTGGAGGAAGAGGAGGCGGAGATTTCAGGATGGTTAGTTTGGGCTTTGGTTGCCATTTCCCTGGGCGTGGCTATTGTCCTGTTTTTTGTGGCTCCCCTTTTCCTCACCAGGTTACTTAACCCTTATATCAACTCGTCTCTGGTATTCCACCTGATAGAGGGCTTTATCCGATTGGCTATTTTCATTGCTTATCTTAAGTTAATGACATTAGTGCCTGACATCAGGCGGGTATTTGCTTACCATGGTGCTGAGCATAAGGCGGTAAATGCCTATGAAGATGGTGTTCCATTGGAGGTAGAGGCGATTAAGGGATACAGTACGGCTCATGTACGCTGTGGCACCAGCTTCCTGTTCGCAGTTCTGATTATAGCCATCCTGGTTTTTGCCCTCATCGGTCGACCATCGCTGTGGCTGATGTTGCTGTCGCGGGTTATCCTTATCCCGGTTATTGCTGCCCTCGGCTATGAAGTTACCTATTTTGGAGCTAACCATAATAAAAATGGTCTGGTCAGGGCTATTCTGGCCCCTGGGTTGTGGTTACAGAGGCTGACAACCAGAGAGCCTGATGATAGTCAGCTAGAGGTTGCCGTATCGGCGTTAAAGAAGGTGGTGGAGATTGACCAGCCTGAGGAAGCAACTCAGGGTTCTTCTTGATGGCTTGCCCCCACATCTTGTTTAGTTAGCTGTTGAAAGAAGCAGGTCTTGTTGCCGGTATGACACACCGGACCGGTGGGATGCCCCTTAACCAGGATGGTATCGCTATCACAGTCCTTCCATACCGAACGCACCTTGATGCGGATGCCTGAGGTTTCTCCCTTATGCCACAGCTCCTGTCGGCGCCGACTGTAGAACCAGACCTCGCCACTGGATAAAGTCCGGCGCAGTGCCTCCTCATTCATATAGCCCAGCATCAATACCTCACCGGTATCAGCATCCTGAACTATAGCCGGGATAAGCCCCTTTTCGTTAAACTGTAGATTATTTGTCAACCCACCCCCTTTATCCCCCTGCCTTCATAAGGGAACAGACCAGTTACTCCATCTATTTATCAGTAGCAAAAGACCAAACAAGGGCTATTATCCAGCCGATTACAGTCCAGCCAGCAAAAACATTCAGTAGCACAATACCAAGCATATTTCGCTTATGTCTTACCGCAGCAACTATCGTTGGCAGAAAGTATACACCTAGTCCAACTAAACCAACGGGGAAGCCGAAGAAGGGAATCCCACCATAGTGGAAATAGCTAGGTGGGCTGGGTGCACATGAGGTAAAACAAACTGCTACCAAGAGGACACTTACAATAGTCGGTAGCCAAAGCAATAGAACTTTCTCTTGCCCTTTTTTCACATATTTATTCCCAGATACAATAACCGACTAATTTTAATTACTTTTTAAGTCCCTGTCAAACGAGCCAAATGAGAGATGAACCACTAGGATGCAAAATGTAGTCACAACTTTGGAGGGACGAATCACCCAGTAAAAGGGGCAGCAAGGGAACTAGCAAGAGCCCACAATGAGAAGGATCAGAAACACGCATAATATTAATAGGAAAGCCCCAATGACCACGGGCACTAAGGGGAGGTGTCGTTGCCCCTTGTCTATTTCTGCCATCATATCTCCAGCAATTTCCACATGGGTAACCGCAGAGCTACCAGGCAGGACTTGCACCGGACCACTGGCTTCGTCACCGGCAGCTTTTCGTTTGCCAATTGGAGCGGGCACGGCTTCTACTTTGTCAGCATCATGAGGGACGGCTTCAGGTGGCAGCCCAGACCGCTCTACCCATTGGCGATACAGTTTCCCTTTTCTCCTTCTCTGAAAATACTTCACGGTATTGCCCCAGGAAGTACTAGCTCGGGTTGTGCGACTAATTTAACTTTACTATATTCCAGTCAATACTGCAATGGGAAATTGGGGCGAACCTCTGCCGGTGTGGAATGTATTTACCAAATTGGAGACGGAGGTGGTACTGGCAAAGGACCGCAGTGACCTCAGCCGCTGGTAGCTAATCTTTGCCTAGACCATTCTCCAGTCTCTATAGCCTTGTTGAACAATAGCCAAATATTCCTTCGAAGGCGGTGTTTCTTCTAATTGTCCAGCTTTGATATAGGTCACAGCTTCTACAGGGTTACCATCCTCATCAAACACCGTGACATTTAGTCTTCTGTAGCTGCCGGGATAACCCTCGTAGCTATCCA
>Ga0209979_1005033_pt1 | contig 10597 bp, 11 predicted proteins | sample AnhtaG_FD_183114 | JGI IMG/M metagenome (GOLD analysis project Ga0209979, IMG submission 183114) | Deep subsurface microbial communities from Anholt, Denmark to uncover new lineages of life (NeLLi) - Anholt_01485 metaG (SPAdes) (version 2) | ecosystem: Environmental > Aquatic > Marine > Oceanic...
CTAAAGATTTAATTCCAATTCGCATAATATATAGTGTTGTTTCCTTTCATAATATAGCTTATAGCGTACAGAATACAGTAAAGTGTAATTTGTAGGGGCACAATGAATTGTGCCCTTCTCTATATTTTTTTATTATTATCTAATGGGCACGATGCATCGTGCCCCTACATCTGGCTCCTGAATTCTGACTTCCTCTTTCCTAACTCTACGCTAAACGCTCTACGCTAATTTTTTATCTAAAAAATCTATATTTCTGCTTATTTTCTATATCTATTGCTTTTACGTGTCCTGCTACAACTTCAGGTGGGCTACCCTTAACTAAACCAATTAAACATGATATTCCGATAATAATATCTTCAAAAAATCCTAAAAACGGAACTAAAAAATCAGGGATTAAATCATAAGGCGATAATACATAGGCAATTGCTCCATATACCAATAATTTTAAATAAAAGGGAACTCTCCTGTCTTTAAGTAATCTTAAAGATAATTTTATAAAATTAGGTATATGAAATATTATTCTGGCTAAATATAACTGCTTTTTTAATTTACTATAAGGGTCTTTATTTTCTGACATACAATTAATTCTCCATACCTTTATGTATTCCCGGTGAAGCCTTGCTTCACCAGGGTCATTCCTGCTCCCTTGTGTCGTTGTGAGCGACCAACGGGAGCGTGGCAATCTCAAGTAAGATAAGCGTTATATTGTTTCCTTATATCATTCCCGCTTCCTTATGTCATTCCCGCGGAAGCGGGAATCTATCCTCCTTTTCTGTTTCTGTAGGAGGCAGATTTATCCGCCCCTTCCTTAGTTTTTGTAGTGGTCAGATGTATCTGACCCATTCTTATTGCGGGCTTGATGAATCAAGCCCCTACAGATTTTATGATTTTGTAGGGGCACAATGAATTGTGCCCTCGCCTTATTATTTCCTAATTTGTCCTGTGGGCACGATGCATCGTGCCGCTACATTACTATTTTGTGTGCTTTTTGGGTTACAATCATAATATAGATTGTTTTACTGATTTTAACATAGCTACCAGATGAGCGTCAATTAATTACATTGGATGCTGCTCCTGGATTTCCACTCTCCGATCAGGTCGAGGACAGGTTTCGCGAGAATGACAGAAAAGGAACGGGAATGACAGAGGGGAAAGCTCCAATGGGAATAACATTAGGGGTTAACATAAAAATAACCCCGGAAATAATCCGGGGTTATTTTTATGTTATTGTTATTTTTTTTAGGGGGGGATGATGCTAGATTAAGAGAAACCTATCAGCAACCACGATATCGTGAAAAATGATCAGTTTCTAAACACCCACCATTATATTCATCTACTTCTACCCATTCACCTTGTTCAAAAGTCAATACTTTGTCTGGTGGTTCATCAAAACATACGGTAAATGTTCCATCAATCTTTATTTCAGGTCCAAATTGGTAAACACCGTCACCAAAATATATAATGAATATTTTGGTATCCTTGGTTAAAACATTTGGCCCAAAAGTAATGGTAACACCTTCAAGGGTGATAGAGCCGCCTTCTTCTGCACTTATCCATTCTTCAGCCTTTTCTTTTTTAGCAGAAAAGGCAAAGGTAGATAAAGCTAAAAAGACTAATACTATCACGCAGAGGACAGATAGAAGTTTTAAAACTAATCTTTTCTTCATTTACATCATCTCCTTCGGTAGCCCAGCTACCTTAGCTAACTTAATAGCTTTAGGTCTGTGACTTTGCGTCTCAACCTTTCGATTGATTTGCTATTATCGAGAGTTTACTTTAGAAACCTAAACTCCTTTATACCATCCCCCCATTTATATTATATAACAAATAATTCAAAATGCAAATAAACCAATAAAAACGTCAGTGTCATTCCCATGAAACTTGTACTCGTAAAAACGGGTAATGGGAATCTATTTCTTCTTTACTATCCCACTAAAGCTTACACTAACCTAAGTATAATATTTTTTTATCTATAATTTTTGTAATTTATTCAATTTCTCTTCAATTTCCCCAAGATGTTTTCTTGCACCAATACTTCCCAATATTTTTTTTGATTTAATTAATCTCTTCCTTGCTAAATCCACATCTTTTTTTAAAAAAGACATATCACCCCATTCATAATAACTTTCACCCTCGTTTATTTTATCCCCGAATTTTGAATATATTTTTATCGCTTTTTTGAAAAATATTTCAGAATCTTTCCATCTTTTTAGTTTTTTAAGCAACTTGGCCTTTAATCTATATATATCTGCTAACCCTAATTTATCATCTAGTTCATCAAATATTTTTTCTGCGTGGAAAATATAATATTTTACTTCTTTAAATTCATCTTTTTTTAAATATTCCTCTCCTAAATGAATATAATTAATTCCCTTATTATATATGTCTCCAATTTTATCAGCTATTTTAACACTTTTCTTTAAATAATAAATAGCTTGTTTTGATTCTCCTAACGAAGAATAGGCAAATCCAATGTTATTCATAATATTTGAAATAACAATAATATTTTTAATCTTTTTAGCAATAGATAGGCTTTCTTTGTATGCTTCAATTGCATTTTTCCACCTACCTAACATATCATAATATATCCCAATGTTATTTAAAGCCATCGCATAAACATCTGAAGCTTTTATCTCTTTGCAAATATTTATGCTTTCTTTGAGATAAGAGTATCCGGTAGAGGTATCGCCCTTAAATAGACATGCTAACCCTATGCCTTTTAAGATGCTTGCTTTTCTTTTTAAATTACTTATTCTATCAGTAATTGAAAGACAGTTTTGAAAATATTCAATTGCCTTATCCCATCTACCCATATCTCCATATAAATTCCCCATACTCATTAATATTAAAGATTCATTATCTTCGTCTCTGATTTTTCTACAATATTCTAAAGCTTTAGTTAAATTTATTTCCGCTTCTTTTCTTTTACCCACTGTTGACTGTGAGAAAGCTAATTTATTATAAATTTCTGAAAATTGAGTCAATCGTTCCTTTTCAAGTTCCGTTAACTCTAAAATCTTAATACAATCCCGAAAATAATTCACCGCATTGGAAAAAGCATATAATGATTGAGCTTTATCGCCAGCTTTGTTTAAATAAAAAACAGCTTTTTCTTTATCATCACTATTCTTAAAATGATAGGCTAATTCTTCAACTTTTGCATCTATTTTAGATAAATACATTTCCTCCATAGCCGACCCTATTTTAGTATGCAGACTTCTTCTGGTTTTAAAAAGTAGACTATTATAAGCTATTTCTTGGATAAGAGAATGAGTAAAGGCGAAATATCTTTGAAGTTGAGGTGCTGCCTCTACTTCTTCTATAAATTCGTGTTTTTGCAATTTTTTCAGTAAATTAAGTAATATTTTATTTTTTAAATTAGCAATTCTTTGTAAGAGATTAATTTCGATATATCTTCCAAGAACTGAAGCCTGATACAATATCTCTTTTAATCCCACCGGTAGCAAATCAATTCTTGCTCGTGCAATACTCTGAACAGTATCTGGTATTTGAAAATCAGCAAAGATTTCTGTATAATTAACTAATCTATCTTTATCAGCCAATAACCTTCTTTCTTCAATTCCCCTGACAATTTCTTCTATAAATAAGGGATTTCCATTAGCAGTAGAAATTATTCTTTCTTTCATTAATTGATAGATATCATTTTCTTTTATTAATAAGCTTATAAGCTTATCAGATTCAGTATTCTTTAAGGGTAATAATTTTATTCTCTTAGACCCGGCAATAGACTCTCTCTTTTTGAGTGATTCTCTAAGACTATATATAAGCAGAATGGGATATTCTTTAAGTTCTTTATAACATCGAGTTAAAAATTCCGCTGATGCATCATCAATCCACTGAACATCTTCAATAATTACAAGAAGGGGCTTTTGAGAAGAAAAATTTAACAGTAATTTTTTCACTACTCTGATAAACAAATTGCTTTCTTCTTTTGATTGCTCCATTATTTCTTCCAGGGATTTAACCTTTGAGGATAGTAGTCTTGAAAAATATGAAGAGGCAAATAATAGTGAAGAATCAATTTTTTTTATTTTATTTTCTATTTTTCTATCAATTTCTTTGAGATCATCATCAAATTTTATTCCAAAGATTTTAGTGAATATTTCCTTCAGAGGAGCATAGGGTTTTGATTCTTCCCAGGATGAACAATTGCTGGATAAAATATTAAATTCTTTAGCCAAAGAATCTTTGGTAAGCTCATAAATTAATCTTGATTTTCCTATCCCTAATTCGCCGCTTATTTCAATTGTTTGTCCTTTTGATTGGTAGGATTTTTTTAAAGCTTCTCTTAAGATTTTTAATTCTTTTTCTCTTCCTATAAAAGGAGAATAATATTTTTTCTTTCGCTCAAGTAAAATAATTTTTTTCTTCTCTCCTTTTAAAGTGTAAGCTAAGACCAAATCCTTCTTACCTTTTATCTTCAATTTACGAGGAGAAGAAGTTATAAAATTACCTTTAATTCTCTGGAAAGTTTTTTTCCCTATTAATATTTCCCCTGGAGTTGCATTTGCTTGCAGACGAGAGGCTAAATTTACCGTATCTCCGATGACTGTAAATTCTTTTCTTGAAGCTGAACCAATCTCGCCGGATATGCACAATCCGGTATTAATTCCAATCCTCGCCTTTAAACTTTTTACTTTATTACCAATTTTTATCTTTCCATTTTCTTCTATGAACTTCATTATCTCTAAACATGCTCTTGCCGCCCTCTCGGGGTCATCTTCATGGCTAAAAGGTGTCCCAAATATAGCCATTAATCCATCGCCTAAAAATTTATTGATACTTCCACCATATTTATCTATTAAACCAACTATCGGTTCAAATATATTATTTATTATTTCCGTAGCTTTCTCCGGGTCCAGTTGTTCAGCAAGCTTAGTAAACCCTCTTATATCGATAAATATTATGGTAGCTTCACTTCGTTCACTCGGCAAGCTTCCCTTCCCTTCTAATATCCTGGAAGTCACTGCCTTGGGGACATAAGGCTTAAATAATTCTAATATTTTATTTTGTTTTTTCTTTTTCATTTTCTTTTCCATTTTAAATTTTTTTAATAAGTCTTTATCCCCTATCCCTGAAGAAATTAAGCTACTTCTTTATACTTCCCTCTCCCCTCGGGGGAGGGTTAGGGTGAGGGTGAAATAAATCCACAAACTCCTCCGTAGGACAGGGTGGCACTCAAGTAATATTGATTGCCACCCTGTCTACTGTTTGATGCACGATGCATCGTGCCCAGGGAAAACCCCCTGCTTAGTAGATACTCACTTAGCAGGGTACACGAAATACAATAAAACAGGAAGGGCACAATTCATTGTGCCCCTACATAATCATAAAAACAGTGAGCAATAATATAGGAGCTTAATTTCTCAAGCCCATAGCAAATTAAGGATTTATATTATTATAACAAATGCAAGAAAATATACCTCGCTTTTTTTAAAAGGCATCTTCATGTTTTACTATAGCTAGAATATATGCTTCCTCTTTTTCCTTTTTGTATATGCATCTGTAATTTTTATTGATGCTAAATTCCCATGTATTAATAGTGCCTTTTATTGTTTTATTTCGCAAAGAAGGATGCTGTGGACTCTTTGTAAGCATTTCTAAACACCAATAGAATTTTTCTTTTATAGGTGCTGATAACTTTTTCTTGTTTTTAAGTTTCTTTGTTAAATTATCTGGAATATGTATTATCTTAATCACTATTTACTGCTTTCTTTAAATCTTTAACAGATGTAAAAGAAGAATACTTTCCCTCTTTAAACTCCTTCTCTGATTCTCTGACCTCCTTCTGACATCTCTCACTAAAGAAATATGCTTGGTCTTTATCCACAATAACCCCTGGGGAAATAACTATCTTATTGTCTTCTACACTAAATCTTACAATATCACCATCTTCAATATTTAATATTTTTCTAATTTTTCTGGGGATAGTAAGATGGCCATTTCTCGCTATTCTGCCAATTGCTTCTAACATCTTTCGTACACCTCTTTTTCTAATTTTATCCTTACTGTTCTGTTTAAAATATAACACAAATTTCAGAATATATCAATATGTAATTTACATAAAATGTCATTGCGAAAAACCGTAGAACAGGCGTCCCCCGTTTTCACGAGGACAGGCCCGCTTGTCATTCCTACGCTCCTTCCCCTTGAGGGGGGGATTAAGGTGGGGGTGAATAAATCAAAGGTTTTAAATATTACAACAAAATAAAAAATATAAATAAAGAAAATAAAAAAAGGGGACGAGTTACTTTTTGCATAAAATAAGTGTAAAAGTAGCCTGTCCCCTTTTATTCTGCGGCAACGCCGTTCTGCTATAATTTTTTTTAAATATTAATTATAAATAAGTAGTTATAAAAGAAAATAGAACCAAAGACCGTTGTCAGTTGTCGTGTCTTATTTAACCGATTATATTCTTAATAGAACTTATAAAATTTCTGGCTTCATTAAACCAAGAACCTACCTCTTTTTTATCAAAATATACTAAATCCGCATAATCCCCTTTTTGCCGTGTATCAAAAAGCTTATAATAAAATTTTCCCATTTCTTTATTTATTAATCCATTTTTTACAAAATTTTGATGGAAAAGTGCTCTCACACCGCTATGTTTAGAAGAGGAAAGTCCTTTAGAAAGCAAAAGTGCAGTAACTGCGTAAAAGCATGCATAATAAAGGCGATTAACAAAAGTATTTATATGATCTCTTTCTAATAAGATTAAAGCTTCCTCAAGGGATTCATCAGCTCGATTTAATCGATAAAGGACTAATGTCCTAATTTCTTTTTTCATATTACTAAACCTTCTCTTTCTACATTTTGGCGAAAAGGCATTACCTTATATAAGACACTATCCCAATCACTTAAATGATACACATTTAGAGTAAGGACACAACCAGTCTCAATTTCTATAGGGAATAATTGTTGACGAAAAATATCCTCCTCTTTAAGGGTTACTGGGTGGTCTACTAAAACAAGTAAATCATAGTCAGATTCAGGAACGTCATCTCCGCGAGCTCTTGAACCATAAAGAATAACTTTTGCCTTAGGAGATATCTTATGGATAGATTCCCGACAACGCAATAATAAATTCTTTTCCTTTCTTGAAATATTTGGGCATTTAGCAAGTCGCCGCATAGTAAAACCTCTAAAATTATTTATTGATTATTCATCGAATTTAGCTATACAATTCTTATATCTAGAAAATATATATTTTCTATAATATCATTTTTTTGTTTGATTTACCAATCTTTTAGTATTAGTTAATATCGTATGTCACTTTAAGAAATAGGAAGAAAAAAGTATTAAGGGATTGCAATTTGTCACGTATTCTCTCAGATCAGCAACAACGTGAGGTGCAGAAAGAATCAGCAGAAATTAAAATGGGTTTGGGTTCAACCTGTTAAATAAAGTTCCCAGTAAGTTTCAATATCAGTCATTATAGTACAATATAATATTTTGTGAACTTGTGAAGCCTGACCCTGCTAGTTTTCCCTGCTAGTTTTCCCGATTAATATTTTCCCGGGTATTGAATTTACTTGCAGACGTGAAGCTAAATTTACCGTATCTCCTATAACGGTGAATTCTTTTCTTGAAGCTGAACCAATCTCGCCGGATATGCACAATCCGGTATTAATTCCAATCCTCGCCTTTAAATTTTTTACTTTATTACCAATTTTTATCTTTCCATTTTCTTCTATAGATTTCATTATCTCTAAACTTGCTCTTGCGGCTCTCTCAGGGTCATCTTCATGGCTAAAAGGTGTCCCAAATATAGCCATTAATCCATCGCCTAAAAATTTATTGATACTTCCACCATATTTATCTATTAAACTAACTATCGGTTCAAATATATTATTTATTATTTCCGTAGCTTTCTCCGGGTCCAGCTGGTCAGCAAGCTTAGTAAACCCTCTTATATCGATAAATATTATAGTAGCTTCACTTCGTTCACTCGGCAAGCTTCCCTTCCCTTCTAATATTCTGGAAGTCACTGCCTTAGGGACATAGGGTTTAAATAATTCTAAAATTTTATTTTGCTGTTTCTCTTTCATTTTCTTTTCCATTTTAATTTTTTTTAATAAGTCTTTATCCCCTATCCCTGAAGAAATTAAGCTATTCTTTTATACTTCCCTCTCCCCTCGGAGGGAGAGGGTTAGGGTGAGGGGGAAATAAATTAAGATTTCTACTATTATAGCAAAAGCTTAAAAATAAATAAAGAATAAAAAAAGGCACTTTCCGTACGTTTTTAGGGTATTCTATAGGGACACGACATGCCGTGTCTTTTGGGTTCTTGTTTTATTTCCTGTTTAAGGATGGGGAATAATTGCAAAGATCGTAATTTCACCTTTACATGGACCATAATAGAAGAAAATTCTATATGCTGCCGAAGTACTTTGTTCAGCATAAGCCTCAAAAATCTTTTCACCACTTGGTCCTTGAAGTGAATGATATATGTGGGTTTGCAAGCTAAGATGCCTGGGATTTTGGGTTAAATATTTTAAAGTTTTTACCATTGCTTTATACTGCTTTTTCTTTCCTGTATTTTCCTTTAGATTTTTCAACGCCTTTTTAGCAGTAAGAGTGAAATTCAATATAAATTTCATAAATCTTCCAGAAATTCTTCCAAATTTTCTACTTTTTCGGTCTTTTCTTGTTTTGCTTCAGCCAATCCCTGGCGAATTGATCCCAAAACTTTAGAATGTTGATAAATCCAGGCTTCTTTGCTGGGAATAGATACCATAGGCCTTAGTAAAATATCACCTTCTTCACTATAGAAAATTTGAAACCCATCAACCCTGGCCTGTGTACTAATTAATTTTGTAATTTTTTCACCAATAGTTATCCTATTTTTAGAATCAAAGGTTCTTATGCCTGCTGGTATAAATTTTCCATTGATATTATTAATGGTTTCTTCTTTATTGATTTTCATTTCATCCGCCTCCTTATCTAATATAATCTATGGTGGGAAATATGTCAAGTAGGATTGTGGGTTTTTCGTTTAATGTAAATTTAAATTATTCGAATTCAACAATAAAATTTTAACCCCATTTTATTACGCTAAACTCCTATATATAACAAAAGTGCTAAAATAAATAAAAATAGCCTTAGAGAAAGATTGGAAATATTGGGTTTAGCCGCAGGACAAGTTTTTGAACCCATAGAAGCCTTAGGATACACCCCGAAAGAAATTATACAAAAAAAAGAAACCTTTTTAGAAGCAATTTTATAAATTAAAGAATAATTGCTTAACAAATCTATTAATTAATTCAAATTTCATTCACTATACATTTTCTTCTTTAGAATTAGAAATATAAAAGGGGACAGGCCACTTTTTGTAAAAAATAAATGTAACAAGTAGCCTGTCCTCTTTTATTTATATAATAAATTATATTATTAACTACATCCGCCATCTGAACTAGATTATGGTTTTGTAATTGTCACACTTTCAGCAGCAGAATCTTCATTACCGTGGTAATCGGTAACAGTTAAGTTTACAGTAATTACTTCACCACTATCAGTAATTAAACTGCATGCCAATACTTTTGAAAATGAAATATCTGTTGACATAATACCACTGGATATTTGAGGGAGATACCATTCGTATTTAGCTATCCCAATTCCATCTCCATCAGTAGAACCTGAACCATCAAATATAACAGTTAGAGGGCAATCTCCGCTTGTAGGGGTAACTGTAATATTTGCAGTAGGAGGAGTATTGTCTACTCCTAATGCTGCTAAGCCACTGGCAACTTTAACTTTCAAATTATGGCCAGCTCCATCTGTACCCACAATATATAAATCACAAGAAATTTCATTAAAAGCAGAATATAATTTTACATAATCTAATACTGCGGATGAATAAAGGTATACTCCTGTATATTCGGTCTCTGCACCAGCTTCTCCAGGTGAGCTTGAAGGTGCGACATAATAATAAGCACCCAAAGTACGATCTAAAGAAGTTACTCTACTTGTACCCCGATAATAATCAAGTTCAAAACCGGAACCAATAAATTCTACCTGGTTAATAGTATATAATTTCATATCTACTGTTCCGTTATCATTAATGTTTAATTCACTTAGCCTTACCTGTGCCTGGGGGTCAAAGATATTAAGAAGTCCCAAAGAAAGCCAGCTACAACCGGCTAAGGATATTATAAAACCTAACAATATTGTTATGAATACTATTTTATATAAATTCTTTTTATTTTTATATTGCAAAGTCTTGTCCCTCCCTTCGAATTCTAATTTTGTCATTGCGAGCCTTCCATAGGAAGGCGTGGCAATCTCAATTTTGTTTTTTAAAATATCAAATTAATAATCTAATAAGTGAGCAGTAATTAGAATAACTATTTCTGTTTTCTTACTCTTAGTATGAGTAAATTTAAATAATTCACCAAATATAGGAATATTTGACAAAAATGGTATTTTCCGAATATTTTCTATTTCTTCTAAAGTAATTAAACCTCCTATTACTACTGTTTCATCCAAATTAGCTCGGATTATTACCTTCTCTTCCCGAGAATTAATTACAGGATAACCCTGAATAAGTTCTTCACCTAGTGATTCTATTTTGGGATTT
>Ga0209979_1005035_pt1 | contig 10594 bp, 4 predicted proteins | sample AnhtaG_FD_183114 | JGI IMG/M metagenome (GOLD analysis project Ga0209979, IMG submission 183114) | Deep subsurface microbial communities from Anholt, Denmark to uncover new lineages of life (NeLLi) - Anholt_01485 metaG (SPAdes) (version 2) | ecosystem: Environmental > Aquatic > Marine > Oceanic >...
GCATAGAATCGAATAGTGCGGATCTGCCCACCGCTTACTCGCTCAGCCAGAACTATCCCAACCCGTTCAACTCGCATACGCAGATAAGGTTCCAACTCCGACGGAGAATCCACACAACCTTGACTGTATACAATATCCTTGGTCAGAAGATCACAACCTTGGTGAACGAGGAGATGCAGGCAGGGAGGTACGTAGCAGTCTGGGATGGTACTGCCGATGGTGGGAGGGCGGTCGCTTCTGGAGTCTATTTGTACAAGCTTAAGACTGCCGAATGTGTTGAGGTCAGGAAGATGGTGCTGCTCAGGTGAGCGCCGAGTGAAGGGCAGGCTTTTTCTGGCCAGCTGTAACGTGCCGACCGGGGCACATATACGTCAGACCCATGGCCAATAGCCGGGTAGAGAGTCCAGCAAGCCAGCTTCCCGCTAATCAAGACCCATGATGGCTTTGACTTCGGGACCATGCCCAACCTCAACAACCGCCGTGTCTTCGAGTTGGTGCTGCGCGAGCATAACCAGAAGTGACAGAGCGCGCTGGCAGTGGGCGAGAGCAGTGCTGGCAAGACTCACATCGTCATAGCGCTAGGCCTGTCTGCCTGCGATAGGGGGTGTAAGGTGAAGTTCCTCACCGGCACAAATCACATAGAAGGCAAGTCACCCTGTGAAGTGCTTGCATATAGATTCCGAACGCAGCTTAGCAGTCAGGTAATAGTCCCCCAAAAAAGATGTAATCGACAAGCTTAGACACATCTGCAACGTTGATCGAGCCGAGGCAGTCCACATCACCGGCGGCCTCCGGTACCGGGGCAGGCCCCCCGAAAAATATGTATTCAACTAGGAAAATCAGGTCAGCTACATTGATTGACCCGGAGCCGTCCGCATCGCCCCGCACAAAGAACTGCGCGGAAAACACCGAAGTGGACCAGCGTGATAAGTCAAACCTGTTGGTTGCACGCACCCTCCAGTATTCCCACTCAACGACCGGTAACGTGTCAGTAGCTACTTTAAGGTGTGAAATCTCCTCGGTAGAGTCGATCAGTATCTCCGATCCCGGCTGGAATGTGGAATCTGGCCCCAGATAGAAAACGTATCTTATCGTATCGTCAGGATTGATGCTACCGGCATCTTCCCAGTCGAAAAGCAAGCTGTCCTTGTCTCTTATGTTGACGAGCGAGTCATCGGCTGGTCCCAATAGGTCAAATTCACCTGGTTCCTCCGTGCCATAAAGAAACTCAAAAGTACTTGGAAACGGTGTTCCTTCTCTTTCAAACCCGTACAAGTCACCTATGGCCTTGACACGCCAGTACCACGTACCTTCTGAGAGATCACTCACCAACAAGTAGTAGGTCGTGTCGTCTAATCCCAAGATATTTACGGTTGAGTCAGGAGGAAAGGAACTTGAAGTTCCGTACTCAAGGTCATAATATACGTCTTCCCCCGGGTACACTGAACCTGAAGCATTCCAGATCAGGGCTATGCTATCCCCCGGGAATCCTGTGACGTTTTCTCCAAAACCAGGACTCGTGAGATCGAATGAGTCGGGCGGAGCGTTCAAAAAGGCTACTGAGCCTTCACTGGTGGAGGGAATCGTGTCATTATGGATGTCGGTTAGGATGTGGTGCAATATTCCCAGATCGGCAACACCTGAGCCGATAGCACGCAATCTGATGGTTGCCACTACCCCAGGCCCGTCAACGACCGCTTCAGCGCCAAGAAGTAAGGCTTCTACTCTGAGTGCAGTGTCAAAGGTGACGGTGTCGTAGACAACTGCGTAGTTGAAAAACACTGAGTACCCCGAGGTATCAAACAACGGACCTAAGGTAAACGAGACGGTATCAAGCAGAGACTCCTGAAAGTTAATGTAGACCTGATACAATCGAAGCCCAACTGTAGCCGCGTCCACGCTCAAATCGAGGTCAAATTCTTCGCCGACACCTCCGGTGAGAAATACTGAATCAGGGTCCAGGTAGATCTTTGCACCCTGGGTCGCGGGAGCTGCGACCATAAGAAAGAGACCAACGATCAAAGTTGCGGACCAGAACCCGGTGTTGTGAAACATTGTTCCTCCTAAGCTGTGAAAGTCCTTCCGTACCAACAAGTTGGGGTGAGAAGGGGAATTGAATCCCCTTCTCTCACCCCGTCACCCCCAAGAGCGAGTCACCTACTTGAGAAGTACCATCTTCTTCGTTTCGGTGAATTTATCAGCCTCCAGTTTGTAGAAGTAAACACCAGAACTGTAATTGGATGCATCCCATTCTATCGAATGATTACCTGCCTCAGCATGACCATCGAAGGATCTGACAAGTTGTCCCGCAACATTGTAGACCTTCAGCGAGTAGTCACTGGCTACCGGCAAACTAAACCCGATAGTTGTGGTTGGATTGAACGGATTCGGGTAGTTCTGGAAGAGAGCAAATTCGGTTGGCAGAGTCGCAGACACAGACCGACTAACCGAACTGAACTCAACTTCGATGTCCTGGTTTTCTCTGTCTCTGACCATGAGTTCGAGGGCCTCGAGGTCAAACGAACCATCTGCGGGAGCGCGGAATGTGGCCCTTATAATCTCGTTACCCTCAAACGCAACTCCGGCACCAAGGACGATACCACTGACATCGATGTTGGCAGAGTTTCGACTCTGATAGAAGAACGATTCCTTCACAGACTCGAACATGGCTCCAGGCTTAACCGAAACCAATTCGACGTTCTCGCTGTCGTAGCCAAAGACAAGATGGAAGCCCTTGATGGCGCTCACGTTGTCACCGGTTATCGAAACCGTGAATTCCGAATTGGGACGGATTTCATCCGGGATAAGAGCCGTCAACGCGATCATATCCGTGGCACCACCTATAACAGGCGGTGGAAACCGACCTTTATCCTTAGGACCGTATGCATCGTAACACATACCCATGATCATCATGTCCTCGGCGTCGATGGTATCGTCCGGTATCGGATACCCGGTATGAGTGGGTTCAAGGGTAGGACCAATGTCACATACTGGTAAGAAATTCGAATCAGAGCCACCAAGTTCAAAGACTGTAGCCCACAAACCAAAGTCATCCACGAAAGTCATACTGCCATCCTCGTTAACGTCGCCGAGGATATAATTGACCTCAGTGAGACTGGTGTCGGGCCCAGCGGACATATTGCCGGCCGAGTCAATCGTCCACATGGAGAAGGAGTAGATGTCGCGCTGAGGACCAGTGAACACGTACACCGTATCCGGTATCATGAATTCGAAATGGCCTTCAAGCGTATCGGTGGGATGAGGTGCAGGGCCAAGAACGAACTCCGGATAGTCCTCGGTCAACTCGTACCTACCATAGTAGTATTGAGCCAAATTGATCGGACTCCAGAACATGTCGATGCTGCCTCCGGGAGTGCCAGACGCGACCGGAGCGGCAGGCGGGCATGCGGTTTGGTCGCGATACTCGATAGTAGCACTATACCATGGACCAACGTTCCCTGCAGCATCCTGGAATCTGATTCTTACTGTACGGGTTCCGCAGGTAACGGCTGGATCAGCGAGTGTCCAGGGGCCATAAGTTGTGGCTACAGGCTCCCAAGAAGTATAGTAATTCGGGATATTGAGGTTCCCGAGCTGCATTGAGACAGCACCACTACCTGACCAGTCGATATCGTAAGCCTCATTCCCAGTAAGGCTGTTAGTATAACCGGTCGTAGCAAGTGGGTTGTTGGCAGCTATCTGGCGAATCATCATGGTCCCTGAAGGATCGGTTGTGTCAACCTCCACGGTAGTAAAAGCAGTGCAGACATTGCCGGCGTAATCGCAGACCTTGAGCCAGATCGTCCTAACGCCATCGCCCGGACCAGGCTCGAGGGCCAAGGCCGGAGGAATCACTGGGTTGGAGCCACCATAGGATTGCCATCCGGGGCCGGTGAAATCTTGCTCCCAGACGCTGTACTTCCAAGGAGTCCCGTCACCGTAATAATCATCATCGGCGTCGATTTTGAGGTCAACCGACAGCACATCCGTAGGATCCTCCGAGGTGACAATGAAGGTGTCGATCGTAGGAGGGCTGGAAGCGGCCATATCGAAGCGGATGTAAGTTGAAACGGTAGCCGAAATCCTGCCGCTGCAATCCTCTGCGTAGAGGTCTATATCATGTTTAACCTGTTCAGTGGGATTGGTAAAGGTATAAGAATATGCATATGAGCTAGGCGGGTTGGTTACACTATAGTCCACAAACGCACCACCATCCTCAGAGATCCAAAGAGTAGTCACGTCGATGGAAAGACCAACGATATGTAGGGTGATGTTGGCGTCATTAGACCATTGTTTATAGATTGGCGGATCGGTCGACGGATAGTCGTTGTCCTGAGCATCAACACTGGTCACCGTCGGATCGTTCCCGTCGAGGAAAATATCGTCCTCGTCGAATGGGCCGACGTTGCCAATATCATCTTTGAGAACGGCAAACATGGAGGCCGGACCATCGGTTGATCCATTGGCAATCCATGAAGGAAGCATGCTGAACGGTATTGAATCCATACCGGTACCGGCCGTTGCGGTAAACACATAGGTGGTCATTCCGCCAAGGCCCAATGACAAGCCGATCTCAACAACATCAGGATACGTCGCCGAATCCCAGGTTACATATGCAACCGTGGTTGAGGCATCGTTGGTGCACAAACTGTCGTGGTTGATCACAAACGTAACAATTGGTGCACTTGTCGTATCCCAGGTGATGCTAGCGCTGTCAATAGCACTCACATTACCGGCGCTATCCAGGCAGGCGCGGAAGACCCAATGGAGTTCTTCTACCTGGGCGAGGTTGAAGTCAAACACCCACGGTCCGGTGGTTCCCAACGGGAGCGGGAGCCAGTCAAGCGAGTTGCAGTGAATACTATCAAAGGTCTCGGTGAGCATATAGAAAGCGGATCCGGTCGCTGCACTCCACGTTCCACCAACGGAAATCTTCGCGTCGGGGTCGTTGGTCTTCGCAGCGCCTCCGTCGAGAGTAAGGTTTGACGGGGAGCTTGGCGTCGTGTCGTAGGTGATTGTGGAAGGTACCCAGGCGGCCATCACGTTGCCATAGATGTCCATCAGACGAACGTGCACCGTTTGCAGCCCCTCCGCCGGAGGAGTTGCAGGGCTACCCGGTACGTGCAAAGTGAAGGTGGTTGGGTTCTGATATGCCAGCCATCCTTCCGGGAACCCGGTGTACGCGAACTCCATACTGTCGACTGGGAAATTATCGTGAACGAAGGCCACTGCCACAGTCGCATCATTCGTATACTCCGAACCGACAGGACAAGTCGGGTCCGACATGGTCCAGGACGTCAGCACCGGTGCTGTACGATCGATAGTGAAAGGGTAGTAGACGGAGTCTCTATTGAGGGACATATCCCTTACCAGGACGCATATGGTGTGTGCTCCCTCCAACGCCACTGGGGTGAGGTCCGCATGGTACGGGCCATAGGTATCAGACGTACCCGTGAGATCTCCAATCTTCGTCCACGGGTCCGTATCATCGAAACGGCACCAGACGTCCTTCAGGCCGAAGTTATCATCGGCTGCACCGTCGACAAAGAGCTGGATTGTCCCGGCAGGATGGGAGTAGGTGTCGTCACCAATAGGATCGTTGGCGTTGACAGTGATATCACTCGGAGGTTCGGTATCCTGAAGTGTCAGTGTCAGCGCAGTCGTGCTGGCCGGAATGTCGTTACCGGAAGAGTCACGGTAGGTGGAGGAAATCGTAATTGTGGCAGGACCTACTCCAACGGCCTGGAACTCGGCCCAGGCCAGACGGCCCGCGTCATAGTTAGGGAAGCCCATATTCATTCCGGCGAAGGTAATGGTACCCCCTTCCCAGTCACCGCCCTTTATATAAAAGGCCGGGTCGGGGGGACCGAAGAACTCGTCATTATCGTAGTCCGTAGCGGAATTGACCTTCAACAGGCTAGTGTCAAAGCTCACGGTGAAGTCATAAAAAGCGAAATCCACCGAATCGTACGGATCACAGGTCGAAGGTAGGGTCCACATGAAGTCAACGACCTGGCTTGACCAGACTTCCATCGTGTCGGACACCTGTGCCACCGGGCTGTTGTCCCGCATTACGGCCGACCAGTCTGTCCGGCCCGTCCCGCCGTCGATGGCATAAGATGTGGCTCCAGCCGCGATATCGCCGAAGTAGTTGCCGTGCCAGTAGTCGCTAGCGGAACTGTCGTACGCCTGAACACCGGCGTGACCCCAGAGGCAGTTGCCACCCACATCGCAATAGCCGGTGTTAACGTAGATGCCGTAATCACCGGTTCCAGCGCCATCGCCATTGTTGTAGCAGACGTTGCCGGTAATAACGTTGGCACCATAGACATAGATACCACCGTGCACTGGTTGAGTTATGATCGTTGCTGGAACACTGTTGTAGGAAAAAACAGTATCCGTAAAGGCACAGCCGTAGACCTCGTTATTCAAGATGGAGCCACTAGTGGCACCGCTATTGAGGATACCGTCGTTGTTGCAGTCGTAGACGGTACAGTTCTGCACCTTGTTTCCAGCGTTGGCGCCCCAGCCGAGCTGAATACCGCGATCGAGGCAATTATAGATAACACAACCATCAATCAGGTTGTTGTCACCACCGGTGTAGATACCGATACCGTACTCTTCTAAGTCATGTATAACGCAGTTCAGTATCGTGTTCCCATCAGAACCGGTAATATTGTCATCTAGGCGGATGCCGCGCTCGCCCCACATGATTTCCAGGTCTTCAAACCAGCCGCCGTCACAATTGTAGAAGCGTATGGCTCCACCGAGGTCCTGCCAAGGGGGACCAGCCATGTTGAAACCATCTTCACCATTGTCATCGAAGACCATGTCTTTGACGATAATACCAGTGAGATCGGTTCCGATGAAACCGTACTGATATTCTTTGACGGTGAAGTGCTCCACAGTAACCCCGGCGGAACCGGAGAAGTCAAGAAAATCCACGGCCTGGAACTGAGCGGCAGGGGCATGGAAGATGATGTCAGCCCTGGCGCTGTCCGGATGGCCGTAAATGGCATCCACGGAGTTGTGCGCGCCGGTAGGCACTGAAAGCCCATAATCATCGTACTCGCCTGGCAGAATTACGATCTGGTGCGGCCCGTTAGTATCTATAGCCGCACTAGCCAGTGCATTAGCCAAGGTAGGGTACGTCGGCGAACTCCCATCGGCGTCCACGACAAACAACTTGGCTGAACCCGTACCTGCCGCCACCAGTAAGGCTACAGAAGCCACGAGCATAAATTTGAAATATCGATACATATTAGGTTTTCTCCTTAAAACATATCAATTTCTTGTCGATAAGGTCTTTAGAGTTAACGAATTAACTCCTGTCATGAGCATGTTACACATACTCGGAGTTTATTGTCCTTGCGCTACCCACCTCCTTTCTAGTCTTCTGGAGTTGGGCAGGACTCGAATATACACAGAAAAGTTGTTGTTGACTTATGTCAATTAGGTACTATAACCTTATTAGTGTCAGAGCAGGGGGGCCTTGAAGCTGAAGGGTCGCTCCCATATACGCTTCTTGGCTACCTCTGCCTGGCGCGCTAATTATTTGGCCTAATATCTAATCTGTTTTGGTAATACTCTGTGGTCCTTACCCAAACGTCCGTTTTTAAAGGTTCATCATTAGGACTCTAAGTACTATATTACTTTATCTTTATCACCTCCTTTCCGCTTCGTCAGACATTTGTTGTCACAACCTTTCCGGCGCTTCTACCCGTAGATAGCAAATGTGTTGACTTTCGATCAAACGGCATGTATCTTTTGTTCTTGCGATTAGGGCGGAAGGGACACCCGGTCAGGCCTTCTGGTGGTATCCAGAGTGAGACCGAAGTTCCTCCGCCCTTCCTTTAATGTACTTTATGCACTCTTGCAAACGGCCTTGCACCTAGCATTCTTCCATTAAAGACGTGAGCGGACTCTACCGCCTTTTCTCTCTAACCCATTGGCATAACTCCAGAATGCAGGATACAACCCGATACCGCCGGAGCCGACCCTCGACCTGCTCCAAGTCTAATCCTTCCTTGCACTGTCATTAACAAACTGACAGTCCCCCCTCTGTTCTCTACTGGGATAGCCGGCGGTGTCACACCACACCGAGAGCATGAGCCATGTCCCGGCGGTAATGCTACCCTCTTCTCTTTCCATTTGTTAGACTGCAACTTGTGTGTACGGTCTACCTCTGCTCTTATCATCCAGTCTACTCTACCTTCTCTACTTACGAAACAGGCAATCGAATCTACTTTAGCAGTACACATGCTTTATGCACGGTATTAACGTACCTTAAATCAGTGATAAATCAATGGGGGTTATTGCCCATTTTGCGCTGGAAAACTACCCATCACACAGTATGGAATGATCGCATCCCAACGCTCGCGTGCGACCACAAAGCACCAACAGCGGCCTTGCGTGCCGACCGCATCCGCAATCTGCTCAAGCTGCTCGTATCAGGAGTATGAACAGCAGAAGCACATATAGTGCTTAGCGGATTCATTTCCTCAGAGGAGGCGTGTTCAACATGATTCTTTCATTTGCGAAATAGCTACGTAAGAAACAATCCCTCTTTGGCAGCAAGCAGTATTAACTGCCGGACATTGTTGCAGGAAAGCTTTGACATTATGTTCGCTCTATGGTGTTCCACAGTTTTGATGCTTATGCAGAGCGTGGAGGCGATGCTCTTGCTGGAGCCACCTTCAACTATCAATTGAAGCACTTCCTTTTCCCGCGGGGACAGAGCGTCGATAGGAGATATGTACTTGCTGCCCCGGACCACTTCAGAGAAGCCTTGGATGACGAGTTGGTTCACGCGCTCGCTCAAGTATACCCGGCCGTTCATGACCTCCTCAACCGCCATAAATAGGGTATCAGCGCCGTCATCTTTCAGCAAGTACCCTGACGCGCCCTGGCTCAGAGCGCTGGCCACGTACGAGCCCTTGTCATACATTGACAGAATGAGTATCCGTGTGTCCGGCGACGCCTTGACCATCTCGCTTATGACACTCAATCCACTCAGTCTCGGCATTTGGATGTCCAGGAATACGATGTCGGGCTTGAGCGATTTGACCAGGTCGAGAGCCTCGCGGCCGTCGCCTGCTTGACCTACTACTCGCATGTCCTCCCCCCCTGACAGGAGTTCAACAAGTCCCTGCCGGAAAAGGCAATGGTCATCTGCTATGACTACAGTTATTTCCTTCATACCTCATTCATGACTCCTTGGAACAGTGATGAGAACTACAGTGCCGGCGCCCGGTGCCGTGTTTATCTCGAATGTGCCGCGCAACAGGGCTACTCTCTCCCTCACATTTATCAGGCCGATGCCGGAATCATGCGAAGGATATGGTATTCCCTCTTCGAGACAGAAGCCCTTGCCGTTGTCTCGAACCTCAAGGGACACCGAATCACCGGTGTAGCCCAGTATGACTTCCACTAAGGTAGCATCGGTATGCTTGTGAACATTCGACACCAGTTCCTGAAAGATCCTATACATGCTAATTTCGCAATGTGGCGCTAGCCGAGCCTCATCACCCCACGAACTGAACTTGCAGGTCCTATGATGCCGTTTGCTCGTTGTCTTCAAATACCATTGCAGAGCTTCCCTAAGCCCGAGGCTTTCAAGGACTTCCGGTCGCAACTCCGACGATATGTCACGCAGCTTACCTATAATAGAGGAAAGGCCCGTGGACACGTGCTGCAGACTACTATCATCTGAGCCCGAGTGAGATATTAGCGCATTTTCTATGGTTATCTTCGCGGCAGCCAATTCCTGCGCAACGGTGTCGTGCAGTTCTCGAGCCAAGAACTGCCGGTCCTTTTCCTGCACTTCTATCAACCTCTGCGATAACTTCTCGAGGTTGGCCTTTTGTTGAGCGACTAACCGCTCCTGAGATCTTGTGAGGGTTACGTCTCTAAGAAGACCGATCAGTATCTGGCAACCATACATTTTCGTTCTCGCTGCCGTGATTTGTACCCATCGAGTTTCCCCCTTCTTGGTTAGAAACGGAACATCCGAGGTGGTCGTCACCTCGCCCGCAACAAAACGCCGATAGAGGACTCTGGCTTCTTCTCGAAACCATTCCGGTGTCAGGACCTCCGGCTTGATCCCGAGAAGCTCCTGTTCGGAGTAGCCAGTAAGACTACACATGGACGGATTCACGAACATAAACTGTCTGGTCTGCACGTCAGTAGCGACGATCCCATCCGGTGAGGAATTTACCAGGCAGCCGTAACGCTCCTCGCTCTCCCGCAACGCTTCCTCCGCCCGTTTGCGGTCGGTGATGTCCCAAAAAATGCCCAGTACGCCGACGATATTCCCTTTCTCATCCTTGACCGGTGTTTTGACTGTATGTACCCAAAGATCCCGACCGTTCTGGATATATCTCTCTTCGATATCCTCTATCTTCCCCGATTCCACAATCCTCTTGTCGTCGGCCCTGTATTTTTCAGCCAATTCTTTAGGATAAAACTTATACTGCCCCCCATTAATGACAGGTCTAAGTTAAGCGAGTATCTTGTGGCTGGATTCACAAAGGAGTTCAGTCATGAAGCGACGGCATTGGGATAGCAAGACGAAGGTAAAGATCGTTCTGGAAGG
>Ga0209979_1005036_pt1 | contig 10591 bp, 10 predicted proteins | sample AnhtaG_FD_183114 | JGI IMG/M metagenome (GOLD analysis project Ga0209979, IMG submission 183114) | Deep subsurface microbial communities from Anholt, Denmark to uncover new lineages of life (NeLLi) - Anholt_01485 metaG (SPAdes) (version 2) | ecosystem: Environmental > Aquatic > Marine > Oceanic...
TTCTACCTCTTGTTTGGCAGTTAATAATCTTATCTGCCCTATTTCCTTTAAGTACATCTTTACGGGATCATCTAATTCTAATTGTTTTGCCAATTCAATTTCTAAATTAAATTTATCTTTAGAGGGGTGGGTTTTCTTGTTTTCCCCTTCAACATCTTTATCTTTAAGCAATAAATTGCCTTCTTCCTCAGTTTCAACTAACTCAATTCCAGATTCGCTTAAGGCATCATATAAATCTTCTATTTTATCCAGATCTAAAATATCATCTGCTAAATATTTTTCCATTTCTTTATAGGTTAAATATCCTTGCTCTTTCCCTGCTTTAATTAGTTCTTCCATTATTTTCTTCTTTCTCATTATCAAGCCTTCCTTCTTAAAATAAAATTACCTGTTCATATAAATTATAAAATTAAAATATTAATTAATATTTTGACTCTTTAGCTGCCGAACAATTTCCCTCAATTCTTTTAAATCATCCTCTTCTATCTTTTCAGATTTTTTTATCTTTTCGTCGAGTATTTTTGCTCTTTTTTCGAGATTTTTTCTCTCTTGAGCCAACTTAAAATTATTTATAGTGTCTGCATATCCGGAGATAATTTTTTCGTCAAAGGTTATAGTTTCTTCCATCAAAATCTTAGAAATTAATTTTGCTGCCTTATCATCATTTAAATAATCAATAACTTTTTGAGAATCTACTATTTTATCATCTTTTAAATTTTTTTCAATAGCCGTTACAATTTGACGATGTAATAGAACTGAAAAATCTTCTGTTTTCAACTTTGTTAAAATGTCCCGGGCAATTTGTTCGTTTTCCAGCATACATCCAATGAGAATTTTTTCCGCTTTAATATTCCCAGACTCAGAATTTAATTTAATAAAGTTGTGGGAGGAATCTCTTGATCCTCTTTTGTATCTTTTTAGTTCGATTAAGATCGCTTCTTCGGATAATTTTAATTCTTCAGATATTTTTTTTGTCTGAGCTCTCAGCTCAACCTCATTACCTATCACGTTCAGGGTAGGTAAAATTTCTTTAACAACTTTTACTTTCCCTTCTATAGTTTTAATACTGTATTTGGAATATAAAAGTTTTAACTTGTAATCTATTAAGGAGAGCGACCTATCAATTAAATTTTGGAAAGTTTCTCTTCCTTTTTTAATTAAAAAATCAGCTGGGTCATAACCCTGAGATAGGGCTATAACTTTAATTTCAAGACCCGCTTTTACCAGTAAATCCAAACTTCTAAGAGTGGCCATATTACCGGCTGAATCTGAATCATAAGCGATTAAAACCGTATCGGTAAACCGTTTTATCAAGTCTATCTGTTTAGTGGTTAAAGCTGTTCCCAGGGATGCTGCTATATTATTAAATCCATATTGTTGAGTTATCAAAACATCGGTATAGCCTTCTACAATAATTATGTAATTCTTTTTTCGGATATCTTCTTTGGATAAGTTTAAATTGTATAAATTACTCCCTTTATTATAAATCAGCGTTTCCGGAGAATTTATATACTTGGGCAGGGAACTATCTAAAACCCTGCCTCCAAAACCTATTATTCTCCCCGATAAGTTAAAGATAGGAAAAATTATCCTATCTCTAAAATAGTCGATATATTTTCCTTCTATTTTACTCTTTTTTATTAGCCCAGCTTTGATTAGCTCTTCGCAAGAATACCCTTTTTTCTTTAAAAAGTTGGTCAATGCATCCCAGCCGGGAGGAGCATAACCTAATCTATACTTTTCGACACTAGTATCGTTAATTCCTCTTTTTTTAAAATAATTTATTACTTTTTTTCCTTGATTGGTCCTAAATAAACATTCTCGGTAATAATTTGCGACCAGATTATTTAATTTATATAGTCTTTCTTTTTTTTTGTGAAGAATATTTTCTTTTTCTTCATCTACGGGAAGAGGTATACCTGATTTTTTTGCTAACATCTTTACTGCTTCAAAAAAGCTAAGTTTTTCATATTTCATAAGAAAATTAAAAACATTGCCCCCTTCCCCACACCCAAAACAATGAAATAACTGCTTTTCGGGACTCACCATAAAAGAAGGGGTCTTTTCCTCATGAAAAGGGCATAATCCTTTAAATCCCTTTCCCGCTGGCTTTAAATGCACATACTCAGAAATTATATCCACAATATCGCAACGATTCCTTATTTCTTCCAGTAAATCAGATGAAAATCTCAAATATAAATCACCTACATATTATTATCATTCTGTATAATTAATGAAACATTTTCTTTTTTTAAAATTCCTAAATTTATCTTCGTATTAATATATTCTACAAAAGTTTTAATTTTCCTCTTTTTTTTAAAAAATATTTTAAAAAAAATACTAGTTGATTATTTTTAATATAAATCAACTAGTTTAAGATAACTTGCTTTATTTTTTTTGAGAGAAAATCGGAAAATAAAACTAAAAATTTAACTGTAAATTTTTATCTCCAGAGATTTTTTCTTTCTTTTTGACCTTTCCATACCTTCCTCCACCACCCGGACTTAGCTCTAAAAGTCCCTTTCTGGCTAAAATTATATTCTGAGCAATTTCAAATCCTACTACCTGGCTAATTTCCTGATAAGAAGCTTTATATAGTATATTCATTTCAGTGCCAAAATAACCAAACAATTTATTCAGGGTCTTTTTACCCACGCCAGGTACAAACTCTAAAGGAACCTGATGATAATAAGGTGGCCGATGAGGAGGAGAAAAAGATTGCTGATAATCTCCAATTTCTACAATCCGATCAAAAACACCTTTTACTATTTTATCACTCCCACATTTTTCACACTTATAAACTGGAGGATGGCTGGTGGCTGTATAATTACAAATCTCGCAAAAAGTTCGATGATATCTGCCCAGTTTAGGGTCAAGGCCGTAATTAGCAGTTATTTTTCTTCCTTCTTTTCTCTGAAAGGCTAAAAGTATCTCTTTAAAATTTGCCTTATCTAGTTCTACTATATTATATTCTCTGCCAATCTTGGGTAGGGAGTGCGCATCTGAATTAGTTAAAAAAGTATGCTTGGCTAATTCTTTTAAATGGTCAGCAATTTCTGTATCTGCACTTAACCCTAATTCTATAGCAGAAATCTTTTTTAAAGTAGCCCTGCTAAACATCTCCGGTAATCTTCTGACACAATTCCCATAAACACTTTTATGGGGAGTAAATGCATGGGCGGGGATTAAAATCCCACCAATCCGGTTTATAATTTGGAACGCTTCCTGGGCACTAATTTTACAATTTTGACTGCTTAAACTCACATTGGTAACCAATAGAGATAGGGCTTTGCTAAATTCTTTTATATCCTCAAAATAGGGGAAATAGGCTATTTGATGAGATAATCCTCCATTAGTTTCTTTGGTTTCAATTTCTGAGCCTAAAATAATAGTAACTTTATCCTGATAAATTAGACCACCCTCTTTTAAAGGTTTCATTTCTCCGCTATTAATTAATTGGGAAATGTCCTCGATAACTTCGGGTGAAGCACAATCAACTATGCCAACAATGTCAATCCCTTTTCTGTATTTACATTCCCGGGCAATGTTGGCAAAGGTTAAATCTCTGGAAGCAGTTATTTTTATCGGGGCACCATTGCTACTCCTACCAATATGAACATGTAAATCCATGAAATATTTTTTCATTATCGATTCCTTTAAAATCTTCCAGTCTACCAGTCCTCCAGTCTACCAGTCAATTCAGTCGATAATTACTGATTTTTAGTTTTTATTGTTGGTTTTTAGATAAAGAAATCAGCTTAAGGTTATCCGTTTCAGTTGCAAGGGCGTATGTAGTACACCCCTACTTCTGGCTTCCGAATACTGGCTCCTGTCTTCTTCTTTCTTCACTATATACTATATATACTATATACTCGATAAGAAATAGAGTATTCCAATAATCGTCTTAGCGTCTTTAATAATATTTTCTTTCACTAATTTAAGTGCTTCATTTGTTTTAATTAGTTCAACTTCAATAAATTCGTCTGTATCTTCATTTTTATTTTTTTTCTCTAAATCTTCTGCTAAAAAGAGGGTAAGCCTTTCATTGCAAAAACCGGGGGTAGAGAAAAAAGTTATCAGTTTTTTAATCTTTCGGGGATAATAACCGGTTTCCTCTTCCAATTCTCTCAAGGCACAGTTTTTCAGATCTTCTCCTGGTTCAACCTTCCCCGCTGGCAGTTCCCATAAAACCTCATCTGCCGCTTTTCTGAACTGTCTGATCATTACTATCTTATTATCATCAGTCAAAGCTAAAATAACTACTGCCCCGGGGTGCTCAACTATTTCTCTAATAGTCTCCCGACCGTCAGGAAGTTTCACTTTATCCCGACGAAGGTTAATAATTTTTCCCTGATAGATATTAGTGGAAGATAAAGTTTTTTCTTGAAAAGAGTCTTCTTCACTCATTTAAGTTTTCTCCTGAGGTTGCAGTATTTATAATAGATAAAACATATTCTACTGTATTTTTTAAATTTTTAACAAGAATATATTCATCAACTGTATGAACCTTCTCCATCCCTACAGATAAAACAACTGAGGGGAAACCTTTCTTATTAAATACATTGGCATCGCTCCCCCCTCCACTGGGACATAATTCTGGTTGTAATCCCATATCTTTTGCTGCTTTCGTTGATATTTTAACTACTTGATCATCAGAGGACAAATTGTAGCAAGAGTACTCCCTGTTAATCTTTACCTCTGCTTTTGCTTTAAATTCCTGGGCAGTATCTTCGGTTATCTTTTTCAATCGCTCAGTATATTTTTCCAATTTTTTTTCTTTTCTGCTCCTAACTTCTCCTTTTAATGTTACCTTATCAGGGACAATATTAGTAGCTTTGCCACCGGAAATAACCCCAATATTAGCCGTAGTCTCTTCATCTATTCGGCCTAACTTCATCCGGGAAAGGGCAAATCCGGCTACCTGAATAGCATTAATACCTTCTTCGGGATTTGCACCAGCATGAGCAGATTTTCCATAAATAATAATTTCCAGAGAATTCTGAGAGGGGGCTGTAGTAATAATTTTTCCTACCTGACCTCCGGCATCTAAAACAAATCCCATTTGAGCATTTAAACTGGAAATATCTAAATTCTTTGCACCTTTTAAGCCTATTTCTTCGCAAATAGTAAATACAATCTCTATGTCACCACAGGAGATATTATTTTCTTTAATGATATGCAGTGCTTCTAATAAAGCTGCGATTGCCGCCTTATCATCTGCTCCTAAAATTGTTTCTCCACTACTTACTATCTTTTTACCATCACAAAAAGGGTTAATATTTTTTCCTGGGACAACTGTATCCATATGAGCGGAAAACATAATAGGAGTAGCTTTTTTGATATTTCCCTTTAAACGGGCTATTATATTACCGCTATTAGATTTTACCTTTTCACCAGCTTGATCAACTATAACATCTAATCCAAAATCTTCTAACTTTTCTATTAAAAAGTCAGCCAGATTCTTCTCCTCCCTGGAAATACTGTCTATCTTAACTAATTCCATAAAAGATTCTACCAACCTTTTTTCATTAACCATTAATTTATCCCCTTTCTTTATTAGTATGTCGTATATCGTATATCGTATCTTAGTATATAACGAGAAGCGTTTATTATGCAAACAAATGCGGGGCGGATAAATCCGCCCCCTACATTAATAGCAACCCTTCATTAAGAAGTTTTAAACTTTGAATTATGGTTTTTCGTTTTTTGCTTTAAGTTTTTAGTTTTAACAGGGGCGATGCACTTCTATCCAAAATAGTTAATATACATCGCCCACGCACTATGAAGCTATTTTTATCATTCTTTCACCAATTCTGCCCCTTGTTTTAAAGCTTTTTTGTTTAATTCTAATATTTTTTTATTACGTCCAGCTAAAGCCTTCTCTAAAGCCTTAAATATGGTTTCCATCTTTACGACTCCTGATTGTTTAACATAAGCACCTAAAACTACCATATTGGCTGCCCTTGAATTACCTAACTTATCAGCAATATCATCTGCAGGAATCCTTATTACCTTAACATCATTCCTGTTTACTTCACGTTTTATTAATGAATCATTCAAGATGATTAATCCATTCTCACTTACATTTGATTCAAATTTATCTAATGAAGGTTGATTCATAGCAATTAATATTTTTGGATGAGATACAATTGGAGATCCAATCTCCTCTTCTGAAATAAGTACTGTACAATTTGCTGTTCCTCCCCTCATCTCTGGTCCATAAGAAGGCATCCAGGCAACATTTTTCCCTTCCAACATGCCAGCATAAGCCAGTAATCTACCCATTAACATTACTCCTTGACCACCGAATCCGGAAATAATAATTCTCTCTAACATTCAAGACACCTCCTCAGGAGTCTTAAATTCTCCTAATGGATAATAAGGAATCATATTTTCTTCCAACCACTTATTTGCTTCAATTGGATTTAAGCCCCAGTTAGTAGGGCAGGTAGATAGAACTTCAACCAGAGAAAAACCTTTCCCCTCTATTTGTGTTTGAAAAGCTTTTTTAATTGCTTTCTTTGCTTTTACTACATAAGCAGGCTTGGATAAAGCTACCCGAGAAATATAAGCAACTCCTTTTAAAGTAGATAACATCTCTGCTACTTTTATTGGATACCCCATAGTTTTCGGGTCTCTGCCATAAGGAGAGGTCTGAGTCACCTGTCCCACTAAAGTAGTGGGTGCCATCTGTCCACCGGTCATCCCATAAATTGCATTATTTATAAATATAACCGTAATATTCTCACCTCGATTAGCAGTATGCACTATCTCTGCCGTACCAATAGAGGCAAGATCTCCATCTCCCTGATAAGTAAATATAATAGAATCTGGCTTAGATCTTTTCATTCCGGTAGCAACAGCAGGAGCTCTTCCGTGTGCTGCACAAATCATATCACAGTCAAAAAACACATAGGCAAATACTGAACAACCTACCGGGCATACTCCTATAGTGTTCTCTCTTACTCCAAATTCATCTAAAACTTCAGCCACTAAGCGGTTAGCAATGCCATGATGACATCCCGGGCAATAAGTAAAAGGATCTTTAGTTAAAGATTTAGGTCTACCAAAAACTTTCTTCATAATATTATTACACACCTCCGTAATATAATCTAAAATGTAATCAATCTATTTTAAATATTTCTTTATTTCAGTCAAAATTTCACTTTGCGTAGGTATGACTCCGCCTACTCTACCATAAAAATTAACTTCTACTTTACCGTTCACTGCTAATTTAACATCTTCTACCATCTGACCTAAGCTCATTTCTACTACTAAAAACTTATTTACCTTTTCGGAAGTTTCAGCAATTATCTTTTCCGGAAAAGGAAATAGAGTAATTGGCCTGATTAATCCGATATTAATTCCCTCTTTTTTGGCATTATCAATTACAGTTTTTATAATCCGAGCTACTGTTCCGTAAGCAACTACTATTAAATCAGCATTATCTAAATTAATCGTTTCATATCTAACTTCTTTTTCTTTTAATTTATTATATTTCTCTTGAATTTTAAAATTCAATTTTTCCATTTCATAAGGATCCAGATTAAAGGGAACAATATAATTTTTTTCTCTTCCTTTGCACCCGGTTAAAATCCATCCTTCTTTATCTGGCAAATCAATCTTTTTTCTTTCCTTAAACTCTACAGATTCCATCATTTGTCCTATAAGCCCGTCTCCTAATATCATTGCGGGATTTGTATATTTATCAGCTAAATCAAAAGCATCCATGGTTAAATCTACCAACTCTTGCACAGAAGAAGGAGCCAGTACAATTAAATGATAATCACCGTGTCCTCCTCCTTTGGTAGCTTGAAAATAATCAGCTTGTCCAGGCTGTATACTCCCTAATCCTGGTCCCCCTCTTTGCATGTTTACTATTACGCACGGTAACTCAGCACAGGCGATATAAGAAATTCCTTCTTGTTTTAAACTTATCCCCGGACTTGAAGAAGAGGTCAGAGCTCTTTCTCCGGTAGCAGCGGCTCCATAAACCATATTTATAGCTGCTATTTCACTTTCCGCTTGTATAAAAGTAGCATTCTTAATCTTAGGTAATTTTTTAGACATATAGGCAGCTAATTCACTTTGAGGGGTAATCGGGTAACCAAAATAGAAATGGCATCCTGCGCGAATTGCTGCTTCTCCTATGGCTTCATTCCCTTTCATTAACATCTTTTCTCCCATATTCGAATCCTCCTTAAAATACAACTAAATTTTAAATATAAAATCTCAAGGTTATTTATACACTTCAATTGCAACATCCGGGCAGATAATTGCACAGAAGGCACAACCAGTACATTCTTCTGGATTAATCTGTTTAGCTGAGTGATAGCCTTTTTTGTTAAAATTTTCAGACATAACTATAATGTGTTTAGGGCAAGCGGGGATGCACAATTCGCACCCTTTGCATCTTTCCTCATCAACTACAATTTTTGCCATATTCTTTTTCCTTTCCTCCTTTTTAAAAACTTAACTCCACGGTAAACACATAAAACGTTTTATATAAAATATTGGTTCCTCGAAAGTTTCCTGCTTAATTTTTTGAGAAAATCGTTCATCTATACAGATAAATTTAATGGGTAAATTTAATTTTTGAGATGCTTGCCTTATCAAGATGTGACCTTGTTTAATTATCTTTTCATCTGTTTGCCTGCTTAAATTAGGATTACTAATAATTCCGCTAATCTTTAATCGAGAAGAATTTTCTATTTCCTGAGCCATTTGCTTGATTTGAGGTACATCTTGAGTAAAAGGTCGATAAGAATTTACTACCATTAACATTTCATAATCTAACCCCTCTATAAAAGATTTAAAATTACCTAAAACGACTGTTCCTACATCATCACCACCTACATCAAGAATTAGATGATAATCCGAATTCTGAATCAAACCCTTTATTTCTGGGGAGATTAAAGGTAAATCGGCATAAGTTAATTTACCTTCGGGGGCAACTACTTTTACCCCTTTAAGATTTAAAGCATTTTTTGCTTCTCGAGTTCTAAAATAAGGATTAACAATGTCTAAATCTACAATAGCAACCTGGCTATGATTTTTTCGACAATATATCGAATAATTAATAGCAATCTCGGTCTTTCCACTTCCAAAACTTCCTACAAATATCTTTATCCGTTTACTCGATATATTCAATATATTTTGGCCACCTCTTCTCCTTTTAAGACCCTTAATGCACCTTCACATAAAGCTAACATCTCTTCTTCACCAGGATACACCATAACTAAAGATATAAAGCTTACTCTGTCTCTTATCATATTAACAAATTCATTGGCATAAGCTATTCCGCCGGTCAGGATAATCGCATCTATTTGACCTTTCAAGACTGTAGCAGCAGCACCGATCTCTTTAGCTACTTGATAGGCCATAGCCTCCAATATTAATTTTGCCTTTTTATCCCCCTGTTCAATTCTTTTTATCACTTCTCTAACATCATTAGTATTTAAATATGCCACTAATCCGCCTTTGCCTTTGATCTTTTTCATAATTTCATCTTTGGTAAATTTACCGGAAAAACAAAGTTCTACCAGAGCTCCTACAGGCACTCCGCCACTTCTTTCCGGGGTAAAAGGTCCTTCTCCGTTAAGAGCATTATTAACATCAATAACGTTTCCTTTACAATGAATTCCCACTGAAATTCCTCCACCCAAGTGAGCTACAATAAAATTTGCCTTTTCGTATTTTTTTCCTAAATCTAAAGCTGCCTTTCGGGCAACAGCTTTTTGATTTAAAGCATGAAGTATACTGATTCGAGGAATCTCAGGCATACCAGAAATTCGGGCAACAGGTTTCATTTCATCAATTACTACCGGATCAACGATATAAGCAGGAGTAGATAACTTTTCTTCAGCAATTCCATAAGCAAGTATCCCTCCTAAATTAGAAGCATGTTCACCACTTACCCCCTTACGGAGATCCTCTAACATCTTTTCATTTACCCGATAAGTACCACTGGGAATAGGTTTTAATAATCCCCCTCTACCTACTATCGCATCGAGAGCAGAATGGTCAATACCTTTTTCTTTTAAGAAATTTAATATTATATCTAAGCGAAATTCATATTGGTCGATAATGTTGTGGAAAACGTGCAATTCTTCATTGTTATGCTCTATCTTCTTTTCGAATAACAGTTGTTCATTAGAAAACAACGCTACTTTGGTAGAAGTAGAACCCGGGTTTATCACTAATATTTTATAATCTTTGACCATTAAAAATCACCCCTTTTAGATCATCTAATCCTATTTAACCTCGGTCATCTCACTCATTAATACACCCAAGGCAATAGAATACAACTTGGATTCTGTAGAGTCAGACCGAGAAACTAATACCACCGGAGCTTTTGCCCCTAAAAGTAATCCCGCTGGTACTGCTTTAGCTAAATAAACCAAACCTTTGGCAAAAATATTCCCTGATTCAATATTTGGTACCAATACAATATCTACTTCTCCGGAAACCGGACTTTCAACTCCCTTGTGTTTTGCAGCTTCTTTGGAAATAGCATTATCAAAACCTAACGGTCCATCTACTATTCCACCAACAATCTGTCCTCTCTCGCTCATTTTAGCTAAACAGGCTG
>Ga0209979_1005038_pt1 | contig 10588 bp, 6 predicted proteins | sample AnhtaG_FD_183114 | JGI IMG/M metagenome (GOLD analysis project Ga0209979, IMG submission 183114) | Deep subsurface microbial communities from Anholt, Denmark to uncover new lineages of life (NeLLi) - Anholt_01485 metaG (SPAdes) (version 2) | ecosystem: Environmental > Aquatic > Marine > Oceanic >...
CGGCTTCGGCCGGATCGAACCGCTTACGGCCATGGCCGACGAGGAGCTGTTCAATCAGCTCAAACATTGGGGGATTCCCGTTAGCCCGTATCGTGCGGTGGTTGATTCGATCGACAGGATCATCAAGAAGCTTCCGGAATGGGACCGGCGGCGGAGCGAGCTGGCCTACGAGACCGACGGCCTGGTCATCAAGGTCAACGCCCTCGACCAGCGCGACGCCCTGGGTGCGACCAGCCGCTATCCGCGCTGGTGCATAGCGTACAAGTTTGCGGCCGAGCAGGCCGAGAGTGTGCTGCTCAGCGTCGACTATCAGGTTGGCAAGCTGGGGACGATCACCCCGCGAGCGGTTATGAAGCCGGTCCAGCTCTCCGGCACCACGGTACGACACGCAACACTGCACAACTTCGATCAGGTTGACCGGCTGGACGTCCGCGTCGGCGACAGCGTGATTGTCGAAAAGGCCGGGGAAATCATCCCACAGGTCGTCAGCGTGGTGAAAGACAAGCGTCCCAAAGGGGCCAGGCCGCTGAAACGCCCGACGAAATGCCCGGTGTGCAGCGGCGTAGTGGAGCAGGACGAGGGCGGCGTCTACCTGCGTTGCATCAACCCGACCTGTCCCGCCCAGCTCAAGGAGCGTCTTATCCACTTCGCAGGCCGCAACCAGATGGACATCGAAGGTGCCGGCCAGGTGCTCATCGAAACCCTCGTCGACCAGGGTTTCATTCGCGACTACGCCGACCTCTACTATTTGCACAAACGCCGCAACGAGCTGGTTGACCTCGAACGGATGGGCGAAAAGAGCGTTGACAACCTACTGGCCGGCATAGAGGAAAGCAAGAATCGCCCGCTGTCGCGTGTGCTTGCCGCTCTTAATATCCGCCATGTCGGCGGCAGTACGGCCGAGCTGCTCGCCGAGCACCTCAAGTCGATGGACAACCTGGAAGACGCAGGTGAGCAAGAGCTGACCGAGGTGGAGGGCATAGGGCCGGAAGTCGCCGGCAGCATCGTGCGCTTTTTCAGCAGCAGAGAGGGTGCAAAGGCCGTTCATCGCCTCAAAGCAGCCGGCGTGAACATGACCCAACCCCAGCGCCGATGGGCATCCCACAGCCCCCTCGCCGGCAAGACGGTCGTAGTCACCGGGACGCTCGATAGTATGAGCCGGAAAGAGGCTCAGGATCTCATCAAGCAGCTTGGCGGCAAGGCGGCGGGCAGCGTCAGCAATAAGACCGACCTGGTTGTCTACGGCGAATCGCCGGGCTCGAAGCTAGACAAAGCCAAAGAGCTGGGTATCAAGACCATCGACGAGGCTGAATTCCGAAAGATGATCGAGCGCTAATAGTCGGGTGGTCTCGTACACCCCTACCCGCAAGGGCGTTCGACGACGTTGATCGGCAGCGGGATGCCCGAGCCGTCGCTGGACGAGGGCGGCTGATCCTCCCACACGCCGGCAATCTTCTCCTTGCAGAATGGACAGGCCCCGCCCTTCATGCGGTTCTCTTCCACCACGAACCCGCACCGGCGGATCAACAGCTTTTCGCATGACGGGCAATACGTGCTCTCCCGCCTGCCGACGCCGCCGGGAGTGTTGCCCGGATACACATGTTTCAAACCTGCGGCCTTGCCGATGTCGTACGCCCGGATCAGCGTGGAAGCCGGCGTGCGCGGCGGACCGGTCATCTTGTAATCCGGATGGAACGCCGTTACGTGCCACGGTATGTCACTTGACACCCCGGCAAGGAACTCGGCGATCTGCTTCAGCTCCTCGTCGCCGTCGTTGAAATCGGGTACAACCAGCGTCACGACCTCGACCCAGAAATCCATCTTCTTGGCCAGCCGAATCGTATCCAGCACATTATCCAGTATCCCGCCGAGCTTGCGGTATGCCCGATCGTTGAAGCTCTTCAGGTCGATTTTATACAGAGGGACGTATGGCCGGATGAACTCCAGCACCTCCGGCGTGGCGTTGCCATTGCTGACAAACCCGCAGGCAATACCCTCCGCGTGAGCGAGTTTGAAAATCTCCACGGCCCAGTCCGCGGTGATCAGCGGCTCGTTATAGGTGCTGACCATCACCGGAACGCGATGTTGCACCGCCAGCTCGACCAGCCGCTCCGGCGTGCAGAAACTCGGCCGGGAAACCGCAGCGTCATCGCGCAGGGCTTGGCTGGTCACCCAGTTCTGGCAATAGCTGCAATGCAGGTCGCATCCCAACATGCCGAATGAAAGGGCGTCACGGGCCGGATAGGCGTGATAGAACGGTTTCTTCTCGATCGGGTCCACGGCCACGCCGGCCACATACCCCGCAGGGGCCCGCAGCTCGCCGTCGACATTGAACCGGACACGGCACACCCCGTTGCGTCCCGGGAGGATCGAGCAGCGGTGCGCACACGCCAGGCAGCGAACCCGCCCCTCTCTCTCGCGTACCACCAATTGAGGTGCGGAGGGCATGGTATTGTCATAAAGAAGTTCTTTCAGTCGAATCGATGCCGCCATGACAGCAAACTCCTACAGGCCCCGACACTTCACAACCTACGGCATTATACACCACCCGGGCCTCAGAAGCGCGAGCGCGCCGGATCGTCAGCTTTATCGCAGCGGAATCACACGGCGTGCCGCTGCGGCGGCTGCATTTGCGTCGGATACCGGAATGACAATAATTCCCCACGCTGATGATACGAACGCCGAGGCTTGTACCGTAATTCACAAGTCTCGCGACTATCTGAGCCGCAGGCTTCAGCCTGCGCGGACGTCCGCGCGGGCTTCAAGCCCGCGGCTCGGAGTGGGGTCATCGTTGCACTATTTATGAACCACGGCATAGTTAGACGAACTCGTCTGGACGTACGGCAATGCCCAACCATCACGACACGCAGGACCATGAGCCCGGTCAGCGGGATCATAGAGGCACCAGCGATATGCGACCGCTGGAGACAGGGTCATCGGCGATTCTAATCGAGCTCCGGGAGCACGTGCCGTTTTCGGTGGCAGCCGTTGCCATCGGGCTGATCGTCGCCGGCGCCATCTGCGTCCTCGGTTTTGGAAGGGAAGCCGCCGAGGCCGTCGCCGAACATGAGCACGAGCACGTGCCCGACCCTGCCAGGCTGTTCTTCCACCTGTTCCATCCTGCGCACATGCTGTTCTCCGCGGCTGCTACAACAGCCATGTTCTACCGGTATGAGAAAAAGACCGCCAAGGCAATCGTGATCGGCATGATCGGAGCCATCGGCGTGTGCGGCATCAGCGATATCGCCATGCCGCACGCCTCGCTGCTGCTTCTGGGGACCCCGGCACCGCTGCACATCTGCGTCTGGGAACACCCCTCCTTGGCGCTGCCGTTTGCCGTGGTGGGTGTGTTCGTGGGTATCGCGGCTGCGGAGGGCGTAGTCCGCAGCACGATCATATCCCATTCGCTGCACGTTCTGACCTCGACCATGGCCAGCATTTTCTACATGGTCGGACCTTTAGGGATCATCGCCTGGATCGACGACCTCGGCAAAGTGTTCGTATTCGTGGTCCTCGCCGTGATGGTCCCTTGTTGCGTAAGCGACATCGTGTTCCCACTGCTCCTATCGAAGCGCGGCCGCGACAAGTACCACCAAGAGCCTTACCCACACTGAGCCGGGCCCGGGGGCAAGGGACGACCACGCAGACGGCGGGGCGACTGGGCGGGCAGCAAAGCGACCACTCGAGCCGCGGGCTTCAGCCCGCGCGGTGTTACGAGGGACGACGCCCTGGGACACGGTTCCGCAAGACGCACTGACTTTGCGGGACCGACTCTCCAGTCGGGAAAGAGACGCTGGAAAGCCTGCCTCAGACAGGTCCTGTCAGAAGTGGAGACTGCAAACCTAATCCGAGCTGCCGTCCGACGGGGTCTCCCGTTTCGGCGCAGCCCAAAGGCTCCGGCGGAGTGCCACGAGAAACCAGATGAACGTCGGCACCACAAAGGAAACGGTGGGGTCATCCGAAAGGAGGCTTTCCGCCCGCGTCAACACTCCGGTCCAAAACGGACTCGGATGAAACAGGGCGTACTTCTTATCAGCCGCAAACCCGCCGGCCGTCAATGTCAGCGTAAGTCGTAAAATGATAAACGCGTGGATCCAGACCATGCCCCACAGCAGCGCCCACCTCCGCCGCGACCAGGGTATCGGCGTCGCCAGCACAAGGGCGATCACGATGATCGTCGGCCCGTAACCGACGTAGCGACTGCTGGTGCGCAAGTAGCCGACTCCGGACGCCCCCCGGGATCGCAGCTCCATTACGGTGTCAAACGTTCCTACGGCCTCGATCTTGGGCGCACCCGGAGCCAGATCACCGGGCTTGAGTGATTTGAGATTCAAAAATCGCACGCCACCGTCCGGCCAAAACCAGAATCGTGCAAATACCACGTCGCCCGCGCTTCGGAACAGGTAGGCATAGCCGCGCTGCAGCCCGGGCCATGGTGCCATCAAGATGGCATAGGAGGCCACCGCCACGATGATGAAACGTCCAAGCCGTTTAGGTGGAAGCATCCGGTTGTACAGCCCGCTTTCGGGTTACTCGCGAGGCCCATATCGCCCAGAGCAGGATCGCAATGAAGATGAACAGCGCCTGCCAAACGTCCAGGTGCATCGTCTCGAACGCCTGCGGGTAGTATACCCGCACCAAGAACAAGCTGATGATCCGAACGAAGTTCAGCAACATCAGCACAATCGTGCCAACGACTGCGGCGGACAGCCTCGATACGAGAGATACCGGCGAGGCCATGACCGCGGATACGAAAAGTGCCGACGGCTCAATGGCGTCACAGCCGCGCTCGATCTCGATGCTTGGGCCTTTCGCCGATATGAGCGACTGGTCTTGTACCGTGGTGTCCTCGCCGAATGAACGCAGCATCACTCCGGAAACATGAGCATTCAGGCGCAGGTAAGCGGGGAAGAATCCCTGCTTGACCGGCGGCGTGAGCGTCAGGATGTAATAGAATCCCAGGCACAGGCCGAAAACCACCAGAAACCGCAGGTCGGATCGGTTAGCCTCAAACCACGAACGCACCTTTCCCTTGGCGGTGTCGTCCCCACCACCGGCAGAATGCTTCTGCCCTTCAAGCCGGCTTAGGGGCTCGCGTGACGCGGCTTTACTGTCTGCCTTCTCGGTCTTCTTGCGTCGCTTGTCCACCTGGAGGCTTACCCGTGACCGATTAATACTCAGGTGCCCAACACCAACGGGGCGTCGGAAAGGCGAAGGCTACCGCGCACAAGAGGTAACGCCAACATCATCCGCATGAAGGGAGTGTTATCAAGGCAGACTTAGTGCGCACCGTCCGCGAAGTGGCAAGGAACATGCCTTGCCGGGAATCGTTGCCGCAGAACGTTGCCAGCTTCGCCCCCAGGGTTGTCCCACACCCAGCGGGCAGCGAGATCAATCGTCAAGAGCAGCAGCGCGACGGCCGGAGTAGATCACACCGGCAAGCAGCAACAGCGTCATGATGATCGCGCCCCACGTGGACAGGGTCGGGACCTTCTCAGGGTAGCAGTCGACGGCGCTGCAGGGCATGCCCTTGTGCCAGTCCCGCTTGCCGCCCTGGCAATTCTGCGGGAGGACATCTTTGGTACAAATACCAGTCGCTCGATCGCAGCAGGCCCCGGTATGCTGCAAGCAGGTGACGGCGCTGCACGGCGTGTCCTTGTACCATTCGTCCTGAACGCCTACGCAATCGCCGGGCAGGACGTTGTCCGTGCAGATCCCCGTCGTTCCGTCACAGCAGGCGCCGGTGTGCTGCGGGCAGGTGATCGCGCTGCACGGCGTGTCCTTGTACCATTCGTCCTGAACGCCTACGCAATCGCCGGGCAGGACGTTGTCCGTGCAGATCCCCGTCGTTCCATCGCAGCAGGCCCCGGTGTGCTGTGGGCAGGTGACGGCACTGCACGGCGTGTCCTTGTACCAGGTGAGCTGGTCGCCCACGCAATCGCCGGGCAGGACGTTGTCCGTGCAGTATCCCGTCGTTCCGTCACAGCAGGCGCCGAGGTGCTGCATGCAGACGATCGCGCTGCACGGCGTGTCCTTGTACCAGACTTGCTGGTCGCCCTCGCAAGCGCCGGGCAAGACGTTGTCCGTGCAGTACCCCGTCGTTCCATCGCAACAGGCACCGGTGTGCTGCGGGCAGGTGATCGCGCTGCACGGCGTGTCCTTGTACCATTCGGCCTGAACGCCTACGCAATCGTCCGGCAGGACGTTGTCCGTGCAGTATCCCGTCGTTCCATCGCAGCAGGCGCCGAGGTGCTGCATGCAGACGATCGCGCTGCACGGCGTGTCCTTGTACCAGACTTGCTGGTCGCCCTCGCAAGCGCCGGGCAAGACGTTGTCCGTGCAGATCCCCGTCGTTCCGTCACAGCAGGCGCCGAGGTGCTGCATGCAGACGATCGCGCTGCACGGGGTGTCCTTGTACCATTCGGCCTGAACGCCTACGCAATCGTCCGGCAGGACGTCGTCCGTGCAGTACCCCGTCGTTCCGTCACAGCAGGCACCGGTGTGCTGCACGCAGATGATCGCGCTGCACGGCGTGTCCTTGTACCAAACTTGCTGGTCGCCCTCGCAATCGCCCGGCAGAACATTGTCGTAACAGATGCCGGTGGTCCCGTGGCAACAGGCCCCCCGGTGCTGCTCGCACGTGACGACGCTGCAAGGCGTGTCCTTGTACCAGGCTTGCTGGTCGCCCACGCAATCGCCCGGCGGGACGTTGTCCGTGCAGATCCCCGTCGTTCCGTCACAGCAGGCCCCGGTGTGCTGCAGGCAGGTGATCTGGCTGCACAGCGTGAGCTTGTACCAGACTTGCTGGTCGCCCACGCAATCGCCCGGCGGGACGTTGTCCGTGCAGTACCCCGTCGTTCCGTCACAGCAGGCGCCGGTGTGCTGCCGGCAAATGATCGCGCTGCACGGCGTGTCCTTGTACCATTCGTCCTGAACGCCTACGCAATCGCCCGGCGGGACGTTGTCCGTGCAGTACCCCGTCGTTCCGTCACAGCAGGCCCCGGTGTGCTCCAGGCAGATGATCGCGCTGCAGGGCGTGCCCTTGTACCACGTATCCTGATCGGCGACGCAATCGCCGGGCAGAACATAGTCGTTACAGATGCCGGTGGTCCCGTGGCAGCAGGCCCCCCGGTGCTGCTCGCACGTGACGGCGCTGCATGGCGTGCCCTTGTACCAGTCGTCCTGATCACCTACGCAATCGCCGGGCAGAACATTGTCGTCACAGATGCCGGTGGTCCCGTGGCAGCAGGCCCCCCGGTGCTGCTCGCACGTGACGGCGCTGCACGGCGTCGCTTTGTACCAGTCGTCCTGATCAGCCATGCAGTCGCCGGGGAGGACATCGTTCTCGCAGATGCCGGTCGTTCCGTCGCAGCAGGCGCCGGTGTGCTGCAAGCAGGTGACGGCGCTGCAGGGCGTGCCCTTGTACCAGTCGTCCTGATCACCCACGCAATCGCCGGGCAGAACATTGTCGTAACAGATGCCGGTGGTCCCGTGGCAGCAGGCCCCCCGGTGCTGCTCGCACGTGACGGCGCTGCACGGCGTGCCCTTGTACCAGTCGTCCTGATCACCTACGCAATCGCCGGGTAGGACATTGTCCTCACAGATGCCCGTCGTCCCGTGGCAGCAGGCGCCGGTGTGCTGCAAGCAGGTGACGGCGCTGCACGGCGTCGCTTTGTACCAGTCGTCCTGATCAGCCATGCAGTCGCCGGGTAGGACATTGTCCTCACAGATGCCCGTCGTCCCGTGGCAGCAGGCACCCGTCTGGCGGCAGTTTGAATCGCATACCTCCGTGTTCGGTGGTTCGCACTCCTCCCCGCTGTCCGGTTGGACAAAGCCGTCGCCGCAACAGGTGCACTCATCTGTGGTTTTGGGGTCCCGGCAGGAGGTACAGACTGTGCTCCCTAAGTCCGTCCCGTCGCAGGTCTCCTCGGTCCGATTCACATCGTTGTCGCCGCACAAAAAAACTTCGACCGTGCCCACCTGGATGGGCTCACACTTGCACTTGGCAGTCGTGTTGGGAATGGTGTCTACTTCATTCATGCAGCTCGGTTTGTTGGCCGACCCGTCCGACGTGCCGTTGTCCCAGCTCGTGCAGGTTCCCAGGTCGAGGAAGCCGTTGCCATCCTCGTCCTGACACACGATGGTGATCTCTGGGAGGTTCAGGTACGTGTGCACTCCCTGTTCCAGGTCGCCGCAAAGGTCAGGCGGGTCCTCGGTGCACTCGCCGTCGTAGTACGGGCCGGCTCCGCTATTGGGGTCGTAGCCGAAATCACAGGTTTCCCCAGTGGGGCAATCGTCGTCCTTGAAGCAGCTCGTGGTTGTGCTGGTGGAGCAGACAGTAGTGCAGTCAATCAGGCACGGGCCGTCGGCGCCGCAGCCGGCGTCATCGGTGCACAAAATGGACGAATCACCCGAACAAACACCTGTCGTGCCAGGCTCGAGCGGCGTGACGTTCAGGAAGTCCCGGAAACAGTCGCCCGTGAGGGCGTCGCCACCATCCAAAGCTATGTATAGCCCGATATCCCATCGCTCGGCGGCTTGCGCGACCATCTCGGCCTGGAGAGTCAAGGTGACCAACTCATCTTTGGTGCACGAGATGACGTCTGGCACGCAGGTACCGCCGCCCGAATCACAGTCGGGAGAATTGCCCACGACGCACAGCATTCCATCCTGGGTACACGTACCGAAGACGTTGTAGATCGCCAGGTAGACGTCGTTGGCCGTACAGCCGTTCAGAAGGTTGCAGGTCGTGACGTCGTCCATACAACTAGCGCCGGTGCCCGCGGGAACGGGGTAGCATGGTCCCGGATCCTCCTCTGCGAGCGCGGCGCGGCCGCCGAGGCAGATCACCAGGACAATCGCTAGCGCTGCCACAGCTCTGTTCGTCGAATACACAATGCCGATGTTCCGCAGGCTTGAGCATTTCATCGATCGTCTCCCTTTCCCAGATTTCACCGCTCGTCTCCCTTTCCTAGGTTGCCTTGATTCGTCCGCCGCGCTTTGAATCGCCCCGTCGCCCTACTGAGGCATCCCCGCTGCCAATTGAACGGAGACTAATGCCCCTCTCGCGAATTCGACTTCGTAAGCTTGGCCCTACTGGCCTGAATCGGCGCGGCTGGTTTTATCCTTCCCACATAACTGGCCGGTATCCGACGCCCGCGCACCCTATAACCTCGCGTGGCGTAGACCCGGCTGGCTCAGCCAACTTACTCCTCGATCCGGAGGCGAGTGCTATGGTAGTGTCAGGATGACCCCAGGAAGCGCGCACTTACTAACCGCGCGCCGAGGCACCGAGATGATCTGCCCGTCTTCACCACCTCCGAATCCAATCCGATAACGGCTTCAGATTACCCGATCCGCCAGATTGCTGTCAATGCTAAAAACCAGATTGCTGTCAATGCTAAAAAAATGGTGTGTATAAGCCAGCTTGGGCGGGCCCGGCGGCGGGGAGAACCATCCCAAGGAGCCCACGCAGCAGGCGTATTTGAGCAATTTGGCCTCATTTCGGATGTGATGTCGCAAATTCGGGCGCACGCTGTGTTTGCGTTGTGGCGCCATCGGGCGCACTGACCAAGGCAGGACGACTCGCTAAGACGGACTCCTCGCCGGATCGGACACACGGCCGGTTGCGCTGGCCAAAACCAGCGACGCACGGCTGAGATGAGAAGAGTAGCTGCAACCTACAGACTAATGCGACGATGAGTTGGTCGTACGCTGTATACCCTGTACGCGAAGCGTGTTGATTCTTGTCTCAGTCACGATTGTATTGCTGCTTTCCGCCACGACGAGGCGACTACGGAGTCTGCGACGGGCCGGTAGCCGTTGCCGGAAAGACCGTATGCGGAGGCGTCCGGTAAACCCGATACCTTACACGCCCCTTGCCTAACCTGAAGTTGTGGAGAGACCGTAACCGAGCCCTGGCACTTGACTTGCGCACGTCTTCTCGCTAGAAAAGGCTACAAGCACGTGGGTTTTCAGTACTGGCTTCTGGGTTGCGCCCCGATCGCGTAAGTAGTGGGGTAAAGCGCTGAGATGCCTTGACCCGTTCACGGTGGCCCATAGGCTAAACCATGAATGATCTTCCTGAACCGAGCAGACCAGCCGAGGCCGGGCTGAACAACACAGCCCCTCCTGCAGGGGCGGGCGATGAAGCGTCGGCATTCCCGGATCCTGATCCTCTGTCCCCCACGATGGCGGATATCGACCGCGAAGTACGTGAAGCGATGGCGTCAATGACCTCTGTTGACCCATCCGTTCTATACGACGAAGTCAGCACCAGCGATTCCGTGGCCCCGGGCACCGGGCTGACCGGTACGATCGTGGGCCTGTCGGACGACGAGGTATTCCTCGAGTTCAGCGCCAAGTGTCAGGGGGTGATGCTTCGCTCCCAATTCGGCAACAAAGAACCGATCAACGTGGGGCGTCGGGTCGACGTTGTGGTTGAGCGCTACGACCCGGAGGGCGATTTGTTGATCGTCAATCGCGAGGGTGCGATTCAGCGCGCCACCTGGGCCAACCTCTCCGTCGGGATGCTCGTCGAGGGCAAAGTTACCGGCCTGATCAAAGGCGGTTTGGAAGTGGATCTCCA